>WNFM01296594.1_pt1 | contig 17993 bp, 17 predicted proteins | sample 5400271 | NCBI WGS metagenome assembly WNFM01 (sample SAMN13153352, study PRJNA577476) | soil metagenome | isolation source: 60 cm saprolite on Douglas fir-dominated hillslope | place: USA:California | collected 2013-09-17 | reverse complement strand
TCATCGGGAAACATGCCGGCCATCCAGCGTCCGATCTCCTCGGCATTCGTCTCGGACACGTTCCTCGCCGGCGAGAGGCGCCCGCCGGAGAGCACGGCGACCCGGTCGCATACCTCGAGAATCTCGCCGAGGTCCTCCGAGATGAGCAGCACCGCGACGCCGCGCGCGGCAAGGTCGATGATCTGCTGGCGGATCAGCGCGCTCGCGGCGACGTCGAGCCCCCAGGTCGGCTGCGCCACGACCATGACCTTGGGCAGCTGGCGGATCTCGCGTCCGACGATGAATTTCTGCAGGTTGCCGCCGGAGAGCGTCTGCGCCGTGGCGCGAATGCCGCTGCAGCGCACGTCGAACGCCGAGATGCAGGCGCTCGTGAAGTCGACCGCGCGGCGCCGGTTAACCAGGCCGTGGCGCACCATGCCCTGCCCGTGCGCCGTGAGGAGCGTGTTGTGCGTGAGCGTGAGCGCGGGCACTGCGCCGCGGCCAAGGCGCTCTTCCGGAACGTTGGTCAGGCCCAGGCGGCGACGCCGCGCGGCGCCGAGCTTTCCGACCGGAACGCCGGCGAGGTAGATCGCACCGGCTTCGGTAATCGGCCGCTCGCCGGTGATGACGCGAAGCAGCTCGCCCTGCCCGTTCCCCGAGACGCCGGCAATGCCGACGATCTCGCCGGCGTGCACGCGCAGGCTGATGTTCCTGAGCGGCGTTCCGAAGGGGCCGTCCGCTGCCGCGGACAACGAGAAAAGCTCGAGCGCGATGTCGGAAGCCTCGTGCTTGCGGCGCTGCGCGTGCGGAAACTCGCGACCGATCATGAGCCGCGCGAGGCTTTCGGCGGTCTCCGTGCGCGGATCCGCCTCGGCGACGCGCCGGCCGGCGCGCAGGATCGTCGCCCGATGGCAGAGCGAGAGAATCTCGCCCATCTTGTGGCTGACGTAGAGGATCGCGGTGCCTTCGGCGGCGAGCGTGCGCAGCGTCTCGAAGAGCTGCTCCGCGGCCTGCGGCGTGAGCACCGAGGTCGGCTCGTCCATGATGAGGAGCTTCGGCGATTGCAGCAGGCAGCGCACGATCTCGACGCGCTGGCGCTCGCCGACCGAGAGCTCGTACACCGGCCGGTGCGGATTCACCGGCAGGCCGTAGCGCTGCGAGACCTCGGCGATGCGCGGCGCGAGCGCCTCGGGGGCGAAGCGTCCGGGCAGCGCGAGCGCGATGTTCTGCGCCACCGTGATGGTCTCGAACAGCGCGAAGTGCTGGAACACCATGGCGATGCCGAGCGCGCGCGCCTCGCTCGGGCTCGCGATGTGCGCGGGCGCGCCCTGCCATTCGAGCGCGCCGGCATCGGGCCGCACCGCCCCGTAGATGATCTTCATAAGCGTGCTCTTGCCGGCGCCGTTCTCGCCGAGGACCGCATGGATCTCGCCGGGCGCGACCGCGAGGCTTACACCGTCGAGCGCGACAACAGCGGGATACGCCTTGCGGATATCCCGCAACGCCAGCAGAGGAGAGGTCATGACTTTTCTTTTGTCCCTTTGATGTGCAAATGGCATGCCATGCGATGCATGGCTTTGCCCCCGCCGCGCGCTGCGCGAGACGCACTACCGCGGGGCGACACCAGGCAATGTGCACCGACTTACGGCGGATTTTGCCGCTAAACCCTTGCGCACAGGCCGAAGGTTGACTGGCACGCCGCGTGCAGATGCATTGCTCCATCACAACTCGAAACCAAGGGAGACAGCACCATGTCAGGTGTTCGCCGCAGTATTGCTAACTCTGGGCGCCGCTCGCTCATCAAGGGGCTCGGCGCCGCCGGCCTGGCCGGGGCGCTCGGCCCTGCCGCGAGCCTCGGTGCATTCGCGCAAGCCAAGAAGCTCGTCATCGGCGTGATCTACGTCGGGCCGCGCGACGACTACGGCTACAACCAGGCGCAGGCGCAGGCCGCGGCCGCGCTGAAGAAGATGCCCGGCATTACCGTGGTCGAGCAGGAGAAGGTGCCGGAAACCTCCGACGTGCAGAAAGCGATGGCGTCCATGATCGAGCAGGACGGCGCCGCGCTCCTCTTTCCCACGTCGTACGGGTACTTCGACCCGCATATGCTCAAGATGGCCGAGAAGTACCCGAAGGTCCGCTTCGCGCATTGCGGCGGCCTCTGGACCAAAGGCAAGCATCCGCTGAACACCGGCAGCTACTTCGGCTACATCGACGAATGCCAGTACATCAACGGCATCGCCGCGGGCTCGGTGACGAAGTCGAAGAAGATCGGCTTCATCGCGGCGAAGCCCATCCCGCAGGTGCTGCGCAATATCAACGCCTTCACCCTCGGCGCGAAGAGCGTCGACCCCAAGATCACCACGCAGCTCATCATCACCGGCGACTGGTCGCTACCCGTCAAGGAAGCCGAAGCGACGAACAGCCTCGTCGACCAGGGCGTGGACGTGATCACCTGCCACGTCGACAGTCCGAAGGTGGTGGTCGAGACCGCGGAGCGGCGCGGCATCCACGTCTGCGGCTACCACGCCAACCAGGCGGCGCTGGCGCCCAAGGGCTACCTCACCGGCGCGGAATGGAGCTGGCTCGCGGCCTACACCGCTCACGTCAACGCCGCGCTCGAAGGCAAGCCGATGATCAATTTCATGCGCGGCGGCCTGAAGGAAGGCTTCGTGAAGATGTCGCCGTATGGGAAGGCGGTGCCCGAGGCGGCGCGCAAGAAAGCCGACGGTGTCCTCGCCCAGATGAAGAAGGGGGGCTACTCGATCTTCAAGGGTCCGCTGAAGACCAATACCGGCAAGGAGGTCATCCCGGCCGGCACCGCCTACGAGCAGACCGAGCCGGTCCTCGAGCAGATGGACTATCTGGTCGAAGGGGTGATTGGTTCCGTCTGAAGCGGCAGTGTTGGCCCCGGCGCCGCGCGCACGCGTGGCGCTGGGACCGGCCGCCGAAGCGTTCGCCATCCCGGTGGCGGCGCTCGCGGCGGCGCTGGTCCTCTTCGGTGGCTTCATGGCCGTCCTCGGGCACAACCCGCTCGAGGTGTACGCACTCATCTGGCGCGGCGGCTTCGCCAGCGGCTTCGCGTGGCAGAACACGCTCACGCGCGCAGCGCCGCTGATTCTCACCGCACTCTGCGTCGCGCTGCCCGCACAAGCGGGACTGATGGTGATCGCTTCCGAAGGAGCGCTCGTGCTCGGCGGCCTGGGCGCAGCTACCATCGGTTACGCGCTGAGCGGCGCGGCGCCGGTGGCGACGGAGCTGGCCATGGCGGCCGCGGGCATGCTGGTCGGCGGCGCATGGGTGGCCCTCGTCGGCGCGCTGCGCCAGTACCGCGGCGTGAACGAGACCATCTCGAGCCTGCTCTTCACCTACATCGCCATCGCGCTCTTGAACCACATGGTCGAGGGGCCGCTGCGCGATCCATCGAGCCTCAACAAGCCCTCGACACACCCCATCGGCAACGCGGCGATGCTCGGCAACATCCCGGGCACCGATGTGCATTGGGGACTCGCTTTCGGCGTCGTCTTCTGCGTCGCAATGTACGTACTCGTGCGCCACACGACCTGGGGCTTTGCGCTGCGCATCGTCGGCGGCAACCCGCGCGCCGCGCAGCTTGCCGGCCTGCCGGTTTCGCGCCTCGTGATCGCCGCATGCTTCCTGGGCGGCGCCGCCTCCGGCCTCGCCGGCATGGTGGAGGTGGCCGCAGTGCACGGCACGGCCAACGCGTCGCTCATCGCGGGCTACGGCTACACCGGGATCCTGGTCGCCTTCATCGCGCGCCAGAATCCCCTCGCCATCGTCCCGGTGGCGATCTTCCTCGGCGGCATCGCCGCGTCGGGCGGGATGCTGCAGCGGCGGCTTGATCTGCCCGACGCGACGGTGCTCGTTCTGCAAGGCATGGCGTTCCTCTGCATTCTCGCGGGCGAGACGCTTTTCGGCCGCTTGCGGATTTTTCGGCCGGCATGAGCGACATCGGCTGGTGGGGCGTGCCGCTCGCCGTGCTCGGCGGCGCGCTGCGCGTTTCGGCGCCGTTCCTCTTCGTGAGCCTCGGCGAGACGATCACCGAGAAAAGCGGCCGCATCAACCTCGGCCTCGAAGGCATCCTGGTGATGGGCGCGATGAGCGGCTACGCCGTCTCCTACCTGAGCGGCAACCCGTGGCTTGGCGTGCTTGCCGCAGGCCTCGCCGGGTTGCTGATGGGCCTGCTGCACGGCCTCATCTGCAACCTGCCGCGCGTCAACGACATCGCGGTCGGCATCGGATTGATGCTCTTCGGCACAGGCCTCGCCTTCTACCTCGGCAAGCCTTTCATCCAGCCGAAGGCGCCCAACCTCCCCTCGATCGGCTTCGGCGACTGGAGTGCCCTCCCGCAGATCCAGTCCGCGCTCCAGGTGAATGCGCTGTTCCTCGTCGGCATCGCGCTCGCCTTCGCGCTCGCGTGGGCCTTCCGCAGCACGCGCTGGGGACTCGTCGTGCGCATGGTCGGCGACAGCTCCGACGCGGCACGCGCCATGGGCTACAACCTGAAGACGGTGCGCACGCTCGCCACCGCGGCCGGCGGATTCCTCGCCGGGATCGGCGGCGCGTTCCTCTCGCTTTACTACCCGGGAAGCTGGAGCGAAGGCCTGTCGAGCGGCCAGGGCCTGATGGCGGTGGCGCTCGTCATCTTCGCGCGCTGGGACCCGGTGCGCTGCTTCCTCGCCGCGCTGCTCTTCGGCGGCGCTAGCTCGCTGGGCCCCGCGCTCCAGTCGGTCGGCGTCACGCACGGCTATTACCTGTTCAACGCCGCGCCCTATGTGCTCACGCTCGGCATCATGATCGCCACCGGCTCGGTGCGCCATTCGCTCGCCGGCGCGCCCGGCGAGCTGTCCATCAACCGATGACCCTCGATCCCGGCCTGATGCGGTTCAAGCCGGCGCCGGCGGCGCCACCGGCGGCCGGCCTGGGCATCGAGATCTCGCACATGACGAAGCGCTTCGGCAGCTTCGTCGCGCTCGATGACGTTTCGCTGAAAGTCGCGCCCGGCGCGTTCCACGCTCTGCTGGGCGGGCGAGATCCAGGTGGCGGGCCGCGAGCAGGCGATCCATTCGCCGCACGACGCGCACGCGCTCGGCATCGGCATGGTCTACCAGCACTTCACGCTCGTGCCGAGCATGACCGCGGCCGAGAACCTGGTGATGTCGCGCGCCGACGTCCCGCCGATCGTGCGCTGGCGCGAGGAGCGCGAGCGGCTCGCCGCGTTCATGGACACCGTGCCGTTTCGGATACCGCTGGAGCGCCCCGTGTCGCGCCTTGCGGCGGGCGAGAAGCAGAAGCTCGAAATCCTGAAGCAACTCTACCTGCAGCGCCGGCTCATGATCCTCGACGAGCCGACGTCCGTGCTCACGCCCGCCGAGGCGGACGAAGTGCTCGGCATGCTGAAGAGCCTGACGCGCGCCGGCACGCTCACGGTGCTGATGATCACCCACAAGTTCCGCGAGGTGATGGCGTTCGCCGACTACGCATCGGTCCTGCGCCGGGGTCGCCTCACCGGTGAAGGCCGCGTCGGCGAGCTCGACAGCGCGCGCCTTGCCGAGATGATGGTCGGCTCGCGCGACATCCCGCAGGCGCATGCGGGCAAGGCGGCGTTCGCGAACGGCGCCGAGGCGCGCCTGGTGATCGAGGCTCTGGTGGTGGACGATGACGCCGGCCGGATCGCCGTCGACCGCGTGAGCCTCAGGATCCATCCCGGCGAGATCGTCGGCATCGCCGGCGTTTCGGGCAACGGCCAGCGCGAGCTCGTGCAGGCGCTGGTCGGGCAGCGCAAGCCCCTCGGCGGCGCCATCCGCATCGAGGGCGAGCCCTACCACGCGCGGCGCGCCGAGATGCGCCGCTACCGGGCCTTCAGCCTGCCCGAAGAGCCGCTGCGCAATGCCTGCGTGCCGTCGATGAGCGTCGCGGAGAACATGGCGCTGCGGAATTTCGACCGCGCCCCCCTCGCCTCCGGACCCTGGCTGCGCGGCGAAGCGATGCGTGCCCAGGCCGAGCGCCTGATCGGCGAGTTCAAGGTCGCGACGCGCGGGCCGCTCGCAACGATCCAGACCCTCTCCGGCGGCAATGTGCAGCGCGCCGTCCTCGCGCGCGAGCTGTCCGAGCCGGTCGCGGTGCTGGTGGTGGCGAATCCGGTCTTCGGCCTCGACTTCGCCGCCGTCGCCGAGATCCACGACCGGCTGCTCGCGGCGCGCAACGGCGGCGCCGCGGTGCTCCTCGTTTCCGAGGATCTCGACGAGCTGCTCGAGCTCTCGGACCGCATCGCGGTGATCTTCAACGGCCGTCTGGTGCACGAGACACCGGCCGCGCAGGCCGACGTATCCCTCATCGGCCGCTGCATGGCCGGCCACGCCTGAGATGCCCGTCGTCCGCGCCCGCCCTTTCGACTACGAATTCCGGCGGCAGACCTGTGCCCTCCTCGTCATCGACATGCAGCGTGACTTCGTCGAGCGGGGCGGCTTCGGCGAAACGCTCGGCAACGATGTCACGCGCCTGTTGGCGATCATTCCCGCGGTAAGAGCGTTGCTGGACGCATGCCGGCACGCCGGGATGCTGGTGGTGCATACCCGCGAAGGCCATCGCACCGACCTTTCCGACTGCCCGCCGGCCAAGCGGCTGCGCGGCTCGCCGCGGCTGCGCATCGGCGACCGCGGACCGATGGGCCGCGTCCTGGTGACCGGCGAGCGCGGCAACGAGATCGTTCCCGAGCTCGCGCCGCGCGAGGGCGAGGTGGTGATCGACAAGCCCGGCAAGGGCGCCTTCTACGCGACCGCGCTCGGCGAGATCCTGCGCCTGCGTGGCATCACGCAACTCCTCGTCGCCGGCGTGACGACCGAGGTTTGCGTGCAGACGACGATGCGCGAGGCGAACGATCGCGGCTACGATTGCCTGCTGGTCGAGGACGCGACCGAGAGCTACTTCGCCTCCTTCAAGCAGGCGACGCTCGACATGATCGTGGCGCAAGGCGGCATCGTCGGCTGGTGCGCGCCGTCCGCGGCGATTCTCAAGGCACTGGAGGCCTGATGCAGATCAATCTGCCCGAGGTGCTCGCCGAAGTCACCGCGGTGTTCAACCGCTACGAGAAGGCCTTGAACGACAACGACGTCGCGGTGCTGGACGAGCTCTTCTGGGACTCGCCGCAGGTCGTGCGCTACGGCATACGTGAAGAGCTCTACGGCGCCGACGCGATACGCGCCTTCCGCACGAACCGTCCGGCGATCGACCTGCGACGAGAGATCACGCGCCTCGCGATCACCACCTTCGGCAGCGACTGCGCGACCGCCAGTTGCGAGTACCGCCGGTTCGCGTCCGGGCGCATGGGCCGGCAGATGCAGACCTGGATCCGCACGCCGCAGGGCTGGCGCGTAGCCGCGGCGCACGTCAGCCTGGCCGAACCTACTTCACCCGGCCGATGATGCCTTCCGCGTACCAGTCGAACTTGCCCATGTCGCCCGGGCCCATGCTTTCACCCGGCCGCAGCGCGTAGGCGCCCGTGTTGTCCTTGATCGGCCCGACGAACGGATTGAAGCCGCCGGCGATCTTTTCCGCCGCGGCGTTGACGGCGTCGCGCACCGGCTGAGGCACCGCCTCGCCGAAAGGGGCGACCACCAGCATCTTCTCGCGCAGCCCTTCGCGCACCATGGCACCCTTGAACGTGCCGGCGATCACCTCCTGCGCCGTCTTCGTCATGTAAGGCGCCCAGTTGAAGCCGAGGCCCGTGATCCAGCCCTTGGGGGCGAGTTGCCGCGCCTCGATCGACTGGAAGCCGATCGACATCGCGCCGCGGTTCTCGGCCACCTGGATCACCGTCGCCGGCGAATCCACGTGCATGGTGAGGAGCTCCGCCCCCTGGTCGATGAGCGCGTTGGCCGCGGCTGCCTCCTTCACCTTGTCGGACCAGCCGCCGGTGACCACCACGCGCGTCTGGAACTTCGGATTCACCGAGCGCGCGCCGAGGTGGAAGGCGTTGATGTTGCCGATCACGTAGCCGATCGGCACGCCGGCGACGAAACCGGCCTTGCCGCCCCGCGACATGTGCCCGGCAGCGACGCCCATGACATACCACGCCGTCTGCGTCGCGCCGAAGAAGGTGCCGAAGTTGTCGCGCAGCATCCAGCCGCCGGCGTGCACGAAATCCACCTTCGGGTTCGAGCGCGCCAGGTTGTGGGCGAACTCCTGGTGGCCGAAGCTCGTCGCCATGATGAGCTGCGCGCCTTGCGCGATCATCGCCTGCATGACGCGTTGCGCCTCGGCCGTCTCCGGCACGTTCTCCGCCTCGAGCACCTTGACGCCGGCGATCGCCCCCTTCATCGCCTCGACGCCGTCCTTCATCGCGCGGTTGTAGCCGTAGTCGTTCGCCGTGCCGATGTAGATCACGCCCACCGTGAGCGGCGCCTTTTCCTGCGCCGCCGCGGCCGCGGTCAGGAATATCGAGAGGATGGTGAGCAGGTTTTTCATCGCTATCTCCGGGGTGGATTCACTCCATCAGCGCGTGCGACCGACCGAGCGCGGCCGGCGCCGCGAGCTGCCCCGCCCTTCCGGTGAAGGGCAGCGCGGCGAGCGTCAGCAGGTAGGGCGCCATGTTCATGAGGAAGGGCGAGACGTTGACGCCGCTCGCCTGGAGCTGGATCTGCAGCGCCTCGGCGCCGCCGAAGATGAGCGCGCCGGCGAGCGCCGCCCATGCGTTCCAGCGCGCGAACATGACGAGCGCGATGGCGATGAAACCCCGGCCGCCGGTCATGCCTTCGGCCCAGGTGAAGGCGACGGCGAGCGCGATGTGTGCACCGGCAAGGCCGGCCAGGGCTCCGGCGAGGGCGAGCGCCTGGTACTGCAGCCGCCGGCGCTTGCAGCCGGCGGCAAAGGCGGCGCGCGGGCTTTCGCCGACCGCGCGCAGGTGCAGTCCCCAGCGGGTGCGCACGAGGAGCCAGGCGACTGCCGCGGTAGCCGGCAGCGCGAGCGCCATCACCAGGTCGACGCGGCCGAGCGTCGGCAGGCCGTGGATCACGGCGCCGACGAACGAGTTGCCGATCAGCGCGCTCGCCCCGAGGCCGAGAAACAGGAGGCTCAAGCCGGCCGCGAGCTGGTTCGCGTTGCGGTCGATGACCGCATACGCAAAAACCGCGTTGATAGCGGCGCCCGCCGCCGCGCCAGCCACCACGCCCATATAGGGATTGCCGCTCAACGACGTCACCGCGCAGGCCGATGCCGCCCCGACCAGCAGGACACCCTCCACGCCGAGGTTGATGATGCCCGCGCGCTCGCCCACCGTTTCGCCGAGCGCCGCGTAAAGGAGCGATGTGCCCGCGGCGATTGAAGCCATGAACGCGCCGAAGAGGAACGCGCCCGTCATCGCCGCACCGCGCGCCCGAAGAGCACGCTGAAGAGGATCGCCGACATCAGGATGTTGATGACCGCATACGGCACGCGCTGCGTGATCTGCAGGACATCGCCGACCGAGCTCACGAACGCGAAGAGGAACGCCATGCCGAGTATGCGCAAGGCGCTCGGTCCGGCGAGCCAGGCGACGAGGAAGCCCATGTAGCCATAACCCGGCGACACCTCGGCGACGAGCCGCCCCTGGATCGCGCTCACCTCCGCCATGCCGGCGAGCCCGGCGATGCCGCCGCCGACCGCCATGCAGAGCGCGGCATAGGCGCGCACCGGCAGGCCCAGATATTCCGACGCGGTAGCGTTCGCGCCGACCGCACGCATCTCGAGCCCCCAGCGCGTGCGCTGCCAGACGTAAGCGCACAACGCCAGGCATAGGGCGGCAATCAGCAATCCCGCGTGCAGCCGCGTGCCCGGCGCAGACGGCAGCTGCGCCGCCTCGGCCAGGCGATGCGACTGCGGATACGACGAGCTCTCGGGACTGCGCCAGGGGCCGAAGATCTGGTAGCCGACCGCGAGCGGCGCCACATAGTTGAGCAGGAGCGTGGTGATCGACTCGTTCGCCACTCGCGCGATGCGCAGGAACGCCGGCACGGCGGCCCAGAGCGCGCCTCCGAGGAAGCCGGCCGCCATGGTCGCTGCAAGCAAGGACGGCGCCGGCCAGTCCGCGAGGCTGAGCGCGGCGCCAGTCGCGAAGAGCGCGCCCATGTAGAGCTGCCCTTCCCCGCCTACGTTGAAGAGCCCGACGCGCGCCGGGATCGCCACCGCGAGCGCTGTCATGACGAGCGGCCCCATGCGCACGAAGAGCTCGCTGAAGCCGCCGAGGCTGCCGAGCACGTACTTGCCCGCGTCCCAATACGCCTGCACCGGATGCTTGCCCGCGGCGGCGAGGATCACTCCGAAGAGCACGAACGCGAGCAAGCCCTTGACGGCCTCAGTGGGCATGCGCCTGCCCGCCGACCATGGCGGCGCCCACGCGCTCGGACGCGAAGTCCGGCGGCTCGAACCGGGCGGCGATACGGCCCCGGCGCAGCACCACGAGGTGGTCGCAGAGCCCGAAGAGCTCGTCGAGTTCCTCGGACATGACGAGCACCGCAGCGCCGCCCTCGGCGCAGGCACGCAGCCGCTCGCGCACCGCCTGCGCGCTGCGCACGTCGAGCCCACGCGTCGGATGGAGCGCGACAACGATCCGCGGCCCGCGGCCGAGCTCGCGCGCCATCACGACGCGCTGCACGTTGCCGCCGGAAAGCGTACCCACGCTTGCATCGAGCGGCGGACACGGAAAGTCAAGGCGCGCGAACGCCGCCGCCACCTCGCCGCGGATACTTCGCCAATCGGCATACCAGCCGAGCGCGAAGTTCTCTACAACGCTCAACGGGCCGATGCATGCCATTTCGAGCGGGCTTTCCGGCACGAATCCCACGCCAGCGCGTCGCACGCGCTTGATCGGCCAGTGCCCGGCATCGTCGTCCCAGAGATGCTTGCTGCCGCGCGACGGACGCGCCTTCCCGACGATCAGCGCGCCGAGCTCGCGCTGGCCGCTGCCGGCGATGCCGGCGATGCCAACGATCTCGCCCTCGCGCACGCTGAGCGAAATGCCTTCGAGGCGCACACCATGCGCTTCATCCGGTGTCGACGCATCGCGCAGCTCGAGCGCCCTGCGACCCGCGGCGCGCGGCGCGCGCTTGCCGATCTCCACTTGCACGGCAGCTTCGAACATCAGCGCCAGGAGCCGCGCCTCGGTGGCGTCGGTGCGCTCGAGGACGCCGACGATGCGGCCCTTGCGCATCACGCTGATGCGGTCCGCCGCTTCGAGCACCTCGCCGAGCTTGTGGGTGATGAAGACGATGCCATAGCCGAGCGCACGAAGCTCGCCCATCATGGCGAAGAGTCCGGCGCATTCCTGCGGCGCGAGCACCTTCGTCGGCTCGTCGAGGATCAGGACGCGCATCCCCGCGAGCACCTGCTTGAGGATCTCTACCTTCTGCTGCTCGCCCGCGGACAGCGCGCCGGCCGGCACCTCGAGCGGCAACGACATGCCGAGCGCGGCGGCCGCGGCACCGATGCGCTCCCTGAGCGCGCGGCGCTCGAGCATGGCGGGCACGTCGCGCATGAAAAGGACCAGGTTCTCGAATACCGACAGCGCCGGCACGAGCGTGAAATCCTGGAACACCATGCCGATGCCGCGGGCGCGGGCCTCGGCCGGCGAGCCGATGGCGGCGCGCTCGCCGTCCACCCGGATCTCTCCCGCGTCGGGCTGGTGGTAGCCGTAGAGGATCTTGCAGAGCGTGCTCTTGCCGGCGCCGTTCTCGCCGAGCAGGCCGTGCACCTCGCCCGGCCGCACGTCGAAATGCTCGACCTCATTGGCGGTGAGCGCGCCGAAGCGCTTGACGATGCCGCGCGCCTCGATGAGCGCGGCGCTCATTGCAGCGCGGCGGCGACGCGAAAGCAGCGGTCTTCGCGCCAGGGCGCGGCGATGATCTGCATGCCGACCGGAAGCCCGTCGAGCTCCCCGACCGGCGCGCAGACCACCGGCAGGCCGATGCAGGAGATGGGCTGCGTGAGGAGGCCCGCGTTCGGCCGCGCCGGCATCTCGCGACCGCGGATGGTGAAGGTCTCGTCGCCGATGCGATGCGCCGGCCGCGGCGTCGCCGGCGCGAGGATCACATCGACGGTCTCGAAGAGGCGCATCACCTTGCGGTAGTAAACGCGCCGCACGCGTTGCGCCTGCAGGTACCACGCCGCCGGGATGAGCGCGCCCGCGAGCAGCCGGTCCTGGATCATGGGATCGAAGTCGCCCAACCGCGTGCGCAGGTTCGGCAGGTGCAGCTGCGCGCCCTCGCAGGCGGTGATCGTGAAGGCGGCGCCCCGCCCGCGCATCGCGTCGGGAATCGCCACCGTCGGCAGCTTGCCGAGCCGCGAAGCCGCTTTGCGCACCACCTCGTAGACGGCGGGCTCGCAGTTGTCCTCGAAGTAATCGCCGGCGAGCGCGACGCGCAGGCCGGCGACGCCCGTCTTGCAGGCGTCGGTCACCGGCTCGACGGGACGCTGGGCGCAGGCCGGATCGGCCGGGTCGGGACCTTGCATGGCGTCGTAGGCCTTCGCCAGCAGGTCGAGCGACGCGGCAATGGGACCGACGTGATCGAGGCTCGCGACGAACACGCCGCAATAGGAAGCGGGCACGCGGATCGATCCGTTGGTGTCGCTGCCGAGCGTGAGCGGCACCATGCCCGCGGCGACCGCCGCCGCCGAGCCGCCGGAGGAGCCGCCCGCGATGCGCTCGGCGTTGCGCGGGTTGCGTGTCGGCCCGTAATGCGTGTTCTCGGTGGTAAAGCCGTAGGCGTACTCGTCCATGTTGAGCGTGCCCACGAGCACCGCGCCGGCCGCCTCGAGCCGGCGAACCAGCGTGGCATCCGCCGCCGCGGGCGGGCGGTCGCGATTGATCTTCGAGCCCGCGAGCGTCGACAGCCCTTTCACGTCGAAGAGGTTCTTGACCGCGAAGGGCACGCCGGCGAGCGGGCCATTGCGCGCGCCAGCTTTCAGCGCGCGCTCTGCGGTGATGGCAGTGAAAGCGTTAATGCTGCGGTCGCGCTCGCCGATCGCGCGCAGCGTCTCCGCCGTCACGGCCGCCATATCGGCGCCTGCTCGTCGGTCACGGGATCGAGCTCGACCTCTGCCAGCTTCTGCGCGATCTCCTCGATGCGCCGCAGGAGGTTCGCGACGCGCGCGAGCTGGTCGGGCGGCATGTCGAGGCCCATCAGCGCCGCGTTGCGCGCGACGTCTTCGTCCTTCATCACGCCGGCACCCCCTCCCCCAGCACTGCGCGCAGGGCCCGCGTCACGGCCTTCGAGTCCGCGGTGGCGCCGAATACGCCGCCCTGCTTGCCGATCATCGAGATGGCGGCAAGGTGGTTGTGATGGTCGGTCGCGCCGGTGCCGTCGGTGAGCATCAGGCACTCCAAGCCGCGGTCGTTCGCCTCGCGCATGGTCGTGTGCACGCAGACGTCGGTCGTGATCCCCGAGAGGATGAGATGGGTGATGCCGAGCGTTCGCAGGATGTGCTCGAGATCCGTGGCGTAGAAGCTGCCTTTGCCCGGCTTGTCGATCACGATCTCGCCGGGCACCGGATAGAGCTCGGGGATGATGTCCCAGCCGCGTTCGCCGCGCACGAGGATGCGTCCCGCCGGCCCCATCTCGCCGATGCCGGGGCAGACCTTGCGGCTCCTCCAGGCCTTGTTCGCCGGCAGGTCGACGAGCTCGGGCCGGTGCCCTTCGCGCGTATGGATGACGCGCATCGCCGGCATGCGCCGCGCAAGGTCCAGGACGGCCCGGATCGGTTCGATCGCGGCGCGCGTCAGGCCGATGTCGTAGCCCATCGCGTCGACATAGCCGCCGGGCCCGCAGAAATCGACCTGCATATCGATGATCACGAAAGCGACGCGCGAGGGCGCCACCGGCCCGTCGAACGGCCACACGTACGGCTCCGCCCTTACGCTGATGCCTCCCATCGCACCCTCCGCCTCGCTTAATGCACGCACCGTGCCAAAGGCGCCGCAGGTGTGGAGCCAGTTTTGGGGCCGCCGGGGCCCGAACTTAGTGCAACGCGCGCGCCGGCGCGCCGAATCGGGGCACGCGCGCCGCTAGCCGGGGCCGCGGGTCACGCGCCCGCCGTCCTTGATCGGCGTGGCGAACTTGTACTCGATGTCCCAGGGGAAGTGGATCCACTTCGTCTGCTTGAACTCCTTGACGCAGACATCCACGATCGGGCGTCCTGCGGGCTTCGCGTAGAGCGTAGCGAAATAGGCCTTGGGCAGAAGCTTGCGTACGGCTTGCGCCGTCTTGCCCGTGTCGACGAGATCATCGATGAGAAGGTAGCCGGCGCCATCTCCGCCAACGCCCTTCAATACCTGAATGCCGCCTTGCGCCTGGGCCGCCTTGCCGGCGCTGCTGGCGTCGTAGCTCGTAACGCAGATCGTGTCGACCAGGCGAATGTCGAGCTCGCGCGCGACCAGCGCAGCGGGGACGAGGCCACCGCGCGTGATGGCGATGATGCCTTTCCACGGCCCCTTCTCGTGCAGCACGTGCGAGAGATGGCGCGCATCGCGGTGCAACTCGACCCAGGAGATGATGATCTCGTCCTCGTAAGGAAGGCTGGCCATACCGCTGATTTTACTAACGGCTAACGGTTTGCCTGTCCCCGAAACGCCCACCCGGTGAAGTGGGCCTCGATCGCCGCGGTCGCCGCGTAAAGCACGATGCCGAGCACCGCCAGGACCAGCAGCCCGGCGAAGACTATGGGAACCTGGAAGCTGGCCTGCGCGTCGAGCATGAGCTTGCCGATGCCCTTGTTCGCGCCGACGGTCTCGGAGACGACCGCCCCGACGAAGGCGAGCGTGATAGCGACTTTGAGCGAGCCAAAGAAATAAGGCAGCGAGCGCGGGATGCCGACCTTGCGCATGATGTCGAGCTTCGACGCGCCGAGCGCACGCAGCACATCCTCCAGTTCCGGCTCGGTGGTGGCAAGCCCGGTCGCGACGTTTACCACGATCGGGAAGAACGAGATGAGGAAGGCCGTCATCACCGCCGGGATCTCACCCAGCCCGAACCAGAGGATCAGCACCGGCACCACCGCCACCTTCGGGATCGAATTGAAGCCGATCAGCACGGGGTAGATTCCCGCATAGAGCGCGCGGTTCCAGCCCACCGCAACGCCGAGTACGAGGCCGAACGCGGTGGCGATGAGAAAGCCCGCCAGGGTAGTCCACAGCGTGACGAACGAGTTCTCCGCGATCGGTTTCCGGTACTGCCAGAGCGCGCCGAAGACGTCGGAGGGCGCGGGCAGGATGGTCAACGGCACCCTCAGTGCGCGGCAGATGACCTCCCACAGGATGAAAAGCGCGAGGGTGAACAACGCAGGCGAAACGACCCGCACCGCGATATCGCGTCCACCGATCAGTGCCGGCCTCCGATGAGGCCGCGCAGCTCGTGGACGATGTCCTGGAACGGCTGCGTGTAGGTCACTTCGAGATCGCGCGGGCGCGCGAGGCCCACCTCCCGCCGCCGCACGATGCGGCCGGGACGGCTCGACATCACGTAGACGGTGTCCGCCAGGAAGACCGCCTCGCGCAGGTCGTGCGTCACCAGCATGACCGTCACCTTGCGCTCCGCCTGCAGGTCGCGCAGCGCACACCACAGCTCCTCGCGGGTAAAGGCGTCGAGCGCGCCGAAGGGCTCATCCAGCATCAGGATTTCAGGCTCGTGAATCAGCGCGCGGCAAATCGACGCGCGCTGCTGCATGCCGCCCGAGAGTTCCCACGGGTGCTTGTGCGTGAAGCCCGCGAGGCCGACCGACTCGAGCAGCGCCTGCGCCTTCGGCGCGTATCGCTGCCGCGAGAAGTCGCGCCGATACGGCTCGACGATCTCGAGCGGCAGGAGCACGTTGTCGAGCGCCGTGCGCCAGGGCAGAAGGTTGGAGTTCTGGAACGCCATGCCCACCGATTTCAATGGACCGGCGACCGGCTGGCCCTCCATCGTCAATGTCCCGGTGAGCGGCGCGTGGAGGCCCGAGATCAACTTCAGGAGCGAGCTCTTGCCGCAGCCGGACGGTCCGACCACGGCGATGAATTCGCCGGCGGCGATCTCGAGCGAGACGTCCTCGATGGCCTTGACCGCGGCGGCGCCGCGGCCGTAGGCCATGGAGACGCGCTCGAGCTTTACCAGAAAGCTACTTCAACAGCCGTTGGTCGCGTGGCGGCAGGTACTGGGCGGTGAAGATATCGCTCGCCTTCGGCTTGTTGGTGTACTGGAAGGTGAGGCCGATCTGGTCGATGGAGCGCTCCAGGCGCTGCATGTCGACCGCGCCGACGCCGTTCTTCTTCACGTCGGGCGTGACGAAGTTCTTGTCGATCGAGAGCTTCAGGCGCTCGAGCTCGACGTCGCGCTTCGCGATCGGATTGCGCTTCATCAGCGAGTCGATCGCGCTTTCGGGATCCTTCACGGTGTCCTGGATGCCGCGGATGGTCGCCCTCACGAATCCGGAGACTGCCTTGGGCGAGAGGCGCATGAAGTCGGGATTGGCGACGATCACGTTGCCGTAGAGGTCGACGCCGTAGTCGCGCATGAGGAGCACCACGATCTCGTCAGCCGGCACGCCGTTCGCCTTGAGGTTCATATACGAGGAGAACCAGAAGCCGGCGATGGCGTCGACCTTGCCCTGCGCAAGCAGCGGCTCGCGCACCGGGAAGCCGACGTTCTCGATCTTCACCCTGGACGCGTCGATCCCGTTCGCCTGCACGAAGATCGGCCATTGCGCGTAGGCGCCGTCGGCGGCGGGCGCGCCGAGCACCTTGCCCTCCAGGTCCTTCGGCTTGGCGATGCCGTTCTTCTTCAGCGTCACGATCGAGAAGGCAGGGGTGTCGTACACCATCATCACCGCCGTCACTGGCAGGTTGCGCGGGTTGTCGCGGTACTTCACCAGCGAGTTGATGTCGGCGAAGCCGACCTGATAGGCGCCGGAGGCGACGCGGTTGATGCCTTCGACCGAGCCCGAGCCCGGATCGATGGAAACGTCCAGGCCCTCGGCCTTGTAGTAGCCCTTGTCGATCGCTACAAAATAGGGCGCGGCGGGGCCTTCGAAGCGCCAATCCAGTGCAAAGCGCACCGGCATTTCCTTTTGCGCAAGCGCGCCTGTCGCAAATAGAAGGCTTGCGAGTAACGCAATGGATCGCATCGATCACTCCCTGTGGAAGAATAGCCCCGCAAGGAAAGTCTACCGCACGTGCGCAACACCATCGATTTTTTTCTGAATGGCGAGCGCGTCTCGCTCGATGGTTCGAAAGCGAGGCGCACCGTGCTCACCTGGCTGCGCGAGGATCAGCGGCTCACCGGCACCAAGGAAGGCTGCGCCGAAGGCGACTGCGGTGCGTGCACCGTCGTGCTCGCGCGCAACAAGGACTCGGCGCTCGAGTACCTGCCGGTCGCAAGCTGCATCCTCTTCGTCGGCGCGCTCGACGGCCACGAGCTCATCACTGTCGAAGGTCTCAACGACCATCCCGCGCAGCGCGCCATGGTCGAGTGCCACGGCTCGCAGTGCGGCTTCTGCACACCGGGCTTCGTGATGGCGCTGTACGCGCACTACAAGAGGCACGACGGCGCCATCGCCGACGCGCTCGCGGGCAACCTCTGCCGCTGCACGGGCTACGCGCCGATCCTCGCGGCCGGCGAGCGCATGCTCGAGCTCGCCGATGGTGAGGACGAAAAAGCCCGCGCCGCGCGAATCGCTGGGCTGCCGACCGATACGTTGCGCGCGCCGCATTTCGCCGCGCCGCGCTCGGCGGCCGAGCTCGCTTCGCTCGCAAAGGAAGGCACGACGTTCCTTGGCGGCGGCACCGATCTCGGCCTCCTCGTCACGAAGCAGCACCGGGACCTGGAGGATCTCGTCTATCTCGGCCAGGTCGCCGAGCTGCGCGAGATCCGCGACAGCACCGAGGCGCTCGAGCTCGGCGGCGCCGTGACCTATGCGGAGGCGCAAAAGCACCTGGCCGCGCTGCATCCCGATGTTGGCGAGCTCGTGCGGCGCCTGGGCGGCGCCCAGGTGCGCGC
>WNFM01329671.1_pt4 | contig 17995 bp, 12 predicted proteins | sample 5400271 | NCBI WGS metagenome assembly WNFM01 (sample SAMN13153352, study PRJNA577476) | soil metagenome | isolation source: 60 cm saprolite on Douglas fir-dominated hillslope | place: USA:California | collected 2013-09-17 | reverse complement strand
CCCAGAGCACCGGCTTCTCGTAGCGCGCCGCCCGTTGCACCGGGTCGAGGTCATGGGCCTGCAACCAGTCGAGGGCAAAGCTGCTGACATGCCCATCCGGCGCCCAGGTGATGATCAGGCGATCTCCCACCACTTCCAGTGATCCGACCTGCAGATCCCGCGGCAGATCGGTGATCTCGAACAGTCGCTGGCCGCTGGCATGGCGGCATTGCGGGCAACGGCAATTGTCACGCAGCCAGATCGCTGGAAACACAGTACCCGATCCGTCGCCCCAGGCGAGTGTGACCCGATCACCGTTCAGATTGGCCGTCGCACCCTGCTTTGACATGTCGTTGCCTTTCTCGCTTCAATTCCACGGCAAGGAATAGGTCTTCACATTGGTGAAGCCCTTCATCGCCTCGATGACGCCTTCCTTATGCCCAAGGCCGGAATCCTTGATACCGCCGAATGGTGACATTTCGATGCGATAGCCGGGCACTTCGCGGACATTGACCGTGCCCACCTGCAACTCCCGCACGAAACGCGTGATGTAATCCAGCCGGTTGGTGCAGACACCGGACGACAGGCCATAGCTGGTCGAATTCGAGACCTGGATCGCTTCGTTGATATCCTTGACCCGAATGATCGGCGAGACCGGACCGAAGCATTCCCATTTGACCAAAGGCGCGTCGAAGGCAACGTAATCGACCACTGTCGGCGCATAAAGTGCACCCTCCCGCTTGTGACCATGGAGCAGTTTGGCGCCACGACCAACCGCATCATTCACCATGTCCTCGCAATAGCGGGCGGCGACCTCATCGATCACCGTCCCCATATCGGTCCCGGGATCCATCGGATCACCGTATTTGATCTTCTTCGTCTTCTCGACCAGCAGGTCGACGAAGCGATCGGCCACCGCCTGATGGATGATCATGCGCTTCACCGCCGTGCAGCGCTGGCCGGAATTCTTGTAGGAGCCGTAGACCGCCAGGTTGCTGGCTTCTTCCAGATCGGCATCTTCCATAACGATCAGCGGATCATTGCCACCGAGCTCCAAAATAGCGCGGCGATAACCCATATGCTCGGCGATATACTTGCCGACCCGGACACCACCGGTAAAGGTGATGAGATCGACATTGGAATCGGTCAGCATGGTATCGCCGATATCCACCGGATCGCCGGTGATGACCTGGAACATTTCGCGCGGCAGACCGGCCTCATAGAGGATATCGGCCAGCAGCAAGGCGGTCAGCGGCGTCTTTTCCGACGGCTTCAGCACCATGCGATTATTGGTGGCGATCGACGGCGCCACCTTATGTGCCACCTGATTGAGCGGATGATTGAAGGGCGTGATCGCCGAGATGGCGCCCAGCAGCGGATCGCGTTGGGTATAGATGCGACGCTTCTTGCCATGCGGGGTGATATCGCAAGAAAAGATCTCGCCATCGTCCCTGATCACCGCCGTCGAGGAGAGGAAGAAGACGTCGTAAGCACGACCGACTTCGTAGATCGTGTCCTTCAGGCAGAGGCCGGATTCCGCCGTGATCAGCTCGGCGATCTCCTGCTTGCGGGCGACCAGCAGATCAGCGGTTTTGCGCAAAATGGTGGAACGATCAGCCCGGCTCAGTTCCGCCTTGAAACCCTTGGCAGCGGCAAAGGCCTCCTGGACTTCGCCGATGGTGGCCTTCGGACAGGAACCGATCACCTGACCGGTATAGGGATTATGGACGTCGAAGGCCCGACCGCCATCGGCGAGACTGGCAACCGTGCGCATCTTTTCTGTGCGAAGTGCGATACCCATTTTGTCCCCTTCACCCGGCCTTCGGCAGGGTCACGGCCGCATCGGCCACGTAATTGAGTGCCAGATCGAAGGCGCTGAAATTGCGCAGACGATAGCCACTCGGCAAAGCCGCGATCTTGCGATTGACGATCACCGGCACCTGCTGCTCGGTCATGCCGCCATGCGAACGCAATGGCAGGGTCAAAGCACTGAGGTCATGCCGCTCGACGGCGGTGCCGATAACGACATTCTTCTGCGAAACGACAATGACATCGCCCAGGCGATCGGTTGGCAATTCGAATTTGGCGCAGCCGCCGGCGCGGTCGATCGACAGTTCCATGCCCTCGATCTCGCCGATCCGTTTGATCAACGCCGGCTGATCGATGTCATCGGGCAGATAGACCGTGGCGAAGGAACCGAGTGCCCCGTGATGCACGACATAAGGATCAGTGATCGGCAGAATGACCCGCGCCTTGCCCTTGCCGATCCATTGGTCGAGCACGTCCTGCAGATAGATCACTTGCGGCCTGCCGGCCGCATCGTGTTTCGCGTTCATGCCGTGATCGGCGGTCAGGACGATGATACAGCCCATGGCTTCAAGCTCACCGAGATAACCGTCCATCATGCGATAGAAGTCGTTGGCGATCTCATGGGCCGGCGCGTATTTGTGCTGGATATAATCGGTGGTCGATAGATACATGATATCGGGCTGCTTCTCCCGCATCAGCTTGACGCCGGCAGCAAAGACGAACTCGCTGAGATCGGCGCTATAGACCGAGGGCAGCGGCCGCCCCAGCCAGGCCTGCGCATTGTCGATGCCATGCTCGGCAATGGTCGTCTTATCGGAGGTTTCCGACGAGAAGCAGACGCCGCTCTTGCCGGAACCGACTTCCATGCCCTTGCCGAGCAGCTTCCTGAGCTTGTCCTTCGCCGTCACCACGGCAACCTTGGCGCCGGCTTTCGAGAAGGCCGCCAGAATGGTTTCGGCGCGCAGGAATTTCGGATCGTTCATCATCACTTCGGTACCGCTTTCACGGTCGAAGAGATAGTTGCCGCAAATACCGTGGACCGAGGGTGGTGCGCCGGTGACGATCGACAGGTTGTTGGGATTGGTAAAGCTCGGCACCACGCAATCGCCCACCATCTGGCTGCCTTTGGCGACGGCAGCCGACAGCCAGGGCATGACGCCGGCCGCCATGGCAGCGGTCAGATAATCCGGCTCACAGCCATCGACGCAGACGACCACGACCGGCGCGGACGGCCAGGCATAGGACTTGCCGTTGACGGTCAAAGACGCTCTGGAACTGCTCATTCTCCGCTCCTTCATTCCGCCGATGTGGCCAGTTTCTTGGGCGAACCGGAAGCGACACCCAGTTCCGCCATGACCGCCTTGACGGCCGCCAGGGCACCAGTCATTTCGGCGGCACCCAACCGGCCGATGCAGCCGATGCGGAAGCTGTCGGCGACCGTCAGCTTGCCGGGATAGATTACATAATTGTGCTCACGCAGCATGTCGTAGAAACGTTGGAAGTCGAATTTCGGATCGGCCGGCATATGGAAGGTGACGATGATCGGCGCCTGCAGGTGATCCGGCAGCAGGGTCTCGAAACCCAAGGCCCGCATGCCATCGACTAGGATCTTGCAATTCGCGCGATAACGGGCACCGCGACCGGCGACGCCACCTTCGGCTGCGTGCTCGGCGAGGGCCTGATGGAAGGCGACGATGCAATGGATCGGCGGCGTGAAGCGATATTGCTTGGTGCTCTCGATCACCTGCCACTGGTCATAGAGATCCAGCACCAAGGCATGGGCGTTGCCCTTGCAGGATTTCAGCGCCGTTTCCCGGCACAGCACGAAACCGAGACCTGGCACGCCCTCAATGCATTTGTTCGACGAGGCCGCCACGGCATCGAACGGGATCGTGCGGCTGTCCAGCGGCAAGGCGCCGAAAGCGCTCATCGCATCGATCAGCAGGCGCCGCTTGGCCCTGGCCACCATGGCGGCAATTTCGGCCACCGGATTGAGGATGCCCGACGTGGTTTCACATTGCACCACCGCCACATGGGTGATGGTTGGATCCTTGGCGAGGGCTTCGGCAACCTGTTGCGGATTGACCGGTTGGTCTTCCGCCCATTCCAGGATGCTATAGGCGCGCTTGGCATAGTCGCAGATCTTCGCCATGCGCTTGCCATAGGCGCCATTGATCAGGATCAGCAGCTTGTCGGCCGGGCCAACGAAGGTCGCCAGCATGGCCTCGACGGCGAAGGTGCCGCTGCCCTGCATCGGCACCGTGGTGAAGCTTGCTTCGCCGCCGATCAATTCCACCAGACGTGTGCGCATCTCGCCGTTGAGCCGAATGAAGCCGGCATCGCGCGACCCCCAATCATGCAACATCGCCTGTTTGACCGTCATCGATGTGGTCAGTGGGCCGGGGGTAAGGAGCCAGGGATCCTGGGCCATCAGCGGTGCCTCTCTGCAACAAATATCAGCAAATTGCGGTCCGGCCCCCGATCGGCGCCTGGCCTCCCTTGCAGTATGCGGGATAGCTGTCGCATAATTCAAATCGCTAATTACTATATGAAACATAGATGGTACCTATAAATCATAGCCAGCTCCGGGCCTTTCACGCGGTCGCCACCGAAGGCAGTTTTACCAAGGCTGCCAATATGTTACACGTCACCCAGCCGACCCTGTCCGGGCAGGTGAAGGCGCTCGAGGATCAGTTCGGTGTCCGCTTGTTCGATCGCCGCAAGCGCCGCATCGAATTGACCGATATCGGCCGCAATCTGTTCGACATCACCTTTCGTCTATTCAGCCTGGAATTGGAGGCCGAACAGGTGCTGACGGCGGCCCGTGGGCTCAAGCGCGGCCACCTCCGGGTCGGTGCCGATGCACCCTATCACTCGGTCCCCTTCCTCGCCGTCTTTCATCGCCGCTACCCCAGCCTCCGCCTCTCGATGTCGATCGGCAATTCCGAGAAGCTGCTGGCCGATCTCGTCGACCAACGTTGTGACGTCGCCATCGCCGCCAATGTCGGCAGCGATCCGCGCATCTTCAGCCTACCCTTCCGCGAAGATTATCTGATTGCCTTCGTCGACCGCGCGCATCCCTGGGCAAGCCGCAAACAGATCAGTCTGGCCGATCTTGCCGGCAAACGGCTGGTCCTGCGCGAAACCTCGTCGACCACGCGCCGGACCTTCGAGGCGGCCATCGAGACGGCCGGCATTGCCGTCGGCGAAATCCTCGAAATCGGCAGCCGGGAAGCCATCCGGGAGGCGGTGGCGGCCGGCCTCGGCATCGGCATCGTTGCCCAATCGGAATTCGGCGATGACGTTCGCTTGAAAGCCTTGGAATTCTCCGGCGAGCGCATGCGCTCGGTGGAATACGTCGCCTGCCTGAATGACCGTCGGGCCACACCTTTGGTGAAAGCTTTTCTCGATATCGTGCGAGATGGCCTCGCCGAAGGCAAGGCCAGCAGGTAAACTGAGATATGAATGCGGGGATAGAAAGATGGGGCATGCCATGGAACGCAGGGGAACGAACAGGCGTGCTGTGAAAGCTGGCCGCGCCGTGACATACGTCGTCCGTCTGCCGATACTGTTGCTGATGACCTTGTTGGCCTTGTCGCCGGCGCCGGCCGGTGCCGATGGCGATGCCTGGAAACGGCTCGACAAGAAGGGCATCAAGACCGGCACCATCGCCTTCGGCATCAGCAATCTCTTCGCGATCACCTGCCCTGCCGCATTGCCGACGGCCCAGCCGCGGCTGATCTTGCACGTTCAGCAATTGCAAACCGACTACGACGAAAAGTCCCGCTACAATCTGCGCATCGTAATCAATGATTATCGCGCCGATTTCGGCATGAGCGCCCAGGAAGGCACACTCTATTTCGAGGCTAAGGACTTCAACCAGCGGGATATGTTCCAGACCTTCGTGCAGCAACTGATGGCGGCCGCCCAGGCCGGCAATGATCATGCGCAGCTGGCCGTCTCCAGCCTCGGCTGGCGGGGCGACCTGCCGTTGGGCGGTGCCGATCAGGTCCTGACCGGCTTGATGGATGGCTGCGGCGAATAGGCCACCGCGCGCCGTCAGCGCAAGCGCGAGGCGCTGAGTTCGCCGGCCGCTTCCAAAATCGGCTGCGCCACCAAGGCCAGATGGCTGTTGATGCGCTTTAGGTCGCGCAGGATGTCGAGATGCAGGCCGCTGGTGGCGATGCTCTCGATGCGTCCGCTGCGCAAACGCTCCAGATGATTCTCGGCAGCGTTCTTTTCCAGCTCCCGGAAAATCTGCTTTTCGGCGAATAGCCGCCGTGCCATGCCAAGATCGCTCGACATGAAGACATTCATCGCCAGATCCAGATTCTCGTTGAGGCGTTGATGAATTTCCTCGATCTCCTGGCTGCCTTCTGGCGAGAACTTCAATCCGTATTTCACCTTTTTCGCCGCCAGTTCCATCAGGCTCTTATCGAGAATATCGCCCATATGCTCGAGATTGGTGATGAAGGAAATCAGGTCGATCACCCGTCGCTGATCCCGCTCATCCATGGTCTCGCGATTGATCCGCGTCAGATAGAGCTTGATCGCCTCATTCAGCCGGTCGATGTGATTATCGAGATCGGTGACGCTCTTGATCAGCTTGCGATCATCACTGCGAAAAACCGTGAGCGACATACCCAACATCTGCCCCAGCATATCGCCCATGCGCAGGGCTTCTCGGCCGGCATTGGCCAAGGCATCCGACGGCGACTCAAGGCTGATCGGATTGAGATAGCGCGGCGTCGCCGGATCATCGGCCCTGGCCTGCTCCGGCAAAAGCCTGGTCCAAAGACGCGCCACCTGACCGACCAGCCAGATACCACAGACCGCCATGACGATATTGAAGGCGACGTGGAAATTGAGGACCTGACGCATACCATCGGCCTGAAATCCCTGCAGATGGGGTTGGACAAGCGGGATCAGAAAATAGGCGATGACGACGGCAACAAAGCGGAAGGTCATGTTGCCAAAGGGTACGCGCCGCGCCTCAGGTGGCTGCGTCCAATTGGCGATGATCGGCATGATATCCGACCCTAGATTGGCGCCCAGCACCAATGCCAGCGCAAGATTCATGGGCACGAGCCCCGTTGACACGAAGGATGAGATCAGGAGGACAACAGCAAGGCTCGATGTCGATGCAACCGTCAGAATAGCGCCGACGATAACGCCGAAATAGGGCGCCCCCGCCATCTGCTGCATAATATCGTCCAGAATCTGCGAACTGCGGATCGGCGCCGCCGCTTCCGTCAGCAGCCGCAGCCCAAGCAAAGCAATTCCAAGGCCGACAACGGCACGGCCGAGATCCTTGAACCGGGTGTTCTGGAGTTTGGTGAACATGATCCAGCCGACCAGAATCAGCAGCGGCGACAGCCATTGCAGCGGCAAGGCATAGGCCTGGGCCACCATGCTGGTGCCGATATCGGCGCCCAGCATGATCGCCAGCGCCGCCGAGGTGGTGAACAGGCCGCGCGATGCGAAAGATGAGGCGACAAGGCCCGTGGCACTGCTCGATTGCAGCAACAACGACACCAGCAAGCCGGTCAGCATGGCGCTGAACCGGTTGGTCATGGCATTGCTGAGGAAATAGCGTAGCTGGCTGCCATAGGCGCGCAAAATACCAGTACGGACCATGCGCAGCCCCCACAGCAGCAGGGCCGCAGCACCAAACAGATTCAGAAGGAAACTCATTACAACCTCAAGGCGGTGTGCCTAATCACAGCACCGGTGGCGTTTTCTGCCACGAAACGCCGCAGACCGCACCTCACATGTCATTGAACTGTAACATACCGGTCCTGAGTCGTCATTTGTCATCGCATTTGCGCCATGAATCACAGCGCCGCCGCCTTCGCGCCTTCTCCCTCGCAGGCTGTCATCAAGCGCGCCGCCAAGCCTGGCTGCGTCGGCGCAAGCCGCGCGCGATGACAGCTTCCAGCAATCTGACAGCGGCGGAGGTCGCAACGATGGTCATGCCCATGGCGCAGGCCTGCGCCGTATTGCCGGCGTCGTCGGTATTGAGGGCAGCAATCGACATCAACTTGGTCTCGCTGGAATAGAGAAAGACCACAGCCGAAACGGTCGTCATGGCATTGACGAAATAATAGATGGCGATGTCGATGATGGCCGGCAGGCAGACTGGCACGGTGACGCGCCAGAAGGTCTTGTAGAACGGCACCTTCAAGGAGGCCGAGACCGCCTCGAATTCGGCATCGACCTGCTTCAAGGCCGTCACGGCAGTCAGGTGGCAGACGGTATAGAAATGCGTGATTGTGTTGAGGACCAGAATGGTCATGGTCGCATAGATCACGTTGAGGGGATTCTGCGGTGCATTGAAGAAGAAGATATAGGCAAGGCCCAACACGATCCCCGGCACCGCCAGGGGAATCATGGCGCAGAAATGGATCAAACTCCGGCCCCAGCGGAAACCCCGGCTCTTCTCCACCAGATAGGCACTGGTGAAAACGATGCTGGTGCCGATCACGGCGACCATGGCGGATAGCCGCAGACTGTTGAAATAGTCGCCCCAGCCACCGGTTCCGAGCGCCTTGAAGTCATATTTGGCCAATGTCAGTGTCAGATTATAGGGCCAGAACTTGATCAGGCTGCCGAAGGCCGCCATGCCGAGGACGGTGATCAGGAACAGCGAGACGGCCAGGCATAGAAACAGGCAGACGCCGTCAATAAGGCGTCTTGGCTTGGGCTGCAGCGGCACGGCCCGTGCCGTCAGGATGGCCACCTGCTTGCGCTGGACCAGCCGATCGACGGCAAAGGAGATCACCGCCGGCAGGGTCAGCATCAGGCCGACCACCGACCCCATCTGAAAATTGAACTGGCCGATGACCTGCTTGTAGACATCTGTCGCCAGCACGTTGTAATCGCCGCCGATCACCTTCGGCACACCGAAATCGGTGAAGACCAGCGTGAAGACGACGAAACCGGCGCTGATCAGGCCGTAGCGGCAGCCCGGCAATGTCACCGACAAGAAGATCTTCCAAGGTCTGGCCCGCAAGGCTTCGGCTGCTTCATAGAGCCGTTGATCGGCCGCCGACAGGGCCGTCACCAGAATCATCAGGGCATGGGGAAAGGCGAAGAACACCTCGCCGATCACAATACCGATCGGGCCATAGATGCTGTGACCGAACAGGATCGCTTTGAAAATACCTTGATTGCCGAACAGATAGACCAAAGCCAAGGCCGGCAGCAAGGATGGCGCCAGCAAAGGAATGAGCGCGATCGCCTTGAACAGGCCACGCAGTTTCACGCAGGACCGGGTCAAGGCATAGGCGTAGCCAAAGGCGAGCGCCAGCGTGATGATCGTGCTGATCAGCGCCATGGTGCAGGTATTTTCCAGCGAGCGCATCAAGCTGCGATCGTGGAAATAGGCGGTGAAATTTGCTAGGCCAATGAAGGCGCCGTCAGCGTTCTCCACCGACTTCCTCAACAGAACATAGAGCGGCAGGATGACGGCCAGCAGGAAGAAGCCGGCAACCAAGAACAGCCCACCGCGCATCAGATAGTCTTCGCGGCTCAAGCAACTGCGGATGACAGGCGGGTCACCCGCCAGGGACGACGGGGACATGACGATGTTTGCCGACGCGGTCAGGATATTCGACATGTAATGCTCGCTCCTTCCGCTCAGACAGCCGTCGGAAAAATCCGCAGGCGTTCCTTCGGCAGCGCCACCGACAGGCGGCTACCGGGCTCCAGCGACAGGTCGCGCAAGGCATTGACCGAGAAATCCGCCTGAAAACGAATCGCTGGATCCTGCGTGGCGGTCAGCTCGGCACGACAGAAGGCGCCGAGAAATTCCATCGTCTCGATGCGAACATCGAAACTGTTGGGATGATTGGATTGGATGCCGCGCACCTGCACATCCTCAGGTCGCAGACAGACGCAGACTGCGGCCTTCAATGGCAATAACGGTGTCGGTTCAACGATCAGATCAATGGCTCCCAGCCGCAGCCGTCCGACGGCAATCTGCTCCGCCGCGAACATATTCATGTGGCCGATGAAATTAGCGACAAAGGGCGTTGCCGGGTGCCGGTAGATGTCCTCGGGCGTACCGATCTGCTCGATATTCCCGTCATTCATGACGACGATGCGATCGGCGACAGCGAGGGCCTCTTCCTGATCATGGGTCACCATGATCGTCGTAACACCGAGACGGCGTTGCAATTGCTTCAGCTCGCCGCGCAGATGCAACCGCACCCGGGCATCCAAGGCCGAAAGCGGCTCGTCCAGCAGCAGCAGGCCTGGCGACATGGCGATGGCGCGAGCCAAAGCGACACGTTGCTGCTGACCGCCGGACAATTGCGCCGGATATTTCTTTTCCTGTCCTTGCAAACCGACCAATTCCAGCAGGCGCGTTACCTGCTCTTGGATGTCGCTTTTGCGTTTGCCGGTATTGACCAGGCCGTAGCCGACATTGTCACCGACCGACAGATTGGGAAACAGCGCATAAGATTGGAAGACAATGCCGAAATCCCGTTGCGCGGGCGGCAAGACAGAAATGTCCCGGTCACCCTGCTCGATCCTACCGCTGTTCTGGATATCGAGCCCGGCGATGGCGCGCAGCAAGGTCGTCTTGCCGCAGCCGGAGGGCCCCAGAAAACAGACGAACTCGCCTTCGTAAACATCCAGCGAAATGGATTTCAGGGCCTGAAAGCTGCCAAAGCTCTTGCTGACCCGGTCGATCCGCAAATAGGGCGCCTTGACCGTTGCTTCTTTCATTTGTGCCTCACACACCGGCATGAACTCGAAACGCCGGAAGGGTCGCGATTTGCATCGCGACCCTTCCTTGTCATTGGCTGCAGCAGGATTACTGCTTGGCATCCTTGTCGTTGTAGCGCTTGGTCCATTCGTCCAGAATCGCCTGTCGATTGGCGGCCGCCCAATAGAAGTCATTCTTGATCATCAGGCTTTGTTCATTGGCCGGATAGTTGGTCGGCACCTTGGCGTCGACATCCTTGCGGGCCAACACCTGGTATGATTCGTTGTACATCTTGTTGGCGTCTACAGTGGCAGCGAAGTCAGCCAGCTTCTGGGCGGCTTCCAGGTTCTTGGTGCCCTTCATGATGCCAGTCGCTTCCATGTCCCAGCCAATGCCGTCCTTCGGCAGAATGACGTCAACAGGGGCGCCCTGATTCTTCTGCGCCACACCGGGATAGGCAAAGGAAATGCCGACCACATATTCGCCAGCGGCCGCTGCCTTGCAGGGCTTGGAGCCGGAATGCAGGTAGGTGTTGATGTTCTGATGCAGCTTGTCCATGTAGTCCCAGCCGCCCTTTTCGCCCATCGACTGCAGCCAACCGGCGACGCTCAGGAAACCGGTACCGGATGAGCCGGGATTCGGCATCACGATATGGCCCTTATATTCCGGCTTCAGCAGATCCGCCCAGGATTCAGGCTTCGAAATGCCGACCTTCTGCGCTTCCACGGTGTTGAAGCAGATGGCGCTGGCCCAGGCATCCATGCCAACCCAGGTCGGCTTGTCGCTGCGGGTATCCTTGAACTGATCCTTGATCTGTTCATAGCCGGCGGGCTTGTAGCCATCCAGCATGCCCTGCTTGTCGAGCAGCATCAAGCTGGTCGCCGCCAGACCCCAGACCACATCGGCCTGGCGATTTTCCTTCTCGGCGAGCAGGCGCGCGGTGATGACGCCGGTCGAATCGCGCTGCCATTCGATGGTAATCCCAGGATTGGCTTTTTCGAAAGCGGCCTTATAGACCGGCAGTTGCTCTTCTTCGAGCGCGGTATAGACCTTGAGGACGCCGTCGGCCTGGGCCGAGAGCGAGAAAATGGCGAGAGCTGCAGAGGCTCCCAAGCCAATAACGCCAAAGCGGCGGAAAAGCGAAAAAGACATGATGGTTGCCTCCAAGAGGGATGGTTTTTGATCTGGCGTCTCACCCTCGCCAGCTTTCGGGTCAAATCGATGACAATTTCGTTGTGAATTGATTAAATCATCATATTTCATCATGTCGCAATATTTTGCCACATTCAACGGGCCTAATACGTTATTATTAGTCGTTTTTAGAATATTTGTGTAATTGTCGCCGCTATCAGCGGCAGGGTGCATCGGCTGGCATGACAGATTTTGTGGCATTGGCGCGCCGCTGGCGGCGGGCCGGCTACCGGCTGCTCCTAGGGCGCCACGACATGGCCGTCTTGTGATTTCTCTGCCTGGGAATGACTGCCATCATCTCTGCTCAGTCGCGGCCAGCATCAATGCCTGCAGCCAGCCAGTTGGCTACTACAGCGAGAAACATAAGTTACAGAAATGCCAGGAAAATTGAGCCGCAAAGCGCCGCGATTGCGGCCCGTCAACCGACAGCAGCGCCCCGACACCCGGCATCGGTCAGCCGATACCGGGTCTCAATTTGCCCCCTGTCTCAGCGCCCCAGCATCGCCGCCCCAGCCTCAGGCGGCGATGCCTTCGAGACCGGCGATGAATTGCTCCAGCAGGGTGACCGCATAACCGGTGCCACCGATCGGTGTCACCGTCTTGTCCTTGCCGGCGAATTCCTTGTTGGCGATATCGAGATGCGCCCAGGTATGGCCATCGACAAACTGATGCAACAAGGCCGCTGCATAAGCGGCATCGGCCTTGTCTGCGTCAGGCGCGAATTGCCGGAGATCGGCGATGGTCGAGGTGAGGTCTTGCTCGTAGGCGGGATCGAGCGGCAGGCGCCAGAGGCGCTCGCCGACCAGATCGCCGGCCAAGGTCAGGTCCCTGGCCAGCTTGTCGTCGTTGCAGAACAAGCCGGTAAAATACTTGCCGAGCGCCTGCATCACCGAATAGGTCAAGGTGGCGAGATCGATGATGCAACGCGGCTTGAACTGCTGTGCGGCATACCACAAGGCATCAACCAGAATCACCCGCCCCTCGGCATCGGTATCGAAGATCTCCATCGTCTTGCCGGCATAGGTGGTGATGATATCACCAGGCTTATAGGCCGTGCTGGACGGCATGTTCTCGACCAGGGCAACAATGCCGACCACGTCGATCGCCGCCTTGCGTTCGGCCAGCGCCCGGATCGTGCCAACGACGGCGGCACCCCCCGCCATGTCGCCTTTCATGGTTTCCATCTGCGCGCCGGTCTTGATGCATAGGCCGCCGCTGTCGAAACAGACACCCTTGCCGACCAAGGCGACCGGTTGCTCGCCCTTCTTGCCGCCCTTCCAACGCAGGATGAGAAGGCGTGGCGGATGCTTGGAGCCATTGCCGACCGCCAGCATGCCACCCATGCCGAGCTTCGCCATGTCCTTTTCGTCGAGCGCCTTGACCTCGACGCCGAGCTTGGTCAGTTCCTTGGCCCGCTGCACGAAGGTCTCGGGATAGAGGGCGACCGGCGGCTCGTTGATGAGATCGCGCGCCAGCTCGACGCCATTGCCAACGGCTTCCAGCCGCGTCGCCGCTTTCTTGGCGCTGGCCTGGGCCGTGGTCACGATCTGCAGGCTCTTCAGCGGCTTCGGGTCGTCGGCTGCATGCTGGTTCTTGTATTTGCTGAAGCGGTAATTGCGCAGCTTGGCGCCCAGCGCCAGATTGGCGGCGAAACTGCCGGCTTCGAGTTTCAGATCCGTGGGCAGATCGACGATGACGGTGGCCGCCGGCTCATGCTCGGCCTGCAGATGCGCCACGATCGCGGCACCGATTTCGCGCGCAGCCAAGACCGAGACCTCGCGCGAGGCGCCAAGACCGACCAGCAGGATGCGCCGTTGCTTGAGGCCGGATGGCGAGAGGACATCCAGCAGCTGGCCGCGCTTGGCGGTGAAACGCGGTGCCGCCAAAGCGCGGCTCAAGGCGCTGTTGCTGTCACGGTCCAAAGCCAGTGCCTGGCCCTGCAGCTTACGATCGTCACCGACAAACAGCACGAGCACGGCGGCAGCGGCCGGCGCCTTGGTGACATAGTCGACTTTCATGAAGGGCCCCCTTTTCGAGAATGCGAGTCGGGGCGCAGTCAAGCATATCGGCCTGACTGCGGACAAGGGTGCGCGGAAAAGGGGGCGCCTGGCCGAGTCTTCACCTCGCGCTGGTGCTCAGCCCAGGGCGCCGACCGTATGAATGACCCCGGCACTCAGGCGCCGGATCAGGGTATAGAGCCCGGCGATCGGCTGGAAGATCAACTCATGCTCGCGCTCATAGGTCTGGTGCCAGTCGCCGATATAGGTGGCGACGTCGCCGAAATCGCCATCGAACTTCGCCAGCTCGACCTTCGGGAAGATGGTATTGAGCTTGCGCACCACATCGTCGATCTCGAGATGGAAGATCTTTGAGAGCAGCTGTTCGCGCGTCATGTCGTATTGATGCGAGAAATCCGGAATATGGGTCGAGAGCATGAAGAGGCGCATCAGCAAGGCGATGCGCAAACCATGGATGACGCGCAGATTGAAGCGCGCCTGCAGTGGGATCTTGGCACCGCCGGCGCCGACCAAAGCCAGACCATCGCGGATCGACAACATGTCGCGCTGGAAGGTGCGATAGATCTTGACGAGCTTGTCATGCAGCCCCTCGCCTTCCAGCAATTCGGCGACCTTGCACAATTCCGCCGCCCGGTCCGGCTCCTTGGCCTGATAGGCGCGGCTCAGCCATTGTCCCGGATCGAAGAGATCGATGTAGCATTTCAGCGCTTCGAGATCGGTGAATTCCAGCGCCCATTCCACCATGCCCAGCAACCGCCGCAGGCGCGGCGAATTGCGATAGGCGCGCTGGAAGCGCTCGGGATCGCGCATGATCGCCTGGCCAACCCCGCCCAATGTATTCGCCAGAAAGCCCAGCTGCTGCAGGATGCCGTTATGGGGAATGGCCCGCATCTGCTTTGGATGCGTGAGATTGACACGCAGGCTGCCACCATCATGCTGCCGCTTCAGCGCCCGCGAGCCACTGGGAAACAGCAGATTGGCGCCGAAGGTGTCAAGCAAGGTGGCGTAGTTCGGGTCATCCATCACCATCTCGTTGAAATGACGGATAGTGATGAAGAATTCCTTGGTGAAATCCTCCTCCAGGACGTAAGCGGGATCCTTATCGGTTCCCTCCTTCGGCCGTTCCAGTACGTATTCCAGAATGCGGGTGACCGAGGTAAAGGCGACCGACGGCGTGATGAACAGCAGATAGCCATCACCACCCTGGAAGCTGACCTCTTCCTTCAGGGCAACGCCGCTCGCCTGAAACTGATAGCGGCTGATTGGCGAGGCGACATATTCCAACCGGGCGCGGAAGCTCTCCGGATGACCGCCGCGACCGATCGATTCACCATGGGTGTCGAAGACCACTACTTCGACATCCTTGAAGCCGCGATCGCGCATCAGATCGGCAAGCTTCAGTCGCAACCATTCAACCGAAACCGCGGCCACCGTCTGGCCGAGATGACGGCCGGCATCGGAGAAGCCGGTCTGGATACACAGCCGACCACGCTGGCGCACATAAGCGGCGAAGCTCGGATTCTGCAGGCATTCATCAATCACCCTGATGCCGCGCTCGAAGGCCTTGGTGGTTTCGAACAGCGGCGAGATGTCGACCCGATGCTCGACCCCGAACAGCTTGGCGAAGTAGAGGGCGGAAAGCAGTGTCAGCGGCGCTTCGCATTCGGCGATGAGAAAACGCACTGGCGTCGTTGCATCGACATATTTCAGCATCTGCGCCACGATCATGAAGAGGCGCTTGGCCGAGGTCCGTTCCGCCATGATCGAGGCAAAGCTGATGCTCATCGGCTTCACATCGGTCAGCAACCGCGACAGGGCCGCCAGGTAGGTGCGTTTACGGGTGGGATCGTCGGGCTCGCCTTCCATGTCGATCAGTTTGCGGATGGCATTGTGGATCTGTGCCGAGTTCAGCCGCACATGGGTATGCGCCATGCCAAGCCCATGATTGCCGATCTCGGCCCGCAGAATCAGCAGCAGGCGACGCGCCGAGGTTTTCTTGGTCAGATCGAGTGCCCGCCGCACTAGCTCCAGCAATTGTTCCGAATCGATCAGCCGGAGATCGCGACCGTCATGCATGCGCTTGGAGATGCGCCGCACCTGTTCTTGCCAGGTTTCGCTGGAAGTGGCGCTGCTGTCGCTACTGAAGACATCCATCTCATCGCTGGCTTCCTTGATGGCCAGCGCCAGGCGGCTTTCCAGCAATTCAAGGAGGTGCGACAACTCGATGCTCTGTTTGTCGCGGCCGATATCGACCTTGAGATCGGCGCGCAGTCTTTGTACATCGGCGAGATATTGTTCCAGCTGCAACATCTGCAATCTCAGCCGCTTGCAGAAGGTATCGCTCCATTTGATGTCGGAGCGTCCGTCGAGGTCATAGCCAACCCAGCTCGCCAATGTCAGCAGGCGTGGTGACAGGCTCTCCCAATCCTGCGGATAGATCTCCGCGGCGACATCGAAGACGATGTCATAGGCGCGGCGCAGCGCCTGCTGGGCGTTGCGCAAAGCCTCGATCGAGAGATCATGCTCATAAGCGAGATCGATCTTTTCCGGCGCTCGATGTTCGACCGCGCGGGCAAAGCCGATGCGGCGCTTGCGATCGGCGGCGGACAGCGATTTGCCGGCGAGATCGCGACCGGTCGCCAGTTCGGCCATCACCCGCATCATGCCGGTCGATTGGCTGAAGGTCGGATGTGCCGTCATGACGATGCCGAACAGCTCACGCTCGATGACGGTCTTGAACTCGGCGAAAGGTCGCGGTGCCGGCTTGCGTTTGCCGGTAGTGTCACCCGCGGGTGCCGCCAGTTGCCGGATCGCCTGGCGCAATGAGGCGGCATTCTTGGCGTCGTCGCGCTCACCGAGATAATCCTTCAGGCGATCGGCACGGTGTTCATAGGCCTGCACCGTCAATTCCTGGATCAGGGTCTCGACCCCGCCATAGGTCAGGCTGCCTTTGTCCAGGCGCTTGTTGATCTCCAGCGCCAGCAACTTCACCGAATTGCCGAAGGGGTTGCGTTCGCGCAAGGAAGCGAGGTCATTGAAGGCCGCTTCCAGCTCACGCCCAACCTTGCCGATATCGAGGCCGGGTTGTACCGGGAAGACGCGGGTCAGCGGCAAGAGATCGGGGCCGAGCGCCGCCAGAGATGGTTTCGCCTCGGCAACCAGGCGGTTCTTGCGGGCCTTGCCCTCCAGGCCGATCCGCTTGCGTGTCGCGGCGGTCTTCACCGTCGTCGCTGTCGTTTCCAGGGAAGCTTTGTTCCGCGCAACCTTGTTCCGCATGGTTCCAACCCGTTCAACCATCTCATAACCCCAATATATTCACTGATGGCACTGATGCGGTCCCCACGCCGTCCCAAGTCCCCGAACGCTGACGGTTCGATTTGACCTCGGCCGATCCTTGACGCAGCTTCACCTTATCACCAGTTCCAGACGCCTCGTCTATCCCAATCAGCCCGCCATCGCGCGATGCGGCAAACAAAAACCCGGTGCCATGGCATCGCCACGCGCACCGGGTTCCGTCATCGGTCGAACCCGATTACGCGGCGGCTCTACCGAGGGCCTGCAGCATGGTCGAGCCCAGTTCGGCGGGCGATGGCGCAATGATAATGCCAGCCGATCGCAAGGCCTCGATCTTTTCCGCCGCACTTTCGCCACCACCCGACACGATGGCGCCGGCATGACCCATGCGTCGGCCCGGCGGCGCCGTGACGCCGGCGATGAAACCCACCACCGGCTTCTTGCGCTTGGCCTGTTTCAAGAAGTCAGCGGCCTCGATCTCCGGCGTGCCGCCGATCTCGCCAATCATGATGATGGCATCGGTATTGTCATCAGCCAGGAACAGCTCCAGGCAGTCGGTGAAGCTGGTGCCGTTGACCGGGTCACCGCCGATGCCGACCAGCGTCGATTGCCCCAGACCGGCGCTGGTGGTCTGGGTGGCGGCTTCGTAGGACAATGTGCCGGACCGCGACACCACACCGATGCGACCGGGTTTGTGGATATAACCCGGCATGATCCCCATCTTGCAGCCGCCCGGCGTGATGATGCCGGGGCAGTTGGGGCCGATCACCCGCGACTTGGAATGAATCAGCTCCTTGCGAACGCGCGCCATGTCCTGCACCGGGATACCGTCAGTGATGGCGACGATCAGCTCGATCCCGGCATCGATCGCTTCGAGAATGGCATCCATGGCATAGATCGGCGGCACATAGATGGCACTGGCATTGGCACCGGTCTTGGCCCGCGCCTCGGCAACCGTATCAAAGACCGGCAGGTTGAGATGCGTGGATCC
>WNFM01287502.1_pt2 | contig 18009 bp, 18 predicted proteins | sample 5400271 | NCBI WGS metagenome assembly WNFM01 (sample SAMN13153352, study PRJNA577476) | soil metagenome | isolation source: 60 cm saprolite on Douglas fir-dominated hillslope | place: USA:California | collected 2013-09-17 | reverse complement strand
GTCGATATACGGCGTGGTCGGCGTCGAAACAGCGGCGATCCACGCGAGCCCGGCGGCCTGCAGCGCGAGCCCGGTGCCGATGATGCGCTGCGCCGGGATACGGTCGGAGAGCGCACCCGCGATCGGCGCGACGATCATCGGCATCGCGGTCCACGGCAGGATGCGCAGCCCAGAGCCAAGCGGGGAGTAGCCCTGCACCGTCTGGAAGAACTGCGCGAGCAGGAAGATCGAGCCGAACATGCCGAAGCTCATCAGCATCGACGCGATGTTCGCGAGCGTGAAGGTGCGGTTGCGGAAGAAGCGCATCGGCAGCATCGGGTTCTCGGCCCGCAGCTCCCACGCGACGAACGCGGCCAGCACGAGCGCACCGGCGACGAGCGCGCCGACGATCTCCAGCGAGCCCCACCCGACCGAGTTGCCGCGGACGAGGCCCCAGACGATCCCGAACAGGCCTGCACTCGCGAGACCGAGGCCGGGCAGGTCGACCTTGCCGAACGGGCCCTTCGTCTCGTCGAGCCGCAGCAGTGCGAGCGGCACGAGGACGAGGCCGAGCGGCACGTTGAGCCAGAAGATCCAGTGCCAGGAGATACCGCTGACGACGGCGCCGCCGACGAGCGGGCCGAACGCGACCGCGAGGCCGCTGATGCCGCCCCACGCGCCGAGGAAGACACCGCGGCGGTTCTCGGGCACGCCCGCGGAGAGGATCGTAAGTGTCAGCGGCATCACGATCGCGCCGCCGAGGCCCTGCAGAGCACGCGCGGCGTCGAGCGCACCGATCGTCGGCGCGAGCGCCGCCGCGGCCGAGGCCACAGTGAAGATCCCGATCCCGATCGAGAAGACAAGCCTGCGACCGAACCGGTCGCCGAGCGCTGCGCCGGTCAGGAGCAGGACGGCGAAGACGAGCGTGTAGGCGTTCACGGTCCACTCGAGACCGCTCAGGCCGGCGTGCAGGTCGCGGCGGATCACGGGGATCGCCGTCGTGACGACGAGGTTGTCGAGCGTGACCATGAAGAGCGCGGCCGACGTGATTGCGAACGTCCACCACATGTTCGTTTTGTGATCGGGCTTCTTGCAGCCCTCGATGAGCCGCCGGCCCCAGTCCTCTACCGGGGCATCCATCGAGGAGAGCACGTTCATCAACATGCCGCCCGAGAAGAACATGGCGAGCTCCTCGGACCCGACGCCGGAGACACGCTCCACGTAGGTCACGAGATCGCCGAAGCCGGCCCGGACGACCGCGCAGATCTCAGGGTCCTCGCAGGCCGCGTACGCCTGCATCTGGCCCCGCAGGTAGATGCGATCCGACTCGAGGAGCTGCCCGTAGGCCTCGCCGATCGCATGCAGGGCCTCCTCGCCCCGCTTCCCCTCCGCCACGCGCTGGAAGACCTCGAGCGTCTGGCGGAAGCACCGTGCGATCACGGCCAGGTAGAGCTCCTTCTTCGTGCCGAACAGCCGGAAGACGTACGGCTGGGAGATCCCCGCCAGGCGGGCGATCTCGTCGGTCGAGGCCCCGTGCAGGCCCTTCGCCGCAAATTCGGCGATCGCTGCATCGAGAATGTCCTCGCGCCGCTCTTCCTTGGACTTCCGTTCTGACGTGACTACCATGGCGCTTAGGTTAGTGACTACTTACAAGTTTGTCAAGGGCGGCCGCCACGCGGTCGAGATTGGCGTCGGTCAGCCTCGAGTGGAGCGGCAGCGCCAGCGCGCGCTCGAAGACGCGGGCGGCGCCGGGGAACGGACCCTGGTCGGCGTAGGCGCCGAGCTCGTGGAGCGCATAGGTGCCGATCTGCGCCTCGATGCCCTGGGCGCGCAGCTCGGCGAGCACGCGGTCGCGGTCGTCGACCTGGAGCACGTAGGCCTGCCAGCCGTGGACGTCGCCGTCGTCGGCGCGCGGGAGCAGCACGGGCAGGTCGCGCAGCCGCTCGCTGTAGCCCTCGGCGACGCGCGCGCGCTGCGCCATCAGCTCGTCGAGCCGGCGGGCTTGCGGGATGCCGACGGCGCAGAGGATGTCGGACAGGCGGTAGTTGAGGCCCGGCGCCGGCATGTCGGGCGGCGAGAGCGAGCGCCAGCCGTGGTTGCGCATCGTGTGCACCGCGGCGGCGATCTCCCCGTCGTTCGTGGTGACGGCACCGCCCTCGCCCGTCGTGACGACCTTCCGCGGGTGGAAGCTGAGACAGCCCGCGACGCCGAGGCCGCCGCACGCGCGGCCGCGGTACTTCGCGCCGAGCGCGCCCGCGGCGTCCTCGAGCAACGGGACGTCGGGCAACTCGTGCAGCGGCAGCGGGCGCCCGAAGAGGTGCACGCCGAGGAGCAGCTTCGTCCGCGGGCCGACCTCGATCTTCGACGGGTCGATGTTCATCGTCTCGGGGTCGACGTCGACGAGCACCGGCTTCAGGCCCGACAGCGCGACGACGTTCGCGGTCGCGGGGAACGTGTACGCGGGCACGAGCACCTCGTCTCCCGGCTCTAGATCGAGAGCGAGCACCGCGAGGTGCAGCGCCGCGGTCCCCGAGGTGACGGCGAGCGCGTGCTCGACCTCGCAGAGGCGCGCGATCTCCGCCTCGAACTCGGCGACCTTCGGGCCCATCGTGAGCATCCCGCTCTCGAGCACTTCGGCGACCTCGACGAGCTCGCGCTCGCCGACATCGGGCGAACCGAGACGAATGTTCGGACTGCCTTCGCTCACCACAACTGCTTTCGCCCGCTCACGCGACGGCAGGCTGCCTTTGCCGGTACCACGCGATGGTTTTCTCTAGACCCTCATCGAGCTCGACCCGCGGTTCCCAGCCGAGCACCTCGCGCGCCTTCTTCACGTTCGGGATGCGCAGCTCGACGTCTGCGTAGTGGAGCGGCTGGAACACGATCTCACCGGACGCGCCGCTGATGCGCTTCGCGGGTTGCCGATGTTGAAGGTCTGGCCGACCGCGGCCGGGTGCTCGAGGCAGAGGAGAACGCCCGCGACCATGTCGGTCACGTAGGTCCACGCGCGGATCTGCGAGCCGTCGCCGTGGATCGTCAGGTCGCGATCGGCGAGCGCGGCCTCGATGAACGCGCGGATCGCGCCGCCGCCGATCTGGCCGGGGCCGAAGATGTTGAACGGGTGCACCGTGACGGTCGGCAGATCGAGCTCGTCGTGGTAGGCGTGCGCCATGTGCTCGCCCGCGAGCTTCGACACGGCGTACGTCCAGCGCGCCTCGCCGACCGAGCCGATCGTCGACACCTGCCCCTCCTCCACGTTCAGCGCGTGCGTCCCGAAGACCTCGCTCGTCGAGAAGTCGACGAAGCGCTCGAGCGACGGCAGCGTCGCGAGCGCGGCTTCGAGCGCGTTGTAGGTGCCGATCACGTTGACGCGCATCGTCCGCACAGGGCTCGCGAGCACGGTGTCGACGCCGGCGATCGCGGCGCAGTGGACGAAGTGCGTCGCGCCCTGCGATGCCTCGCGCAGGTGCTCCGCGTCGAGGATGTCGCCCTGGATCAGCTCGAAGTTCTGGTGATCGGCGAGGTCCAGGCCCGTGAGCGAGTCGCGGTGGAGGTTGTCGAACGCGACGATCGTGTTGCGATCGACGAGCTCCCGCGCCAGCGTTGTGCCGATGAACCCGGCACCGCCGGTGATGAAGATCCGCTTGCCTTCCAGCATCCCGGCACAGGTTAGCTTTGGATGACCGGGACTCCGGCCTCACCGGCCGAGCCGCGCGCAACCGCCGCCACCCAAAGCACGGTGCCGAGCGAGAGGCCGCCCGCGACGACAAACCACACGCCTGCGTTGCCCCAGGCGCGGAATGCCGGCCCGACGACGAGCCGCCCGACCGGGCTGCCGAGCCCGCTCGCCGTCATCACGGCCGTCATCACCTTCGCGCGCAGCGCGAGCGGCGGCCGCGTCGAGAGAATCCCCATAGTCGGCGCGTTGACCATCGGCACGAAGAACCCGCACACAGCGACGGCTGCGCACACAAGCGGCCAGGAGATGTCGGCCGCGATCGTCCAGAGCGGAATCGTCGCGAGCACGATCGCCACACTCGCGAGCTTGAGCGGCTGAATGCGGTCGAGCAGCTTCATCGCGACGAGCGAACCGATCACTGCGCCGACGCCGAAGCTCGTGAAGATCCAACCCGCGACCGCCGGATCGCGGTGGTAGCGCGTATACGCGAGCAGCGGGACCGCGACTGCGATCGCACCGGCAGCGCCGTCGAGGATGATCACGGTCAGCGTCATCGGGCCGAGCAACCGGTCCCGCGCCAGGTAGCGAATTCCGGCGAACACGCCGCGCGCGGACTCGTCGGGCTCGGCGCGGCGGCCACCCACTACGAGCACCGCAACGCAGACGAACGCAAAGAGGAAAGTCGCTGCGTCGACGACGAGCACCGCGGGCGCGTCGAGCCAGCTGATCAGAACGCCGGCGAACGCCGGGCCGATAACAATCGGCAACTGCGTTGCGGCACCGAAGAGCGCCGAGGCCTTCGAGACAAGCTTCTCGTCGTCCGCGAAGAGCTCCGGGATGATCATCCGCTGCGAGGTGATGTACGGCGCGGTGAACGTACCGAGCAGGAACACGATCACGAGGAGCGCCGGGAACGTGAGGTGCCCAGTCCAGTGCAGCAGCGGCACGAGCGCGATCAGCGGCGCGCGCAGCAGATCGGAGAGCAACATCGTGGTGCGAGCGCCAAGCCGGCCGATCAGCGAGCCGGACGGGATCCCGAGGAGCGCCATCGGCGCGATCTCCACCGCTAGGACGACGCTCATGCGCGACGCCGAGCCGGTGGTCGTGAGCACGAACCACGGCAGGGCGACGAACGTCATCGCGCTCCCGGTCGTCGAGACGACCTCCGCGACGATGAGCGCGAGCAGGGTGCGCGATCTCATGACCAACGAATATAGTACGTCCGTACGTTTTTGTAAAGTAAGGACGTGCCAAAGGTCTCCGAAGCCCATCGCGAAGAGCGCAGGCGCCAGATCCTGGCCGGAGCGCGGACCGCCTTCGCCGCCCACGGCTACGAGGGCGCGACTGTCGTCCGGCTCGAGGAGTCGATCGGCCTCTCGCGCGGCGCGATCTTCAGCTACTTCCCCACCAAGTGGGACCTCTTCTACGCGCTTGCGGAGGAGGATCAGGAGCGCGTGGCGCGACTCTGGCTCGCCGAGGGATACGAGAGCGTGATCCGCTCGATGGGCGAGGAGAGCCCCGAGTGGGTCGGCGTCTACTTCGAGATCACGCGCATGCTCCGGACCGACCCATCGCTGCGCGAGCAGTGGATGCAACGCAACCCGGACTTGCGAGGCGAGGTGTCCGAGCACATCGCGCAGCGCCAGCGCGACGGGGTCTACCGCTCCGACCTGGACGTCGAGTCGATCGGGCAGTTTCTCGGGCTGATGCTCGATGGGATCACGGTCCACGTCGGCGCGGGCTTCCCGGTCGATGTCGAAAAGACCCTCGAGCTCGTCCGGGCGGCGCTTGCGCCCAAGTAGCATCCGTCGCTCGTGAAGACCGTTCTCTTCGTCGGTGCAGGGCGCCACCAGCGCCGTGCGATTCTCCAGGCGAAGGAGATGGGGCTGCGGGTCGCGGCGGTCGACCGCAACCCCGACGCGCCGGGACTCAAGGAAGCCGACATCGCAAAGGTGGTCGATTTCGCGGACGCCGAGGCGGTGCTCAAGGAGACGTCGCGCCTGAAGCTCGACGGCGTTCTCACGGTCAGCGCCGACCGCGCGGTGCCGGTGGTCGCCGCGGTCGCCGAAGCGCGCGGGCTGCCCGGGATCGGTGTCGAGACCGCGCACCTGCTGACACACAAGGTCGCAATGCGGCGGCGGCTCGCCGATGCAGGCGTCCCTCAGCCGCGGTTCGCCGCGATCCGCACGCTTTCCGAGCGGCGGCGCGCGGCCGACGAGGTCGGCTTCCCGGCCGTGCTCAAGCCTGCAGACTCGGGCGGCCAGCGCGGCCTCTTCCGCGTCGAGTCGATCGACGACATCGACGCGCATCTCCACGAGGCGCTCGCTGCGTCGCCGACGGGCGAGGCGATCCTCGAGCAGTACATCGAGGGCACCGAGATGAACGGGATCGTGATCGCCCGCCAAAACGATGCGATCCCGCTGACCCTGTCCGACCGTCTCCGGCCGCCAGGGGTCGGGTTCGGCGTCGGCTGGATGCACGTCTACCCGGCGACGACCTTCGGCGTGCAGCTCGAGGAGTCCGAGCGCGTGGCGGTGCACACGGTGCACGCGCTCGGCCTCAAGAACGCGATCGCGTTCCCGCAGCTGATCGCCTCGCCCGACGGGAGCGTGCAGGTGGTCGAGTGCGCGGCGCGGATCCCCGGTGGGCAAATGGCCGACCTCGTGCGCTTCGCCGTCGGCGTCGACCTCATCGACGTGCAGATCAGGCTGGCGCTCGGCGAGCAGCTGCCCGACGAGCTCGTGCACGCGCAGTTCAAGCAGCCGCTCGCAATCCGCTTCTTCACCGCCTCGCCCGGCCCGCTGCCGACCGGCCGTGTGAAGCGGATCGGCACGCTCGACAAGGTGCTCGCGTTTCCCGGCGTCGTGCAGGCGGAGGTGTACCTGCAGGTGGGCGAGACGATCCGGCCGGTGCGGCTCGACGGCGACCGCCGCGGCTACGTGATCGCGACCGCGGACACGAACCTCGAAGCGCTCGACCGTGCGGAGGCGGCGTCGCGCCTGCTCGATGTGGAGGTCGAGTGAGCGACCCGCGGACGAAGCTCGTCGCCGACGGGTACGACGCGATGGCGGAGAAGTGGGAGGACTGGTCGGCGCGCATCGCCGACGATCCGCGGCACGACTGGCTCGAACAGCTACTCGCGGGGCTGCCGCCGGACGCTCGCGTCGTCGAGCTCGGCTGCGGAAATGGCACGCGCGAGACGCGCGAGCTCGCCGCGCACACGCAGCTCACGGGCGTCGATCTGTCCGAGGAGCAGCTGCGGCGTGCACGCGAACGGGTGCCCGGCGCGGAGTTCGTGCACGGCGACCTGACGACGATCGAGTTCGCCGCGGGCTCGCTCGACGCGGTCGCCGCCTTCTACGTCTTCAACCACGTGCCGCGCGAGCTGCTCGCACCGCTCCTGGTTCGAATCCATTCGTGGCTCACCACGCCGGGTTGGCTGCTGGCCGCGTTCGGGACCGGCGACGAGGCTGAATGGTCCGGTGACTTCCTCGGCGCGCCGTCGTTCTTCTCGAGCTTCGCCCCCGCGGTCACCACGCAACTCGTGCGCGACGCGGGGTTCGCAGTCGACCGGGACGAGGTCGTCGCGATCACGGAGCCAGAAGGCCAAGTGCAATTCCAGTGGATCTTGGCGCGCCGATGAACTGCGCCTTCGATCTCGCGCACTACCGCGAGCTTCTGCGCGCAGCGCAGTTCGGCGGCTATCGCTTCGCCGGCTTCGACCGCACACCGCAAGCCGGCGACCTGATCCTGCGACACGACGTCGACCTGTCACTCGACGCGGCGCTCACCGTCGCCGAGGTGGAAGCGGAAGAAGGCGCGTGGTCGACGTGGTTCCTGATGACACGGTCGGTCTTCTACAACCTCGCGTCGAAGGACGGCGAGCGGGCGATCGCGCGGCTGCGCGAGCTCGGCCACCGCGTCGCGCATCACGCCGTATACCCGGACGCCGATCTCGACGCGCGCTTCGATCCGGTCATCGCCTGGCACAACCCCGAGCCCGAGTTCATGCGCGCGGAGATCCCGGGCGTGGTCAACGTGATGAGCAAGGCGTTCTTCGATCCCGATCACTATCGCTCCGACTCGAACCAGGTCTGGCGGCACGGTTGTCCGCACACGCAACTCGCCGGCGGCGAGTTCGAGTGGCTGCAACTGTTGATCCACCCGGAGATCTGGGCGTTCGAGGGTGCGACGATGCTGGAGACGATGGAGTCGTTCCTCGCCGCCGACCGCGCCGCGCGCCTCGAGCACCTGCGGCACGACAGAATCGACCTGTCATGAAGCCGATCACAGTGATGGTCACGGCGTCCGGTGCGCCTGGCACCGCCGCGCTCGTGCGCGCGCTGCGCGAGAACGGCGAGCGCGACGTACGCCTCGTCGGCACCGACATGAGCGAGCGCGCGGTCGGCAAGCATCTCTGCGACGCGTTCCACATCGTTCCCGGCGGCACGAATCCTGCGTTCCCGGACGCGATGCTCGAGATTGCGGAGCGCGAGAGCGTCGATGCGATCCTGCCGCAGTCGTCGTTCGACCTCGAAGGCCTCGCCGCGCACGTCGATCGCTTTCCGATGCCGGTGCTGGTCTCGAGCCCCGATGCGATCCACCGCTCGAACGACAAGGCGGAGACGTACGCGATGCTCCATCGCCTCGGCGTCCCTGCGCCGGAGTTCCGTCGCGTCAACGGCGCGCACGAGGTCGACGCGGCGGCGCGCGAGCTCGGCTATCCCGATCGTCCCGTCTGCTTCAAGCCGGTGTTCTCGTCGGGGTCGCGCGGCTTCCGGATCCTCGACCCGACCGTCGACCGCGCGCACCAGCTGCTGAACGAACGCCCGGGCTCGGTCGCGATGCGGCTCGAGGAGGCGGTCGAGCTGCTGCCGGACACGGGCGGCCCCGACCTGCTCGTGATGGAGTTCGCAACCGGCGGCGAGTGCACCATCGACGGCATCGGCGACGGCCGCGAGATCGTGCTCGGCCATGCGAAGACGCGCGAGGCGATGCGCGCCGGCCTCGCGATGTACTTCGTGACGCTGGACGATCCCGAGCTGATGCGCATCGGCAACCAGCTCGTCGAAGAGCTCGCGATCGAGCACTTCTTCAACATCCAGCTGGTCGGCGACTACGTGATCGAGATCAACCCGCGCATCTCGACGATCGTCTACCAGGAGGATCTCAACCTCCCGTACCTCGGAGTGAAGCGCGCCCTCGGCGAGATCTCGGACGACGAGCTGCGCACGTACGAATCCCGCATCCGCCCGGGCCGAACCGCGCTGCGCTACTTCGACCAGCTCGAGTTCGATCCGTGACGGTTTCGTAACGGTGGCAGCCACCGTGTACAGACTGCAACGCCCGATCCCCAAAGACCTGCTCGCGCGGCAATTCCAGGTGGCGGCAGCCACCGTCATGAAACGGTGACGGATCGTGCACAGCTTCGGGTCACGCACGCGCCCGTTAACACCGCCGGGATTCCCTGGGAGAACGTGCAGGCGCTGCGGCGGAAGGGTGTTGACGCCCGGCTGGTCGTCTTCGAGCGCGGGAAGCTGCACCACGAGGCGGACTGGTCGCTCGACCGGCACGGGCCCTTGCCGCAGAAGCTCGCACAGCAGTTCGCTGCGTTCGTGAAGCTTGCGCCGCGGACCGACATCTTCCACTTCTACTTCGGGCTGACGCTGATCCCGAAGTCGGTGCAGTTCCCGCTGCTGCGCGCGCTGGGCAAGAAGAGCATCTACCACTACCTCGGCACCGACATCCGCGGCAAGACGCCGGCCGAGCTCGCCTACAGCAAGCGCGCGGACGCGGAGATCGTCGGCTCCTACGATGCGCTGCGCTGGGTGCCCGAGGCGCACGTGATCCCGCCGGGTCTCGACCTGCGCCCGTTCACGCCCGTGCCGCCGTCCGACAACCCGCGCCCGCTCGTCGTGCACGCGCCGTCGAGCCGCGCGAAGAAGGGAACGCAGCAGATCCTCGCGACGCTGGAGCAGCTGCCCGTCGACATCGACATCGTCGAGGGCGTCCCGCACGAGGAGGCCCGCGCCCGCTATGCGCGCGCCGACATCGTCGTCGACCAGCTCCACGCCGGCTGGCACGGCGTCTTCGCGCTCGAGTCGATGGCGCTCGGCAAGCCGGTCGTCACCTTCCTCAAGCCGGACGTGGTCGAGAAGAGCGCCGAGGGCTACGGCATCCGCATCCCGATCGTCTCCGCCACGGCCGACACGCTCGCCGACGCGCTGCGCCCGCTGATCGAGAGCCCCGCGCTCCGGCGCGAGGTCGGCGCAGCCAGTCGCGCCTACGTCGAACAGGGGCACGACATCGACCGCATCGCCGACCGCCTGATCGATCTCTACCGTTCCCTTTAGCTTGAGCCTCACGTTCCAGATCCGGCGGCTCGCGCGCCACTCGGCGATCTACGGGCTCGGCGGGATTCTCTCGCGCCTGCTCGCGGTCCTCCTGCTGCCGCTGTACACGTCGTACCTCGGCACGAAGGGCTTCGGCAAGATCGAGATCGTCACCGCGCTGACGACCGTGCTCGTGATCGTCCTCGGCGCCGGCATCTCGAGCGCGTTCTTCCGCTTCTACTTCGACTCGAAGGACGAGGAGCGGCGCACGCTGATCGTGCGCACCGCATTCTGGTTCACCATGGCGATGGCGACCGTCGGGCTCGTGCTCGGCGTCGCGCTCGCGTCGCCAATCGCGCACCTGCTCAAGCTCGGCAACGACCCGTGGCTGATCCGCGCCGCGGCCGTCGGGCTCTGGGCGCAGATGAACTATCAGCAGCTGACGAACCTCTTCCGCGTCGAGGAACGCTCCGTGCAGTTCGTGATCGCGAGCGTCGCGAACATCCTGATCACCGTCGGCATGACGGTGCTGCTCGTCGTCGGGCTGCACAAGGGACCGACCGGCGCGGTCGTCGGGAACTTCATCGGCACCCTCGCCGTCTACCTCGTGCTGCTCGGTTACCGCCGCTACCAGCTCGGCCTGCAGTTCGACCGGAAGTTGCTGCGCGAGATGAACCGCTTCGGCCTGCCGCTCGTTCCGTCGGCGCTCGCACTCTGCTCGCTCGCCGTGCGCGTGTCGAGCGTGATCGTCTTCCTGATGATCGCGTTCCGGCTCGCCTGGCCGGCGTTCGCGTACTCGATCGACGACGAGTCGGCGGCGAAGCGCACGTACTCCTACGTGCTCACCTATCTGCTCTTCGTTTGCTGCTGGATCTCGATCGCGCTCGGCACGCTCGCGCCGTGGCTCGTGAAGATCCTCGCGCCCTCGAGCCCCGACTTCTATCGCGCGGACGAGGCCGTCGGCGTCCTCTCGTTCGGCGCGGCCGCGTACGCCGGCTACACCGTGCTCGCGATCGGGATCGGGCGCGCGCGCCAGACGCAGTTCAACTGGATCATCAGCGGCGTCGCCGCGCTGCTGAACATCGGCCTCAACTTCGCGCTGATCCCGCGCTACGGGATGATGGGCGCCGCGATCTCTACCGCGGCCGCCTACGTCGCGCTGTTCGTCGGCATGGCCGTCAACTCACAGCGCGTCTACCCCGTCGCGTACCAATGGCGGCGCGTGCTCACGCTCAGCTCGGTCGCGATCGCGCTGACCACGGTGGGCTACGAGGTCCGATCGTTCCCGCTGGCGATCGCGCTCTGCCTCGCCTATCCGCTCGTGCTGCTGCCGCTCGGCTTCTACCTGCCTGCCGAGCGCGCGCGTCTCAAGCGGCTCGTGCCGCTCCGCAGCTAGCGGGGACGCCGGCCGCGCGCGTGCCGGACGCCGACGCCGATCGCGCCGGCAGCCGCCAGTGCGAGGGCGATGCCACCGAGAATGAGGATCGGCAGCGGCGCACCGCTCGCCGACGCGACCACACCGGTCGACGAAGGCTGCCCCTGAATCTTCTTCGACGCATCGATCGAGACGAGCGTGCCCTTGACGTAGCCGGCGCCGGTCGCCTTCGGGCCGTGACCGACCTGGAGCGGAGCGGAGAGACCGTGCGTGCGCCGAATCGCTGCACGCATCGCAGCGTTGACATCGTCGCGGAGGCCCGAGTAGATGTCAGCGTCGGCTGGGATGTGCTTGAGCGCGTCGCGGTAGCAAGCGATCGGGTACGTCGAGGCGATCTTCCCGTCGCGAGTCCAGTCGCTGACGACCTTGTCCCGGCAGGGCGCGGCGGCCGCGTTCGCCGGTCCCGGCAGGACGACGGCGAGCATGGTCGCGATTAGGAGCAGACGCTTCACGCAGACCTATGTTCCCCGTCCGGCATAAAGATCCCCCTTGCCAGCCGTAAGGCTTTCGTAAACCCTCAGGCGGGCGCGAAACACGCGTCGTGGCACGACGCCGCGACGTGGACGGTCGCGAGCAGCGCACCGCGCTCGTCGAGAACTGCCAGCGTCCCGTGCGAGAGCGAGGGCGTGATCACGCGCCCACGGCCGTGCTGCACGTTGTAGGAGCCGACGGGGATCGGCGTCGTCCGCACGACGCGACCGTCGGAACGCGACTGCACATGCAACGTTCCCGCGTCGCCACTGGTTACGTACGCCGCCGCGCCGCTGAACGTCACGTGCTGCGCTTCGGCCCGCGCTGTAGATCGCCGTCTCGCCCGCCGCACCCGAGGTCACCCACACCTCACGCCCGTCCGGTGAGAAGCCCACGTCGTGCGCGCCGAAGGGCGGCGTGACCAACGCGACGCGCCGCGGGCGCCGCGGATCGATGACGTCGACGACCGCCACCTGCGTCGACGAGGTGCCGAGCCCGACCCAGAGCGTCTTCCCCGTCGGATCGAGGGTGACGTGGCGCGGCCAGCCCGGGAGCTTGACCCGGCCGACGGCCCGGCCGCGCAGCACGTCGACCGCCACGAGCCCGTAGCCCGAGTCGGTGACGAACGCATGCACTCCGTCGGGATGGGCCGCGGCGTAGCGCGGCTCGCTGACGTCCTCGAGCACGTGCAGCACGCGATGCGCGTCGACGATCGAGAGCTTCCCAAGCGCCCAATGCGCGACGACGGCGCGGCTGCCGACGAGCTCGATCGCGCGCGGCCCGGGCGGCGTCGCGATCCAGCGCGCGATCTTGAAGGCGCCGAGCTCGACCACTGCGAGGCGCGACTCCTCGTCGCAGGTGACGAGCGCGAACGGCGCGGCGGCGGCCGCGGCCAGCGTCGAACGCAAAGCGAACGGCGCGGCGGCAGCCAGCGCGACGAACTCACGGCGGTTCACGGTGAAGGTACGGCTACCCTTGCATCGCAGGTCCCGGTCGGTACGTTGAACGAGTGAGCCACCCGGACCTCAAGACAGAGCAGCGCTACGTCGACCGGGCCTACGAGCACCTCGAACGGATGCGCCAGATCGTCGCCGGCGCCGGCGACCGGGTGGACGGCGAGGTCGCCCAGGCCGCGATGGGCGCGTGGGCCGCGAAGCGGCTGCGCACCTACGAGGATGCCGAGCTTGGCCTCTGCTTCGGCCGGCTCGACGTCGAGACGATGCGGCGTGCGCTCTACATCGGCCGGCGCTGGGTGCACGACGAGGAGCAGCAGCAGCTCGTCGTGAACTGGCAGGCACCGGCCGCGCGCGCGTTCTACACCGCGACCCCGCAGGACCCGCACGGCGTGACGCTGCGCCGCCGCTTCCGCACCGACGGGCGCAAGCTGCTCGACATCGCGGACGAGGCGCTCGACGGCTCGATCGTCGACGGCGCCGCGGTCGGCGACTTCCTGCTCGAGGAGCTCGAGCGCACGCGCGACTCGCGCATGCGCGACATCGTTGCGACGATCCAGGCCGACCAGTACCGCCTGATCACGCACGATCCGAACAGCCCGCTCGTGATCCAGGGCGGACCCGGTACCGGCAAGACCGCCGTCGGCCTGCACCGCGCATCGTGGCTCCTCTACACCGCGCGCGAGAACCTGCAGCACCGCGGCGTGCTCGTGATCGGGCCGAACCGCACGTTCATGGAGTACGTCAGCCACGTGCTCCCGGCGCTCGGCGAGGACAGCGTCGAGCAGCGCGCGGTCGGCGAGCTCGTCGACGGTGTCTCGCCCGAGCTGCGCGACCCGCCCGCCGTCGCCGAGCTGAAGGCGGACGTGCGCCTCGCCGAGGTGGTGCAGCGCGCCGCGGAGCTGCGGCTCGCGTCGGAGCCTGAGGAGCTCGTCGTCCGGCTGGAAGGCTCGTTCATCTCCGTGCGCGCACGCGAGGTGCGAGAGCTGCTCGCTGCGGCGCGCGAGACCGGAACGACGGCGGCAGCGCGCGAGCGCTTCCGCATGAGCCTGCTGCGCCGCTTCTACGAGGAGTACGGCCGCGTGCTCGGCGGCGCCGCGTTCCGCAACTTCGACGAGATCGAGCAGACGCTGCGCTCGAAGGGCTACCTCGACCGCATCCTCAAGGCCGCGTGGCCGCTCGTCGCGCCCGACCGGCTCGTCCATTCGCTGCTCGCGAATCGCGCGGCGCTCGCGGAGGCGGCCGACGGGTCTTCCGGCGCGGGCAGGTCTGGTCGGACGGCGACATCCCACTGCTCGACGAAGCGCGCACGGTGCTCGACGCGCCGCCGCGCGCGTACGGGCACGTGATCGTCGACGAGGCGCAGGACTTGACGCCGATGCAGCTGCGCATGGTCGCGCGGCGCGCGCGCGAAGGCGCGCTGACGATCCTCGGTGACGTCGCGCAGGCGACCGGCGCGGTCCGCTACTCGCGCTGGGACGAGGTGCTGCCGCACCTGCCGCGCGGTGACGAGGCGACGACCGAGGAGCTGCTCCATGCCTACCGCGTGCCGCGCGAGATCATGGAGCTCGCGCTGCCGCTGCTCGACACGATCGCGCCCGATGTCGCGGCGCCGATTTCCTACCGGACGGGCGCGGACGCGCCGACCGTGCGCAGGGTCGAACGGGAGCACCTGCTCGCCGAGGCCTACCGCGAGGCCGAGCGGCTCGCCGAGTCGGAGGGGCTGCTCGCGGTGATCGTCCCCGAGGAGCTGGCCGCCGATGTGCCGCAGGACGATCTGTGGGACGGGGTGCCGGTGCTGACACCGCGCGAGGCGAAGGGACTCGAGTTCGACCACGTCGTCGTCGTCGAGCCGGCGCTGATCGAGCTGCGCGAGCTCTACGTCGCGCTGTCACGTCCAACAAAGACGCTCGTCGTCGTGCACGCGCGGGATCTCCCCGCTGAGCTTCGTTACGGCTAGCGGGCGGCGAAAGCAGATGCGCGTCGCGTTTGCGACGGCATCCGGGTGACCTAGCGCTCAACCTGGTTCGCCTTTTAATCAGGTTGAAGAGTTTCTCGGGAGGCGGGCGACAGGTCGAAACTCTCGAACCTGGTTAAAGAGCAAACCAGGTTTGGATCTAGCCTGAACCTGATTCGGTGTCAGCCGAACCAGATTCAAGAGTTTTCAACTGCCACGGCCTCCGAGGAACTCTCGAATCTGGTTCGCCTGAGGGCGAATCAGGTTCGGGCGATGCAGGGCCGGGTTACCAGTAGTAGGCGGCGAGCGTGATCCCGAGCGCGAGCCCCACGATCACGATCAGCGCCACGAAGATGGCGCCGAGCACGATCGGAAGGGTCGCAGGCGCGTAGCCGTCCTTGGCGATCTCCTCGAGGTGGTGCTCCTCGGCGATCGCCCGCTGCACGAGTGACGTCATGTGCGGATTGTTTGTCTTCCTCGCGCTCGTGCTCCCGCCGGCGGCACACGCGACGGACTGGAGCGGCACCTACCGCCTGCCCGCATCCGCGGAGCCGGTGCGGATCGCGGTCGAGCTGAACGGACGCAATGCGAGCGTCGCGCTCGGGCCGGGGCACAGCGGCCGCGCCGTCGTCACGGCCCGGGTCGCGGACGGCCGCCTGCACTTCTCGCTCCCCGGCTTGCCCAACGACGTCAGCTTCGACGGCCGCCTCGACGGTGCGCACGTGACGGGCACCGTCTCGCAAGGCGCGCTAGGCGGCACGTTCAGCCTCGACCGCAGGAGCGCGCCGCACCTGCTCGCCTACGGGCTCTACCGGAGCGCGGGCGGCGACGCGGTCGCGATCGCCGAGCCAGGCTTCGGCTTCCCAACGTGGCTCGTCGAACTTCCGTCAGGCGCGATCCACGGGCTGAACGCAGCGCTGACGACGGTCGGCGCGCGCGTCGGCGACCGCTCGGGCGACGGCACGCTCGCCGTCGGAGCCGCTGCGATCGCGTGGACGCGCGCCGGGAAGACGACGCGCTACGACCGCGTCCGCGTGCGGCAGCGCGAGCCCGTTCCCCGCCGTCGCCATGGTGCACGGGTCAGGCCCGCATGCACGCGACGAGTTCCAGGTCTTCGCCGCGTACTGCACGCTCCTCGGCGTCGCGGTGATCGCCGACGACAAGCGCGGGATCGGCGAGTCTGCGGGCCAGTACCCCGGTGAGCGCGCTACGCCGTCGACGATCGACGTGCTCGCCCGCGACGCGCAGGCCGAGGTGCGTTTCCTCGGCACACTCCCGCGGATCGACCGAACGCGCACCGGGCTGCTCGGCGACAGCCAGGCGGGCTGGATCATCGCGCTGGCCGCAGCGCGCGAGCGCGCGATCCGCTGGGCGATCCCGCTCGTCGGCCCGACCGTGTCGGTCGACGAGACCGATTACTGGGGGCGCCTCGCAGGCGAGGGCGCCGTTCAACCGTTGGGAACGAACGCGGAGATGACAGCGAAGGTGCGGGCTGCGGGCCGCAGCGGGTTCGATCCCGAGCCGTCTCTGCGCAAGCTGACGGTCCCCGTGCACTGGATCTTCGCCTACGACGATCGCAATGTCCCGACGCAGCTCTGCATCGAACGTCTGCAGCAAATAAAGGCCGGCCATGACTTCACGTGGTCGGTCGTGCACGCGACGCACACGCTGCTCGACCTGCCCTCCGGTCTGAACTCCGACATCGCCCGCTCGCGCGGCTTCGCGTCGACGCTCTATCCGGCGATCGGGATCTTCTTGCGCTCGCACCGAATCGTCCGCTGAGCGCGAAACTCTCGAACCTGGTTAAAGAGCGAACCAGGTTCGGATCTAAGACTGAACCTGATTCGGTGTCAGCCGAACCAGATTCAAGAACCTCGACCCCACGCAGGCCCCGCTAAACAAATCCGCCACTTGCGAGACTCATAGATGCGTGGGGGGAAAAGGGGCGACGCCGGCGCAGCTCGAGGCGCTCTACCGCGCGCGGTTTGGGCACTTCGTTCGCGTCGCCGTCGCGATCTGCGGTGACGGCGACCGCGGCCGCGACGTCGTCCAGAACGCGTTCATCGCCGCGATCCGCCATCGCCGATCGTTTCGCGGGGACGCACCGCTCGAAGCGTGGGTCTGGCGGATCGTCGTCAACGAAGCGCGGCGCGCGGCAGTCGAGCCGGCCGCAGAAGCACCGCTCGAGGAGGTCGAGAGCATGAACGGCCACGGCGGCGACGAGCACGATCCGCTCGGACTCCGCCGCTGGATCGCCGTGCTTCCCGAGCGGCAACGCGAAGCGATCTTCCTCCGCTACTTCGCCGACCTCGACTACGCCACGATCGCCGAGGCGCTCGGGATCGAGATCGGCACCGTTTCGGCGACTCTCGGCGCGGCGCATCGCAGCCTGCGCAAGAACCTTCAGGAGGTGTGGCCATGATCGACGTCGAGGACGTGCTGCGCACGGAACTGCCGAGGCTCGCCGACGACGACGCGCTTCCGAACTGGGATGCGGTGGTCGCGGGCTCGGGGTTGAAGAAGGAGCTCGCGCGGCGCCGGGTCACAGCGGGGGCCGCGCTCCTGGCAGCTGCTGCCGTGATCGGCCTCGCGACGCCGCTCGGCGCGGCGATCGCACGCGGCCTCGACGGTTTCTCCACGTGGATCACCGGCCAGCCGGGCTCGCCCGCGTCGTCGAAGGAGCAGCGCTCGTTCGACCGCGCGAACGCACGCTCCTGGGTCTCGTTCCCGAAGGGGACGAAGCTGCGGCATCTGATCACGCAGCACGTCGGCAGCACCAAGGTCGAGCTGCTCGGGTTCCGCTCGGGGACGAGCACCCTTTGCCTGCGGCTGAGCGTCACCGGCAAATCGCGCACGTCGACCCAGAATTGCGCTCCGCTCGCCGACCTCCGACTCACGGGAGCGCCTGTGCGCGTGCTCCTCGTCGACCAGCCGGTGGGGGCCGGAACGAAGCGCGCGTGGTACGGCATCGATCACCTTCGCTCCTCGAACCTGCAGATCACAGCCGGCGTTGCCGCGGACAGCGTGCGCAGCGTTGTCCTGAAGGACCAGCACGGAAGGCACGCTGTGCCTGCGCGCTCGAACGCGTTCCTCTACGTCGCGGCGAAACCGGAGATTGGTCAGCGGGTGAGCGCCGTCTGGGCGCGCACGGCCACCGGTCTCACCGCCGTTCCGTTCTCGCCGTCGCCGTTCGGCATCGGCGG
>WNFM01308350.1_pt1 | contig 18010 bp, 15 predicted proteins | sample 5400271 | NCBI WGS metagenome assembly WNFM01 (sample SAMN13153352, study PRJNA577476) | soil metagenome | isolation source: 60 cm saprolite on Douglas fir-dominated hillslope | place: USA:California | collected 2013-09-17 | reverse complement strand
GAAGCCTCGACCAAGACATCGGGGGGCCCGGGCTCGCGGACCGCGATGTAGCGCATGGCGTTCGGCAGGGGCATGGCAGTGGCGTGGTGACGACCGCGCGAATCAGCGGCCCGCGGTCAGGTCAATACATCACCTGCACGTTCTCGGGTTGCAGCCACTCGCGCAGACGATCGAGCAGGGCGTCGTCGAGGTTGACGCGCCAGTCCTCGGGCAATGCCACGTCGCCGCCGATGCGTTCGTTGCGGTAGGAAATCGTGATCGGCTTGTCGCCGGGACGAAACGGCTGCAGGATCTCCGCGAGCCCGGAAGGTCGTAGACATTCTCGGCGATGATCCGCAGACCGGTCACCTCGCCCTCGTCGGTCATCCGCTGCGTGACCTTGACCTCCGCGATGACGAGCTGGTCGTCGCGCAGCAGGTTGCGCACGCCGTCGAAGGTTTCGTTGTAGACCAGGATCTCTGCCGAGGCGCGGCCATCGTCGAGCATGACGAAGGCCATCTTCCCGCGCCGTCCGCTTTGCACGCGCATCTGCATCACGATGCCGGCGACCAGCACGCGGTCGTTACGTGGACTTAAGTCGGCGAGCGATGTGCGCACCAGGGGTGCTAATTCCGCGGCGTAACCGTGGAACGGGTGGCCGGAAAGGTAGAAGCCCACCGCGGCTTTTTCGTTCTGCAAGCGCTCGGCATCGGACCATTCACGTGTCGCGACCAGCGCCGGCGAATGCTCCGCGGTGTCCTCGCCGAACAGCGAAACTTGCGCAGCGTTCGCGAAAGCGCGCTCGGCAGTATCGAGGGCGCCGCCGACCGACGCCAGAAGCGCGGCGCGGCGCGGCTCCATCGCGTCGAACGCGCCGGCCCGCACGAGCGCCTCGACCGCGCGGCGGTTGATGGCGCGCTTGTCCACGCGCCGGCAGAAATCGAAGAGACTGCGAAACGGACCACCGGATTCGCGCGCGGCGACGATGGCCTCGATCGCGGCCCTTCCGGTGCCCTTGATGCCGCCCAGTCCGTAGCGGATCGTTTTCGCATCCACGGGCTCGAACCGGTAATTGGACGCATTCACATCCGGCGGCAGAACCGCGAGGCCGAGCGCCACGGCATCGTCCCGGAAGTGACGCACTTTGTCGGTGTCGTCCATGACGAGCGAGAGGTTGGCCGCCATGAACGCCGCCGGGTGGTGCGCCTTGAACCACGCCGTCTGGTAGGCGATGAGCGCGTACGCTGCGGCGTGCGACCGGTTGAAGCCGTAACCGGCGAAGCTTTCCATCTGGTCGAAGAGAACGGTGGCGCGGCTCTCCTTCACGTTGTTCCTGACCGCGCCTTCGACGAAGATCGTCCGGTGCGTGGCCATCTCCTCGGGTTTTTTCTTGCCCATGGCGCGGCGGAGGAGATCGGCGCCGCCCGGTGTGTAGCCGCCGATCCGCTGCGCGATCTGCATCACCTGTTCCTGGTACACCATCACGCCGTACGTGGGCTCGAGGATGGGCTCCAGGCGCGGATCGGCATAGGGCACGCGCTCGCGTCCCGACTTGCGCGCGACATACTCGGGTATGAGCGCCATCGGCCCCGGTCGATAGAGCGCGACCAGCGCGATGATGTCCTCGAAGCGCGTCGGCGGCGCCTGCATCAGCAGCTCGCGCATGCCGCGCGATTCGAACTGGAACACGCCGACGGTATTGCCGGTCCTGAAGATGTCATAGGCGGTGCGATCGTCGAGCGGCAGCGCGTCGAGCGCGATGTCGGCCTCGGAATCGAGAAGACGCACGTATTTCTGCGTCCAGTCGAGGATCGTCAGCGTGGTGAGGCCCAGGAAGTCGAACTTCACCAGGCCGACGGCTTCGACGTCGTCCTTGTCGAACTGCGACAGAATCGCGGTCGCGCCGGGTTGCACGTACAGCGGACAGAAATCGGTCAGCTTTCCGGGGGCGATCAGCACGCCGCCGGCGTGCATTCCGACGTTGCGCGGCAGGCCCTCGAGCTCTTCCGCGAGCTCGAGCAGTTGCCGCACTTCCTCTTCGGCCTCCTCGCGTTCGACCAGCAGCGGCTCGGCTTCGCGCGCGTAGGTGACGTTGGGCTCGCGTTCATCCTTGCCGGGCGGTGGGTGCTGCAGTGTCACGAGCTTGCCCGGCTGGAACGGAATCAGTTTGGCGATGCTGTCGACGAACGGATACGGCTGGTCGAGGACCCGGCCGACGTCGCGGATCGCCGCGCGCGCCGCCAGCGTTCCGAACGTCGCGATCTGCGATACGGAATCGGCGCCGTACTTGTTCTTCACGTAGTCGATGACGCGGTCGCGCCCGTCCTGGCAGAAGTCGATGTCGAAATCGGGCATCGACACCCGCTCGGGATTGAGGAAGCGCTCGAAGAGCAGCGCGTAACGAATGGGGTCCAGATCGGTGATGCCGAGCGAATACGCGACGAGCGAGCCCGCGCCCGAGCCCCGGCCCGGGCCGACCGGCACGTGATTGCGCTTGGCCCAGTTGATGAAATCGGCGACGATCAGGAAGTAGCCGGCGAAGCCCATTTGCACGATGGTCCTGGTTTCGACATCGAGCCTCGTGGCGTACTCGGGACGCTTTGCGTCGCGGTCGGCGGCGTCGGGATAGAGCCGGGCCAATCGCCGCTCGAGCCCTGCCGCCGCTTCGTGGGAGAGGTGCTCGTCGATCGTCACGCCGGCCGGCGTCGGAAATTCGGGCAGATGGTTCTCGCCGAGCGCGATCGTCAGGTTGCAGCGCTGCGCGATGGCGACCGTGTTCGCCAGCGCCTCGGGCAGGTCCGCGAATTTCGCGGCCATCTCGGCGCTCGTCGCGAAGAATTGTTCCGGCGTGAAGCGCTTCGGCCGGCGCGCGTCCGAGAGCACCGAACCCTCCGCGATGCAGACCCGCGCTTCGTGCGCGCGAAAGTCGCCGCGCGTCAGGAATTGCGTCGGATGCGTGGCCACGACCGGCAATGCGAGCTCGCCAGCGAGTGCCGCCGTGGCGGCGACCAGCGCGTCGTCGTCGGTGTGCCCGGCGCGTTGCATTTCGAGGTAATAGCGCTGCGGAAACCAGTCCGACCATTCGCGCGCCGCGCGCGCCGCGGCGACCGGATTGCCTTGGAGCAGCGCGTGGCCGACGTCGCCGTCGCGGGCGCCGGAAAGCGCAATCAACCCCTCGGTGCCTTCGGCGAACCATTCGCGGCGCAGCTCGGCATGTCCGCGATGCTGATTGGTGCGATAGGCGCGCGTCAGCCAGTCGCACAGCTTGAGATAACCGCCGCGAGACGCGGCCAGCAGGATTGCGCGAAACGGGCGGTCGCGCTCCGAATCGTGCGTGATCCACACGTCGCAGCCGGCGATTGGCTTCAAGCCCGCACGGCGTGCGGCCTTATAGAATTTGATGAGGCCGAAAGCGTTGGAGAGGTCGGTCAGCGCCAGCGCCGGCATGCCGTCGCGCGCTGCGGCGGCGACGACGGCGTCGATCCTGACCGTGCTGTCGACGACCGAGAATTCGCTGTGCAGCCGCAGGTGGACGAAGGACGGAGCGGTCATTGGGAGTGTCAGGCTGCTAGAATTCTACTCTGTTGCAAGGCCTTCGCTTTGCGCAAGACAAGTCCCGCCCAGCGATGCAACCACAGAAGTCTCCGCGATGTCCTTGATTCGTTTCGCAACTCTTTTTCTGCTCGCCGTGCTGGCCGGTTGCGCGACCGTTTCGCCGACGGCACCGACTACACCATCGACGGTGCCCGCGCCTTTGCCCGAGCCGAAACCCTATGTCGAGCCACCGCCGCCACCGGTCAATCTGCAGGGATTCCCGCCGACGTATCGGCTGGGGTTCGGCGATGGGTGCGCCACCGCGCGCGGCACCGACAAAAAAGATGCGGCACGCTTCGCCAGCGACGGCAACTATCGCATCGGCTGGCAGGACGGCGTCGCCCAGTGTAAATCGCGATGACGGCCAACGACGATGATCGCAGATGAGGGCAGATGAGGATTCGCGATTGAGATCGGCGTGAAAGCGTCGGCGTCGCGTTTCGTGGACGTTCGCGGCCTTCGCTATCACGTCCGCACGTGGGGCGATCCGCGCGCGCGCAAGCTGATCCTGCTGCACGGCTGGATGGACGTCTCGGCGTCCTTCCAGTTCCTGGTCGATGCGCTCGCCTCCGACTGGCACGTGCTGGCGCCCGACTGGCGCGGATTCGGCTTGAGCGAATGGCCGCACGACGGCTACTGGTTCGCCGATTACGTGGCCGACCTCGACGGCCTCATTCGGGCGCTCTCGCCGGACGAAGCGGTGGACATCGCCGGTCACAGTCTCGGCGGCAATGTTGCGTTGTTGTATGCCGGCGTGCGGCAGGACCGTGTGCGCAGCGTCGCGTCGCTCGACGGTTTCGGCATTCCCGCAGAGAGGCCGGATATCGCGCCGAAAAAATTCACGACCTGGCTGGACGCGCTCGAGACCCCACCGCTGCTCGCGCCCTATCGCGACCTCGCCGCGGTGGCCGACCGCCTGCAGAAGAACAATCGCCGATTGCCTCGCGACAAGGCGGAATTTCTGGCCTCGCATTGGGCGCAAGCCATGCCCGATGGTTCCGCGCAGTTGCGCGCCGACCCGCGCCACAAGCTTCCCTTTCCGGCCGTGTATCGTCTCGAGGAAATCTTCGCGATCTGGCGCAACGTCACGGCGCGCGTGCTGTGGATTGCGGCGGAGGATTCGTTCGTTCCGAAGTGGCTTGCGGGTGATCATGATCCGGCGGGCGAGATCGAACGGCGAATGGCGCACGTTCCCGGTGCGACGATCGTCACGGTCGCGGACGCGGGGCACATGCTGCATCACGACCAGCCGGAAGCGGTCGCGCACGCGCTCGAGTCGTTCCTCGCGTGATGCGGTTCGGAACAAACCGGTAGAATAGTGATCCGCCGCCCGCCATGACGCAAGCCGCACCGCCCGACCTCTCGAAACTTCGCATCGACCGCAGCCTGGCCCCGGTCGTCTCGACGCGCCGCCGCCGCAAATTCTTGTGGGGTGGAATCGCGCTGGTGGTCGTCGCGGTGGCTGCGTGGTTCGCGCTGCAGCCGCGGGCGATCGCCGTCCAAGCCACGTCGGTGGTCACGACGTATCCGTCGCAGCAGTTCGTCCTGCTCAACTCCACAGGCTACGTCGTCGCGCAACGCAAGGCCGCCATCTCGTCCAAGGCAACCGGGCGTCTCGAATGGCTGGGCGTGACCGAAGGCTCGCGGGTCAAGGCGGGCGACATCATCGCGCGCATCGATGCTCGCGACGTGACGGCGCAGGGCGAGGGCGCCCAGGCGAACGTCAAGGCCGCCAAGGCCGCGCTGGAGCAGGCGTTGGCGGAGGAACGCGACGCGGTCGCGCAATTGAAGCGCAACCAGGACCTGCTCGCCAAAGGCTTTGTTTCGGCGGCCAGCGTGGACACGGCAAAGGCGCGTGCGGAGAAGGCCACCGCGGGCGTGGGCAATGCACGCGCAACCGTCGGCGCCACGCAGGCCACGGCACGCAATGCGCAGGTTTCGGTCGACTACACGGTGATCCGCGCGCCGTTCGACGGCGTGATCCTGTCGAAGAGCGCCAACGTCGGCGACCTCGTCACGCCTTTCTCCAACGCGACCGATTCGAAAGGCGCGGTGGTGTCGATGGCCGACATGAGCACGCTGGAAGTCGAGGCCGACGTCGCGGAATCGAGCCTGTCGAAGATCAGCGCGGGCCAGCCCGCCGAAATCCTGCTCGACGCGCTGCCCGACGCGCGGTTCCGCGGGCGGATCAGCCGCATCGTGCCCACAGTGGATCGCGCGAAGGCCACCGTCATGACCAAAGTGAAGTTCGACGCGATCGATCCGCGCGTGTTGCCGGAAATGAGCGCGAAGGTGAGCTTCCTGTCGCAGGACATCACCGCGGACCAGCAAAAACCTCTTGTCGCCGTCGCAGCCGACGCCTTCGCCCAGCGCGACGGCCGCACCGTGGTTTTCGTCATCAAGGATGGCGTCGCGACGGCCGTGCCCGTCACGGCGNNNNAAGGTCGTCCTGAAGCCGGCGGAGAACGTCGTGTCGGGCGTGCTGGTGAAGGTCGCAAAGTAAGGTCGCGAAGAAGAGCGCGTCGCCATGGTGCAGATGGACCTCACTGGAGCCGTTGATGACATCGCCGCTGCGAAAGTGCAGCCGCTGGTCGCGATCCGCAACCTCACCAAGTACTATGTGCGCGGAGAACAGGTCATCCCCGTTCTCGTCGACATCAGCATCGACGTCATGGCGGGCGACTACATTGCGCTCATGGGCCCGTCGGGCTCGGGCAAGTCGACGCTGCTCAACCTGATCGCGGGCATCGACAAGCCTACGTCGGGAGAGATCCACGTCGCCGGTGTGAACATCGCGCGCCTCTCCGACGGCGAACTGGCCGCGTGGCGCGCAGAGCACGTCGGATTCATCTTCCAGTTCTACAACCTGATGCCGGTGTTGACGGCGTTCCAGAACGTCGAACTGCCGCTTCAGCTCACGTCGCTGTCGCGCCGCGAGCGGCGGGAGCGCGTCGAAACGGCGCTGGCGCTAGTCGGCTTGTCCGACCGCATGGAGCACTATCCGAACGAACTTTCCGGCGGCCAGGAACAGCGCGTTGCGATTGCCCGGGCGCTGGTCACCGATCCGACGCTGATCGTCGCCGACGAGCCGACGGGCGATCTCGACCGCACGACGGCGGAGGAAGTGCTGGGCTTGCTCGAGCGGCTGAACGACGAACTGGGCAAGACCATCATCATGGTGACGCACGACCCGAAAGCCGCGGGACATGCGCGCACGATCGTGCAGCTCGAAAAAGGCGTGCTGGTCGTCGAATGACCGCCCGCGATCCGCGATGTACGTTGTCCTCCTCGTCCTCAAGAACGCGTTCCGGCACAAACTGCGCACGGCGCTGACGATCGTCGGCATCGTCGTCGCGATTACGGCGTTCGGGCTGCTGCGCACGATCGTCCAGGCGTGGTACGCGGGCGCCGAGGCGACGTCGTCTGCGCGCCTGGTCACGCGAAACGCGATTTCGCTGGTGTTTTCGATGCCCCTCACCTACGCGGAGAAAATTCGGCAGGTACCTGGCGTTGCGTCGGTGTCGTGGGCCAACTGGTTCGGCGGCGTCTACATCACCGAGCGCAACTTCTTCCCGCAATTCGCGATCGACGCCGCGACCTACCTCGACATGTACCCGGAGTTCGTGCTGAACCCCGCGGAGAAGAAGGCCTTCCTCGTCGACCGCAAAGGGGCGGTCGTCGGCCGCAAGCTCGCGGAGCAGTACGGCTGGAAATTGGGCGACCAGATACCGATACGCGGGACCATCTTTCCCGGTACCTGGACCTTTACGCTCCGGGCGATCTACGACGGCGTGGATGCGAAGACCGACGAGACGCAGTTCTATTTCCACTGGCAGTACCTGAACGAATCGATCAAGAAGCGCTTCCCCCGGCGAGGCGACCAGATCGGCATCTACGTCGTCGAGATCCGCGACCCTTCGCAGGCTGCTGCAATATCGCAGGACATCGATGCGACGTTCAAGAACTCGCTCGCGGAGACGCTCACCGAGACCGAGAAGGCGTTTCAGCTGGGCTTTGTCGCGATGACCGAGGCGATCCTCGTGGCGGTCCAGGCGGTGTCGTTCGTCGTCATCCTGATCATCATGGCGGTGATGGCCAACACGATGGCGATGACCGCGCGCGAGCGCTACGGCGAATACGCGACGATGAAGGCATTGGGCTTTGCCAACCATTTCGTCGCGCTGCTCATTTTCGCGGAATCACTGGGGATCGCGCTCGCGGGCGGCGTGCTGGGAATCCTGCTCACGTTCCCGCTGGCGAACGCCTTCGCCGGCGCGATGGGGACGCTGTTCCCAGTTTTTTTCGTGAGCCGCGAGACGGTCCTGATGCAGGTCGCCGCCGCGGTAATCGTCGGCGTCGTTGCGGCCGTTGTGCCCGCGTGGCGCGCGGCCAACGTGCGGATCGTCGACGGGCTCCGGTCGATCGCGTGATGACGGCCATTCCGCTCAACTACATTGCGCGCAACCTCACCGCGCGCAAGCTGACGACCGCGCTCACGGCGGGCGGGATGGCGCTCGTCGTGTACGTGTTCGCCACGGTGCTGATGCTCGCCGCGGGGCTGACCGAAACGCTGGTCGCGACGGGGCAACCCGACAATGTCCTGGTCATCCGGCGCGGCTCGCAGACCGAGGTGCAAAGCGGCGTCGATCGTCCGTCGGCCGCGATCATCGAGACGTTGCCGGATGTGGCCACCGGCGGGGATGGGCGAAAGCTCATCTCGAAGGAACCGGTGGTGCTCATCAACCTGCCCAAACGCGATTCGGGAAAGCCTTCGAACGTCGTCATTCGCGGCGCGACGCCCACCGGCCTGGTACTGCGGCCGCAGGTGAAGATCGTCGCGGGCAGGATGTTCCAGCCCGGAACGTCGGAGATCATCGCGGGCCGGTCGATCGCCGAAGGTTTCCGCGGCGCCGCGCTGGGCGAGACGCTGCGGTTTGCGCAGCGCGACTGGACCGTCGTCGGCGTGTTCGATGCCGGCCGCACCGGATTCAATTCGGAAATCTGGGGCGACGCCGAGCAGTTGCTGCAATCATTTCGCCGCGTCTCGTTTTCGGCGGTCATCTTCAAGCTGATCGACAGCGAGCGGTTCGACGCGGTCAAGGCGCAGATCGAGAGCGACCCCCGCCTCACGCTGGAAGCCAAGCGCGAGACGCAGTTCTATGCCGATCAATCCGAAGCGTTGTCCAAGTTCATCTTCTACCTGGGCACGACGATATCGGTGATCTTTTCCATCGGCGCGATCATTGGCGCCATGATCACCATGTACGCCAGTGTGGCGTCGCGCACGAACGAGATCGGCACGCTGCGGGCGCTGGGATTCTCGCGCGCGGCCATCCTCGCGGCGTTTCTCGGCGAAGCGCTGCTGTTGGGATTGGTCGGCGGCCTCGTCGGTCTCATCGGCGCGGCCTGCATGCAGGCGTTCTCGATTTCGACGATGAATTTCCAGACCTTTGCCGAAATCGCGTTCAGTTTCTCGCTGACGCCTTCCATCGTGCTCGCGTCGGTCGCGTTTGCGCTCGTCATGGGCTTCGTCGGCGGATTCCTTCCGGCAGCGCGCGCGGCGCGGATGAAAATCGTCGACGCGCTGCGGGCGGCATGAACGTGAGCGTCCCGTGGCTGTTTCTCGTCCCGACGCTGATCTGGGGCTCGACGTGGCTCGCGATCACTTTCCAACTGGGTGAGATTGCGTCGGAAGTGTCGGTGGCCTACCGGTTCGCACTGGCCTCGCTGCTGCTGTCGGTGTGGTGCGCGGCGACCGGGCGGTCGCTGCGTTTCTCGCTCCGCAATCACGGGTTCCTTGTGGCGCTCGGCGTGACGTTCTTCGGCTTGAATTACATTGCGGTCTATCGGGCCGAGGAATACCTGTCCTCAGGCCTCGTCGCCGTGCTCTTTTCGACGATGGTGTTCATGAGCCCGGTCGGAATGCGCATCGCATATCAGACACCGCTGACGCTTCGTGCGCTGGTGGCGGCGCTGTTCGGCGTCGGCGGCATCTGCCTCCTTTTTCTCCCTGAACTCCGATTGGCCCAGCAAGGAGGGGCGGCGGCGCAGGGCATCGCCTACGCGTTGGCCGGGACGCTGATCGCCGTGGGCGGCAACCTGATCGCAGTGCGCAACCACACGGCGGGAATCCCGACATTTCCGGGCACCGCGTGGGGGATGGCGTACGGCGCGTTGACGGCCGCGATCGCCGCGACGCTCGCGGGCACGCCATGGACGTTCGACACCCGCGCACCGTACCTGCTTTCGCTGGCCTACCTCGCCGTGTTCGGCAGCGTGATCGCATTCGGCGCATATCTCACGCTGCTGAAACGCGTGGGTGCCGGGCCGGCGGCTTTCATCACGGTTTCGACGCCCGTGATCGCCATGCTGTTGTCGACACTGTTCGAAGGTTACCGCTGGACGTGGACGTCGGCGCTGGGCGTGGCGCTCGCTGTCTTCGGCACCTGGCTCGCGTTGCGGCCACCGGCGAAAGCCGTGGCCAAGGTGGATCGCGTTACTGCGGCGTGATCTTCGCGTCGACGATCAATTTTTTCCAGTCTGCCAGGTCCGTTTCGATCAACGCCGCGAGCCGCTCCGGCGGACCGCTGATGATTTCCGCGCCTTCGCGCTCCAGGCGCTCACGGACTTCGGGTTGCGCCAGCACCTTCTGCACTTCGGCGTTGAGCCTGGCGATGATCGCCGGCGGCGTGCCGGCTGGTGCGACGATGCCCCAGTAATTGATCACGTTGGCGTTGGCCACGCCCGCCTCCTGCCAGCTCGGCACGTCGGGCAGTTGCGCAATCCGCTTCGCTCCGGTCACGGCCAGCACCTTCAGTTTCTTCTCGGCCACTTGCGGGAGCGTCGCCGGGATTGATGCGGTCATCGCCTGGATGTTCCCCGCGAGCAGGTCCTTGGTGGCGTCGGCGATGCCGCGGTACGGCACGTGCACGATGTCTATGCCGGTACGTACATCCAGCAACTCGAGCGCCAGGTGATTGATGCTGCCGGTGCCGGCCGAGCCATAGTTGAGCTTGCCCGGATTCGCCTTCGCGAGCGCGATGAATTCGACCATCGTATTCGCGGGGACGGCATTTCCCACGACGAACGCCAACGGGCCGGCCGCGATGGGCGCGACGGCGACGAACTGCTTGACCGGATCGTAGCCCGGATTTTTCGCCGATGCCGCGACCGTCGTGAACGGACCGGCGACAAACAGCAGCGTGTAACCATCGGGATCGGCGCGTGCAGCCTCGGCCGCGCCGATCGCGCCGCCCGCACCGGTCTTGTTCTCGATGACGATCGAGGCCTTCATCGACTCGCTGACCTTTTGCGCGACGAAGCGTGCGACCGTGTCCGTGCCCGCGCCCGGCGGGAATGGCACGATCAAGCGGATGGGCTTGGCAGGATAGGGCTCCTGCGCCATCGAGCCCCACGAAAGAATCGAGGCCGCAGCAAGGGCCAGCATTCGAACGGGTAGTGTCATGGCGGGGGTCACGCGCTTTGTCCCAGGTTGAAGAATTCGCGGCGCGAACGCATGCTCGCCACGCGCGCCAGCAGGAGGTCGAGGTGTGCCGGAACGTCGACGAAATTGAGCCGTTCGCTGTTGATGATGAGGCACGGCGCTTCGTCGTACTGGTAGAAAAAGCGGGAATAAGCATCGGCCAACCGCGCCAGGTATTCATCCGGGATCGACTGTTCGTAGTCGATGCCGCGCTGCTGCACGCGATGGACCAGCGTGTCCACGGGCGCCTGCAGGTAGATGACGAGGTCCGGCGTAGGCGTTTGCGGCTTGAGGTGCCCGTACACTTTTTCGTACAGCGCGTACTCGTCGTTGGTCAGGTTGAGCCGCGCGAACAGAGGATCCTTGTCGAGCAGAAAATCGGCGACGGTCGGCCGCCGGAACAGGTCCAGTTGCGACATTCCGCGCAACTGGTCGGCGCGCTGGAACAGGAACGTGAGCTGCGTGGGCAGCGCGAAGCGCGGCATGTCGTCGTAGAAGCGTGAGAGGAACGGGTTGTCCTCGGGTTGCTCCAGCAGCATTTCCGCGTCGAGATGAATCGCGAGCTGGCGGGCGAGGCTCGTCTTGCCCGCACCGATCGGCCCCTCGACGACGATGTACCGGCACTTCTCTAGATCCATGAGCGGCGCTTTTGGGTTGGGTGCATGGCGTGGCGGCGGGTGCGCACGATCCGCTGCCCGCGCACTGAGCGCCGGCCCCGCCGCGCGAGTCCGCGGCCGGGAAGGGAGATCGCCGGTGCGATGTCGAGAAGCGGCATCAATACAAATGCCCGCTCGTGCATTCGCGGGTGCGGGACCGTCAATTGCGGCAGCCGAATCCGGCGGCGGCCGTATAGTAGCAAATCAAGATCGAGCGTTCGCGGCGCATTGCGCGGCGTCGATGCGTCGCGCGTCCTTCCTTGCCGGCGCTCGATCGCCAGCAGGCGCCGCAGCAGCGCGCGTGGGGAAAGGAGCGTTCGCAACGCGACGACGGCGTTCACGAAGTCGGGTTGCGGATACGCGCTTGCGATCGGCGCCGTCGCGTAATTGGGCGACAAGCCGACGATGCGCGTCCGCGGCAGTCGGGCGAGGGCCGCCAGTGCGCGCGCAATCTGCCGGCGCGGGTGCGCGAGGTTGCTGCCCAGCCCGACGTACGCCACCGTCGACATCGCGCGCAAGTCCCTAGCGTCTATTCGCCGTCGGCGGGTCCGGCGCCGGGCGTGCCGCCACTTTCCAGGGCCGCGTTGCGGTGTTTGCGACCGCGGCCGCGCGAACGCCGGCGTTTTTTCGGCGCTTCGTCGGGCTTGAGCATTGCTTCGCGCGCGGGTCCATCGACGTCCTGGAATTGCGTCCACCAGTCGACGAGCGCGCGCGGCACCTCGCCCGAGATGCCGCGAAGCTCAAGGAAGTCGTAGGCTGCGCGAAAGCGCGGATGCTCGAGCAGTCGATAAGGACGCGATCCGGCGCGCTGCTCGAAGCGCGGCTGCAGCGACCAGATTTCCTTGATCGCGGCCTCGAAGCGGCGCGGGATCGAAATCCGCTGCGCCTGCTGTTCCAGGACGCTGTCCATTGCATCGAACAATGCGGGGAGCGGCTTCTCGCCGCGCGCCTTCGCCGTGTTCCAGGTCTGCAGCACTTCGTGCCACAGCAAGGTTGCGAACAGGAACGCCGGCGACACGGGCTGGCCATCGCGAACGCGGCGGTCGGTCCCGGCGAGCGCCGCGTCGATGAATTTCGGGCCGAGCGGCTGTTCGAGAATCACGTCGAGCAGCGGCAGCAGGCCGTGCGAGAGGCCGTGCGTGCGCAGGCTCTTGAGCGTTTCCACGGCGTGACCCGACAACAGCAGTTTTTGCATTTCGTCGAACAGCCGGGCGGCCGGCACGTTCTGCATGAGGCCGGCCAGCCGAGGGATCGGCGCCGCGGTCTTAGCGTCGATCGCCACGCCCACTTTCGCGGCGATCCGCACGGCGCGCAGCATCCGCACCGGGTCCTCGCGAAAACGCGTGACCGGCGGGCCGATCAACCGCAGCCGCCGTGCGCGCACGTCGGCCACGCCGCCGACGTAATCCCAGATCTCCTCGCTGGACGGATCGAAATACAGCGCATTGATCGTGAAGTCGCGGCGCGCGGCATCCTGCGACTGCGAGCCGTAGACGTTGTCCGAAAGCAGGCGGCCGTGCTCGTCGGTGGCATCGTCGCCGGTCTGCGCCGCGCGGAACGTCGAGACCTCCAGCACTTCGGCGCCGACGTGAACATGGACGAGCCGGAAGCGGCGGCCGATGATGAACGCGCGGCGGAAGAGCGGCTTCACCTGCTCCGGTGTCGCGTTGGTCGCGATGTCGAAATCCTTGGGAGTCAGGCCGAGCAGCAGATCGCGCACGGCGCCGCCGACGACGAACGCCTTGAAGCCGGCCTCGTGCAATTTTTCGATGACGGTGCGCGCGCCGCGCGGGACCTGCTCGCGGCGAACCGCGTGCTGGTCGGAGCGATAGATCTTCGGGTCGCGCGCCGTCCGGCCGGGGATCAGGCGGGCGAGCAGGCGGCGGATCATCGGGTCATCGACGCTTCCGAAAGATACGGTGGCGCCTTTTGGTTAGGCTGGGCGGCTTCAAGCTTGACCGTCGCGGTGCCGCTATAGGCTTAGCGGCGCGCGATCATAGCATGGCGCCCTCGCGCGTCAGGCGCCCGCTCCGAAGTTTGATCAAGGCCAAGTTCGGGCGCCGCGGCGCGTGGCAGTATTCGGTGAATTCACGGATAATTAAGAGTTTGCGGCGCTCACTTTCAAGCACGGGTGTCGCGCACGAATCGACGCCTTCCTCCAGGAGTTCCCATGCCCGCGTTCCAGCACGTCAAGGTCCCGGCCGGTGGTGAAAAAATCACCGTCAACAAGGACGGGAGCCTCACCGTCCCCGCCAACCCGATCATCCCCTACATCGAGGGCGACGGCACCGGATTCGATATCACGCCGGTCATGATCAAGGTCGTCGACGCCGCGGTGGCCAAGGCCTACGGCGGCAAGCGCAAGATTCACTGGATGGAAATCTATGCCGGCGAAAAGTCGACCAAGGTGTACGGCCCGGACGTCTGGCTGCCCGAGGAAACGCTGGCGATCCTCAAGGATTACGTCGTCTCGATCAAGGGTCCCCTTACCACGCCGGTGGGCGGGGGCATTCGCTCCCTCAACGTGGCGTTGCGCCAGCAACTCGACCTCTACGTGTGCCTGCGTCCGGTCCGCTATTTCAAGGGTGTGCCGTCACCCGTCAAGGAACCCGAGAAGACCGACATGGTGATCTTCCGCGAGAATTCCGAGGACATTTACGCCGGCATCGAATGGGCGGCCGAATCGGCGCCCGCGAAAAAGCTGATCGACTTCCTGATCAACGAAATGGGCGTGCAGAAGATCCGCTTTCCGGCAACGTCGGGGATCGGCATCAAGCCCGTGTCGCGCGAGGGCACCGAGCGGCTGATGCGCAGGGCCGTCCAGTACACGATCGACAACGACCGCAAGTCGGTCGCGATCGTGCACAAGGGCAACATCATGAAGTTCACCGAAGGCGGCTTCCGCGACTGGGCCTACGAGCTCGCGCAGAAGGAATTCGGCGCCAAGCCGATCGACGGCGGGCCGTGGTGCTCATTCAAGAATCCCAAGACGGGACGCGAAATCATCGTCAAGGACATGATCGCCGATGCGTTCCTGCAGCAGATCCTGCTGCGGCCGGCGGAATACGACGTGATTGCCACGCTCAACCTGAACGGCGATTACGTGTCCGACGCGCTGGCCGCGCAGGTCGGCGGCATCGGCATCGCGCCGGGCGCGAACATGTCCGACACGGTGGCGATGTTCGAGGCCACGCACGGGACAGCGCCCAAATATGCCGGCAAGGACTACGTCAATCCGGGTTCGGAAATCCTGTCGGCGCAGATGATGCTGGTGCACATGGGCTGGAAAGAGGCGGCCGCGCTGATCGAGGTCAGCCTCGAAAAGGCGATCCAGGACCGCGTCGTGACCTACGACTTTGCGCGGTTGATGCCAGGCGCGACGCAGGTGTCCTGCTCCGGCTTCGGCCAGGCAATGATCGAGCGAATGTAGCGCGCCCTTCGCGGGTATGTGACGCGAAAGGGCGGTGTTGCGTCAGCGGTGTGGCCGGTCGCCGCGCGGTCGGGATAAGAGGGCCGGCTTCATCGCCGGTTCCCGGCGCGGCATCGCCACGCCCAATGTGGCGACGATTGCCGCTGCCGCAAGGCCGATCATCAAGGTGAACATTTTCCTGCTCCTCGGGATCCCCGGAAAATTGGGGCGCGCAGGCATTGGAGCAAGGCGTATGCCAAGGTATTGCAGCGAGGCGACCGCCGGCGGGCGATCTGGATCGCTCGCGCAATCGTGACAGAGGATTTCAACCTGATCACCACAGGTCGTGGCGAGGCGTTCGCAGGTGCCGGACAGGCGGACCGCCGCGGCAGACTGGCGGGCGGCGACGACCCTGCAACGCGCAGGTCGGACTGGGTCAAAACAAAATTGTCCGCGTCCGATTTGCGCAAATCAAGTCGCCGTCCGTCGGTTGGCGTCCGACGTGCTAAAACTGTTGCATTCATCAAACATTGACCCCACATTCATCCGGAGTATCGTTGCAGAACATGGCGAACCAGGAACACCATGGCACCGTACTCGAGGCGCAAAACGTCAAGGTCAAGCCGCCGCCGCTGTACAAGGTGCTGTTGCTGAATGACGACTACACGCCGATGGACTTCGTCGTCGTCGTCCTGCAAACTGTGTTTGCGATGAGCCGGGAGAAGGCGACGCAGGTTATGCTGCAGGTTCACCGGGAAGGGATGGGCGTTTGCGGCACCTATACGCGCGAGGTCGCCACGGCGAAGGTCGAACAAGTCATCAACATCGCGCGCAAGCACCAGCATCCGCTTCAGTGCACGATGGAGGAGACTTAAGCGTTAATGGAAAATGAGTGGCAAATGAGGTTGCGTGAAGGCCGGGAACCTTCCCGGTTGGGCGCGAAAGAGGTGAAGGAAGGTCGATGATTGCGCAGGAACTGGAAGTCTCCCTCCACATGGCCTTTGTCGAGGCCAGGCAGAAGCAGCACGAGTTCATCACGGTCGAGCACCTGCTGCTCGCGATGCTGGACAACCCGTCCGCGGCCGAAGTCCTCAAGGCCTGCGGCGTGGACTTGGACGAGTTGCGCGGCGTCCTGTCCGACTTCATCCAGGAACACACGCCGAGGCTCGCACCGCACTCGGATGCCGACACGCAACCCACGCAGGGCTTCCAGCGCGTCATCCAGCGCGCGATCCTGCACGTCCAGTCGTCGGGCAAGAAGGAGGTCACCGGCGCCAACGTGCTGGTGGCGATCTTCGGCGAGAAGGAATCGCACGCCGTCTATTTCCTGAACCAGCGCGGCGTGACGCGTCTCGACGTCGTCAACTACATCGCGCACGGCATCACCAAGACGCCGCAGCAGAAGCAGGAAAAGCAGGAAGCGAAGAACGACGACGACAACGGCAGCGAATCGCAGGGCGCGCTCGACGCGTACACGATCAACCTGATCGCGCTGGCCAAGGCCGGCAAGATCGATCCGCTGATCGGCCGCGAGCACGAGCTGGAACGCGTGATCCAGGTGCTGTGCCGCCGCCGCAAGAACAATCCACTGCTGGTCGGCGAGGCCGGCGTTGGTAAGACGGCGATCGCCGAGGGACTGGCACGGCGCATCAACGACTCCGAAGTTCCCGAGCTGCTGCGCGAGTATCAGGTGTACTCGCTCGACATGGGCGCGCTGCTTGCCGGAACGAAATACCGCGGCGATTTCGAGCAGCGGCTGAAGGCGGTGTTGAAGCAGCTCGCGGACAACCCGAAGTCGATTCTCTTCATCGACGAGATCCACACGATCATCGGTGCGGGCGCGGCGTCGGGCGGCACGCTCGACGCGTCGAACCTGTTGAAGCCCGCGCTGTCGACGGGCGCGCTGAAGTGCATCGGCGCCACCACATACAACGAATACCGGCAGATCTTCGAGAAGGACCACGCGCTGTCGCGGCGCTTCCAGAAGGTGGACGTGCCCGAGCCTTCGATCGGCGAAACCATCGAGATCCTGAAGGGCCTGAAGACGCGCTTCGAGCAGCATCACGGCGTCAAATACGCGCCCGCGGCATTGACCAGCGCGGCGGAGCTTGCCGCGCGCTTCATCAACGACCGGCACCTGCCCGACAAGGCGATCGACGTGATCGACGAGGCGGGCGCGGCGCAGAAGATCCTGCCCAAGTCGAAGCAGAAGAAGGTGATCGGCAAGGCGGAGATCGAGGAGATCGTCGCCAAGATCGCGCGCATTCCCGCCAAGAGCGTCTCGTCCGACGACCGCAACGCGCTGAAGACGCTCGATCGTGACCTCAAGAACGTCGTGTTCGGCCAGAACAAGGCGATCGACGCGCTGGTGTCGGCGATCCGCATGGCGCGGTCGGGCTTGGGCAATCCGCGCAAGCCGATCGGCAATTTCCTGTTCAGCGGCCCGACGGGCGTGGGCAAGACGGAAGTCGCACGGCAACTCGCCTATTGCCTGGGCGTCGAATTGCTGCGCTACGACATGTCGGAATACATGGAGCGCCACGCCGTGTCGCGGCTGATCGGCGCGCCGCCGGGCTACATCGGATTCGATCAAGGCGGCCAGCTGACCGAGGCCGTCACCAAGCATCCCTACAGCGTCGTGCTGCTGGACGAGATCGAAAAGGCGCACCCGGACGTCTTCAACATCCTGCTGCAGGTCATGGACCACGGCACGCTGACCGACAACAACGGGCGCAAGGCCGACTTCCGCAACGTGATCGTCATCATGACCACCAATGCGGGCGCCAGTGAACTCGCCAAGGGCTCGATCGGCTTCACGCAGACCAAGCAGGCGGGAGACGAGTCGGCCGAGATCAAGCGCATGTTCACGCCGGAATTTCGCAACCGGCT
>WNFM01079130.1_pt1 | contig 18011 bp, 17 predicted proteins | sample 5400271 | NCBI WGS metagenome assembly WNFM01 (sample SAMN13153352, study PRJNA577476) | soil metagenome | isolation source: 60 cm saprolite on Douglas fir-dominated hillslope | place: USA:California | collected 2013-09-17 | reverse complement strand
CTACGACCCTTGGAACCGGGATTCCAGGCGGCGTGGAATCCGAGCTTGGCACGAGAGGTCACGCATATCTTGTCATGGGGAACCGAGCCGAGAACGATGGTGCAGGCCGAGACGCAATAACCGTCTATGATCACCATCTCGCCCGAGCTGCGTAGGCCCTTATATTTATCGACATAGGCTCCGATCCGGCCGCCACGGTCCAGCCCAATCCGAACCGCCGCGTCGCTTGCTCTAACTGCCGCGAGCATGATAACCGGCATGAATAACATTGCGAGACACTTCATGATTACGGTCCCCACTGTCGGATTTGAATCTGACCACCTCACGTGACGCCCATTAAGAGACTTCTGGAGTATGAGATTATTCCGCCGAGATTGTAGCGGCGCTATATTTTTTTTGGTTGCTCTGGGGAATAGTTGCGGGGTTTCGACGGGAAGGGGCATGAATTTATCAACGTTGTTCCGCCCTTAGCGTTGACTTGCTTGGCTCACACTTGCCTGGCTCACGCTCGCTCGGCGCATTCCTGGGTGGAACTCCGAGTGCCAACCTAATCGGAAAAAGCCGAACGGCTCGATCCTACTGAGGTTGGTTTGAACGTCGCGTTGGTTTGTGACGCCCTGACCACTCGGCGCACCATGAGAAGAGTCCGACACAATTCCGATCTTTACGGGCGCCTAGGCTGCCGGCGGGCCGGGCGGCTCTGACGGAGCCAAGATGGCACCGGCCCTCGATACCACCGCGGGTGCCAAAGGCGACACATCAGACGCGGCAGGACTCAAATCCTTCCCTAAGCCTCTCCTTGGGCAGTCCCCTTCCGATGAACACGAGACGACTGTCGCGCTTTTCATCCGATTTCCAGGGACGCTGGGAACCGCCTTCGAGAAGCATGTGCACGGCTTGGACCACAAAGCGCTGATCGTCGTCCTTCATCGCAAGGATGCCTTTCATTCGAAGGATGTCTGTTCCGAAATCCTGCGTGATCTTCTGGATCCAGGGAACGAACCGCTGCGGATCGAGCGGGCGGTCGGCAGTCAGCGACAGGCTGCTGATCTCGTCGTCGTGTTCATGGTCGTGTGCTTCGGTGAGAAATCCCGGTTCGATCTCGAGCACGCGGTCAAGATTAAAGGCATCGCGGCCGAGCACCTGGGCGAGATCGATGCCGCAGCGTTCGGTGCGATGAATGCCGGCATAGGGATTGATGCGGCGGATGCGCGCTTCGACCGCGGCGAGGTCGTCCGCGGTGACCAGATCGGTCTTGTTGAGCAGCACGATGTCGGCGAAACCGAGTTGCTCCTGCGCCTCCGGAGCGCGATCGATCTCACCAAGCAGGTGCTTGGCGTCCGCTACCGTCACAATGGCGTCGAGCTTGGTCTTGCGGCGGACATCTTCATCCACGAAAAACGTCTGCGCGACGGGGGCGGGATCAGCGAGGCCGGTCGTCTCCACGATGATACCATCCATGCGGCTCTTGCGCCGCATCAGGCCGCCAAGAATTCGTATGAGATCGCCACGCACCGTGCAGCAGATGCAGCCGTTGTTCATTTCGAAAATTTCTTCTTCAGCGTTGACGACGAGGTCATTGTCGATTCCGACCTCGCCGAATTCATTGACAATGACGGCATAACGCTTGCCGTGCGCTTCGTTGAGGATTCGGTTAAGCAGCGTGGTCTTTCCGGAACCGAGATAGCCGGTGATCACCGTGACGGGAGTCTGGTTTAAAGCCGCCTGCATGGGATTGTCCTTTACTGATGTTGAAATCGGTGCGGCCTGGCCAACGTCGATGCGCGGGCGCAAGCGATGGTCATTTCGGTTTCGCGAAGGCTCCGGCAGGCCGGTTTGTGCGGCCAATGGCGCAAGCGCATCGGAAAGATCCGTCTGAGTGATCTGCTCAAGCGGCTTGTCGATTTTGACGGCCTCGGTTGGCCGTCTCGGATGCATGATGAGCACGATGGTTCGCCCGCCGCCGCAACCGGGATCGCCGCAATCGCGTTCGCTGAAGCTGACTACGGTTTCGTCATCGGCATTGATGGCCTTGCGGGCATGCTCCTTCAATTCAAGCACCGCGTTGCTTCGGCGGTTCGACGTTTTCCTTGGGAAGAAAAAAGCAACCATGTGCATCAGCCCACTGACGGCGCCACACTGGCGACGTCTGAACTTTCAAGAAATGTAATGTTATAACATTACATTTCCGAGATCAACTGCTTGTGGGCCTCCCTAGGCATCGCTGGCTGCCGCAACTATTCAATTCTTGGCTGGAATGAATGATGGGGCATCGATGGGCAACCGAGCGATCGCAAGGAGCTTCGCCAATGGCCACATGTACCGAGAAACACCACGCCAACCACGCTCATAAGCATGGCCCGGATTGCGGACACACCGCGATTCGCCATGACGGCCATGTGGATTATCTTCACGACGGCCATCTCCACCATATGCACGAGGATCACGTGGACGAACATGTCATCGCGGTCGACGCAACAAATCCCGCGAAATGCACGCCTCAAGTCCACTGCTCTCACGTCCACGGTCCAAACTGCGGACATCAAGCGGTGCCGCATGGTGACCATGTCGACTATCTCGTCGACGGCCGGCTGCACCACCCGCACGGCGATCATTGCGACGATCACGGGCCGGTGCAGTTGGCCTGAGGCGTTCACGACGGCGGTCGAGCCGCACGAAGGCGGAAGAGCGTCGTTCGTCTTGCGCGCCGCGCATCGCGTCGACATTCCGAGTAGTCGCGATCTTCTCTGCACCAGAAATTGGCGATCTATCAGTGGCAGCGCAGGCTCGACACCGAAAAACGCGCTCTGGCTCAAGCCTCCCGGTAATCGAGCAAGATCAGCCCGATGAGCGTGAAGGCGACAGGCCAGACCCATGACGCAATGCGACTCGGCCTGCCGTCGAGACGCAACTCCAGCCAGCGTGCCCAGCCTGCTGTGATGCCGCACAGCGCTAACGGCGTGTGGCTCATCTCGATCAGCAGTTCGTCCCTGATATTGGCGATCGCATGTGAATGGGTGAGCAGCATCGCGCTGGCTACAGCGGTCGTTAAGGGAAAGACCAAGGCTGCCTTGCTGTATTTCTTGCCGCTCAACCGCACCCGCCATTCGAACAGGCCGAACAGGATGATGAGCAGCGTGAAGATGCGGTGCTGCGCCACTTCTGGCTCGCGCAAGGACGCGAAAAAACCTACCTGTCCCAACGGCCAAGCTTGTTCATCGGCGCGGAAGAACAGGAAGGCCGCCATGCCAAGGAAGATGAGCGGCCAGTGCTTCGCCCACCGGCCCCAGCGGAAATGCTCAATCAGCGCGAGCAGACCGATGAGCATGACGAAGATGCCGGCCCAATGGTGGTTATATTCCGACCACGCGATATCCGCGGCGTTGCGAGGCAAGATGATGCCTCCGCCGGGAACATAGGCTTGCGGCGCTGTCGTCCTCGGCGCCTCCGCGAGGGTGATTTTCGCCTGCAGCTTGGAAATGGTCAGTTGGTCGTAAGCCGGACTCGTCAGGCGGATCGGGAACTGCGGGGTCAGGCGCTGCACGATCTCGTGCCAGCTCAAGCGGTCTTGCGTCAGATCGATGCCCGGCGGCAACGACGTCAGCGAGGCGGCGGCAAACAGAACGGTCAGACCGATGCCGATCTCTACCTCGGCAAACCGCTTCAAGCGCATGATCGGCGCCGAGGGATTGCGGCGCAGGCCCTCGACAACGAAATAGTTGGCGCCGCCGAGCGCCAGCAGCATCAATAAAAGCAGGACTTTCGTGGAAACCATGACGCCGTAGGCTGTGCCATAGATCGCCTCGATCGAGCCGATATAACCGATCGCCATCACGATGCCGCCGACAACGATGGCCGCAACCGAGGACATTGACATCAGGGAATAGCGCCGTCCGACCAGCCGCCAATCGGCCGCCTTGTGACACTGATTGAGCGCGATCAGAAAATAAGGAAGACCGCCAATCCAGACCCCGGCGCCCAGCATATGGAGCGCGTCCGAGAGGAGATAGGGCCATCGCAAATCGACACGGCTCGCGGCATGGGTCAAGGAAAGCTGCGCTGCCAAAGCCAGCAAGGTGAGTGCGACAAGAATTGCGCAGCGCAGCCCGCCCCACGGGCCCCTTGCCAACAGGCCGATGAAGAGAGCGCAAGCAAAGATGATGAGGTCCGCACGGGCGAAATCGGTACTCGCGACGTCGCCCCATGACGCTTGCAGTGTTCCGATCAGCGCCGCGGCGTTAAGCGCGAAGGCGCAGATCGTGAAGAAGGCGAACGCGAAAGCGCTGAAACGGAGGAAATTGTGACAATTCCGGCCGATCTTTACGCTGTCAGCGGAAAGCTGCGATTGCAAAGGCCGCAGCAGCAGAAACAGGAAAGCAAGACCGCCGAAGGTGAAGGACTGCGCGACCAAGATCAGGCCGCGCAGGATGACGGACAAAAAACCAAAGATATCGAGGAGCAGGGACAAGGCGGTCGGTTATCGGACAGTGAAGGGAATATCGCCGCGTGTGATGTGTCCATCGACGCTCAAGACCTGCCAGCGCAGGTGCCAGGCTCCGGAGGCCAGGGCTTTAGCCTCGGCATTCAGGCCGTCAGCGGGAGACTCGGCCGCGGGCGTAAGAGACTGCTGCGGATCGATTCGGCTGTTGAAACGCAGGCGGATCGGCACGTCGTTGCCCGAGAGTACGGCGTCGACGGCAGGCGTTGACTTGAGCACGATGGCATGCGCCCGCGCCCCCTGCGGAACAAGGAGCAGCATCAAAAGCGGCAAAATGCGTTGAAGTCTCATGCCGAAGCGCCGGACGGCGTCGGCGATCAACCTCTTCACGTCTTGAACAATCGAGACGTCAAAGGCCTGGATCAGGTAACGGTCGTTCCCTGGGCTCCGCTCGACCTCCACCAGTTTGGCCTCCCTGCGGCCGCTCAATACGACGCCGGCTCCCTAGGCGTGGAAACGACGTGCGGTCGCGGCACCGATGCCTGCACCGGCACCAGTCAAGATGACTACCTTGCCCTCAAACCGTGAGGTCATCACTGTCTAGCTCCAATCCGTGTTCGTCAAGACCTCGCAGTGGGTCATGCGATCCAGCAAGGCGCAACCCTGCAATGGCTAGTCCGGTTTTGGCGTAAAGCGGCCGCAAGGTGTCGGCCACCCTGGCTCATCGATAGATCACGCGGTGTGGGCCCCGGCCTTTGCCGGGGCAACGAGGTTGACCGGCGAGTTTCAACTCTCACTTCATCCGCTTGAACCGCACGCTCTTGCCATCCGCCAATCGCGTCGCGATGTAGCCGCCGGCGAGACAGGCCTCGCGCTGCGGCATCTTTTCCTGCGGGCTGCGCAGCGTCTCCCACCACGACGCGCGATGCGCCGCGCGCGGCAGCGCCGCGTCGATGATCTCCTCGATCTCTTCAAAACTCAGCACGAATTCCGGGAGCTTTTGCTTCTTCAGATAATCGCGCAGCGCATCGTAGTCGTTCACAGGCGAACTCGCGGGACGGTCAAGCGGATTTCGCCAAGGCCCGTGTTACGGCCTCCGGTTCCTTTTCGACGACCTTCAGCAGGATGCGCGCGCTGCGGTCGGGCTGGCGGCGGCCCTGCTCCCAATCGCGCACCGCAGAGAGCGCGAACCCGTAAGTTTGCGCAAAGCTCTCTTGCGAGAGGCCAAGTCGCGCACGGATTTTCTTCACGTTCACCCGTGCCGGAACATGAATGCCATAGTCGCGCTTGTTTCCGGTCCCATCGAGATAGGCTTTCGCCTCATCGAGCCCGGCCTTGATCTTGTCGAATGCGGTTTTTGTCATTTCTGCCTCCGATAACTTTCGACTATTTCGGTGACGACCTTGGCTAGCGCATTTCGTTCGGCTGCCGAGAGGTTGGCTTTCTCGTTCTTGGCGAAAGCAGCCAAAGCAAAGACGGGCAGGCTCTCGCCGCTGAACACATAAATAACTCGCGCACCGCCACTCTTGCCCCGCGCGCCAAAGCCGAACCGCACCTTCCGAATACCGCAACTGCCGGGAATGACCACGCCGCACCGGGGGTCCGCAGCCAGGCGATCCACGATGGCAATGCGCTCTTCCGGCGAAAACAGTCGCTCCGCGTCGGCGAGGTAAGACGGCGTTTCGACGACGGCCTGCATCCGCACCACATACTACGGCATTGCCGTAGTATGATCAAGCCTGGTTTCCGGGATTCGACCTAAGCGCCGGCGGTTGCCCGAACACCCACGCCGCTCACGCGGACCTTCGCCGGATTGCGGCAACCAAGCGTTAACTCATTAACGCATCGTTGTCGTCATTTAAGCCGACAGCAACCACTCCGGGCGCATCCAGGGGAGTTGGGAGCGAACGATGCGATTTGGATGGCGCAAGAACATGGCCAGCCGGCCCTGGCGGCTATCGGCGAAGCTCTTGATCGCCTCGTCGGTCGTGACGGTGATCGGCTTCTCCGCGATCTGCGCCAGCGTCATGCTCGACATGCGCCATGGCGAGGAAGAACTGGCGCGCCAGACGCTCGAGAACCTGGCGTCCGGCATCGACGCCGACATCAGCCGCAACATCGAGCTTTACGACCTGTCGCTGCGCGCGGTCGCGAGCAACATGGTGATCCCGGAGATCAAGGACGTCAGCAAACCGATCCGGCATTTGATCCTGTTCGATCATGCCGCCACCGCGAAGTATTTCGGCGCGATCCAGGTGTTTGACGCCGACGGGCGATTGACGGTCGACGCCTCGACGCTTGACCCGATAGCTGACAATCGCAGCGACGAAGAATATTTTCGGATACATCGCGACCAGCCCGACGCTGGCCTGTACATCAGCCCTCCGATGCTGCATCGCGGCGCCTATGCCATCGTGCTCAGCCGGCGCATCACCGGCGCCGATGGCGGCTTTCTCGGCGTGGTCGCGGGCTCGATTCGCTTCAGCTATTTCCATGACCTGTTCGGCCGCCTGCATCTCGGCCCGGGCGATATCATCACTGTGCTACGGGCCGACCGCACGATCATCATGCGGACGCCGTTCGACCTCGACATCGTCGGCAAGAATTTGGCTGGTCGGTCGAGCTGGAACCCGGCGAACTTGCGAGATAATGGGTCGTATCTGGGGGTGGGCCCGGTCGATGCCATACCGCGGCTCTATGTCCGGCGCGGCGGCACAAATCCGCTCTACGTCGTGGTCGGAAAACCCCTGGACAGCATCCTTGGCCTGTGGCGCACCGAAGCGATCCGGATCGGCGCGATCATGATCGCGCTGATCGCCTTTGTGCTCGGCGTGACGCTGTTCCTGGCGCGCGAGATCGGCCGCCGCGCGCAGGCCGAGGAAAGGCTCGAGGAGCTCGCGACCACCGACGCGCTGACCGGCCTGAAAAACCGCCGCAAGTTCGACGCCGAGATCGATACCGAATGGCGCCGCGCCGCGCGCCAGAAAATGCCGCTGGCGCTATTGATGCTCGATGCCGACCACTTCAAATCCTACAACGATAGTTTCGGGCATCAGGCCGGCGACGAGATCCTGATCGGCATAGCCATCTGCATTTCGGACTCGGTCCGGCGGGCCGGCGATTGCGCCGCGCGTTACGGTGGCGAGGAGTTTGCCGTGCTGTTGCCGGGCGTCGCGTCGGCCGATGCGCTGCGGATAGCCGAAACCATCCGACTAAAAGTCCAGCAATGGTCCGAGGGACCAACCCTCACCACCGTCAGCATCGGCGTTGTCAGCCTGACGCCATCGGCGGCAATGGAATGGTCGGTCCTGGTGCAAGCCGCCGACAAGGCGCTTTACGCGGCCAAGGCCAACGGCCGTAACCAGACCGTGCTGGCGAGCCTCCCGCAGCTTTCACTGGTGGCGTGAGACGAAGACGGCGCGTTGCCGTCATCCTTAAGGTGCGCGCTCTTTGACAGCAGTGGCCCGCATCGTCAGCTTGGCATCTGCTCCGGCTCTGGACCATCCGTCTACGAAAGGACGCAACCGTCCTCACTTGATCGTATGGTGACCGGCCGCCTGTCCCCCGTCGACGTGGAGAATTTCTCCAGTTACGAATCCCGCCGAGTCCAGGTACATCACCGCGTCCACGATGTCCGACACTTCTCCCATTCGGCCCATCGGATGTAGCGAGGCCAAGACCTGATAGGCCTCGAGCGGATGCATCGAGGTCTTGATGATTCCCGCCGAAACTGCATTCACACGCACGCCATTTTTTGCGTACTCTATCGCGAGCGATTTCGTCGCGGCGTTCAAGGCACCCTTGGTGAGAGATGCGAGTACGGCCGGCACGCTGGTCATCGGCTGGTCAACCAGGCTGGTCGTGACAGTCACGACATGACCGCTTCCTTCTCTGTTCATGACCTCTATCGCGCGTTGGGTCATGTGAAAGAAGCCCGTGACATTGGTGGCCATATAGGCAGCGTAGTCATCGTTCGAATAGGCGGTAAACGGCTTGGCCATGAACATACCGGCGTTGTTGACCAGCGTGTCGACGCGGTCGAAGCGATCCAACGCTTCCTTGAACACCAGACTAGCTGTGTTCGGATCGGCCACATCTCCCTGCACCGTCGCGATATCAGGATCGTCGCTTGGTTTGATAGATCGCGAAGTCGCAACGACCCGGTAGTTGCGGCTTCTGAAGGCATGGACGAGCGCTGCGCCAATTCCCTGCGATGCCCCCGTTATCACGGCCACTGCTTGAGCTGATCTCATTATTCAAACCAATCTATTGATGACGTTCGATATACCGAATAATCAAGAGGGAGGTGTCTCGAACAACCCGTGATGCTTCAGGCCGCACCGCTCGCCAGTAGCGGATCGTAATCCGGTCGTTTCATCATGGTATGGAGCTGACGCCGGCGGACACCCATGTTGCCACCGTCGAAGATCGGAAGAGCGAGTGCATCCTGCAAAAGACGTCCCAGTGGGGCCTCATGATCATAGCTGTCGATGCCGACGACGCGCATCAGATCGATGATCACGCGAACCGCCGTCTCGGAGCCATAGATTTTGGCCTGGATCGCAAGTTCATCAGCCGCAGGAGACTGCGTGTCGACGGCGTGGCACGCGCGCCAGCTCAGATATCGCGCCGATTCGATCAGCATTTTTGCGTCGGCCAACGCATATCCCACCGCCTGATGCTCGATGATCGGATGAATGCCGCCGCGCCGTTCGGCCCGGGCGAAGTTCAACGCGAAATCGAACGCCGCCCGCATCAGCGCCACGCCAAGGATTCCGACCAACGCCGCGGTGCCGGTAAAGCTGGCAGCCGTCAGCGCGAGACCGCCACCCTCCTCCCCGAGCAGATTGCGCCGCGGCACGGAGACATTCTCGAAACGGAATTCCGGCGTGAGATGCGCACGGTGACCCACAGAATCGATGGCGCGCTCAAAGATGATGCCTGATGTGGGTCGTTCAACCGCAATGACAGAAATGGCGTTCTCGGGCGGGGCGGCAGCGTCGGTACGGCACACTACACATAAAATGTCTGCACCTTTCCGATCCCAGCCAGTCGCCGAGGAAACCCACTTCTTTCGGCCGTTGATGATCCAGCGGTCGCTCTGGAGTTTGGCGACGGTGCGTACACCCTCGCCGGGCGGCGGAGCAGCGGCGTTGGCGCTGCCACCTGGTTCGCTTGAGCAAAACCCGGCCAACGGCGCCCCGCTGTTCTTCAAGAACGGGCCGAGCAGCCGGCTACACTGCTCCGGCGTGCCTCCAAGCAAAATCGGCAAAAGACCGAGCACAGTTCCAAGCATCGTCAAAGTGACGCTTGCATTCACGCTATAGAATTCCTCGGCCATGATGGCCATGTCGATCAGGCCAGCGTTCTCGCCACCTGCCGGAGCCGGAATGCATTTCCGCAAAAAGCCGGCGGCCACCAGGGCTTCGTAGATAGGCTTGGTGGCAAGAAATCGCTCCTCTGGGGTTGGCAGCAACTCGGCGGCCTTTGCCCCTGCAAGCACGTCCGCGGCGAACCGGCGGGTTTCGAGCTGGAGCTCGCGCTGCTGTGGCGTAAGCGTAAAGTCGATTGCCATCGAGACTTTCCCAATTTGATGACGTTTTAGCCGCTCGGCAAACGGCTATCTGATCGGAGTAGGAAAGTCTTGGAGGGTAGCGCCCGATTTATTGGCTTATGGTGCACAAGAGCACGAAAGCCGCGAGATGAACCACTATCGCGCTGCGGTTATTGTCTGAGCATGATCTTTTCGGAAAACCGGATCACGCTTTAGCCAGAGCTCGAACTCATGGTGCGACGAAACTCTCGGGGTGTTGCGCCATTGGCGCGCTTGAACAGCCGGTTGAAGTGCGAAATATCCCGAAAGCCCGCGGCGAACGCGATTTCCGCTATCGTTTTGTTTTTGTAATTGTCGAGCAAATTACGGGTGCAGACAAGAATCCGGCTGCCGGTTACGTGCTCTCCAACCGAGCGACCTGTCTCGGAAAACAGCTTGTGCACATAGCGCTCCGAGCAATGAAATCTTCGCGCCAGGGTCGCAGCGGAAATGTTGGGATCGCCGCTGTTACGATCAATATGGTCCAGCATCATCGACAACAACACGGGGGCGTTGGTCCGCTCCGACAGCCCATCTGCGAGCACACCAGTTGCATGAAAAATCAGATCGACAATGTGTGCGCCGCTGAGGGCAGCCATTTCCGAAGGCGCCTGTAAGCTGAGGCAAAGTTCGGCATAGCCTGCGAGCGTCCGCGAGAGGGCACGACCTCCTTCTGTCGCAGACAGGGTCAGCCGCGGCCGCTCGGAAAAATTGCCTGGCAGCAGGTGCCTCGGTACGGCAAAGCAAAATAGTTGAAAATCCCGGCTATTTGCGATTTCGAACGGCTCGGTCGTGTCCGCGACAGCAAGATCTCCAGGCCCGCAGATCTGCTCGTGACCGCGCTGCGTGTAGCGGCCCACCCCTTCAAGTTGAAGATTGATAAAGCACAGATCGTCGCTACTGCGCGCTATGTGCGAACGCAAGCGCAAAACCCTGTGTTTGGTTGCCGTGACGCGGGAAATCTGGATGGGAGCAGCGTCAGTCCTGGATATCGACCCTTGGAAAGGATGCTCGATTATTTTGCGCGGCTCCAGTTGGACGAAAGCGTTCGCGAGATCGTCAGCCCAGCTGCCAAAGGGCTGATCCGTTTGACACTGTTTTGCCGACCACTCCATGGCATCCCAATAAATGCGGCTGCAAATCCGACGTTCGAGTTAGAATACGATATATTTGGCGGAGAACGGATCAAATCTCGCGGAGCACTTTCGAAGTGCCCGCGAAGCTCCGCGAAGCAATCCAGAGCCCGGGGAAAAGGTGGATTGCTTCGGTCGCTTCGCTCCTCGCAATGACGGTGGAACGAGCCTGGACCCCCTCACTTCTCCAGATATTTCTTCATCTCTTCGCGAAGTCCGTCGCGCAAATCGGGGCGCGCCATGCCGTAGGCGATATTGGCGCGGAGGAAGCCGGCCTTGGAGCCGCAATCGTGCCGCTCGCCCTCGAACTCGACGCCGTAGAACTTTTGCGTTTTCGCCAGGCCGATCATGGCATCGGTGAGCTGGATCTCGCCGCCGGCGCCGCGCTCCTGGGTCTCCAGGATCTTGAAAATCTCCGGCTGCAGGATGTAGCGACCGGTGATCGAGAGATTGGACGGCGCGGTGCCCTTGGGCGGCTTTTCCACCATGCCGTCAACCTCGAACATGTTGCCATCCTTGTGGCGCTTGCCGACGCCGCAAATGCCATATTGATGCGTCAGATGCGCAGGCACTTCCTCAACCGCGATCAGATTGGATTTGTCGCCGAGTTTTCGCGCCGCCTCGATCATCTGTTTGAGGCAGCCCGGACTGTTCAAAACCAATTCGTCCGGCAGCACCACAGCGAACGGTTCGTTGCCGACGATGTCGCGGGCGCACCACACCGCGTGCCCTAGTCCAAGCGGCGCCTGCTGCCGCGTAAAGCTCACAGCGCCGGCTTCAGGCTGGTCGCGCGCCAGGATCTCCATTTCGGCCTTTTTGCCGCGCGCCTCGAGGGTAGCGTCGAGTTCGAACATCCGGTCGAAATGGTCCTCGATCACGCCCTTGTTGCGGCTGGTGACAAAGACAAAATGTTCGATGCCGGCCTCTTTGGCCTCGTCGAACACATATTGGATCAAGGGCTTGTCGACGATGGTCAGCATTTCCTTCGGCATCGCCTTGGTGGCAGGCAGGACACGGGTGCCGAGGCCGGCGACCGGGAAGACGGCTTTGCGGATTTTCATGGGATGGAGGTTGCCTTTGAGGGAACGTGCGGAAAATTACGTTTCGACCGCACGTTGGTAACCCGTTTTGCAGCCGGGAACAAAGGCGGATGTGTGGTTAAGTTTCACGCTCCGCCTGTGGCGAAGGTAAGATTTCCGGCAACAAAATCCCGGCTTTGTTAAACTATTAGAAACCGCGACGAGGCCTCCTGAAACGGGATATTCTGGGCTTTAAGGGTGGGACATGGTGCGACGGACGGAAACATTGGCGAAACAGCGGACGGGCGCGATCATCCTCGCGGCAGCGCTGTTGCTCTGTGGCGAGGCACGTGCGCAGTCCTCCGGCGGCGGGCTTTCGAACCTGTTCGGCAACATTTTTTCGGGACAAAAATCCGGAACGGCTCCGCAACCGCAAGCAACGCCCGGCCCCGACGGCTCACCGCCGCCCTGGAGCGGCGAGGACGGCGCCTCCGGCCATCCGCTGATGACCGCGAGCGCGATCCGGCAGGCCGCGGCGAATTTCGACAATTGCGTCGCCTCGATGTGGCCTGATGCCGCACGCCGCAACATCAGCCAGGAAAACTTTCAGCGCTTCACCGCTGGCCTTCAGCCCGATCTGCGCATCATGGACCTGATGGATTCGCAGCCGGAATTCACCAAATCGATCTGGGACTATCTCGATATCCTGGTGAACGACAACCGCCTCGCCAAGGGCGGCGAGATCCTCACCAAATACAAGGCGCAGTTCGATGCGACCGAAAAGTCCTATGGCGTCGACCGCTATGCAATTGCGGCGATCTGGGGCATCGAATCGAATTACTCGACCCAAATGGGCGACCGCAGCGTGCTGCAATCGACTGCGACGCTTTCCTGCATCGGCCGCCGCCAGGCCTATTTCAAGGACGAATTCCTCTCGGCGCTGGAAATCCTCAACCGCGGCGATCTCAAACCCGAGCAGATGCGCGGATCATGGGCCGGCGCGTTCGGGCCGACGCAGTTCATGCCGACCGCGTTCAAGCGCTACGCGGTCGATGCCGACGGCGACGGCCGCCGCGATGTGGTCGACGATCCCGCCGACCTGATTGCCTCGACCGCCAACAATTTGAAAAAAGACGGCTGGCAAACCGGCCAGACCTGGGGCTACGAGGTCGTGGTGCCCCAGGGCTTTAATTACATGCTGGCGGACCGGGCGAAGGCGATGACGATCGCGCAATGGGAACATCTCGGCCTTAAGCGCGCCGGAACCCAGCCATTCCCCTATCCCACTGAGAAAGCCTATCTGCTGGCGCCGGCCGGTGCCGAGGGACCGGGCTTCCTGATGCTGCAGAACTTTCGCGTGATCATGAAATACAACCCGGCGGAGGCCTATGCGCTGGCGATCGGCCATTTCGCCGACCGCTTGCGCGGCGGGGCGCCGTTCGTGCAGCCCTGGCCACGGCAGGAGCGCGAATTGTCGCGGGCCGAGCGGCTGGAACTGCAGCAGCTTCTGGTCCAGCGCGGTTTTTATCGCGGTACCCCCGACGGCCAGCTCGGTGGACAGACCAGGGAGGCGCTTCGGGGCTTCCAGTCCTCCATCGGGGCGCCAGCGGACGGATTTGCCTCCTCCGACGTGCTGGAGCGGCTGCGGGGGCGGTAATTCCCGACCCTTCCGGCGCCCGCCGCTAACCTTAGACACGACATTTCCTCGGTGCCCTTGACGGCGACGGCAGATGCCCGGTCAATGGCCTCAAAATTTGCCCGCTTGCGGCCTGATTCCGCTATTATAATTACAATCGAACAAGTGATTACGACCGAACCGCATGCACAAGAAAATTTCCTTTTTGCGGGTGTTCACCGAGACCGGTCCGCTGGTCGCGCTGGCGGTTGCGATCGCGCTGCTGGTCGGGATCGTCGGACCGGCCTCCGCCCAGTTTTTCAATTTCCCCAATTTCGGCGGACCGCCCCGGCCGCCGCCGCGCAGCGGCGGATATGGCGGTGGTGGCGGCGGTTGGTTCGGCGGCGATCTGTTTGCACCGTTCCAGCAGCAGGCGCCGAAGCGGATCGAGAATTTTTCCAAGGCGCCGCCGCCGGAGAAACGCGAGAACGCCGCTGTGCCGGAGCGCAACGTAGTGGTGCTCGGCGATGCCATGGCCGACTGGCTCGCCTATGGCCTGGAGGACGCCTACGCCGAACAGCCCGACATGGGCGTGATCCGCAGAAGCAAGACCGTCTCCGGGCTTATCAAATATCAGCCCAAGGGCGACCCGGCCGATTGGGCCGCCGCCGCCAAAGGCATCCTCGCCAACGAGAAGCCGGACGCTATCGTCATGATGCTCGGGCTCAATGACCGCGTCGCGCTCCGCGAGCCGGCCGTTGAGAAATCCGACACCAAGTCATCGGACAAAAAAACCGACAAGACCGACAAGAAGGACGCCAAGGCCAAGCCGGATGGCAAGCCTTCCGACGCCAAGCCTTCCGACGCCAAGCCTGGGGACGCCAAGCCCGATGGCCCGGCCGCCGCCGCCAAGCCGGACGACAAAACGGTCGATACCGAATTGTCCCCGGACGATGCCGCCGACAACGACGCGCCGCCAGCCATCGCGCCTGAAAAGAGCGCGCGCTCGCCGAACGGTCTTTATGAGTTTCGCGAGGACCGCTGGGTCGAGCTCTACACCAAGAAGATCGAAGAGATGATCGCGGTGATGAAATCCAAGGGCGTGCCGGTGCTGTGGGTGGGGCTACCCGCGGTGCGCGGCGCCAAGGCGACCTCGGACATGCTGTTTTTGGATTCGCTCTATCGCGATGCCGCCGGCAAGGCCGGCATCACCTATGTCGATGTCTGGGACGGTTTTGTCGACGAGGCCGGCCGCTTCCTGCAGAAGGGCCCGGATTTCGAAGGCCAGATCCGCCAATTGCGTGCTTACGACGGCGTGTATTTTACAAAACCCGGCGCGCGCAAGCTCGCCCATTATGTGGAGCGCGAGATCACGCGCCTGTTGGCCGCGCGTTCCGCGCCGATTGCGCTGCCGACCGAACCGGCTACCCCGGATGCCAATGCGCTGCCCGGTCAGCCGGCGCCGCGTCCGCTCGCCGGACCCATCGTGCCGCTGGTGGCATCTTCTGTCGGCACCGACCAATTGCTCGGCGGCCCGGGCACCCGCCCGGCCCCGGTCGATGCGCTCGCAGCGCGAACCCTGGTCAAGGGCGAGCCCTTAGCGCCGCCCGCCGGCCGCGCCGATGATTTTGTCTGGCCGCGCCGTGAGGTCGGACGCGAACAGGCCAAAGGCGAGACGCCGGTCGCCTCGGTGGCACCCGATGGCACGGTTGCCGCTCCGGGCACGCCGCCAAAGCCGAAAAAGCCTCTTGTTCAGTCGGCGCCGCGGAACTTGTTCGGATTTGGCAACGCGCCGCGGCAGCCTTCGCCGCCGCGCGGGCCCAGCAACATCCCACGCCCGCCGGCCAATGTCGGACGGTCGGCGTCAGTGCCGGGTTTCTGGTGAGGAGCCCGCTTGTCGCCCCGAGCGCGAAGGCGCGGCGTCTCGAACCATGAGGGCGCGGATGTCTCATCCGTCGAGGCGCGGCAAAGCGCTCGCCCCTCAGCATGAGGTGTTACTGATCGACCTCACCTAATCTCGGTAGCGCCACCGCGGCGGCGGGCGGCGCGGCGGGCGCGTCATCAACAGCGCCAGCGCAAAGCCGATGCCGCCGGCGATCAGGAGCGCGCCGAGCGGATTGTCCTGCACCTTATTTGCCACGGCTTGCGAACCATCGCGAAAAGTCTCGCCGCTGTTTTCATAGGCGTCCTTGGCGTAGCTGACGGCGGCATCACTGGCGTCGCGGGCGGCGTCCTTGGCCTGGCCGTACAGATCCTGCGCCGTGCCTGCCGCTTCGCGGGCGCGGCCCGCAGCCTGGGTCTGGGCGTTGCCTGCGATATCGCCGGCGGCGCCCTCGACTTTACCGGCGAGATCCTTTGCCGAGCCGGCAATCCGATCCTTGTCCATCGCGTCACTCCTTGGTTGCACGCGGTTCGCAATCGCAAAACAGGCTCCCCTCCCCGGATCATGTTCCGGGGCATCCTCCCAGTGAATGCGCGCGTTGAGATGATTCTCGATGAGCTAACCGATGAGGCCCGCTCCAGTTCCGACAATGCGTCGATGCGCCGCCTTGGTGGATGCGATGCTTCAGAGAATGAGCCCGCCGTCGACCACGAGCGTCTGGCCGACGATGTAGGACGAAAGTGGCGAGGCGAGAAACAGCGCAGCGCCCGCCATATCGGCCGGCGTCCCCAGCCGCTTCAGCGGTATCCGCTCGATCGCACCTTCGAGCCGCTTCGGATTTGACGTCGTCACTTTTGTCATTTTGGTATCGACGAGGCCCGGCGCGATGCCGTTGACGCGGATGCCATCTTCCGCCCACGCTTGGCCAAGTGTTCGGGTCAGCCCGACCGCGCCGGTCTTCGAGGCGTTGTAGGCCGGATTGCCTTTGGTCGAATGATAGGCAGCGGTCGAACTGACGATAATCAGCGAGCCCTTGCTCGCGCTCAGCATCGCATGGAATTTGCCGGCGCAGGCCATCAGGCTCATGAGGTTGACTTCAACAACCTTGCGGAAACCGGCCATTTCGAATTCGCCGCGCCGGTAGATCCCCGCGCCCTGTGCCAGCACCAGCAGATCGAGCCGGTCGAACGAAGGCTTGAAATTCTCGATCGCTTTTGGATCGCTGGCATCGAGCTGCGCGTAATCGAGACCTTCGAGGTGCGAGCCTTCGGCCGGCGAATAATCGGCAGCGGAAGCGCGGGTGCCGCAGACATGGACATGCGCACCCTTGCCGCGGAAGGCTTGTGCGATGCCGTTACCAATGCCGCTGGAGCCGCCAACCACCAGAACCTGCTTGCCGCCAAAATCCAGTTCGTTCATCGTGAGCCTCGAATTTGATGGGTGCAGATAAGCATAACAGCGAATAGCCCAGGGAAGAAACGCATGTCCGATTTCAAGCAATTCAGCCGCTCGGTTACGGGTTTGACTGTTCTCGTCACCGGCGCGGCCAGCGGCATGGGCCGCGCCACGGCGCGGGTGTTCGCGGCCGAGGGCGCTAACGTCGCGGTGACGGACTATGCGGCTGAGGGCGCAGACGCCGTTGCCGCCGAGATCGCGACGATATCCATGCCGTCGTCAATGATATCGCCGCGCATTTCGGCGGGCTCGATATCGTGGTCAACAATGCCGGGATTTCGGTACGCGTGGCGATCGACGATGAGGGCTACGACGAAGCCTGGGCGAAGGGATTGGCGGTGATGCTGACGGCGCATCAGCGCATCATCCGCACCGCGCTACCGTACTTGCGCAAATCGAAATCGCCGCGGATCGTCAATATCGCCTCCACCGAGGCGCTCGGCGCTACCGCATTGCACAGTCCGTATTCGGCGGCGAAAGCGGGCGTGGCGGGATTGACGCGCTCGCTCGCGGTGGAACTCGGCCGCGACGGCATCACCGTGAACTGCATCTGCCCGGGGCCGATCAGGACGGCGATCACGGAGCGGATCCCGGAGGAGCACAAGGTCATCTACGCCAAACGCCGGACCGCGCTCGGCCGCTACGGCGATCCCGAGGAGGTCGCGCACATGACGCTGAGCCTGTGCCTGCCGGCGGCCTCGTTCCTGACCGGCGCGGTCATTCCGGTGGACGGCGGGTTGATGGCACGGAATGCGTGATGGCATATCCCGCCCCCGTGTCATGGCCGGGCTTGATGTTTAGCCCGGGGACATCACCGACGGGTGTTCGGGGACATGACCGACACATCATAGTGCATGGATTTGGCGATTCGGGAGG
>WNFM01292896.1_pt1 | contig 18013 bp, 17 predicted proteins | sample 5400271 | NCBI WGS metagenome assembly WNFM01 (sample SAMN13153352, study PRJNA577476) | soil metagenome | isolation source: 60 cm saprolite on Douglas fir-dominated hillslope | place: USA:California | collected 2013-09-17 | reverse complement strand
CATGTGCCGCTGCTGCTCAGCCCGTTCGGATACGCCACCTACCGCGGGAGCTAGGCCATGCCGATCGAGCTCGGCCCCAACCAGTACGGCAAGGCGGAGACCCGGGTGGTCCGCCTCTACCGGGACGGGGAGCGGCACGAGATCCGCGACCTGAACGTCTCCACGCTGCTGCGCGGCGACTTCGCCGACGCCTACGCCCGCGGCGACCAGGCCAGCGTGCTGCCCACCGACAGCCAGAAGAACGCCTGCTTCGCCCTGGCCAAGGAGAAGGGCGTGGGCGAGATCGAGGATTACGCCCTGGACCTGGCCCGCCACTTCGTCAGCGACATCGGGCCGGTCGCCGCGGCCAGGGTCGAGGTCGATGAGTACCGCTGGGAGCGCATCGCCGTCGCCGGACAGCCGCACCCGCACACGTTCACCCGGGCGTCGCACGACGTGCGGACGACCGCGGTGACAGTAACGGGCGCGGAGATCGTCGGCGGGGCGGGCGCGGGCGTGAAGAACGCGGGCGGGGAGGGCGCGGGCGGGGAGGGCGCTGGCAGGGAGTCGGCGCAGCGGGCCTGGGTCGTCTCCGGCCTGAAGGATCTCGTGGTGCTGAAGTCGACCGGCTCGGGGACCGCTACACCACGCTCGCCGAGACCAGCGACAGGATCCTGGCGACCTCGCTCACCGCGCGCTGGCGCTACGGGCCCAGGGCACGGCCCAAGAGCTGGGACGAGGCGTATGAGCAGATCCGGCAGGTGCTGCTGGAGCGGTTCGCCACCCTGCATAGCCTGGCGCTGCAGCAGACATTGTGGGAGATGGGCCGGGCCGCGCTGGAGGCCCGCGACGATGTCGATGAGATCAGGCTGTCCGCGCCCAACAAGCATCACTTCCTGACCGACCTGTCGCCGTTCGGGCTGGACAATCCCGGTGAGGTGTTCCACGCCGCCGACCGCCCGTACGGCCTGATCCAGTGCGCCGTCCAGCGCGACGATGCAGCCAGCCCCGGCCCCGCCTGGGATTCCGCCACCGCGTTCGCATGAGAGATTAGCCGGGACGTCTGTCAGTCGTATTCACTGACAGGATTCCCCGCTAACGGGGTTCGGGGGCGGAGGCGTGCGGTGGCGGCCGGAGGGGACAGGGAGGCGCGGAGCTGAGGGTGGACTTCTTGCAGCCGACGAGCTGGGATGAGGCGCTAGCCATCAAGGCGGCCCATCCCGGAGCGCTGCCGATCGCCGGCGGCACCGACGTCATGGTCGAGCTGAACTTCGACGCCCGCCGCCCCGACGCCCTGCTCGACCTGATCAGGATTCCCGAGCTCGCCAGGTGGTCCGCGCAGAACGGCAGGATCAGGCTCGGCGCCTGCGTCACCTACACCAGGCTCATCACCGAGCTCGGCGGCCGGCTGCCCGGCCTGGCCATGGCCGCGAGAACGGTGGGCTCGCCGCAGATCCGCAACCGCGGCACGGTCGGCGGCAACCTCGGCGCCGCGTCGCCGGCGGGCGACTGCCACCCGCCGCTGCTCGCCGCGGGGGCCGAGATCGAGGTCGCCTCGGCCCGGGGCATCCGCACAATCCCCGCCGCGGACTTCTACACCGGCGTCAAGCAGAACGCGCTGGCCCCGGACGAGCTGATCGCGGCCGTCCTGATCCCGGCCGCCTCCGGCCCACAGCAGTTCAGCAAGATCGGTACCCGTAACGCGATGGTGATCGCGGTAGCCTCGTTCTGCCTCGTTCTTGATCTTCGTAACGCGGCGGTGGGAACCGGGATCGGCTCGGCGGCGCCTACCCCGCAGCGGGCGGCGGAGGCCGAGCGCTTCCTGGCCGGGGCCCTGGCCGAGGCCGGCCTGTGGGAGTCCCGCGCCGACCTGCCCGCGAGCATCGCAGGTGAGTTCGGCGAGCGGGTCAGCGCCGCGGCGGCCCCCATCGACGACGTGCGGGGCACCGCCGCCTACCGCCGCCGTGCGCTCGCGGTCATGGCCAGGCGTACCCTGACCTGGGCCTGGACCGAGTACCAGGCTAGTGGGAACTGAGCACAATGCGGATCACGGCGACGGTGAACGGCGAGACGCGGCAGGCGGACGACGTCTGGGAGGGCGAGAGCCTGCTCTACGTGCTCCGCGAGCGGATGGGGCTCCCGGGCTCGAAGAACGCCTGTGAGCAGGGCGAATGCGGTTCCTGCACGGTATACCTCGACGACATGGCGGTCTGCGCCTGCCTGGTCGCGGCCGGCCAGGCGCAGGGCCGGACCATAGTCACGGTCGAGGGCCTGGCCAGCGGCGACGTGCTGCACCCGGTGCAGCAGGCGTTCGTCGAGGCGGGCGCGGTGCAGTGCGGGTTCTGCACGCCGGGCCTGCTGATCGCCGCCCACGATCTGCTGCGCAGGCACGGGCTGCCGCGCCGCGGCGGGCCGCCCGCGGACGCTGAGATCCGCGAGGCGCTCGCCGGCAACCTGTGCCGGTGCACCGGCTACGAGAAGATCCTGGAGGCGGTGCGCCTGGCCGCGGACCGGTGGGGGGCCAGCGCTCGGTGACCAGCAGTGTCAGCCCTAGGCCCAGTGGGGACGACCCCCCTTCAACGACGGCTGGCGGAGCAAGCTCCGCGAGCTTCGTCCTGAGCGGATGTCACGTCCTGACTCTGAACCCGCAGCGGGACGAGTACGCCAGCGGTTATGTCGCCGTCGACGGGACCCAGATCACCGAGGCCGGGCCCGGCCCGGTGCCCGAACGCCTGGCCGGCGCCCGGCAGATCGACGCCAGCGGCTGCCTGGCCACGCCGGGCCTGGTCAACACCCACCATCACCTGTACCAGTGGGCGACCAGGGGCCGGGCGGTCGACGCCACGCTGTTCGGCTGGCTGACCGAGCTGTACCCGGTCTGGGCGCGGATCGACGCGGAGATCGTCCGCGCGGCCTCGACCGCCGCGCTCACCTGGCTGGCCAGGAGCGGCTGCACGACCACCATGGATCACCACTACGTGTTCCCCCGCGCGGGCGGCGACGTGCTCGGCGCGACCGTCGAGTCCGCGGCCGAGGTGGGCCTGCGGTTCCACCCCACTCGCGGCTCCATGGACCTGGGCGAAAGCACCGGCGGGCTGCCGCCCGACGACGTGGTGGAGCACATCGACGCGGTCATCGGGGCGACGCAGGCGGCGATCGAGCGGTTCCACGACCCGTCGCCGGGCTCGATGCTGCGGATCGGCGTCGCGCCGTGCTCCCCGTTCTCGGTCACCCGCGAGCTGCTCACCGAGTCCGCCGCGCTGGCCCGCAGCAGCGGTGTCAGGCTGCACACGCACCTGGCCGAGACCGCCGACGAGGACGACTACTGCGCGGAGCACTTCGGCTGCACGCCGGCCGAGTACCTGGACTCGCTAGGCTGGCTGGGCGGCGACGTCTGGCTCGCGCACTGCGTGCACCTGGACGACGCTGGGATCGCCAGGCTCGCCGCCACCGGCACCGGCGTCGCCCACTGCCCCGATAGCAACGCCCGGCTCGGCGCGGGCATCTGCCGGACCCGCGCGCTGCTGGACGCCGGCGTGCCGGTCGGGCTCGGGGTGGACGGTGCCGCCTCCAACGAGGCCAGCTCTCTGCTCGGCGAGGTCAGCGCCGCGGCCCGGTTCGCTCGCGCGGTCGGCGGCCCGCAGGCGATGACCGCGGCGGAGGCGCTGGAGCTCGGCACGCTCGGCGGGGCGCGGCTGCTGGGCCGGGAGGCCGAGATCGGCTCGCTGGAGGCGGGCAAGCTCGCCGACATCGCGTTGTGGCGCCTGGACAGGCTGCCCCAGGCGGGCATCGCCGACCCCGTGGCCGCGCTGGTGCTCGGCCCGCCGCCGCCGCTCGAGCTGCTGCTCGTGAACGGCCAGGTCGTCGTCGAGCGGGATCGCGTGGTGACCGTCGACGAGCAGCGGGTCGCCGAGTCGGCCCGCCGCGCCGGCGAGGTCCTGGCCGTGTTAGCCCGGGGGGGACGGTGTTGGCCTCGGGGGGACGACCCCCCCAGACCCCCCCGCGTGCCATCCGCTCGGGCCGACCGTTGGCCGGCCGTCGCGGCTGGCCCGGCCTTCGGCCAGGATCCCGCCTTCTGCTGCCATCCGCTCGGGCCGACCTTTGGCCGGCCGTCGCGGCTGGCCCGGCTTCGCCGGATTCTCGCCCCGGCTGACGCCGGCGGGCCCGGGCCCGAGTAGGCCTGTGCTCAGGGCGCGTCTTCCACAGCGGTCGCCAGCCGGGCCAGGATGCGCGTCCACCCGGCCGCGTAGGCGCCGCCGTAGTACCCGTCCGGCAGCGCGCAAGCCTGGGCCAGCTGCTCCTCGGTAAGCGCTTCCCAACCCCGATGCTCGACCGCGACCCTGGTCAAGGCGGGCCCCAGGGCCCGGAAGGTGAGCTCGACCTCGGTCGGCGCGGGCGTGAGCGTCCAGGTCATGACGAACCGTTCCGGCGGCTCCCAGGCCAGCAGCTCGCCCCAGGTCACCGTGGTCCCGTCCTGCCAGGTCTCATAGACCCGGCCGCCCGCGCGCGGCTCGACGGTGACGTCGCGCACCCGGTCCTGCCCGGCGGAGAACGGCTGCACCGGCCACCAGGTGCCGATGGTCCGCACGAACACCTCGAACGTGTGGTTCAGGTCGCTGCGTACCACGGTCGACTGCCGGACCGGCGGGCGGCGCAGCGGCGTCACCGTCGCGCGGGCGGAGTCGCGGCTGGCCGCCATTGTCGTTCCCCCTGCTCGTCGGGCAACTGGTGGTCCAGTGGCTGGTCGCCGACCCTGATCAGGCTTGTCCCTATCAGGGAACCACATCGGCGGGCGCGGGCCGAGCGGTTGCCTCAATCTGTGCTGCGCTCGGCCTCGACCAGCGTGATCACGTCATCAGGCCGGGTGCTCCACTCCGGCTTGCGCAGCGGGGCGAGACTCCGAATGGTCGGCAGGGCCGCCCGGAAATCCTCCAGGCTCTCCCACCGGGAGAACCCGGCCAGGTACCGGCCGGCCGGCTCACGGCACGCCCTGAACTCCAGCAGTCCGGGCGCGCCCGAGGTCGTATCGATCACCCGGTACATGAAGTCGGTGAACTCTCCGGTGTACTCGGGCGCCGCATGATGGACGGCGATGGCGATAAGCAAGGGTTGACTCCTGTTGGCATGTACGTAGTCACGGAATCGGCCGAGCGCCACGGCCCACAGGAAGGCGATCCTGGCGCGCTGCGCCCCGCCGCGGGGGTCATCCAGCGCTGGCGGCTTGGTCATCTTCGGAGATTCCGCGTTCGGACTCGACGAGCCTGCGGGCGGTGTCGAGTGAGGACGCCCACATCTCGTCGAGAAACTGCCGGAGCCCGGCCAGGCCCTCCGGCCGGGCGCGGTAAAGCCGCCGGGTGCCGTCGCGCCGCTCGGCGAGCAGCCCGGCGTTCTTGAGCACGGTCAGGTGCTGACTGATCGCGGTCCTGGTCACCTCGAACGCCGCCGCGATCTCGCCGGCGGCTAGCTCGTCGCGGGCTACGAGCCGCAGGATGGCGCGCCGCCGAGGCTCGGCGAGCGCCCGGAGTGTCTCGTCCGTTGCCCCGTCGCTCATCGCGCCATCCCGCTGCTCATCGCTCATCTGCTAATCCGCCGGCCTGGATCTCGGCCGTTCAGCCCGCCGTCAGGCCCACAGCCCGACCGCGTGGCCATCCGGATCCGTGAAGATCGCGAACCGGCCGTAGTCGCCCGGCAGGTCGGTGGGCGGCACGAGCTTCTTGCCGCCGAGCTTCTCGGCGCGGTCCAGGTAGCCGTCCAGGTCGTCGACCTGCATGTAGATCTTCACCCCGGCCTCGCCCGGGTTCTCCGCCGGTCCGATGCCCCCGCCGATCGCGCCCTCCCCGGCCCCGGTGTCAACGAGCGCGTACCCGCCCATCGCCGGGTTCGCCGCGACCTGCCAGCCGAACAGATCGGCGTAGAACTTCTGCGCGCGGGGCGCGTCCTGGCTGATCACCTCGAAGAATGCAACTGGCTGTCCCATGGCGGCCTCTCTTTCTTTCGGATGCGTGTGTCTTGACTAACGTTAGCTAGTACTAACGTTAGTGTCAAGCGACAGATGCCTTCAGGTTGCAAGGCGCGTGATCTTCACGCGACAGATGTACTGTTCCGCGTGACAGTGCCTTCGGCTGGCTGCACGGGGGCGGTCGGCAAGCCCCTTTTCCCGGCCTGAGGGCGGTTATCTGAAAACGATCAAGCCAGGCTGCCGCCGTGGGCGGGCTCGATGCGCGGCAGGCGGTCCTGGATATTGAGCACTGAGAGCCCCCGGATGCCTGGCGATGAGCTGGCAAGTCGCACTGGCCAGTAACGCTCCGGGGAGTCGCGCCGGCGGTCGCCGGGCTCGCCTAGGTTCCCGCCGTCTTCCTGGTCCCGCCGGCCGCTGGCTGTCGATCTTCGGCGCCTCGCTGGGGCTGTTCATCATCCGCCTGCTGGTTCCCGCGCCCGTTGGCCAGGCGGACAACCGTGACGGCCCCCGGCTGATGTGCGGCCGGGGGCTGGGCCTGGGGCCGGTCGTCCCCCGGGGCGATCCCCGGTATTTCCGTTATGCATATTTCGAGTACGCGCCGAGCCCTTCCTGCGCCCACCTCCGCACGTACCCCTCGTCGGAAGTGGTGCCGCTGGAGCTGGCCAGGGTGCTGACGCCGGTGCTCCGCCTGCCCGGGACGCTGAACCTGATCGCGCTCGCGGTGCTGCTGAGCGCGGGAGCCTCGATCGGGATCGCGAGCCTGGCGACCGGCCTGCGGTTCAGGCTATGGGCGCAGCTGCTGGTGGCGGCCATCCTCTGGCTGATCATGGCGGATGCGGCGTTCTTCGATGTCTATGCGGGACCGTTTCAGCGAGCCTGCCGCCCTGATCGGCTTGCTGCTGGTCGCGGCGGGCGTCGTGTACCTGGGGCGGGGCTGGCGCGCGACGCTGTGCGGCCTGGCCCTGGCTGGGTCGGGCGGCTTTCTCGCGATCGGTTCGAAGGAGCAGTACCTGATCCTGGCCGTGCCGATCTGCCTCACCCTGGTCCTGGCCAGCGCGGATCGGGAGGCTCGGCGAGGCGGCGGGCTGGCCCGGTTCCGGACGCGGCAGACGGGCGCGGCGGTCACGGTGGCCGCGCTGCTCGCGGTGATGGCAGCGGGCTACTGGTTCTGGGACGACACCAGCCGGTACGCCGCGCACCTGCACCAGGAGCAGGCCGTAAACATGATCTTCGAAGACATAGTGAACGGGCACGACAACGCGCGCGCCGACCTGCGCGCGCTCGGGCTGCCGGCCAGCTGGGCGAAGTACGCCGGGGACTACTACTACAAGGACGTTTCCGTGCGCAGTGACCCGCTCTTCCCCCGTTATCAGGCCAGGCTGACCGACGGGACCATCATGAGATTCCTGCTGACTCATCCGAGCCGCCTCATCAGCATCGGGCAGCAGGCGGCCATCCTCGCCCAGCAGTACCGGATCAGCTCCCTGGGCGACTACCCCCCGTCGGCCGGCCGTCCGCCCGGTGCCGTCGACTCCCGGGTTGTGGTGGTCACCTGGCTGGTGCGCCGGCTGCCGCACCGCCTCGGCCTGCTGTGGCTGCTCCCGCTGTGGACAGCGATGGCCGCGGTGGCGACCGTCGCGCTGGCCCGGCGGCGCGACGAGGCCTGGCACCGCGACGGCGCCGCCGCGGTGCTCTGCCTGACCGGATGCGCCATCGTCGCGTTCATCCCGCCCGCCTTCTTTGACGGCATCTCCACCACCAGGCACATGGTCGGCATGAACCTGGGCACCGCCCTCGCGTTCGCGATCAGCATCGCGCTGGCCATCTCGATGATCCGCCACGGGGTAGCCCGCCCACAGCAGCGCTCCGGGACGCCCGTGGCGCAGGCCGTGCCCGAGCTGGCTAAGCCCGGCTCATGACCGGTTACAGCGGTGCTGTCTGGCACGGGGACACAAGTCGACTAAGGTTTGCGAAGCTGTCACGCTGAGTTACTGATTCCTGAATCTAGCCGCTGGACCATTAGCGTGTGCGTTCGGCTATCGCAGCTCCTGCCGCCTGCCGGCAAGATCTGCATCCTCCGCCCGCCGTCGGCAGGCGGAACGAGAGGTGAAGGTCGTCCGGCTCGCCAACTATGTCGCCCCCGCCTCGGGCGGGCTCCGCACCGCACTGCGCGAACTAGGATCCGGCTACCTGGCGGCCGGGCATGAGCCGGTGCTCGTCATCCCCGGACCTCGGCCGGGACGCCGCCATACCGAGCAGGGCCTGGTCATCACCGTTTTCGGGCCGACGGTCCCGGGCACCGGCGGGTATCGGCGATCACGGCGCGGCGCTCTCTGCGGCAGCTGCTTGATCGCCTGGAGCCGGACCGGCTCGAGGTGTCCGCCCGGGCGCGGGGCGTCAGGTCCATGATGGTTTCCCACGACAGCCTGGCCGGGCTGATGAAGATGTTCGGGCCGCCGGGCCTGCCGGACCAGCGGCTGGCCGACCGGCTCAACCGCACCACCGCGGCATCTTACGATGTCGTCATCTGCACGACCGGGTGGGCGGCGGCCGAATTCCGGCGGCTCGGCGTGCCGAATCTGGTGCAGGTGCCGCTCGGCGTCGACCTGGCCTTTTTCCATCCGGCCCGGCGCGATGAGAGCCTGCGTTCCCGGCTGGCCCCGCACGGCCTGCCGTTGCTGGTGCACTGCAGCCGGCTCTCGCCCGAGAAGCGCTCAGAACGTGCCGTCGGCGCGCTCGCCGAATTGCGCCGCCGCGGCGTGCCCGCCGTCCTCGTGGTCGCGGGAGACGGACCGCGGCGCCGGTCACTGGAGGCCCAGGCGGCCGGGCTTCCCGCCCAGTTCCTGCGGCACGTCGCCGACCGGGGCTTGCTGGCCAGGCTGCTCGCCACCGCCGACGTTGTGATAGCGCCCGGGCCGGTCGAGACGTTCGGCCTTTCCGCGCTCGAGGCCCTGGCCAGCGGCACGCCCGTGGTGGTGAGCAGCCGCAGTGCCCTGCCGGAGGTCGTGGGGCCGGCCGGGCTCGCCGCGGAGGACAGCGATGCGGCCTGCGCCGACGCCGTCGAGCAGCTCCTGCGACGTGATGTGAGCGACCGCAGGCGCCGGGCACGTGAGCAGGCCGAGCGGTTCGACTGGCCGACCGCCGTGAACGGCTTCCTGAGCGCCCACGGCCTGGGCGCCCACGGCACGGAGGCAGCCAAAACCAAGCCCGGGCCACCGTCGATCATGCAAACCGTGGGGCAGCCGTGAGCGAGCCGGAGGGGCGCGGCGTCGCCCGGACTGCGGAGCGAGGAACGAGCGACGAGGGAAGGCGGCGCAGTGAAGGGGGATGGGGAGGCGGGTGGGGCCCCGGAAGCGAGCGGGAAAACAGCATGAGCGATCCAGGTGACCTGGCCTCCAGTGTGCCGTCCCCGGGCGGTGGCACGGTCCGCGCCACGACCCGCGGCAGTGACTTCGCCGAGTTGTGCCGCCTGATCCGGCGTGAGGGGCTGCTGGACCGGCGGCCGCGCTATTACGCGGTGAAGATCGCCGTCCTGGTCGTCCTGCTCGCGGTCGGCTGGGCCGCGTTCTTCGCGATCGGCGACTCCTGGTGGCAGCTGGCGGTCGCGGTATACCTCTCAGTGATATTCGGCCAGGTCGGCTTTGTGGCGCACGAGGCCGGACACCGGCAGATCTTCCGCTCCCGGCGCGCTAACGACATAGTCGGCCTCGGGGGAGGCAACCTGCTGATCGGCCTGAGCTACGGATGGTGGATAAGCAAGCACAACCGCCACCATTCCCACCCCAACCAGCTGGGCAAGGATCCCGATATCAGCATCGCGGTGATCGCCTTCACCCCCGAGCAGGCGCGCGAACGGCGGGGCCTGCTCCGGGCCATGGCGCGCTACCAGGCCTACCTCCTGTTCCCGTTGCTCTTGCTCGAGGCGGTGAGCGTCCATGTCATCAGCGTCAGGGCGGTACTGCTCGGCCCGGTCCGGCGCCGGTGGCTGGAGGGCTCGCTGCTGCTCGCGCACGGCGCCCTGTACCTCACCGCCGTCCTGCTCGTGCTGCCGCCGCTGCGCGCCCTGGCGTTCATAGCGGTCCAGCAGGGCCTGCTCGGCCTGTACATGGGCTCCGCCTTCGCGCCCAACCACAAGGGGATGCTGGTCTTGAGCGAGCACGAGAAGCTGGACTTCTTTCGCCGTCAGGTCCTGACGTCGCGCAACGTCAGCGGCGGCCCCGTGGTGGAGACCCTGCTCGGCGGGCTCAACTACCAGATTGAGCACCACCTGTTCCCCGCTATGCCGAGGCCGTGCCTGCGCCGGTGCCGGACCCTGGTGCGCGCGTTCTGCACGCAGGCCGGGGTGTTCTACAGCGAGAAAGGACTGCTCGGCTCCTACGGTGACGTCCTGCGCACCCTGCATGCCGCGGGCCGGTGACCATCGCGGTGGTTGCCCTAGCTGACCCCAGCTAGAGAAGCTCCTGGTCGGCCGCCCTGTCCCGGTTTCCTTCCCACGCCGGACTCGACCCAGCTGGCTTGTGCTGCCTACGACGTCGCCTGCCGCACTCGGAAGGCAGTCTCTGGAAGACGTTTGAGCCGGGTATCACCGGGGGCTCCAGCGGGACCGGCGGGACCAGCGGCCAGGTTGCAATTTGTAAAACTGATAGTATCGTTTTGTTGAGAGTGAGCCGGGCCTTGAGCTCACCGACGGGGACGCCAGCGAGATCGAAGCAGGCAAGTGAGTGCAGGTGACGACCATGACGACGACGATGACCCGGATCGGCTTGGTAGGCCTCGGGGCCATGGGCAGCCGGATCGCCGGCCGCCTGCTCCAGGGCTACGAGGTATACGGGACGAACCGCAGCGCTTCGAAGGCCAGCGAGCTCCTCGCGCGGGGCATGACCTGGCGCGGCACTCCACGCGCGGTGGCCGCATCGGCCGAGGTGATCTTCAGCATGGTCACCGACGACGCGGCCCTCGAGGCGATCACCTCCGGCCCGGACGGGATCTTGGCCGGCCTCGGGCCGGGCCAGGTCTTTGTCGACATGAGCACGGTCAGCCCGCAGGCCAGCCGTGAGCTCGCGCGAAGCGCGCGGTCTCTCGGCGCCAGCATGCTCGACGCCCCGGTCTCCGGCACCGTCACCGCCGCCGAGGAGGGCATCCTGACGATCATGGTCGGCGGCCCGCATGATGCGTTCCACGCCGTCGAGCCGCTGCTGCACGTGCTCGGCCGCACGGTCACCTACGTCGGCGGGAACGGCCAGGGGCTGCTGCTGAAGCTCGCCCTCAACATCAGCCTCGCCGCGCAGATGCTCGCCTTCAGCGAGGGCGTCCTGCTGGCCGAGCGCGGCGGGATCGACCCGAAGCTGGCCGCGGACGTGATGACCGCCAGCGCCCTCGGGTCGCCGATGCTCCGGGCGCGCGCACCCCTCGTGCTCGACCTGCCTGAGCAGGCCTGGTTCGACGTGCGGCTGATGCACAAGGACATCCGCCTGGTCCTCGATGCCGCCCGCGAACTCAGCGTTCCGGTTCCGTCGGCTGCCGTCGCCGATGGCCTGCTGGCGCGGGCCGAGGAGCTGGGCTACGCGCGGCGCGACATCGCCGCCATGTTCCAGGTCCTGGCCCGGACCGCCGGAACGCCCGCCGGAACGCCGGGCCCGACATCCGGGCCGGCGAGGCCCGGCGCGCTGGCCCCGCGCAGCGGCGGGACCGCCCCGTGACCCAGGGTGTGACGGCCGTGCCGCCCCGGCGCGGCCGGCCGCGCAGCGAGAAGGCGCGGGGCGCCATCCTCGAGGCCGCGGCAGAACTGCTGCTCGAGCGGGGCCTGACGGCCGCGAGCATGGACGCGGTCGCCGCGCGGGCCGCCGTCAGCAAGGCCACGATCTACCGCTGGTGGCCCACCAAGGAGACCCTCGCGCTGGACGTCCTGCACCACGAACTGGCGGGCGTCCCTCCGGCCCGGGACACCGGGTCACTGCGAGGCGACCTGCTGAGCTTCGCTCGCCCCTGGGCCCGGCTCGCCAGCAGGCGACCGTACGGGCGGGTGATCGCCGCGCTGCTCATCGAGGCTCAGACGGACCCCGCGTTCGGCCGCGAATACCGCGCGCGCTTCCTCCAGCCGCGGCGCGACCTGGCCCGGGCGATCTTCCGCCGGGCGATCGAGCGCGGCGAGATCCCCGCGGACACGAATATCGAGGTCGCGCTCGACCTCATCTACGGGCCGATCTACCACCGGCTCATGCACGGTCACGCCCCGCTCGACGACCGGTCCGTGCGCGAGCTGATCGACACCGCCCTCGACGGCATCGCGCCCGTCCGCAGCGGTCAATGACGACGAAGGCGCGAAATGGCGGGCTAGCTTAGGCGAGCCGCTCCCTCGGTTCGCGAGCCGGCCGCGCCTGCGGGACGATGGGCTGGTGACCACGCCGACGCGCTCGCCGACCCGGACCCCCGGGCGGGTTCCCGCTGACCAGCGTGAACAGGCCGGCGGCGTGGGATCAAGCGCCCGCCGCCCCGACGGGACGCCGAAGGTGACCGGGCAGTTCGCCTACGGCAGCGACCTCTGGATGGACGGCATGATCTGGGGGGTCACGCTGCGCAGCCCGCATCCCCACGCGAAGATCAGCTCGATCGCGATCGGCGAGGCGCTGGCCACCGGCGGGGTCCACGCCGTGCTGACCCACGCCGACGTCCCCGGCCAGAACGTCTGCGGCCTGGAGCTGGCCGACCAGCCGGTCCTGGCCGCCGACGTCGTCCGCTACCAGGGAGAGCCGGTCGCCCTGGTCGCTGCGGACCATCCTGAGATCGCCCGCCAGGCGGCCAAGAAGATCGCGGTGCAGTACGAGGTCCTGCCGCCGGTGACCGGGGCGGGGCAGGCGCTCGACCCGGCGGCCCCGAGGCTGCACCGGAACGGCAACCTGGTCCGCCAGCTCAGGCTCCGCAAGGGCGACCCGCAGCTGGCGGCCGACGTCGTGGTGACCGGAACCTACTCGGTCGGCATGCAGGACCAGGCGTTCCTCGGCCCGGAGGCGGGACTGGCCGTGCCGGACGGCGAGGGCGGCGTCGACCTGTACGTGGCCACCCAGTGGCTGCACGTCGACCAGCGGCAGATCTGCGCCGCGCTGGCCCTGCCGCCGGAGCGGGTCAGGCTGGTGCTGGCCGGGGTCGGCGGCGCGTTCGGCGGCCGCGAGGACCTCTCCATGCACGTGCACGCCTGCATGCTGGCGCTGCACACCGGCAAGCCCGTCAAGATGGTCTACAACCGCGAGGAATCGTTCTTCGGGCACGTGCACCGCCATCCCGCCGAGATGCGCTACGAGCACGGCGCGACGTCCGACGGCAGGCTCGTCTACGTCAAGGCCGAGATCTACCTCGACGGCGGCGCCTATACCTCGAGCACCCCGGCCGTGGTCGGCAACGCCGGAACGATGGGCATCGGGCCGTACGTGGTCCCGAATGTGCAGGTCGACGCGTTCGGTGTCTACACCAACAACCCGCCGTGCGGCGCGATGCGCGGCTTCGGTTCGGTGCAGGCCGCGTTCGGCTACGAGGCGCAGATGGACAAGCTGGCGGCGGCCCTGGGCCTCGACCCGGTCGAGGTGCGCTGCCGCAACGCGATGAGCCAGGGCAGCGAGGCTCCCACCGGGCAGGTCGTGGACAGCCCGGCTCCGGTCGCCGAGTTGCTCAGGCGCCTGCGGGAGATGCCCCTGCCGAGGGAAACACCGCCGCCGGCGAACGGCCGCGGCGCCGCCGACCTCCGCGACCTGCCCGGCGGGGTGTCCAACACCACCCACGGCGAGGGCGTCGTGCGCGGCGTCGGCTATGCGGTCGCGTACAAGAACGTCGGCTTCTCCGAGGGCTACGACGACTACTCCACGGCGCGGGTCCGGCTCGAGGTCACCGGCGGCGAGCCGATGGTGACCGTGCACACGGCCGCCGCCGAGGTCGGGCAGGGCCTCGTGACCATCGAGCAGCAGATCTGCCGCACCGAGCTCGGCGTGGGCCACGTAGTGCTCCACCCGAAGGACACCACGGTCGGCTCCGGCGGCTCCACCTCCGCCTCCCGACAGACTTACGTAACGGGCGGCGCGGTCAAGGCGGCCTGCGAGCTGGTCCGTGACCGCGTTCTCGGGCTGGCGCAGCGCCGGCTCGGCCGCACGGTCACCGGCCTCAGGCTGGCCGGCGGGCACGTCATGTCGGACGCCGAGGGAACGCTGGGCTCGATCGCCGAGATCGTCGGCGGCGAGATCCTCGAGGAGACCGCCGAGTGGCGGCACCGGCCGACCCACCCGGTCGACCCGGAGACCGGCCAGGGCTTCGCGCACGTGCAGTACGCGTTCGCCGCGCACCGCGCGGTCGTCGACGTCGACACCGACCTGGGCCTGGTCAAGGTCGTCGAGCTGGCCTGCACCCAGGACGTCGGCAAGGCCATGAACCCGCAGGCGGTGGAGGGCCAGATCCAGGGCGGCACCGCCCAGGGCCTGGGCCTGGCGATCATGGAGGAGATCCAGGTCCGGGACGGGCGGATCGCCAACCCCTCGTTCACCGACTACCTCATCCCCACCATCCTGGACATGCCGCCGATGCGGATCGAGGTGCTGGAGTACCCGGACCCGAACGCCCCCTACGGGCTGCGCGGGGTCGGCGAGCCGCCGACGATCTCCTCTGGCCCCGCCATCGTCGCGGCCATCCGCGCGGCCACCGGGCTCGACCTGTCCCGGATCCCGGTCCGGCCCGAGCACATAACGGGCACCGGCTGAGCGAGCCGGAGGGTGAAGAGGGATGGGGAGGCGGGTGGGCCCTGGAGGCGAGCGGGAGACACGGCGTGGCGACCGAATGGCGGGACGGTTCCTACCCGGGTAGGATCGTGTTGTGACCAAACTCTCCATCAGCATTCCCGACGAACTCGTCGAGGACCTGCGCGCTGTTGCCCCTGAGAACGTGAGCGCCTTCGTGGCCACGGCCGTTCGCCATGAACTCGACCGCCGTCGCCTGTTCGGCTTCCTCGACGAGCTCGAAGGCGAACTCGGCCCGGTTGACGAGGACGAGGTCTCGTCCTTCAACGCGAAGTTCTCGGACATCGCGGCGGCTTCAGCCAAGACCCAGTCCGCCTCCTGATGGCCGTTCTGGTCCTGGACACTCGGGCGCTGGAGGTAGTGGCCGATCCCGGTGCCGACCGTCGTGCGGCGCGACGGATGCAGAGCATGCTGACTTCGGCCGCTCGGCTGGGTGTCCCCGTCCGGGTTCCGACGGCAGTGCTGGCGGAAGCCTATGGTGGCACCCAGGCGGATGCGGCGGTGGATCGCGTGCTGGGGCACGGCATGCGGCCGATCACGATGGGCCAAGCTATGGCACGGCTCGCCGGTCGGCTCCGCCATCGTGATCGCCTGAGCTCGTGTCACACCGTTGACGCCTTCGTGGTTGCCACTGCCGTGCGCCTTGGCGGAGGGATCATCGCAACTGGTGACCCCGATGACTTGATGTCCCTGACTCGCGATCATCCCAATGTGAAGGTCGAGCCCCTGACCGAGAGTCGATAGGGCATGACGAGGCTGCCTTGCTGCCTTTTGACCTGGTGATCCGGGCCCGCAGGGCCGTCCTGCCGGATGGCACCCGTCCAGCGCTTGTGGGGATCAGGGACGGCAAGATCATCGAGGTCGGGCCCTATGGCACCGCGGTCGCGCCACCGGAGGCGGGGGAGGCGCGCGGGACGGGCGCGGCGCGCGAGGCGGGCGGGGCGGGCGAGGCGGGCGAGGTGGCCTGGGCAGGGGCGGCGGCCGGGGCCACGAAGACAACCCTGGCCGACGACGAGGTGCTGCTGCCCGGGCTGGTCGACACCCATGTCCACGTCAACGAGCCGGGCCGGACCGACTGGGAGGGGTTCGCCACCGCGACCCGTGCGGCCGCGGCGGGCGGGATCACCACGATCATCGACATGCCGCTGAACTCGATCCCGCCCACCACCGACGCCAGCGCGCTGCAGGTCAAGCGGGAGGCTGCGGCCGGCCAGATCCATGTCGACGTCGGCTTCTGGGGCGGAGCCGTGCCGGGCAGCACGAGCCGGCTGCCGGAGCTGCACCGGGCGGGAGCGTTCGGAGTAAAGGTTTTCCTTGCTGATTCCGGGGTGCCGGAGTTCCCGCCGCTGGACGAGGCGGGCCTGGACGGCGTCATGCGGCAGGCCGCCGAGCTCGGCAGCGTGGTGATCGTGCACGCGGAGGACGCCGCGGCGATCGAGGCCGCGCCGCGCGCCGGCGGGCCCGGCTACGGGTCGTTCCTGCGGTCGCGTCCGGGCGCCGCCGAGGTGGCCGCGATCGCGCGGGTCATCGAGGTGGCGCGCCGCACCGGGGCGCGGGCGCATGTGCTGCACCTGTCGGCCGCTGACGCGGTCGGGCTGCTCGCCGACGCGCGCGGCCGCGGCGTGCGGGTCACCGCGGAGACCTGCCCGCACTACCTCGCCCTGGCCGCCGAGGACATCCCGGACGGCGCCACCCAGTACAAGTGCTGCCCGCCGATCCGGGAGCGGGCCAACCGCGAGCGGCTCTGGCGGGCGCTGCGCGAGGGCATCATCGACTGTGTGGTGTCCGATCATTCGCCGTGCCCGCCGGCGCTCAAGCGCCTGGAGCAGGGCGACTTCGGCGCGGCGTGGGGCGGCATCTCGTCGGTGCAGGTTGCGCTGCCCGTCGTGTGGACTCAGGCGCGGGCGCGCGGCCACACGCTGGACGACGTCGCCCGGTGGATGGCGGCCGGCCCCGCGGGCCTCGCGGGGCTGCCCGGCAAGGGCAGGATCGCTCCCGGCCTGGACGCAGACCTGGTGGCGCTCGCGCCGGAGGACAGCTTCATCGTGCGGCCGGAACGGCTGTACCACCGGCACCGGCTGATACCTTACGCCGGCCAGCGGCTGCACGGCGTGGTGCGCCGGACCTGGCTGCGGGGCGTGCCCGTCTCCGGCGAGCGGCCGGCCGGACGGCTCCTGACCCGGGGGGACTGACCGGATGACCGAGTCCCGGCCCGACTTCACTGAGCTACCCGACCTGGCCTCGCGGCGGCTGGGCGGCAGCGTGGTCGCCGCCAGCGACGAGCTGTTCGCGGAGAAGGAGAACCTGATCAAGCCGGGGGCGCCCGTGTTCGCCGCGGGGGAGTTCGGCAACCGCGGGAAGATCTACGACGGCTGGGAGACCCGCCGCCGCCGCGAGCCGGGGCACGACCACGCCATCGTGCGGCTCGGAGTGCCCGGCATCGTGCACGGCGTCGTCGTCGACACGTCGTTCTTCCGCGGCAACTACCCGCCGCAGGTATCGGTGGAGGCCCTCGGAGCCGAGGGGTACCCGTCGCCGGGCGAGCTGTCCGGGATGACCTGGCACACGCTGGTCGCCAGGGCCGACGCCCGGGGTGACGCCGTCAACGTCTACCCGGTCGCCGACCGGCGCAGGCGGTGGACTCACGTCCGGCTGTCGATCTATCCCGACGGCGGGGTGGCGAGGTTCCGGGTGCACGGGACGGCGCTGCCCGATCCCCGGTTCCTGGCCGGCACCATCGACCTGGCGGCTGCGGAGCACGGCGGCCGGGTGATCGGCTGCTCGGACGCCTTCTACTCCTCGGCGGGCAACCTGATCCTGCCCGGCCGGGCCGTCGGCATGGGGGAGGGGTGGGAGAACGCGCGGCGCCGCGGCCCGGGCCACGACTACGTGATCATCGCGCTGGCGGCGGCCGGGCAGCTGCGCCACGTGGAGATCGACACCTCGTGGTTCGTCGGCAACGCTCCCGGCTGGGTCAGGCTGCTGGCCGCCGACGCTCGCGACGCACTCGCCGGCCCGCTCCCCGAGCCCGGCCCGCCGTCCGACCCCGGCCTGCCCGGCCCGGGCTCGCCGTGGCGGGAGGTGCTGCCGCTGACGCGGGTGCAGCCCGATACCCGGCACCGGTTCCTGATCGCGGGCTCACTCGTGGCCACCCATGTCCGCCTGGACGTGATCCCCGACGGCGGCCTGGCCCGGTTCCGGGTCAACGGCGAGATCGTCCCCGAGGCGCTGGCCGGCCTCAGGCAGGCCTGGTGGGACGCGCTGCCCGAGACGCAACGCCAGGACATCCAGCGTGGCGGGT
>WNFM01333810.1_pt1 | contig 18016 bp, 15 predicted proteins | sample 5400271 | NCBI WGS metagenome assembly WNFM01 (sample SAMN13153352, study PRJNA577476) | soil metagenome | isolation source: 60 cm saprolite on Douglas fir-dominated hillslope | place: USA:California | collected 2013-09-17 | reverse complement strand
TTCCGCAGCCGCGGCGTCGGGCGCATGCTGCTCGATCGTTCGCTCCGGGATGCCAAGGCCAAGGGACATCGCCTGGTGATCCTGGTCGGCGACGAGGCCTATTACAGCCGCGTCGGCTTCAAGGCGGTGCCGAAGGGACTAGCGACGATGCCGGGCCCGGTCGATTACAGTCGCCTGCTGGTGGCCGAGCTGGTCGAAGGCGCCTTCCACGATGTCTCCGGTGCGATCCAGCCGGACTGGAGCAAGGCAAGGTAGCGGCGGGTCATCCGTAGCCCGCATGAGCGGAGCGATATGCGGGTGTAGCACGATAAGCAACCTTCGCTCATCGTGCTACGGCGGACAGGTCGCTCAACCCATCCTGCGAGCTTCAATCACATTGTGGGTGCCCGCCGGAAAAACGAGCGTCAACTCGAAGCCGGACTTGGCAAAGAGGTCTGAAAATTCCTCGCGCGTTCTCTCTCGCCCGCCCGGCGAGACCAGCATATTCAGATCGCTGAACTTGGGAGCAGGCATTTCATTTGGAGGCGCGACGAGCCGTTCGATGAGAAGCAATTTTGCAGTTTCCCGCATCGCGCGCCGGCACACTTTCAGTATGGCGATGGCTTCGTCGTCTTCCCAATCGTGGATTACCACCCGCATTAGATAGGCATCAGCACCTTCAGGCACCGTTTCGAAGAAATTTCCGCCCACGATATCGCATCGGTCGATTACGCCGCGTTCCACCAATACGGCCTTTGCTCCCGCTACAACGTCCGACTGATCGAACAGCGTGCCGCGCATGTGGGGGTGAGCGCGCAGGATCGCGGCCAACATCAAACCTTGCCCGCCGCCCACGTCCACGATGTGGCGAAACGAAGAGAAATCATAAGCGCGGATCACCGCTTCGGCGCTGCCGCGTGAAAGTTGCGTCATCGCTCGATCGAACGCTGTGCCGTATTCGGGGTACTCGGCGCGGAATTGCCACACGTTCTTGCCATTCAGATTTTGAAATGCGTTTTCGCCGGTTTGGACGCTGTGCAACAGATGGCCCCAAGCGTGCCAATAATAAGGACTTCCGACGACCTCCGCCCACGCCCAGATCGGCGTGGCGGAGTCCGTACGCAAACAATCACCCATGGGAGTGAGCGTAAACTTTCGGGCTTCGTCTTCCCGGAAAACGCCCACTGCAGCGAGCGCTCGCAACAGCCGGTACAGCGCATCGGGATGGCTCTTTGTCAGCGCCGCGAGTTCGCCGGCTGAACGAGCTCCGTCATTTAGATGGTCAGCGACGCGCAGGGTTGATGCGACATGGATTGCCTGCGTGATCTGAAAACCATTGATCAGGCCCAGCAGATTCAGCCGGGGGTCGGATGTCATTTGACGGGCCTCCGTGAACAAGTTGTCCGGTTTCTAATCTTAGCGCGATTTTGGCTTTCGGCGACCGGCCCCGGGGCGGACGTATTTTTCATTCGCTGCAACGACATGCGACATTAAATCGATGAAGAGTTCACGATCTGCCGGTTCGAGGCACGACAGCAGTCTTTCTTGCGTAGCGCATGCTCGTGGACGCAACCTTTTTCGGGTCTTGTGCCCAAGTGGGGTGCAGCGAAGCATCCATACTCGCCGATCTGTATCATTGGGCCGCCGTTCAACGAGGCCCTTCGCTTCCAGCTGATCCAGCAAACGACCCGTATTCGTTTTGTCGATACTGACGACTTCGGCAAGGCGGCTCTGATCAATCCCGGGATGGTTGTCGACCATGGACAGCACCGCCCATTGCGACACCGGCATATCCTCATCTTCGAATGCTTCCGCAACAATGGCGGTAGAAATCATCTGTAACCGACGGATCAGGTAGGCCGGAACGCGACGATAAGATGGAACTGCCGGTTCCGCTACGACTTAATTGTTATTATTTGTCAAGCCGGACTGCGGCGACCGCCGGAGACGCGCGGCGTTGCCGCGCTCCTCACCACGAGGGTTATGGACCTCATCCCCGCGCAACGGCTCCGCCGTTGTCGCTGGAGGAGCGGCGCATGCGCCGCGTCGCGAAGGATGAAGCCAAGTGTTGAGGCGAACTTAAACTTCAAATTCGCAAACGCCCGCACCCCGATGCCCTGCATCAAAACTTCGTCCTTGTTGTAGGACACCGAGTTGCGGATGTTCTCGTTCAGGAGATTGTCGCCGCTCGAGGCCGAGCATCATTTCGCGTGCACCGAACCAGGTGGCTCATCAGGGCTACGCTTGCCGGACCAAGCCGCGATAAGGCAGGCGTCACGTCTTTTGCAAAATGCCGACAAAGACGCCGCGGCGCGGCGACGCGAACACGCCGGTCTCGCGCGAAGCATCTGCTATAGCAATCCCTTGCTATAGCAATCCCTCAAGGTGGTAGTTCACGCCGGCCTTGACCTGGTTGACCGAGGACTCGACGGTCACGCTGTTGCCGAACGGGTTCACGAAGGTCAAGGTTTTGCTGCCGAAGGCGAGATGATCATATTCGAGCTTTGCCGACCAATGAGATCCCAGCATGTATTCCACGCCGCCGCCGGCGATCCATCCGGACCTGGTGGTGTTGACTGAGGTGACACCGTCGAGCCCGCTGTTCACCTCCATACGGTAATCGGCATTCATCCAGGCGGCGCCGCCCTTCGCGTAGAGCAGCAGCGGTCCCATGACATAGCCGAGCCTGCCGCTCACGGTGTCATACCAGTTGTGGTCGCTGGTAATCGTGAGGGATGCCGTTCCGGCGGGATCAACGAAATTGGTCTTGCCCTGAGCGGACGTCCAGCCGAGTTCGGCCTCGGCCCCGACCAGCCAGTTCGGCGCAACGAGATGGTTGTAACCGAATTGCAAGCCGCCGAGCGCGCCGCTCGGATTGGTCCTGTCAGTGCCAAGCGGCGTGAGCACGTGCTCGCCGGCGCTGAACGCGCCGCCGAAGTTGGCGCCGACATAGGCGCCGTTCCAAGAGTAGACGATCGGGGCTGTGGCCGCGGCCTTGCTGTAGAAGCCGGGCAAGACACCGGCGGTCTTCTCCGGATTCCCGATCTTCTGCGATAGGCCGAAGTAGTATCGGCGCCGCGGACCATATTGCGAGGCGAACACGCCGATGCCGCTGCCGTAAATAAAGCTTACGCTCGCGGTGGAGCGGTCCAACCACGTATTGGTGTCGGTCCAGCGATATGCGACCCTTCCCGAACCCGTGTAAAGTTGTTCATGGTCGGTGTGGATGTAATTATTCTGGATGTAGATCAGGTCGTCAGGACTAAAAAGGGTCTGGTTGGATACGACCTTGGTCGCGCGCTGGACCCCATAGGCCCAACTCGTGTCAGCGGAGAAGCCACCGTACCTGAACCTGAGGGTCAGCTCCGTACCGTAGTTGTAGGCTTTGTCGTAGTTGAATCCCGTGAGCACGTAGGCCTGACCGAACTGCCCATCGTCAAGCAGGTCCCTGGCGGTCTTGTAGTAGATGCTGCCGCCGAGTTCGAGGCTCGGACAATTTGCGGTCGCGACCGGCGCCTTGGCAGGCATTCCGCTTGCACTCGTCGGACATTGCGGCAGCAGTTGCTGCTTGAATCCGGCGTCGTACACATTCGCCCGCTCGGGTTGGATCGCCCCAACATTCTGGAGCGGCAGGCCGGCCACTTGGCCGGGCAGCACGGCCGCCTGATCGGGAGTGATGGTCGGGGTAGCTGAGGTGGTCCCGTTGAAGATTTGGGTTGGAATTGTCCGACCAAGAACTTGCGGTGCCGGCTCGAAAGTTCGCATGTAGCCAATGTGGAGCACCGTCGACCACCATGGCTTGTAGGTCAGGCTCGCGCGCGGACTGAACTGGTTGGCGTCCACATATTGGTAGATCTGATCGAACCGCAGGCCGTAATTGAGTGTTAATTGCTGGGTCAGCCGCCACTCGTCCTGAGCATAGGCCCCGAGCTGCAAGCCAAACTTTTTGTTGGCATCGGTGATGTTAAACGGCGTGTCGATCGCCGTCAGGCCGTTCGGATCGTTCGGGTCGAGCGGCTGAACCGTGCTCGTGGTTGCGATCCGGGTCTGCTCGCCTTGGGTATAGAAGCCGGCGCGAACGGTGTGCGCATCGTTCAGGCGGTACGAAAAGTCGCCGGACACGCCATTGAGGAATGAGCTGCGGAAAACATCGGATGCGACGTTGTTGCCGAAGAGATCGCCCACCGGGTCGGGCACGAAGTGAAGATCGCTGTAACGCGAGTAATAGGAAAGCTGCGCATCGAAATTGCCTTCGGATTTCTGCCAGGCAATGACGTTGTAGGCGTTCTTCTCATACTGGTTTTGGTTAAGGGTGCTCGAATCGAATGCGCTTTTGCCGAAGGCCGTATAGGCGGGAGCATTCGGATTGGAGGTGCCATCCGGGTTGAGGCAGGGGTTCGCGGGATCGAAAGGACCACCGCAAAAGCCGCCCGCGTTGCCGGCCTGCCCGGGATTGTTCGGAATCTGGTAACGGGTCGTGCCGAAACCGGTAAGGGTGACCACCCGCGTCGTTGGATCGAGCACCGTGGACGTGTAGGCGAAGAACCTGCCCTGGTCGGAATGATCGTGAATGGCGTTGGGGGAAGATATGGGATTTTCAAGGCCGAGGCCGGTGCTGAGAAAGCGGCCGGTGACGTAATAATCGGTTTTTCCCTCGACCCCGCCATATTCGAAGCTGGGTGTGATGGTCTGCCGGCTGCCGCCGTAGACGCTGACGCTGCCGCCGGAAAGCGCCGCTCCGGTCTTGGACGTGATGTCGAGGACGCCGGCCGTACGCAGGCCATATTGCGCCGGCAGTGCGCCGGTGAGCAGTTGTATGTTGCCGATGAAGGAGGTCTCGAGAATCTGCGAGAAGCCGGAAACACCATCAGGTAGCAGAATTCCGTTGATGCGATACTGAACGTTGGCGTGCTCATTGCGGATGTGAAAATCGCCCGAGCTCGTCGAGTCCTGCGAGACGCCCGGAAATTGCAGCGCGATGTCGCTGAGCTGAGCGGCGTTTCCCTGCGGGAGATTCTCGATGTCCCTCTGAGTGAGCTCATAGGTCGTGGCGCCAGCCTTCGGCAGGATGACATTGTCGCGCCGCTGGTCGAAATTCTGGGTCTGTTGCACGACCTGACGACTGGCCGCGGCCTCGACCTGCTCCGGGTTCGGCGCCGCCGGGGCGGCAGGGGTTTCGCGGCGCTGCGCGTTGGTCACGCGCGTCTTTGGACGCCGCGGCTGCTGGGATACGCGCGGTGCAACTACCGTGATGCTAGGCAGCTTGGTGACGCCGGCTGTGGGTTCTGTGCTCTGTGCCATTGCGGTACCGCCCAGACCGAGCAGCAGCGACGCCGAGCTGGAGAGCAGGAAAGTGGTTGTATGCGAACTCTTCATGATTTCGATCCTGAGAGGGCTGCGACCGAAGTTCGCTGGGTCAACGAATTGGGAGGCGCCTTGCCGTCGAACTTCGACGGATCGATTTGATTTTCCTTCGGGAGCAATGCCGCTGATGATGCGGCGGTCCCTCGGGGCGATCCTCAATCGATTCAGGAGGCGGGTGGCGCGCGGGACTGGAACGCCGGATGGATCGAGTTCAGGTGAACGAACTCGGCGTCGGTCGTCAGGTAAAGGTTGCGAACAGCACATTGCCGGCCAGCGACATGACGGCGCAGATCGCGCAGGCGTCCGCCGGTTGCGGGTCGGTATCGGGCGTTGAAGGCTGCTGCTTCTGCGCAACTTCATCCGCCGCGGTCTGCGCGGCAACGCCTGCCGCGTAGGCGAAGTCCGCGTCCGTCACGCCGGTCTGGATGGCGGGCGCAGCTTGCGCGGCCAAGGAGTGGAAATGCCCGAACGACAACGCAAACTGGATCGCGAGCGCAAACAGCGCCAGCCGCGAGCCGTGCCTGAGATGTTTTCGGAACCAGTTCATCCGGGTCTTCGTCCCAATGTTATATTATAACATCGGAAGGAAGGCGGGATGTCAACCGTAGGTCAGGCAAGTCTCAATGGTTCGGCGAACGCTGTGGGATTGATGCAACGTTAAGCGAGCGCAGTTGCAGTCGCGTCTCACCGTCCCTCGCGCACCCAGGTCGCCGCGAACGCGCCGAGCAGCAGCAACAGCCCGATCAGTCCCGCAAACATCGGTAGCACGCCGACGCCCTTAACGACGCTGGCGTCGCGCATCTTGACGCCGAGCCAGCCGTCGCCGCGGTAGACGCCGGAGGCGCGCACCGGCACGATCCGGGGCATGTCGAGGCTGGTGCCGTCGACCACGCGCCGCGCGTCGCCGCCGGTCGCGTGCGCCAGCGGCTTCAGCATCTCGGTGGTGGAGGTGACTTCGGAAAATTCCTTCGGGTTGGTCGGCCCGCCTGCCACAGGCCGAGTTCGCTCGCCGGCAGCGTCGCCCGCCATTCGCCGGGATCGCCGATGCTCAGGGTCAATTCCTTGGTGGTGCCGCTCGGCGAAGTCACCGTGACAGGCGCGACGGTGTCGGCCATGGTCTGGCGCACCACCACGAGGTCCTTGCCCTGGATCTGCAGGCGCAGCGCCTCTTCGTCGAGGTCCGGCTGCTTCATCAGCCAGTGCGACATCCGCCGCAGCAAATCCAGATGCGGCCCGCCGCCTTCATAGCCGCGTGCCCACAGCCAGATATGGTCCGACAGCAATAGCGCGACGCGGCCTTCGCCGAAACGCGACAGCAGCAACAGCGGCTTGCCGTCGGCGCCGGTCATGACCGGCGGGGTGACGCTGTTGCGCGTCTCGACCGTGCGGAAGAACCGGCTCCAGTGCGGCGGCTCTGTCGCGGAGCCTTCGAGGCCGCGCGTCACCGGGTGGCGCTTACCGGCGTCGCTCAAATGCGCATAGAACGGCTTTTCGGTGACGCCAACCGGTTCGGCCGGCAGCACCGAATCCAGCGGCGTGCGCCAGATGCTGGTGGTCGAGGCGTAATCCGGCCCGGCCGATACCAGCACCGCGCCGCCTGATCGGACATAGCGCGCGATGTTGTCGAAATAGGCGATCGGCAACACGCCCTGACGGGCGTAGCGGTCGAAGATGATGAGCTGGAATTCGTTGATCTTCTGCTGGAACAGTTCCCGGGTCGGAAACGCGATCAGCGACAGCTCATTGATCGGCGTGCCGTCCTGTTTCTCCGGCGGACGCAGAATGGTGAAATGCACGAGATCGACGCTGGCGTCCGACTTCAACAGGTTGCGCCAGGTGCGCTCGCCCGCATGCGGCTCGCCGGAAACGAGAAGCACGCGCAACTTGTCGCGGACGCCGTCGATCGCGACCACGGCGCGGTTGTTGACCAGCGTCAGTTCGTTTTCCAGCGGCGAGGCCTCGATCTCGACGATGTTCGGCCCGGCATGCTTGATGTCGATCTCGACATTGGAGGTCTGGCCGCTCGTCAGCGTGCGCTCGCTGATTACCTCGCCGTCGCGGCGGATCACGATCTTGGCGCGCTGGTTGGTGACGCCCTGATCGTCGAGCCGGTAGGTGATGGTCTGGGTCTGTCCGACAATGCCAAAGCGGGGCGCCGCCGAAATCGCGATGCGACGATCACGCTCGTCCTTTTGTCCGGTGATCAGCGCATGCACCGGCGCCTGGAAGCCGACGGCCGCGGCGTTGGCGGGAATGTCGTGTACGCGACCATCTGTGATCATGAACGCGCCGGCAACGCGATCGACCGGGACGTCCGACAGCGCCGAGGACAGCGCGCCGAACAGCTTGGTGCCATCCGTCTCACCATCAGCCTGTCCGGCCTCGACGACGCGCACTTCCAGTCCCCTGATCTTCTTCAGGGTATCGACCAGCGCTTCCTGGGCCTTCGCGGTCTCGTCGTTGCGCGTGCCAAAATTCTGGCTCGGGCTCTTATCGATCACGACGGCGGCGACCGAGGACAAGGGTTCGCGGTCTTCGCGGGTAAAGGAGGGATTGGCCAGCGCCAGCAGGATCAGCGCCAGCGCCGCCACGCGCACCGCGGCCCCGCGGGCGCGGCCGAGCAGCAACAGCGCCGAGATCGCGACGATCGCGGCAAGCGCGATCCACAGCACGAGCGTGGGAACGAGGGGGGTAAACGCGATGCCGTACTGCATGCTCTACTGCCCCAATCGTTCGATGAGGGCAGGCGCATGAACCTGGTCGGCCTTGTAGTTGCCGGTCAGCGTGTACATCACGATGTTGACGCCGGCGCGGAAGGCGAATTCGCGCTGGCGCGGCTCGCCGGGTGTCAGCGGCAGCATCGGCTGGCCGTCGGGGCGGATCGCCCAGGCGCCGGCGAGATCGTTCGAGGTGATGATGATCGGCGAAACGCCGTCACCGCCGCGCGCCGGCTTCGACGCTGCCTCGTCGTCGTCCTCGCGCGGCAGGGTTTCGACCCAGGTCTGGCCGGCGTTGAAGCGGCCGGGGAAGTCGCGCAGCAGATAGAACGTCTTGGTCAGCACGTGCTCGCGCGGCACCGGTTCGAGTTCCGGCACGTCGAGGGAAGAAAGAATTTCGCGCAGGGTCTGCATGCCCGGTGTCTGCGCCGCGCCGTTGTCGCCCGGCGGTGCCTCGATCGCGTCGCGGGTATCGAACACGACAGTGCCGCCTTGCTTCATATAGGCGTCGATGCGGTTGATGGCGTCCTGCGGCGGCTTTGGTGCGCCCGGAACCACCGGCCAGTAGATCAGCGGGAAGAACGCTAGTTCATCCTTCGCGGGGTCGATGCCGACGGGATCGCCGGCTTCCAGCGCTGTGCGCTGCGCCAGGAACAGCGTCAGCCCGGCCATGCCCGCCTTGACGATGGAATCGACGTCGGTATTCCCGGTGACGACATAGGCAAGCCGCGTCTGCGACACCGCCTTGATGGCGAAGTCGTCATTGTTGTCGGCGCGCACCGGCGACGGTGCGATCGACGTCGCGGCCAGGATCAGCGCCAGGACGAGTGCCGCGGTCGCGGTGCGTCGCCGCCACAGCGCGGCAAGACCGGCGCCCAGCATCGCGATCACGACCGCATCGATCAGGAACAGCGCCAGCGACGACGACAGCAGGATGCCGCGCAGATCGCGCGGTTCGGCGTTGGAGTAGGTCGCGTGCTGCGCGCGCAGGCTGGATGTGTCGAGCGCCGCGATACGATCAGCCGACGCCAGCGTGTTCACCGCGATCGGCCCTTCGGCGGAGCCGTAGAAGCCGGGCGGATGGTCTGAGGTAGCGCGATCGCGATAGTCGGCCGGCATCGGCTTGGCGGTCGAGGGCGGCGGTCCGAAGGCGCCGAACCCGTCGAGCGTGCGCAGTGGTGCCACGGTTTCGACATTGGTCGCTTCGCTGGCGACACCCGCACCGGGCTTGGAGGTGTAGCCGGACATATCGACCAGCCGCCGCAGCATTTCAACGAAGGTGCCGGACATCGGCAGATCCGACCAGCGCGAGTCGGCGCCGACATGGAACAGGCTGACGACACCCTTGCCGCGATGTTCACCGGTGACCAGCGGCGTGCCGTCCTCCAGCGACGCCCAGCTCCTGGTCGCGAGCACGGCATCGGGCTCGGCCAGCACCTGCCGGCTGATGGTAATATCCTTGGCGACCTGCAGTCCCGCAAACGGGCCGTCGGCGGCGAACGAGGCCAGATGCTGCGGCTTCTCCCACGTGAGGCTGCCGCCGAGGGTGCGGCCGCCGCGGCGCAGTTTCACCGGCACCAGATCGTCGTCGGCCTGCGCCAGACGGGGACCGGCGAAGCGCACTAGCACGCCGCCCTGATCGATCCACGCGTTCAGCCGTTCGCGGATTTCCGGCGACAGCGTGCCGACATCGGCCATCACGATCATCGGCAGCCGCTGATCGAGGAATTGCGCGATCACCTGCTGCGGCGCGCCGCGATCGCCGAGCCGCACGTCGGCGAACGGCTGCAGCGCACGGGTCAGGTAGAAGGTCGAAGCCAGTAGCGGCTGCGCGGTATCGCTGGTCGCGCCGGTGACGACGCCGATGGCCCGCCGCCGCCAGCGCTTGTCGAGCAGTTGCACCGCGCCGGCGGAGCGTTCGCCCGATATTTCCAACCGCGAGATATCGTTACGCAGCTCGACCGGCAGATCGAACGCCGCCTCGGCTTCGCGATCCTGCGATCCGAACGCATAACGCGCCTCCGCGATCGGCGAACCCTTGGCGTCGATCGCGCGCACGACGCCGGCGGCATTGCCGCTGGTGGCGCGCAACACCTTCACGGTCATCTTCGCCGCGGCATTCTCGGCGGCGACCAGCGCCAGCGCCGGCGAGGCGCCACCCTCGAACACCGTCAGCTTGCGGTCGCCGATGGGCTTGCCGAGGCCTTCGAGAAACTCAGTGCCGCGCCCGGTGTCGATGCCATCCGACAGCCAGGCGATTTCGGCATCGCCGGTCGCTTTGAGGAATCGTTCGATGGCGGGAAGGGTTTCGACGCGCTCGATCGAATAGGGTTTTGGTGCGAGCTGGCGCAGCGCCACTCGCGCGGTGCCGCCGGGCATCAATGTGATGTCGCGCGCCGGTTCGGACAGCGGAACCAGTGCGACGCCGCGGCGGTCATTGTCGGCATTGGCGATCAGCTCATCCGCAGCCTTGATCCGGATGTCCCAGCTCGAAGCCGCGCTCCAGCCGTCGTCGAGCAGGATCACCAGCGGCGCCTTGCTGCCGCCGACGCCGGTCTGCGGATTCCAGATCGGCCCCGCGGCGGCGAGAATGACCAGTGCCGCGGCCATGAGGCGCAGCAAGGTCAGCCACCACGGCGTCCGCGACGGGGTTTCTTCCTTGGGCCTGATGTCGAACAGCAGCCGCGTCGGCGGAAACTCGATACGGCGCGGCCGCGGCGGCATCACCCGCAACAGCCACCACAATACCGGCAGGCTCAACAGGCCCAGCAGCAACAACGGTTCGGCGAAGGTGAGAGGAAGTCCTGCGATCATGCGCTTCGTCCCGCCTTCACGGTTGAGGAGCGCACGCTGCCTTTGCTCACCATCATGCCCGAGTGCAGGAACAGCAGGAGTTCCGCGGCGGAGCGGTTGGTGGTGTGGGTCGAGAACAGCCAGTCGAGCTTGTTGGTCTCGCTGCGGATCTCGTCGCGATGTAGTGCTACGCGCGCGACGTAATCCTGCGCCCAGCTCTCGGCGCGGCCCGCGGTGATGACGCCGCCGCCCTCGGGTTCGACGAATTCGACCCGGCCGGCATAGGGAAAGGTCTCTTCCGCGGGATCGACGACCTGGATCAGCGTGCCATGGGCGCCGGAGGCCGACAGGCCGGCGAGCATGTGGTGGATTTCCGGCATCGGCGACCAGAAGTCCGACAGCACCACGATCTCGGCCAGCGCCGACGGCACAAACGACGGCGGCAGGCTGGCGCGCGCGGCATCGTCGTGCAGCATCGCCTGCGCCATCTTGTCGATCACGCTGCGGCTGGCGGTTGGTGACATCAGGCCGGGAATGCCGACGCGTTCGCCGCCCGCAACCAACAGCTCAGCCAGCGCAAAGGTGACGATCAGGCCGCGCTCGAGCTTGGAGTCACGCGCGGCTTTGGAGGCAAAGGCCATCGACGGCGAGCGGTCGGGCCACAGCCACACGGTATGCGCGGCCTCCCATTCCTGCTCGCGGACATAAAGGTGATCGTCGCGCGCCGAGCGCCGCCAGTCGACGTTTTGCGACGGCTCGCCCGAGACGAAGCGGCGATACTGCCAGAAACTTTCGCCGGCGCCGGCGCGGCGCCGGCCGTGCAGGCCGTGGATGACGTTGGCGGCGATGCGGCGAGCGTTCGGCTTTCGCCATCGGCGCGTCGGATTGCTGTGATCTCCCCGCTCGAGTGCCTGGTCTCTGCGGCCATCAACCGATCCGCGTCTTCAACTGCTTGATCACGTCGGGAATGGTGCGGCCTTCGGCGCGGGCCGAGAAGGTCAGCGCCATGCGGTGCTTGAGCACGGGCTCGGCGAGATCGAGCACGTCGTCGATCGAGGGCGCGAGCCGGCCGTCGAGCAGGGCCTTGGCACGCACTGCCAGCATCAGCGACTGGCTGGCGCGCGGACCCGGTCCCCAGGCGATCAGCTTGTCGCCGTCGCCATCGGGATTGGGACGCGCGGCGCGCACCAGCGAAAGAATGGCCTCGACGACGCTGTCGCCGACCGGCAGCCGCCGCACCAGCCGTTGCGCGGCGATCAGGATCTCCGCGTTCATCGAAGCCTTGGCGAGCGTTTCCTCAGCGCCGGTGGTTTCGAACAGGATGCGGCGTTCGGCATCGCGATCGGGATAGTCGACGTCGATCTCCATCAGGAAGCGGTCGAGCTGCGCTTCCGGCAGCGGATAGGTGCCTTCCTGCTCCAGCGGGTTTTGCGTCGCCAGCACGTGGAACGGTTTCGGCAAATCGTGGCGTGCGCCCGCAACCGTGATGTGCTGTTCTTGCATGGCCTGCAGCAGCGCCGATTGGGTACGCGGGCTGGCGCGGTTGATTTCGTCGGCCATCAAGAGCTGCGCGAACACCGGACCCGAAATGAAGCGGAACGAGCGCTTGCCGGAATTGCTCTCGTCCAGCACCTCGGCGCCCAGAATGTCCGACGGCATCAGGTCCGGCGTGAACTGGATGCGCTTGGCGTCGAGGCCGAGCGTGATGCCGAGGGTTTCGACCAGCTTGGTCTTGGCGAGACCGGGAACCCCGATCAGGAGCGCATGACCGCCGGACAGGATCGTCACCAGGGTGTTTTCGATCACCCGGTCCTGGCCGTAGATGACGGTGGCGATCGCTTCCTTGGCGGCGCGGATCTGGCCGGCGACCTGTTCGGCCGAGCGGACGATCGCGTCCTCGAGTTTCTCGACACCGTCTGCGTTCGCCATGTTTGTCTCCTTCATCCAGACCTTCGCGGATCCGGAACCTAACCGCTTCACGACACCGCCGAGTGCGTCGTCATGCCACGAACCTCATGCTAATCCTATGCAAAGGCCATGTATTCGTTGAATTAAACTATCCCCACATTATCGGTATTTCGGGGTATGAACGGCATCACGTTGTGGCGACTTGACCCGGAATAATACGGGCGCAAATCGTCCAGGTTACATATCGAAAGACTTGCACCAATCGTGCCAGATCGAAGCAGTCAGACTCGGGTCAAACAATGGCGAAGCAAGGGCAAACCGGCGGCCAAGGGCTCCAAGAGAACAAGCCTGAAGGCAACAAGCTCGAAGGCCTGACGGTTGCCGCGCGGGAAGCCGTCAACGCCACGGCAGCCGGCAAGGGGCTGCCGCCGGTGCATCTGTGGAATCCGCCGTTCTGCGGCGACCTCGATATGCGAATCGCAGGCGACGGAACGTGGTTCTACATGGGGACGCCAATCGGACGGCCGGCGCTGGTGCGGCTGTTTTCGACGATCCTGAAGCGCGAGGACGGCAAGCACTTTCTCGTGACCCCGGTGGAGAAGGTCGGCATCCGCGTCGACGACGCGCCGTTCATGGCCGTCGAGATGCAGAACGACGCCGGCGATGCCCGCCGGCTCTTGCGCTTTCGCACCAATGTCGACGACTGGTGACGCCCTATCTGCATGTCCGCGCCGACCTCTGGGCCAAGGTGACGCGCGCGCTCTATTACGATCTGGTTGACATGGGGGAAGAGCGGGTGGTCGATGGCGAACCGATGTTCGGGGTCGAATCTGGCGGCGAGTTCTTTGCGATGGCGGATGCGAAGCAGGTGAGGGACGCGCTTTGAACGAGCCGATACTCAGGAAGCTGGAGGCGGCTCCGGTCAGCTCGACGGAGTTTTTCGCGCGCAGCCAGGCGCGGCTGAATTTCGAGGTGCCGGCCGGCCTGATCGATCCCGACATCATTCCGAGAACCGGCGATAGCGGCAACGATCGCATGCTCGAGATCGTCGCGCGCGAGCAGCCGGTGCGGCCGGCGGCGGTGCTGATCCCCGTGATCGACCATCCGGAGCCGACCGTGTTGCTGACGCAGCGCTCGCCGCATCTGTCGAGCCACGCCGGCCAGATTTCCTTTCCCGGCGGCAAGATCGACGCCACCGATGCTTCGCCGCTCGACGCCGCCTTGCGCGAAGCTTGGGAGGAGGTCGGGCTGAGCCGCGACTTCGTCGAGCCGATCGGCTATCTCGATCTCTACGGCACGGCGTTCGGATTGCTCAAGATCAACGAAGGCGAGGTGGTCGATGCCTTCGAGGTGCCGCTGGCGTTCCTGATGAATCCGGAAAACCACCAGATCCACAACAAGGAATTCCGCGGCATGGAGCGTTCCTATTACGCGATGCCGTATGCCGAGCGCTACATCTGGGGCGCGACCGCGGGCATCCTGCGCGTGCTGTATGAGCGGATTTATCTCTCATGATCCGTCCGGTATTGACCGAAGTCGGAATTTTCCTGATCCCGTTCGCGGTCTATGCCCTGTTCCTGATTGCCACCCGTTCCGGCCTGATGGCGTCGTCTTCCTGGCCGGCGCACCTGATCGCCAAGCTGGTCTTGGGATCGCTGCTGCTGGTCGTGGTCAGCTTCGTGCTGCTGGCGCATTTTTCCGGGGCTTCGCCGGACTCGACCTATATTCCCGCCCATATCGAGAATGGCAAGTTCGTTCCCGGGACCGAGAAATGAGCGAGGTGGCGCGTGCTCATTGATGCGCCCTGGCTCAAATCCGGTGCGGCGGCCCGCGTGCTCGCCTTGCTCAACGGCGATGGCGAGGAAGCGCGCGTGGTCGGCGGTGCCGTGCGCAACGCGCTCTTGAAAATTCCAACCGGCGATATCGACATCGCGACCACAGCGTTGCCCGACGAAGTCGTTCGCCGTGCCAAGATAGCTGGCATCAAATGCGTGCCGACCGGCATCGACCACGGCACCGTGACGCTGGTTGTCGATGCGCAGCCGTTCGAGGTCACGACGTTGCGGCAGGATACCGAGACCTATGGCCGCAAGGCCAGGGTCGCGTTCGGCCGCGACTGGGTCCGCGACGCCGAGCGGCGCGACTTCACCATCAACGGGCTTTCGGTCGACGCCGCTGGCTACGTGCACGACCATGTCGGCGGCCTCGCCGACATCGAAGCCAGACGAGTGAGATTCATCGGCGATGCGGCGCAGCGCATCGCCGAAGACTATCTGCGCATCCTCAGGTTTTTCCGCATGCATGCCGCCTATGGCGCTGGCGCGCCGGATCGCGCCGGCTACCTGGCCTGCATCGCCGGGCGCGCGGGCCTTTCGAACCTTTCCGCCGAACGCGTGCGCATGGAGATGCTGAAGCTGCTGGTCGCCGACGGCGCCGAGGGCGCGGTCACCGCGATGGCGGATGCCGGCCTGCTGCTGACGATCGTCGGCGGCATCACCTATACCGGGCCGTTCGCGGCGATGATATCGGCGGAGCGGGCGCTGGGACTGGCGCCGGATCCGGTGCGCCGGCTGGCGGCGCTCGCGGTTGCCGTGACCGAGGACGCCAAGCGTGTCGCCGCGCGCTTACGGCTTTCCAACGCGGAAACCAAGATGCTGGATTCCATGGGGCATCGCTGGTGGCGGTTGGCCGGCATGGACGAGTTGAGGGCGCGGCAGCGGCTCTACCGGCTCGGCGAGGAACAAAGGTGAAAGCTTCGCGGCTGACTATTGGCGCGAATTCGCAAAACTGCCGCAGCGCTGGACCGCGCCGAAATTTCCGCTGCGTGCGGCCGATTTCATTTCCCGCGGCATTGCCGAGGGCCCGGCGCTTGGCCACGTGCTGACGCTCGCCGAAGACGCCTGGCTCGCCGCAGATTTTCCGCTTGCCCCGGCAGCCCTTGCCGCTATTGCTGACCAGACCGTCACACGTTTCAATCGCGATCACCGTTTGTGAATATTCTTTCCGGCTTTGCCGACATTTCCGTGGTTCAACTGCTGTTGGTCGCCGGGATGGCGCTGTTGGCCTCGCTTGTCGGCGGCCTTGCAGGCTACGGCACCGGCGCGCTGATGCCGCTGGTGCTGGTGCCGATGATCGGCGCCGGGCCGGTGGTGCCGATCATCGCGATATCGGCTGTCATCACCAATATCAGCCGCCTGGTCGCGTATTTCCGCTATGCCGACCGCCGCCGCGCGCTGATCGTGATTGCGGCCGCCACGCTGACGACGGCGCTCGGGGCCTATGGCTACACCCGGCTCAGCAATGCCGGGGCAGCGCTGGTGATCGGCACGATGTTGATATTGAGCGTGCCGCTGCGCCGTCTTGCCAAGCGCCGCGATGTGCGGATCGGCGACACTGGGTTGGCGGCCAGCGCCGTCGGTTATGGCGTGGTCGTCGGCGGGACCTCAGGTTCCGGCGTGATCCTGTTGTCGCTGTTGATGGCATCGGGCCTCGAGGGCGCGGCCGTGATCGCCACCGACGCTGCGATCTCGGTCGTGACCAGCGTGATCAAGATTTCGGTGTTCGGTCTCGCCGGCGTCGTCACCGCGCAGGTGCTGGCCTTTGCGCTTCTTATCGGCGCCATCGCGATCCCGGGCGCGTTCCTTGCCAGGGCCTTTGTCGAGCGCATGCCGGTGCATATTCACACCGCGATCCTCGATGTCGCCGTGATCACGGGTGGCGTGGTCATGATCTTTTCCGCGTTATGACCGGCGTGCAGGAATCGCTCCACCATGCCGCCACGGACGAGACGAACGGAAGACGGCAAGCCAGACCGACCGGCCGGTAGTTCAACCGGATCGCCTCCATCCGGAATGTCGCGAGACCCATGAAGGCTTCGAGCCGCCGGGCCTGATTGTCGATCGCCGTCCGGAGCTGTTCGCGTTCGGTGCGCACCACCTCCCTGGTCGGCGGGCGACCTTCGGGGTGCGCGGCCCAGGAACGAACGCGCGCAAGCCGCTCATGCAATGTCTCGAAACAGTAATGCAGCGTCAGTGCCTGGTGTTTTGCACTGAACCAGTCGATCGTGACGCCTTCCGGCGGATCATTGTCGCCCTTTTGCCGCGGGCAAAGGCTGACGACCGTGCTGTTCCTGGCGCGCACCAATCGTTCGGACCTGCTGAGCTGACAGGCGGGCGCGGTGTCGTCGCGACCGGCTTGGGCTGCCTCGGCGTCGGCCGGCACGAATTGCGGCAGATAGTCGTTGCAATCGAAATCGTGGGTCTTCAGTACCGGCCGGGTAAGCGGATCGCCGCTCGGCTGGTTCGCCTGCTTCGAGTCACGTTTGAAGTCGCTGGCCCAGTCGATATAGATTTCGGCGTCGCGCGCAATCAGGTCGCCGGATTCCAGCAGTGCGATCGAACCCGCCTCATAGGTCGGGACGATACTCTGGGCATGTTTGCCGGCGACGGCCCGCTTGTTGGCTTGAGCGGACTCGTCGAACGCATCCGAAAAATCCTGGAACAGAATCTGCTGAAGTTTCTGCGCCTCGGAAAATCGCTTCGAGACGTCCGTGAACGTATCGGTGGCGCCCTTCATGTCTTCCCTGGCCTGGGCGCTGACCTTCTCCTGATATTCGCCGTAATACTGAAAATAACCGACGGCGATGCTGCTCAACACGGTGACGACCGAAAGTCCCTTGACGAGTTCAAGTCCATGATTGAGCTCGCGGAACCATTACAGCACGCCTTTGCGGCGGGCGGCGCTTTCGCCGGGTTGCGGCTTGACTGTGGCGTCGTTCGACATTGACGAACTCCCCGGCCGTGGGTCCGAGCATATCACCACAATCCAAGATTGTTCTCGCGTCCGCTATGAACTGGTTCACAGTCCGTTGAAAGCCCCGGTCAATGTTCAGCCGGCAGCAACTCCGTCAGCGAGCGGATGATGCGGTCGGGCTTGATGGCGGATTCGGCCGGCAGGCCGTCGCCGTGCACGTCGATCCAGATCGCGTAGATGCCAAGGCGCTGCGGCGCCTCGACTTCCCATTCCAGATTGTCGCCGATCATCCAGGTATCTTGTGCGGTAACGCCGAGCGCCTGCATGGCGTGCAGATAGGCGCGCTCTTCCGGCTTGCCGAAGCCGTGTTCGCCTTCGATCTGGATGTGGTCGAAGCGGTGGGTCAGTTCGAAGCGTTCGACCTTGGCGCGCTGGGTCTCGGCGGCGCCGTTGGTCACCAGCGCCAGTTTGACCCCGTGCGCCTTCAGCGCGTCGATGGCGTC
>WNFM01314246.1_pt1 | contig 18018 bp, 20 predicted proteins | sample 5400271 | NCBI WGS metagenome assembly WNFM01 (sample SAMN13153352, study PRJNA577476) | soil metagenome | isolation source: 60 cm saprolite on Douglas fir-dominated hillslope | place: USA:California | collected 2013-09-17 | reverse complement strand
CTAACCGTCCAAAGGCAGATACCAGTCCACGGGAGCCAGTCGGACAAGTAGTCGCCGAGTGGGGCAATTTCCGGGTCAAATCGAACTCCTTCAGAATGAGCCGAAAAATACCTACACGGTGGACGATGCGGCAAAGACTTATACCGTCGACGTTGAACGTTGTACGTTCCCGCAATGGGATGGGACCGAGGGCACCCTTAACCTTGCGTTCCCCACAGAGAACGAATTGAATATCACTACTACAAAGCCTATCCCAGATCCGAAAATGGGACCCTTCGTCCCCCATCTGAATTGGAAGCGAGCACCGGCTGCGTCTGCCGCGTCCGCTGAGACGAAGTAGATAAGAAGAGGCGAGTCGCCGAGCAACTACCGTAGTTAAAGAATTGACGAAGGCGACCTAGCAAACGTGAAGCGCAGCGCACTAAAACGTTTCCCATTGACGCCCAATAGATAGAGGCGTTCCTTTGGGAGTCGCTCAGAGGCCTTGACTAAGGCGTTCCCTCTGACCCCTCGCGACACGGATGTTCCTGGAGCCTGAGAGATCCCCAAGCAGGTCGTTAAGCGATGACCAGGTTAAACTCCCGGGAGGCTACATGAAAGTAGGTTCAGCACTCGCCCACCATTCCACGCAGAGCCTGTTTCAGCAGAAGTGGCAGATCTATCGCAAGGTCGTCGAGAACAACTATCTCTTCCACCGTGAGGCTTATGGCTGGTTACACCGGATCTTGGTCGACGAGGTGGACCGGCCCTTCCGGTTCCTGGATATCGCCTGCGGCGATGCGAGCGCAACAGTCGGTGCGCTCAAGGCAACGCGCATAGCGCATTATCACGGGATTGACCTCTGCGGGGAGGCGCTTGTTTTGGCGAGCAAGACCCTCGAGGCACTCCCCTGTCCGGCGACATTTGACGAATGCGATTTCGTCGAAGCATTACTCGATCGGCCTGAGCCGGCGGACGTCGTCTGGATCGGTCTGTCGCTGCACCACTTGCTCACTCCGGCGAAGCTAGCCCTGATGCGCAAGGAGCACAGTATCGTCGGCGATCGTGGTTTCTTGCTGATATACGAGAACGCTAGCGCGGATGGCGAGGACCGCGATGCTTGGCTCCTCCGCTGGGATCTTCAGAAGCCGTCATGGACCGCGCTTACAAGTGAAGAATGGGACGCTATCACCGCTCATGTGCATACCGCCGATTTTCCCGAAACGGTCTCCCAGTGGAATTTACTAGGCCACGAAGCTGGGTTCGGAAAGGTGAGGGAATTGTTTGTCTCACCTACGGACCTCTTCCGGGTGTACTGTTTTGAGGCGTAAATTGTCCAAAGCGACACAGGTTCTTTTTCAGTGGGAAGCTGCGCACCGACTACCTCTTTCGCGAGGCAACAATAATTCTAAAACATAGAGGAAATGAAAATGCGCCTACTACCTGCGCTCGCAGGGTTGGCAATCGGCTTTGCTGTGCCAAGCATCGCTCAAGATGCCATGAAGGTCGTAACGGCTGATGAGTTGGTTTGGAAAGAGCACCCGGTGTTCAAGGGCGCGCAAACCGTCATCCTGGTCGGAGATCCAACGAAAGCCGAGACAATCGTTCAGCGCGTCAAGTTTCCACCCCATTTCAAAGTTCCGCCGCACACTCATCCTTATTCGGAAGTCGTCACTGTGCTTAGCGGCACCTATTGGAACGCGATGGGTGACGACATGGAAAGCCTGGATCCGTTTTCGTGCTTCCCGCAAATCACACTCATCATACCTGGACAACGGACGAGGAGGTGATCCTCCAGATTTACTTCACCGGTCCAGGCGGTATTACCTTCATTAATCCGGCTGACGATCCGCGAAAGAAGTAGAAACGGAAGTTGACAAGGCATACAACAACGGCGATGCCGCCCCCCTGGCCGCGCTCTTCACCCATAGAGAAAATGTATGCAGACCTGTTTGTTACAACGTTTGGTTGCCGCGTTGGCAACAAATGAAGGCGTACAACCCAAGCGGACGGAAATTTGGCAAAGGCTCAAAAGTTTAACTCCACGCGAAGTTGACGTGTTGTGTCACGTCTTAGGCGGTCAACTCAATAGAGAGATCGCCGCGGAATTAGGTGTTACCGAAAGAACGATCAAAGTTCATCGCGGGCGTGTCATGAAAAAACTTGGCGTGCAATCAACTGCTCAATTATTTCCAATGGTGTTGCGTGTGCTACGCGAGAGTGGATGCAAGATACTCGAAGATATCAAGGAACTCGGACGCGAGACGGCGGTTTCCAATCGAAAGTTAATAAGCCAGCGAACACGTCTGCCAGCATGTGACGGTAGAAGGAGTCGTGGCCAAGGTCTTTACCAGCAGGAACGATAACACGTTCCTGGACTTCGGAGCCGCTTACCCAAATGAACTCTTTACTGGCTGGATCCCGAGAGGTTCCGCGCCAAGCGCTGATCTCCGCTCGCAAGGCACGTTGTGAAGAGACTCGATCTAAATTACGAGAGTAACTATGATTAGCCCTGTAATTTGTACTCCATGAATACCCGCGAGAAGATCGAGAAGAGATTTAAAGATTTGATCTTTCGGCAGGCAGGTTGGCAACGAACGGGCGTAGCTGGCGAAGTTGAGAAAGATATAGATCTGGACCTGCTATCTCCTATCACCCAGGAGCGCATTGGCATACAAGTCAAATCAAAAGCATCGCTATCGTTGTATCGGTCCTATCAGGCGAAGTTTGCTGACATGAAGGGGTTCTCGCGCTTTTACTTCGTGACACATTCGCCCGAAAAAAGTATTCAGCGAAATCTGGTGGGGACAAGTGACAATAGCTTCGTGTTTTGGGGTGTGGAGCAGTTGGCTCAGCAAGCAGCACGAAATGGACTGATTGGCTGGCTTATCGACAAGGCTTCCTAACTTCGAACCAGGATCTGTCTGGCGCAGGATTTTTACGCTGAACGGTGCGACCGAAATCCAAACACGCCGGGTTCTTTGATGAGCTGGGAATAGGCAAGAAGCACAACCGATAGAATCACTCCTACGAATTTCATCCTTTCGGTGAACCGGAAATCTGTGGACGTGCTGTACCAAGTGATAGCTGAAACGCGACCAAGGTTTGAACGAGTCGCTGTCTTGCGTCGCGAACAGCGACTCTTTCAACTTCGCCCCCTTATAATTACTGTCGGCTGCGATATGCTGTCACACATTCGACTGTCGTTCACCACGAGCTTCTACTCAAAATACACGGGTTGTTTTCCGAAGGGCCAAGCCCTGATCAACATAGCATTCGTCTCGTATTTCTTTGACTCGTTCACAAATCTTTATCTGCCCAACTGCTGCAAATTTTTGCGTCGGCGGGGATTGCCACTCCGAAAACGGCTTTGGCAGCATCCTCCATGTGTTTTTGAACCAGTGCTCTGACTGCCTCGGCATCCGCAAGGTAAGCGTCACGGAAGCCTATAAAATTGGAGAACTCTTCAGTCTGTCGAGACGGAAAGATACCGACAGAAAGAGCCAATCCGGGTCTCAAGGTTCATGCCCGATCACTAGTTTGCTCGAGCTCGAGACGCCCGATTGCTATAACGACTGGAACTCTATTGTTCGCAGTCGGGGTTTAGCATCCGGTCGGGCCAGAGGCCTGGAAGTTCCTCAAGCTTCAAATTCAGCTCACTCAAATACCCATGCCTTTGGTTGCCTGTAGAATAGATCGCGCGCCACGTATCTCCGCAACCTTGGACACGATATTCACTGCGGAGATGTCTGGCAGGCTCTCGACACAATGCCGAAAACCGCCGACGTTTTGATTGGTGGCTTTCCCTGTCAAGACGTTTCGCTAAACGAAAAAAGAGCCGGCATCAATGGCAACCGTAGCGGGTTGTATAAAGCGATGGTCGAAGCGATCAGACGACTCAAGCCGCACATTTTCGTCGCGGAAAATGTGAAAGGTTTGTTACTCAAATACAATGAGGCTTCATTGCGCCAGGTAATCGCGGACTTCAAGGGACTTGGCTACGAGGTGCATTACAAATTGTATAAAGCGGCGGAGTACGGCATACCCCAAACGAGAGAGAGTCTTCATCGTCGGGAAGGATGCCCACACCAAGCCTTTTGCGCCACCCGACGCTGTTCGATCCGTGAAAGACTGGATGACGGCGAAGGACGCTCTATCCGATCTGGAAAGTTTGGATGAGTCTCCCGAAATTAATCATATTTGGAGTTCGGCAAATATAAGTCCTGAACAGGGCAATAGACGCATCTCTCCCGATAAGCCCGCCCACACGATCCGGGCCGAATGCCATGGAAACATTCAGTTCCACTACAGTCTCCCCCGCCGTCTTTCGATGAGGGAGGCAGCCAGGATTCAATCATTCCCGGACAATTTCATTTTTGAATCGCGACTCCGTGAGACAGAAAGACAAGTCGGCAACGCGGTTCCGCCGATTCTGGCTTGGCACATCGCCAATTCTGTCCTCAAGTGTCTGCGCTAGAAATCAAAGACTGTCATGACGTCTCATTAGACTTCTACAAAAAGATGGTCCGATGGCTTCCAACCGACGCGGACAACCTGTTGAAGGGAATCGAGCGAGAGGTCATCCCCGAAAGTGAACCGCAGGCTCTTCGGGAAATCCGCGTTCCTGTCGAGCGTCCAGCCCACAAGTTGACCGGTAAACCTTGTAAAGCGGTGGCGTCTCACGCATGAAAAAAATCAAAAATAAAAAAGCAAAAGGAAAAGGGCCAGCCTCACCGCGAAGACTCAGCCGCCACGACGCAGCGAAATCCGACATCATCATCACAAGAATCGCAGAAGCGACTGTCGCGATGGGAAGCAAGCATCCAGTTCGGGTTGCTCTCGAGCCACGACGCACCGCGCAACGAACTTACGGTGTTTTGGGCTCACGTTATCATACGCGTCTTCGCACCATTGCCAGACGTTCCCTCCCATGTCATACAACCCGCTCGCATTTGCCGCAAAACTTCCCACAGGGCTCGTCCGCGAATAACCGTCATTGTAGCCTTTGATGATAACCCTGCCGGTTAGCGAGTCGGGCTTTATGTTTGACTCCTCACCTGCATAATTCCCTGCTCCCTTCGGCGGCGGCCACTGCTTACCCCATGGATAGAGCTGGATCTTGCCACTCTTCTCTTTCGGACTATTCCCGTCCTCACCTTGCAACCCTACGGCGGCACTCCACTCCACATCTGTCGGCAGTCGATAGACTCGTCCGGGGGGCAGCATCCCGGAACCCTGCTCGCGCCCCGTCAGCCACTCGCAGAACTTCTTCGCGTCATTCCGGCTGACTCCCACCACCGGATGGGTCGGCCCTTGGATAAAACCGGGCTCCCTCCAAGTAGCTTTCACCGACCAAACTTCCCGTCGACACCGTCCATCCTGGTCACGCGGCCACATGCTCCCAGGCGGATCGTACTTGGAGTCGGCGACAAACGCCTCAAAGTCCTGCACCCGCGTGGCCCAGACGCTGAACAACACTCCCGTGCCCGCCACAGGCACGAATTTCATGCCTAAGCTGTTGACCCACGGGTTCTCCTTTGTTGCTCTGTCAAGAGCGGTGAGCGGCTTTTGTTCAACAGTCGGAGTGATGACTATAGGTGGATTTGTGGTCACGGCTGCGGCTCTCTCAAGAGGAGTGCGCGGCTTTTGTTCAACAGTCGGAGTCATGACTACAGGTGGATTTGTGGTCACGGCTGCGGCCGGCGCGACCGGGCTGAGAGGCGGCGAGTGTCGTTCCTGCCTTCTGCCAGATCTTAATGCGCCATTCGGGAAAAGATGCACCGATGCCACATCGCCTTCCACCTGATCGGGCGAATGAACCTCCGGTCGCATCCGGTCTTCAGGATATTTGTCCAAGATTCTTTCTCTGATCTGCGCTCCAACATCGTGCAGAGACAAGTCGGTCGGGACCTGCTTGTTTCCGTCCCGTAAGACCCCAAAAAGCGCCTCCCCGAACCTTGTATATTGTCCTCCGGTAGGAGCAATTGATACCTCCTGCGACGATGAGGAACAAAGGACCGCTGTTCCTCTAGGTGGAAAAACTTCTTTTGTCTTGTCCACCGCAACGGAACCGGGCGAAGACATAAATTCCGCTACGACAGATCCGGCAAAACAGCAGTCGAAAATCAAATATTTCCGAGCAAACGGAGCCTTGACCTTAATCCGCGATTCGGATGCTGGTCCCGCCTTCCATCAACTCGGTTGTAGCACGAGTCGCAAGGAAGAACTTACGGTCCCCTGGTGTGAAGCCGCCGTGACCAGTATAGAAGATGATTAAGTCTTTCAGCGCCTCTCTTTTACTGAAGAGCCATTCCCCAATTTCTCCGAGCTGCTGGGCAGGAGATTTACGACTGTCAAAAAGGTCCTTGATATTCTCCTCCGCCAAGCCGAAGTCTCCTGTCAGATAGGAATAGAAATCCTCCGCAGCGTTCGTCGAACCTGGCAAATCAGAAAGATGCGGCGACTTGGGACACTTGCTGACGCCTAGCATCACAGCCAGTGTGGTGTCTGCGGAAGGACGATTTCCCTCGCTACTCACTTTACCTTTTCCGCGGAGGCAAATGCTTCAGCGATCCGGGCCGCATCTTTACTGTCGAGATTCTCTGCTATCACCCGGCCATCACGCGTTCTGATCGTGATTTTCGCTCCGCTATTTCGGACAACGAATTTGTAAACCGCCTGAGCGAGACTGACAGCGACGGGAGTACCGAACAGGAGGACTAGGGATGACACGATTTCTTGTGCTTCTTCCTTCGTACCTCTCTTAACGTCTATCGACGGATCTAAAGGAATCAATGACCTTTCGAGATCTTGAGCATACCTGTTAGCGTCCGCCGACGAACAGTCTACGAAATCAATAACAACGCTTTGTGCGCTCATTGCTGGTTTTCAAAAGAATCTCAGGGAGCCCGGAGCGCAGCATAAATGGCTTCGCTGCAGAAAATTATACTCTGTCGAAACACTTCCCAGAAGCGATCTCGTGGCGGGTGAAACGGCGAATGATATCAGCGACCGATAAATTGGACCCCGGATTATCGGAAGCCCTGGGGAACGGAACGCTTATGGTCGTCGACAAAACCGCGACCATTTTTTTCCGCCATTGCACAGAGCTAGCTTTCAAGCGGTGAAGGACTCGCCGCATCGCGAAAGCTTGAAGAAGGCCGCGCTTCCTTTTTCTGTTAGACTGGTCTCTGAAGATAGCGTGTTCGATCTTTAGCATTTGCGCATCATCGGCACGAACTCGGACCATGGACGCGGCAGGAACGCTCGGAGCGAGGTGTCTTCTTATCGTTGCGAAAGCTGATTTTGAGCTTCGCGAGATCAGCAAGGAGGAATACGAGCGGCTGAGATCGATTCTCTCAGAAGTAGCAAAATCGCGGGTTGCGATCGACAGACTATGAGTAGCATCTGCAAGCCGGACGCCCCGTGCCAAAACACTGCCTGCCATACCCGCCAACGAAGCCGCAGCGCAAGTGGGCGAATACGCGACGGTTGAAGGGGTGGTTGCAAAGGTGTTTACAAGCAAGAGCGGCAACACGTTTCTGAATGTCGGAGCTGCCTATCCGAAGCAAACCTTCACCGGCTGGATCCCGCCCGGCATCGCCGGTGAACAAGTCGCCTCTGCTCTCCATCATTGAAGGCAAGCGCATCAAGGTCACTGGTCGGATCGAGCTGTACAAAGGGAAGCCGGAGATTCGGATCAGTGCAGCGGAGCAGCTCGAGGTAGATTGATTCAAGTTGTGAAAATAGCTCTGTACCCCATCGCTGACCTGCGTCTATATCCTGCGCCGACATCCATGGTTTGGAGCCTTGAATCACCTGCTCGAGCCATTGCCGTAGCGCGTCGGCCACAGCGTAACTTTTGGTGTTTTTTCCAGACCAGCTAATGAAAACACCCATTCAACGCTTGTAGCATTTCACGAGCGAAGCGCCAAGCAAGTATTGTCCAAAGCATTCTTGAGACTCAAAGATGGATTTCGCCTTTCAATCCCGCAAGGTCAGCTTCCACGATGATCTGCACCGAACCACCGGCGGCAATCTGGTCCGACAATGAGAGGCAGGGACAACACCAAATTCGTACACCGTAAATACCCGGCGTAATGAGCAGGTTAATGTGCTCTGGGGTATTTACCGGGCCTGCCGGAGGAACCAGAGCAACAGCAGCGCCAGAGACCACCAGAATCCCCAGCGCCCTGAACGCGGAAAGAAGATGGAGGAAATCCGGCCACACCGAAAGTGGAGAAACCGGACGTCGGAGGAATCCTCAAGAAACTAAAAAGTGCGGATCGAGATTCAGGGCGTCGCTATAAGCAGAGATCTGGCGAGTGAACGTCACTCTTCAAATTGGAAACTCAAGCAGTCGTGTAAGAATGGCATTGCGTATGGGTCGGTGATCAAGTTCGGTCCGCGCTAGTGTGACTATATTGCGTACGCCGACCTCCCCGACTATCTGATCTGCTTCCCATCTTATGATTTTATATTGTGGTATTGCGGATTTGGATTTTTTGGTATTCATATTTCTTTAAACGCGTTGTTGTGTTATTTTTACCTCCGGTGTTGACGACCATGTCAGACTATCCTGGAGGCACTCCGTTGCCGGAGCTTACTGCAAATAAATAAATTCCCCCCCTTCAGGGGGGATTTATTTTATTAATTTGCAGTGGATAGTCTGCATAGTCTGACACCTACGGTAAGAGTTTCGATGGTTAGTGTTTACTTCCATTATTTGCAATAATATCGACTGATTGAGACTGCCATTCTTTCCACAGATCCCAAACTTTACGAACTGAACAGTTACACGCTTGAGCAAGAATTGCTTCATTTAATTTGGTGACTGAACCACCAAAGCGAATAACTTCGCTCTGAAACTGGCGCATCTCATCGGCTTTTTTGTCCTCGGTTTTCTTTGGTCGGCCTCGGGGTCGCGGCATCTCATTGTCCTTGGGCGGAAACGCATCCGGACGCTGTACCCAGAAGTCGCCCTGGGCACTATGCTCAACGTTGATGGTGTTGGTCGGTTCCCCATCCGGCATGGATCGTAGACCGGCTTCTAGCCGACGCTTGACTGCCGCCAAACGGAAGGTTGGTCGTTCATAATCGCCGGGTAACCGGCGTAAGACTAAGACTTCACGTGACCAGTTGGCCTGGAATGAGCCGCCGATTCCCAAGTAAGCCAAATCCGATTCGGTGATTGGCCCATTCGCCTTTCCCAACGGTTTTCCGGTGTGATGAATAAACATGATGGCCAACCCAGTTTCTTGCATGATCGGTGACAATTCCTGATAGAGAAAAATCCGCCACATTTCATTATCCTTGATGTCGGCTCCTAAGTAGACTGAGAGTGGGTCGGCTACTAAGATATCCGGACGGTTGTCGCTTTCGCCTACTTTGCGTACCAACTCGATGAAGCCGGTCCCATGCGATTTCATGTTGCGGTAGATTTTGAGGTTTTCGCTAACCAATCCAATATCATCGTCGGTTAACTTAGTTAGTTGGTCTTCGAGATTCATCTACTTCACCTCCTGCTGTAGTTTAATCAAACCAAGGATATCGCTTTCCAGGTAACGATTGCGGTGCCCGTTAATTTTGAATTTGCGGATGAGACCTTGCTCACAGTATCTGTTCAAGGTGTCATCACTTATTTTGAGGCGTGTGGTCGCCTCCCGTTGGTCGAGCATTACTTCTTCGCTCATAATATAAGTCCGCTTCCGAATTCACCATCTTGCGAGCAGTCGGGTGAGTTACTGCCAGACAGCGCCGTATGCGTCGGGTACATTACTACCTCAAATTACTCGGTCAACCATAATTCTCAAAAATAGTAATATTAACCAAAGCCGACTGGTGGTAAATTAGGTAGTGCCGTACATCATCCTCGACAATATAACTCCACCTGGGCGCGGCAAGAAGTCAGTGGATTACCTGGAGTTAGAAGCAACGATTAAAAGCTTGCGACCGGGACAGGGCTTCCTGGTCGATACTAAGCGTAAACGCATCCTCTGTCTTATAATCGGTAAGCAGCTGCAAATCCCGATTCAGACCTGGACTACTGAACAGGGTGTGATGATTTACCGTTACCATACGCCATCGGCGAGTGCGGATAGTCCTGAGAAGGATAACCCGCATCACGTAGCTGATCCCAAGGGCTCGATTCATGCGCCGCCGGATAAGAAGAAGCTTGGGCGTCCGAAAAAGATAGTAAAGGCTCCCGTGATTGAAGAGCCGGCAGAAGAACCGGAAGAGGATCCGGCAGAAGATTCAGAAGAGGAGCCATTCCCAGTGCTTAGCAAGCGAGACGATGATGAGGATGACGAGGAAGATGAAGCGGACGCTCTCCTGGAGGAGGGAATCGCGTTAGACGAAGCCTTTGAGCGCGACGAAATATCGAACGAGACTTACATCGCGAAGCAAAAGGCGCCGGCGCTTCGACAGAAAGCTTATCAGGCGACTAGGTAGTTATACGAATAGTGAGTGATAAAGAGTTAACCTCAGAAGAGATTGCCGCTAGTCTGTTTGGTGAGACCCAGGAATTTTTCCGGATAACCGCTGAGGCGATCATCGCGATAAATCAAAGGCAAGAGGAAATGGCCAAGGTTATTAGCGCACTGGCTTTGCGGAATGAGCGGCACGTTGGCGCAGCCGACACCGTACTTAAGGATTGGGAGCAGCGTTACGCACTAGTGACCCAGCAATTACGCGATATCGTCCAATGGATAAACAATTTCCAATCCGGAAGGGGGTGGCGACTCTTCGGAGTGGTGGAAAAGGGGCGAATGACCAAGGCAGAAGAAAAGAGACTCCTCGCCGGGGTACAGGAAATCCTCCAACGATTGGAGGTTCTTGAACAAAGGGAGCTGCAGCGGGCAACGCAAGACTTCAGCGCCAATGGAGCCGACCCGGTTTACAATCTGACTCAGGCGGCAAAGTACCTGAGCATGAGGGCGGATACGCTACGGGGATTGTGTGAGCGGCAGCGGATCAGCTTTACCCGCGTCAATTACCGCCAGTGGGCTTTCCGCCAGTCAGAACTGGATGAGTATCTCTCTCGGTTTAGGACGCCGCCCCGGACGCTTTTTCGCTAATCCGGATTTTGGCCCGCCCGCTTTCATTCGGGAAGATATTCCAGAACCGCGCCGTCTCTTCCGGCGACACCAGTTCGCGATAATGTTCTTTAAGCATCGCGACAGTGTGACCGGCAGCGTCTGACGTCCGGTCGCTGGAGCCGGTCTTCTCATAATAGTAGCTGCAAAAACTGTCCCGCAAACCGTTGTTGGGCCACTTGGCAAAACCTGCGCGTTTGGTGACCTTCTTAAACTCGTAGTCATTAGCCTTGCGTGAGTGTTGAGTGTTATCACCGATCACCAATCCGGATGTTTTCCGGTACACCTTGAGCCACTCAGCCAAGTTGGGTTCAATCGGAATTAACCGGCGCTTGCCGGTCTTGGAAATGTGCGCCGGTAAATCGATGTGCTTCTCTTTGACCTGCTCCCAAAGCAGCTGGTGCCGTTCCTCGGCTCTTAATCCGGCGAATCCGCCGAAGAGCACAAAGGGGAGGATCCCCGGCGTCGCCGCGTTGATCAAGCTAACCATTTGTTCCGCCGTCAAAGGAGTCGGCGACTTGCGATTGAGTTTACTGTTAGCGAAGGGTTTGATGCCGTCCAAAGGGTTAGTATCGACTAGCTTCTTTTCTCTGCCGATGGAGAACGCCAGCTTGGTGTACACCAAATAGTTGTTTCGCGTCGTCGGACTGGTCGGCATCCCCTCGACCCATTTTTTGATTTCCAGACCGGAGATCGATTTGATGGCGCGGTCACCGCCGAAGGCTTCGGCGAAGGCGTTCATCTTGTGTCGCATGCAAGCGCCATGGGTCGTGGTCACTTCGCGCTTATCCATTTTACGCTCGAACTCCGCGATGATGGCGCTGGTGAATTCCTGGACCGATACGGACGCCACCACTTGGGCTTCGTGTCGGAGGAAAAAATTGACCGCCTCAGTCAGGGTTTTGCCGAAGGGTTGGAGCCGGGAAAGACAGACCGAAACCTCCAGTCGGATCTCATCCGGCAGAGCGTGCTGTGCGCCGTAGGATAGAATCTCGGTGTTGCGATCGGCGGCGGCTTTCTTGGCTTCGGATTCACTCTTGAAATAGAACCGCTCACGCCGCCCAGCAGGTCTACCGACGATCATCCAGGCACTGGACATGCCGGTGGTTTTCTTGGCTTCAAATAGGGGAGTCTTCAAGGCTTGAACATAGCCAAAAATAGTCAGAATACAAGCCTTTTCAGACCGTTTCAGCCGTTTCAGCCGGTTTCGTTGCGAGGGAATGGCTTAAATACTAGGTCTGCGAAGAGATAAAGGATCCGCTCGATACCGCGGCTGACGCCTATCTTGCGAAATGGTCGGCGGATTCCAGCCGGGTGGCGATAAGCTACCGCGCGGATCGGCACGTCATGGTCACGATCGTGTACCGCGTCGCGAATCGGAGAGCCTACTTGGTTAATGGGCCAAGCTAAAGCCATCCGAGGTCCAGCTATGGCGCGCTGCAGACTTACCATTCTGTCGTTCGCTGATGCAATCGGAACGGACGAAATTGTATCTCCGAACCGATAGAAATGAAGCCGCATCGATCCAAGCCACTCGGTTAGCTCCATGCGCGAAATGACATTTCGGGGGAAGCCACCGCCCCTGACCGCGTACGGAAGCAACTAGGCAGACTGGTTGTAGCGGCGTAGAGTTCTTACGGCTAAGATAGCATGAGGATTTGCTAGAACCGAATAGCTAAGTAATGAACAACAAATTTATAAACGCCAACCGACGATTTCTTGGCAGCGTCCTCCTGGCCCTGGCCGGAGCGATGGCGCCCACTTTGACCACTAACGCGGACCCAATCACCGAACTACGTTCTTTGTCGGTGTTCAAAAATGCCGACCTGGCTAAATTGGCGGCCGGTGATGTTTTGGCGTCTCAAGGACCAGGCATGCGGTTTTCGCGAGGGGGATCGGCGGAAAGCGCATACGTCGTGCGAGCCCCGGTCAAAACTACCGTTGGCCTTATTCAGCAATGGCGTCCAACCCAGCACCCGGAATTGAGAGTGTACGCCCAGGGGGATATTTCTGCGAGGGTGAGTCCCAACGATTTTCAAAACCTTGCGTCCGCCCCCTCCAATTCTTCGGTTAAAGCATTCGTTGACGCGACTGAGAAGCTTCCTGGAGACGCCTCGAAGCTGCAACTGAGCAGCGCCGAGGTGAAGCAGTATACCAGCGGAGGTGCAGCCGGCGGCGGAACGATCCCTGCGCCAGTGGTGGCATTCTGGAGCCAAGTGTTGGCGCAACGGGCCAAAAGCTTTGTTTCAGGTGGTCTTGCTCGCTGCGGACGAAGTAGCGCGTTTGCTTGAGGAAAGCGGCAGCGTTCGATCGCAATTCTCCTCGTTGATTTCGTCTACGGCAATTGGGGGAGGGCGTGGTTCGCTGACGCCATCTCTCTCCTGGCAACTCTTTCACGGCGGTGCGCGCGGGTCCGTGAGCCTAGGCGCCGTAAGTCTGGATGCTTCTTACGCAAGACCCGTAGCGGATGGCTGGCAAATAGCGGATCTGGAATTTTATTCCAGCGGTGGTTATTACGTTGCGGTGACCTTGCATCAGTTCTGGCCGATACAAGTAGATGGAAGCGAGGCAACCTTGGTTTGGCGTGTCGACCTCGTATCCTCGGCTGCCCTGGGAGGACTGCGTGGTGCGGAGCGACTTGGCTCGGGTGCCGCAATGATGCGGGAAATACAAACGAACGTAAGAGCTTTCATTAAGGACACGCCTCGTGGTAAATAGTTCTGGCTGGGGGGAATGGAGCCCATACCACATGAATGTCTACTCTTCGCTCAGGCGCTCTGCGCGCGCCCTGTTCCTAGCCGCGGCTAGTCTGCCGTTGTCGAGCGTCCATGCTCAGACTCTTTCGGTTGCCCCCAGGCCAACTGAATTGTCGCGCGGTGCGACGGTCTCACCCTTCTCTTACGAGTTCGAGGCCGAAAGCTCCTATATCGGCGATGGCGCGGCCACTCACGGCCCCGCTAACTATGGAGACTTTTCGGAAATCAACAGTTCCGCGAGCGTTATCGTATCCGATCAGATCCGGAACAATTTTATACTACGTTTGGGCGTCCAATGGGAGCGCTACGCGTTCGATACTTCCAGTCCGGTAACACCGATACCGGACGCAGTTGAGGCGTTGAATGCTGTAATCGGAGCCGATATCCAGCTCACTTCGGCTCTTCTGGTTAGGATCGAAGCTCATCCGGGTGTCTATGGCAGTTTTAAGCACGCTAACGGGCGCCTTTTTAACGTTCCTATTACAATAGGAGGATCCTATTTTCAGACTCCTGATTTGGTCTTCATTGCCGGCCTTGGCATCGATCCTAACTCGAATGTGCCGGTGTTTCCTGCAGTCGGGGTTCATTGGAAGGTGTCTGATCGTTGGCTGATAGACGGAGTTGCGCCGCGACCGCAGGTGCAATTTAGTCTCACAGACAAAGTTACACTATTCGCGGGAGCTGATATCCGAACCGGTACATTTCGGATGGACAACCAATTCGGCCATTCCGTTCGACTGGAAAAACTCAACAATGCGATCTTGGATTATTGGGAAGTCCGAGGGGGTGGCGGATTGACCTGGGCGATCTGGAATGGGGTCAACCTTGACATCGAGGGAGGTCTCGTACCGTATAGGCGATTCGATTTTAATCGTGCGGACTTCAAAGTCACTTCCTCGGACTGGGCGCCGTACGTTCGGGTTGGGCTTTCGGCAAGCTTTTAGCCGCGCTGGGAAGCACCTTCGGATCCGAGTTCCTGGGAGGAATTCATGCGTACGCCGTTAATTGTTCTTAAAGATCTGGTCAAAAAATTTGGCCAGACGACTGCCGTCGACAACATCTCGATGTCAATCGGCACTGGCGAAATCTTCGGTTTCCTTGGCGCCAACGGAGCGGGTAAAACCACGACCATCCGGATGCTATGCGGTCTGACTAAGCCAACGAGTGGAAGCGCGTCGATCGACGGCCTGGATGTTTGGAGAGACCGATTTCGCATTCGGTCAAGGTTTGGGTACGTCTCTCAGAGATTCAGCCTTTATCCCGACTTGACAGTTCGCGAAAATCTTCGCTTTTTCGCCGGCGCGTATCGTGTTCCTCAGGACCGATTCGAGGAGCGAGTTTCCCAAATGCTTACAGAAATGGATCTGCAACGCTACACCGAAGCGAAGGCAGGAAAACTGTCTGGGGGATACAAGCAGCTTTTATCGATGGCTTGCGCTCTGATCCATGAGCCGGAGCTTTTGTTTCTGGATGAACCGACTGCTGGTCTCGATCCGTCCAATCGCCAAAGAATTTGGGGTCTCTTGTACAAGCTGACTCAATCAGGAACGACTGTCTTCGTGACCACCCATTACATGGATGAGGTGGAGCGCTGTTCCGAAGTCGGATTTATCCAGCAAGGCTGTTTAGTTGCTAAAGGATCGCCGGGCAATCTAAAAAAGCATTTAGGTGGGAATCTGCTCGAAGTTCACGTTGAGCCGGCGATGTCGGCCGTGTTGGAGTTGCAGAAATTTCCCGGTGTTGACGGTGTTGACCTGCGCAGCGGTCGATTGCGATTGCAGGCCCAGGACCCGCAGGGTCTGCTCAAGCGATGGCACCAGCATTGGCCGTTCCCAGACCTGAAGTGGCTCGGTTACTCTTGGGTGGAGCCCGATATGGAAGACGTGTTTAATGCGTTCACCCACGGTCACTATTTAAAGGATCGGTACGCTACACCCGACCCTGCCAATAAGGCCGATCGCGATGCGCCAACCTCTACCCCGAGGTCCGACTTCGTCGGAACTAGAAGCGGCAAAGCCAAAGTGAATTTCGTCGACTCCTGGAATGCGATTCTCACTATCGCCTACAAGGAGTTCGTCCATGTTTGGAGAGATCGCCGGGTCTTGCTTTTGATCCTGGTCCTACCACCGTTTTTTACCTTTGTATTCGGGCATGCTTTTGGCGGGGCGGCCGTCCGCGATGTACCTACCATGTTCCTCAACGCGGATGGTGACAGCGAAAGCGAAAGATTCGCCAACCTACTTCATGGCCAGGATATTTTCGCTGCTTTGATCGAAGGTAGCGACGACCCGGGCAAGACTCAAAAAGATTTGGGTGATCTGCTGCAGACTCTTAAGGACACTTTCATTTGGAAGCCATGGGCCGGAGATTCAGCCGGACCGACTGACTTGGTCAAAGCTGGTTGCCAAGCGGCTATTGTCATACCGTCGGGATGGGGGCAAGCGATTCGTGACGGCAAACCGATCCCCATCCGAGCCATTCTGGACGGATCCGACACGGATACCGCGCCGGCCGTGCAGGGTTTACTACAACAGGCTCTAGGCGCATTCCAGGCGAATGAAAGATTCGAACTCATCAAGAATCTACCGACCGAAGTCATTAACTTAGGTGAGCAGCTTTCTCCCCAGACCCAGGATGCATTCAACTCTGCTCTCGCTCCTTGGGAGGTCACGACCCAGATTCTTTACAACCCGAGTCTGGAGTTTGTGAATTATGTTGTACCCGGGATGGTCGGTCTGATCCTCCAATTGGTCACCGTGACCTTGATCGCGAGCACGATCACGGGGGAGCGCGAAGCCGGCACCTTGTCTCAATTGCTGGTGACCCCACTGCATCAGTCGGAGATTGTGATCGGAAAAGTATTGCCTTATCTCTTCGTTGCGCTGTTCCTCATCGCCAGCACGATCGCTATGGCGTACTTTCATTTTGGTATAAAAATTCACGAGCCGCTGAAGCTATCGGTCATCTGCTTTTTGTTTTTGTTATGTTCGCTTGGTCTGGGAATGCTAATCTCAGCGGTCTCAAAGACTCAAACGCAGGCAATTCAGTTCTCGGTTTTTCTTCTGCTTCCGATCATGCTGTTGTCTGGCGCGTTCTCGGCTCTCAGCCAGCTGCCCTTTAGCGTGCGAATATTTTCCGAACTGTTTCCGCTAACCCATTTTTGCCGCGCTTTCCGCAGCGTCAATTTGTACCGAGCTCACTGGGACTTCATCGCCGGTGATCTGTTGGCTCTGGCGATCGGGGCTCTGGTCACGTGCGTGGCAGCAGCTTACTTGTTGCGCGTTGCCGAGGAATAAGGGGAAAGAAAACAAACATATGTACGCAAGCATCCGAATCTATAAGGCGGACTCCATTGAGGACGTGGCTCGCATGGTGAACGAGGATTTTTTGCCGATGATCGAGCGAATGCCTGGTTTTTTGAGCTATTATTGTGTTGCGGCGGACAACGGGACTTGGGCAACCGTGAGCATATTTGACACCGACCCCCACACGGAAGAATCCAACCGGCTGGCCGCAGAATTTGTCCAGCACAGCGAAATGATCAGCTTGGTACGCCGAGTGGAAATGATCACCGGTGAGGTGGTAGTGCACTGCCAGCACTAGTGTACCGTCTCGCATAGATTGATGACGTCGTCGGCAGACGTCGGATCAGTTGGCTGTTTTTCAAGGCGCGACCCGCCCGCAACGCTTCGCCTAGCGATCCAGGCGGGGCGACGAGCATATCTGAATCGATACGTCAGGAGCGAGCAACGCGGAAAAACAGCCGACAGTGCGAAGCTCTTTTTTTCGATGCCGTAGAGGCATCAGGGTCACATCGAATATCTTTAATACATTATTTGGTTTTGTGTGAAGGTAAGGATTAGATCTCACCCAATCTGGTGATTCCTTCACTGTTTTCGCGCTGGTCATTCCACTTTCGCAGGGCGAGCAGACACCGATGTAAAGGGAAACGTTGTCGGAGAGATACTGCCGCCACCAGTCCGATGGCTAAGGGTGCGGGTCCGATCAAAAGCCAAAACACGGGTCGGTCGGCGTTAGCGGCGGCAATGGTGCTGGAGAGCAGGAGCGTCAGGGTAAAGCTAAAGGCGCTCATGTCCCTGGTGGGACGGTCAGGGTGCCGGTTTTGGAAAACCTGGGTTAACCATTGCTTCGCTCGTCGAGTTTCCATATGCAAACTGGTGTCTGGG
>WNFM01329222.1_pt1 | contig 18019 bp, 18 predicted proteins | sample 5400271 | NCBI WGS metagenome assembly WNFM01 (sample SAMN13153352, study PRJNA577476) | soil metagenome | isolation source: 60 cm saprolite on Douglas fir-dominated hillslope | place: USA:California | collected 2013-09-17 | reverse complement strand
GCCGAAATGCGACTGGCCGGCGGCGTCCGTGACCTGCGCCGGGATGAATGGATGCCAATTCGCCGGATTGACGTGCGGCGCGGCAACCCCGATGAAGACGAAGACCGCGGCAAGCTTTACGAACACCATCACCGTATTGAACCGGGCCGATTCGCTGACGCCGATGGACAGCAGCAACGACAACAACAATACGATGACCATGGCCGGCACGTTGGCGATGCCGCCGTCGAGCGGGGCGTTGGTCAATGCGTGAGGCAGGTGCACGCCGATCAGTTCCAGAATCTTGCCGAAATAGCCGGACCAACCGATGGCCACGGTGGAGGTGGCAACGGCGTATTCCAGGATGAGATCCCATCCGATGATCCACGCGATCAGCTCGCCGATACCGGAGTAGGCATAGCCGTAGGCGCTGCCGGCACCGCCAATCGCGCCAGCGAGCTCGGCATAGCACAACGCCGCAAACGCGCAGGCGATACCGGAGAGGACGAACGATAAGACGATGGCCGGGCCGGAGTACTGCGCGGCGACCACGCCTGTAAGGACGAAGATACCGGTGCCGATGATGCAGCCGATGCCGAGCATGGTCAGGTCAAACGCGCCAAGGCAGCGTTTCAGTCCAGTGTTGGCGTTGACGTCGATCGGTTTGGTGCGGAACAGACTCATGCGTTCTCCCCGCGATTCAGCTTGGTATTGCGGTTCTCCGCCTCGAGGTCCTGCATCGGCCTGGTCGCCAGCAACTGCTTATGCATTGGCCTTCTCTCCCGGCGCGCGGACCGTCACGGTGCCGCTCGACTTTACACCGTCAGTGGCTCTGGCGACGAGCGGTGCGAAGGTCGCAACCATCGCCGCATGGATCTTCGGGCTGCCCGCGCACACATCGGCGCCGAGCTGGTATTCATCGCCATTGACGGCACTGATGTGGCCGCCGGCTTCCGTGACGAGCAGGGTGCCCGCGGCCGTATCCCAGGGCTTGAGCCCCAGTTCCCAGAAGCCATCGACGCGTCCGGCCGCCACGTAGGCCAGGTCGAGCGCGGCGGCACCCGCGCGGCGCACGCCGGCGACCTGCGGCATCACCAGGCGCAGCATCTCCAGGTAGGTGTCCAGGTCATCGTTGGCGCGGAACGGAAAACCGGTGGCGATCAATGCGCCATCGAAGCCGCGACGGCCGCTCACGCGGATCTTCCGGCCGTCGAGCTGTGCGCCCACGCCGCGCGTCGCCGTGAACAGCTCCTGGCGCAGCACGTCATAGACGGTGGCAACTTCCAGGCGGCCGCGCACCTCGCAGGCGATCGACACCGCGTAGACCGGAAAGCCGTGCAGGAAATTGGTGGTGCCGTCGAGCGGATCGATGATCCAGCGCGTCTCATGCGTGCCGCTGGCGCCACTCTCCTCGGCCAGAACGGCGTGCTCGGGATAGTGGTGGCGGACGATGGCGATGATCTCCCGCTCGGCGGCGCGATCGACTTCGGTGACGTAGTCGTGCCGGTCCTTGGCGTGGATTTCGATGCCCTCGAGGCGCGGAATGCTCCGTGCGATGACCTCTCCGGCGCGCCGTGCGGCGCGCACCGCGATATTCAGCAGGGGGTGCATAGTCGACTAGAATAGCAGGAATGGCAGCAGCGCCGATCCGCTTCATCCTGGTCGACACCTCGCATCCGGGCAATATCGGGGCCGCCGCGCGTGCCATGAAAAACATGGAGCTCGCCGAGCTGGCGCTGGTGCGGCCGCGGCAGTTTCCGCACCCCGATGCCGTGGCGCGCGCCTCCGGTGCCGATGACCTGCTGGCTGGCGCGCGCGTCTGTGCGACGCTGGGCGAGGCGCTCGAGGGCTGCGGGCTGGTGCTGGCCAGCACCTCGCGGGAGCGGGACCACTATTACCGCGTGCTCGACGTGCGCGAGGCGGCCGCGCGCGCCGTGGCGGAAAGCACCACGTCCCCCGTCGGCATCGTGTTCGGCGCCGAGCACAGCGGGCTCAGCAACGAGGACCTGGCGCCGGCGCACGCGCTGCTGCGCATCCCGACCGGCGCCGCCTACGCCTCGCTGAACCTGGCCATGGCCGTGCAGGTGGTGGCCTATGAGATTTTCCGCGCCCGCAGCAATGCGCCCGTCGTGCAACGCCGCGAGCAGCCGCTGGCCGATCCGGCTGCCATGACTGCGCTCTACAGGCATCTCGAAATGGTGCTCGAACAGATCGATTTCCGTGATCGTACGCAGGCGGGCACCAACCTCATGAACCGTATCCGCCGGTTCCTGCAACGCGCCGAGCTGGACGGGAACGAAGTGAATATCCTGCGCGGCCTGCTCACCTCGGTGCAGCAGCGCCGCCGGCGTGCGGGGGAAGCGGTGTCCGGGCCATGAGCGCGGCCCTGCCGATCTACCTCGACTACGCGGCGACGACGCCCGTCGATCCACGCGTCGCCGCCGGGATGGCCGAATGCCTGGCGGCCAGCGGCGTGTTCGGGAACCCGGCCTCGAATCACGCCTACGGCCGCGCCGCGCGGGAGCGGGTGGCCGCGGCGCGGCAGCAGACGGCGGCGCTGATCGGCGCGCGTGCCGCCGACGTGTTCTACACCTCCGGCGCGACCGAAGCGGACAATCTGGCCATCCTGGGCCTGGTGCGGGGCCACCGGGCCGCGGGCGGGCGGGCCGCTGCCGCGCAGTCCGGAGCCCGATCCGCCGCGGTGGCTCCGCACCTCATCACCGCGCGCACGGAGCACAAGGCGGTGCTCGATCCCTGCCGCCAGCTCGAGCGCGAGGGCTGCGTCGTCAGTTACCTGAGTCCCGATGCCTCGGGAGGCATCAGTCCCGGGCAGCTGCAGGCAGCCCTGCGTCCCGAGACGGTGCTCGTCTCCCTGATGCACGCCAACAACGAGACCGGTGTCATCCACGACATTGCGGCCTTTGGTGCGCTGTGCCGCGCGCACGGTGCCGCACTCCATGTCGATGCGGCACAGAGCGCCGGCAAGCTGCCCATCAACGTCGCGGCGATGGCCGTGGACCTGCTGTCCTTCACGGCGCACAAGCTATACGGGCCCAAGGGCATCGGCGCCCTGTATGCCCATCCCGCGCGGCGTGTCGGCCTGCAGCCGCTCCTGTACGGCGGCGGACATGAACGGGGCCTGCGCTCGGGCACGTTGCCCGTGCACCAGATCGTCGGCTTCGGCCTGGCCTGCGAGCTGGCGGCCGCGGACATGGCCGCCGAGTCCGCGCGCCTGGCCGGGTTGCGTGCCCGGCTCTGGGAAGGACTCGCCGACCTGCCGGGGGTGAAGCTCAACACTGTGCTGGAGGTGTCGCTGCCCGGATTGCTCAATGTCTCCTTTACCGGGATCGAAGGCGAGAGCCTGCTTGCGGGCCTGCCGGAGCTGGCGCTGGCGAGCGGCTCGGCCTGCAACTCCGACAGCGACGAGCCTTCCTATGTACTGCGTGCCCTGGGGCACGACCGTGAGAGCGCGCAGAGCTCGCTGCGCTTCAGCCTGGGCCGAGGCACGGGCGCGGCGCAGATCGAAGTCGCGATTGCCGCGGTGCGACGCGAGGTGTTGCGGCTGCGCTCGCTCGCCGGTGCGCCCGGGCGGGTGCGACCGGCAGACACGGGCGGCGAAGCCAGCAGCGCGACCACCGCTACGGGCGAGGCCGGCGCGCGGGAGCAGGGCACCTGGGTGCGCTTTATGTTGAATGTGCGCGACGGGCAGATCGAGCAGGCCCGTTATCAGGCCTACGGCTGCCCACAGACCCTGGCCGCCTGTGAATGGCTGGCCGGACAGCTGCGCGGGCGGCCCTGGCATGAGCCGGGCGTCGGCGGACCTCTGGATTGGGCACAGGTGCTCGCTCTGCCGGCCGACCGCCTGACGCGGCTCCTGGTCGTGGAGGACGCGCTGCGTGCCGCGCTGGCAGCCGCGCAACAGGGTGTGGCCACTCGCGGTACAATGGCCGGGCAGGAACCCGCACCATGAGCATCTCCCTCACCCCTTCCGCCGCCGAGCGCGTCCGCAGCCATCTGGCCAGCCGGGGTCGCGGCCTGGGCCTGCGCCTCGGGATCAAGACCACCGGTTGCTCCGGCTACAGCTATGTCGTCGATTACGCCGATGCCGCCGGCCCCGAAGACCTCGTGTTCGAGGACCAGGGCGTGCGGGTGGTGGTCGATCGCGGCAGCCTCGCGATACTCGATGGCACCCGGGTCGATTTCGTCCGGCAGGGCCTGAGCGAGTCCTTTCGCTTCACAAACCCCAACATCAAGGGGGAGTGCGGCTGCGGCGAGAGTTTCACGGTCTGAAAATTCCTTAGCTTCCCGGTACTTCCGCGGGCATTGCGATTGCTGGACGAGCCCCGGAACGGCTAAACTCCCCGGCCTTTTCCCGGAGGAGTCTGCTGATGGCGCTCGAGCGCACCCTGTCGATCGTCAAGCCCGACGGCGTAGCCCGCAATCTGATTGGCGAGGTCTACCGCCGCTTCGAGCACGCGGGGCTGCGGATCGTGGCGGCCCGCATGCTGCATCTGTCCACGGCGCAGGCGGAGGCTTTCTACGCCGTGCATCGCGAACGCCCGTTCTACCGCGATCTGGTGCGCTACATGAGCTCCGGTCCGGTGATCGCCCAGGTGCTCGAGGGCGACGACGCGATCGCCCGCAACCGTGACATCATGGGCGCCACCGACCCGAAGAACGCCGCGCCGGGGACCATTCGCGCCGACCTGGCGCAGAGCATCGAGGCCAACGTGGTGCACGGTTCCGACGCTGCCGACACGGCGGTGCGCGAGATCGGCTTCTTTTTCAGCGGCACGGAGCTGTGCCCCAGGACTTGAGCGTGGATGCGCCTGTCAACCTGCTGGGTCTGCCGCCTCGTGAGCTCGAGGGCTGGGTCCTGGGTCTGGGATCGCGGCCCTATCGCGCGCGCCAGCTCCTGCATTGGCTGTACAAGCGTGGCGTCGAGCGCTTCGATGAGATGACCGACCTGGCCCGGGATTTTCGCGCCCAGCTGGGCGCGCAGGCGAGCGTCCGGCTGCCGGAGATCGTCCTCGCCCGGCAGTCGGCCGACGGCACGCGCAAGTGGCTGCTGCGCGCCGACGCCTCGCAGGCCTTCGAAATGGTATTCATCCCGGAGCCGGAGCGCGGCACCCTGTGCATCTCCTCGCAGGTCGGTTGCGTGCTCGACTGTTCCTTTTGCGCGACCGCCCAGCAGGGCTTCAACCGCAATCTGAGCACGGCGGAGATCATCGGCCAGGTGTGGCTCGCCAACCGCGAGCTCGGTTTCGAGCCCGGCGGCGAGCGGCGCGTCACCAACGTCGTGTTCATGGGCATGGGCGAGCCGCTCGCGAATTTTCGCAACGTCGTGCCCGCGCTGGGCATTCTGCTCGATGATTCCTGCTTCGACCTGTCCCGCCGCCGCGTCACGCTCTCGACCGCCGGCCTGGTGCCGCAGATCTACAAACTGGCGGAGGTGAGCAATGTGGCCCTGGCGGTGTCGCTGCACGCCGCCGACGACGAGTTGCGCAACACGCTCGTGCCCGTCAACCGCCTGCATCCGATCGCCGAACTGCTCGAGGCCTGCTGGCATTACATCGACGAGCAGAACGGCCGCAGCGTCACCTTCGAATACGTGTGTCTCGACGGCGTCAACGATTCCCCGCAGCAGGCGCGCGCGCTGGCGCGGTTGCTCGCCGGCCGGCCCGCCAAGGTGAACCTGATTCCCTTCAATCCCTTTCCCGGCACCTCATACCGGCGCTCGAGCGATGCAGCGATCTGGCGCTTCCGCGATGAACTGCTCAGGAGCAACATCATGGCCACCGTCCGGCGCACGCGCGGCGAGGATATCGATGCGGCCTGCGGGCAGCTGGTCGGCCGCGTGCAGGATCGCACCATCGCGCGCCTGGGCGAACGGCACCGCGCCGCGCCGGTGAACGCGTGAACGCCGTGAACGCCGTGCGCGCCGTGCGCGCCGGACTGGCCGGCCTGGCGCTCGCGGTGGCGCTGGGCGGCTGCCAGTCCAGCGGCGGCGGCGGCGGCGGTTCGCAGTCGGCCGCCACCGCGGCACAGGCCAACATGCAGCTGGGCTCCGCCTACCTGCAACAGGGAAACCTGCCCATCGCCAAGGAGAAACTGGAGCGGGCGGTGAAACAGGCGCCGCGCGATCCGGAGATACACGGATTGCTGGCGATGCTGTACCTGCGCCTGGGAGAGGAGAGCAGGGCGGAGAGCGAATATCGCGCTGCGCTGGCGCTGGCGCCGCGCGACCCGGAGCAGCTCAATAACTACGCCGTGTTCCTGTGCGGCGCCGGACGGATCGACGAAGGCGTGGCCCGCTTCCAGGAGGCGGCGCGCAATGCCCTGTATCGCACGCCCTGGGTGGCGTACACGAATGCGGGCGTGTGCCTGCACAGCGCCAGGCGTGACGCCGAGGCCGAGCCGCTGTACGTGCGCGCACTGCAGGTGCAGCCCGGCTACACCGAGGCCGCGACCCAGCTGGTCGAGCTGCTGCTCGCCCAGAACCGTGCCGCCGACGCCTATGGGCGCGTCGCCGATTTTCTCAAGCGGAACCCCGCGAGCGCGGAACTGCTGCTGCTGGGCTGGCGCGCGGCACGCGCGGAGCCCAACCCGGTCAACACGGCGCAGATGGCCTGGCGCCTGCAGACGGAGTTTCCCGACAGCGAACAGGCTCATAACGTGGCCGTGGCGCCTGCATCGCGGAACTAGGCCATGGCGGAGCAGGGGCAAGGGGCATCTGAACTTCCCGGCGCGCGACTGGCGCTGACGCGCGAGCGCCTGGGCCTGAGCGTCACGCAGGTGGCCGCCAAGCTGCACCTCGACTCAAGCACCGTGAGCGCATTGGAGAACGGCGCCTACGCCGAGGTCGGCGCTCCGGTCTTCGTGCGCGGATTCCTGCGGCGCTATGCGGAGCTGGTCGGTGAACCGGTGGTGGAAATTGATGCCCTGTACGCCCATCAACCCGCCGCCGCCGCGGTCCCCGACCTGGCGAAGACGGGCCTGCACCGGCTTGACGCCACGGCGCAGCGGCGCTCGCTCGGGGTCGTGCCGGCGTTGATTGCCGCCGCGGCGCTGGGTGTCGTTGCCGCGATCTGGTGGGCCATGAGGACTGGAACGCCGGTCAATTCGACTACGGTCGTCGGACAGGCCGAGGTGCTGCACCTTTCCGTAGCGCCGGCCGGGACCGCCACCGCCACGTCGCCGCCCGCGATCCAGGCGCCGGTGAATGCAGCCTCCGCACCGGGCGCAGGCGCCGCCGGGACCGATTCGCTCCTGGCCTCGCTCCCGCACAAGCGTGTGCAGCTCAGCTTCGGCGGTGAGTGCTGGGCCGAGGTCTACGACGCGCGCGGCTGGCGCCTGTTCTTCGGATTTGGTCACGCTGGCACGACCCAGGAGCTGAGCGGTGTGCCGCCGTTTCGCCTGGTGCTGGGCAATGTCGCGGCGGTCGCGGTCGCCCTCGAGGGCACGCCCGTCGAGCTGCCGGCGGCGGCGCCTGGTGCGCGCCTGCGCGTCTCGCTCAAGGGCGATGGCGTCGTGGCCAGCGTGCATTGAACAGACCTGCGGTCACCACCTTGATCAAGTCACTACAGGCCGTGCGCGGCATGAATGATGTGCTGCCCGGCCAGATCCCCGCCTGGCGGCATCTGGAGCGCGTCCTGCGCGAGCTGCTGCACGACTACGGATACGAGGAGCTGCGGGTGCCGGTGGTCGAACACACCGAACTTTTCAAGCGTTCGATCGGCGAATTCACCGACATCGTCGAGAAGGAAATGTACAGCTTCGAGGATTCCGGCGGCGACAGCCTCACGCTGCGCCCGGAAGCCACGGCCGGCATCGTGCGCGCCGTGATCACCAACGGTCTGCTGCGCGGTGCGCGCCTGAAATTGTGGACGGCGGGCCCGATGTTCCGCCATGAGCGGCCGCAGAAGGGCCGCTTCCGTGAGTTCTACCAGTTTAGCGTGGAGGCCATCGGCTTCGCCGGGCCGGATATCGACGCGGAGCTGATCGCGCTGGGGGCGCGGCTGTGGCGCCGACTCGGCATCACGCGCGTGCGCCTGCTGCTCAATTCCCTGGGGACCAGCGCGGCGCGCCAGGGCTATCGGGCGGCGTTGCGGACCTATTTCGAGGCGCATGCGCCGCTGCTCGATGCCGACAGCGTGCGGCGCCTGCCGGGCAATCCGCTGCGCATTCTCGACAGCAAGAATCCGGCGATGCAGGTGCTGATCCAGGGCGCCCCGGTCCTCAGCGACTATCTCGACGAGGAATCGCGGGCGCATTTCGCGCAGCTGCGCGCGCTGCTCGATGCCCTGCAGATTCCCTACACGATCAATCCGCGCCTGGTGCGCGGACTCGACTATTATTCGCATACGGTATTCGAGTGGGTCACCGACGCACTGGGGGCGCAGGACGCGATTTGCGCGGGTGGCCGCTATGACGGGCTGATTGCCCAGCTCGGGGGTGAGGCCACCTCCGCCATCGGCTTCGCACTGGGCCAGGAAAGGGTGGTTGATCTGATCACCCAGGCCGGCACGGCCGCGGCGGCCGCGGCGCCGGCGGTGTACGTGATCGCCAGCGGGACGCGCGCCGAAGCGGCGGCCCTGCCCCTGGCAGAGGCCCTGCGCGAGGCACTGCCTGGACAGGGCGTACAGATGAACCTGGGGGGCGGTAATTACAAGACACAGTTCCGCCGTGCGGACCGGAGCGGCGCCTGCCTGGCGCTGATCCTGGGTGACGCGGAACTCGATCGCGGCGTGGTGGCGTTGAAACCATTGCGGCGCGAGGCCGGTCAGATCGAATGCGCGCCCGCGGAACTGGCGGCGCGGGTGCGAAGGATGCTGCAGGAGGAATCGTGGACGACTATCTGAATGAACAGGAACAGTGGGAATTTGTGCGCGGCTGGCTGCGTGAGAACGGCCCCTGGCTGGTGGCCGGCGTGGCGCTGGCCGCCCTGGGCGTGTGGGGCTGGAAGGCCTGGCAATCGCGCCAGGAGACCCGCCTCCTCGAAGCCAGCGCCCAGTACGAGCAGCTGGTGGCCGCATTCGCGAAGAGCGACATGCCCACCGTCAGGGCACTGGCCGACCGGCTGGCCGCGCAATACCCGCGCACCGGCTACGCCGAGCACGGACAGCTCACCGCCGCACGGCTTGAGGTCGAGAACAACCAGATACCCGCAGCGCTCGCGCGGCTGCAAAAGATCATGGCCGCCACGGCGGATCACGAACTGGCGCTGCTGGTGAGGCTGCGCATAGCGCGCCTGCAGATCGACCAGGGCAAGCCCGACGAGGCACTGGCCACGCTGGCGGCGGCCGAGCCGGGCGCCTTTGCCGGCCGCTACGCGGAAGTGCGCGGCGATGCCCTGTGGGCCAAAGGCGATCACACGGCTGCGCGCCTGGCCTACCGCGAAGCGCAGGCTGCGCTCGCTGGCGCGCCTGGCGCGGATATGCTGGCGCTGAAAATCGGGGCCCCATGATCGCGCGCCATGGGCTTCTTGTTGCCGCCGTCGTCATTCTGGGCACGCTGAGCGGCTGTTCGCATTCAAAGTCCAAGAACAAGCCCGACAAGCCGACCGTGCTCATGCCGATCAAGGCCCAGTTCGAGCCGCGGCGCGTGTGGAGCGCGAGCCCAGGCAAGGCAGAGCCCAAGCTGCGGCTGGGCCTCTCGCCGGCTATCGACGGCAATCGTGTCTATGGCGCCAGTGCGCACGGTGACGTCCTGGCGCTCGATCTGGCCACGGGCCATCCGCTGTGGCGGCGTCACTTCAAGCTGATGTTCTCCGCCGGACCGGGGGCCGGGAACGGCCTGGTGCTCGTCGGCACCAGCGGCGGCACGATGCTGGCGCTGGACGCCGGCGACGGTGCCGAGCGCTGGCGCGTCCAGCTCAATTCGGAGCTGCTGGCCGCCCCGGCGATCGCCGGCGATCTGGTGGTCGTGCGCACCGTGGACGGCAAGCTCTACGGGCTGAATGCCAAGGATGGCCAGCAGCGCTGGATTGCGGATCAGCAGGTGCCGCGGCTCTCGCTGCGCGGTACGAGTGCCCCGATCATCACGGGCGAACTGGCTATTTCCGGCTTCGACAACGGCCGGCTCATGGCGGTCTCGCTCTCCAGCGGCAACACCGCCTGGGATGTCGCCGTGGGGCAGTCGCGCGGCAGCAGCGAGCTGCAGCGGCTGATCGACATTGACTCCCCGCCCGTCGTCGACGGAGAGGATCTGTTCGCGGTCGCTTTTCAGGGCCGAGCGGTCCGGCTGACGCGCGATACCGGGCACGAGATCTGGTCGCACGAAATCTCCAGCTACCGCGGGCTGACCGCCAACGCCTTCGGGGTTTTTGTGTCGACCGCGGAAGGCGCGGTGATCCGGCTCGATCGGGCCAGCGGCGCCGAGCGCTGGCGCCAGGAAGGGTTGCTGCGCCGCTCGGTGACCGCGCCTGTCATCCAGGGCAACAGCGTCGTGGTCGCGGACATCGAGGGCGTGATCCACTGGCTGAGCATGGAGAACGGCTCCTTCCAGGCGCGTGCCAGGAGCGGAGCGCGGGTCAGCGCGCCGCCGCAGGTGAGTGCTCACCTGCTCGTGGTGCAGACCGACAAGGGCGTGATCGAGGCCTGGCGCACGCCGGGAGGCTAGATCCATGCTCCCGGTGGTGGCCATCGTGGGGCGGCCCAACGTGGGCAAGTCCACGTTGTTCAACGCGCTGACGCGAACCCGCGATGCGATCACCGCCGACGTTCCGGGCGTCACGCGTGACCGGCAGTACGGCTATGCGCGCATCGGCACGGTGCCCTGCGTGCTCATCGACACCGGTGGATTGATTGAGCGGCCCAGCGGAATCGCGCTGCAGATGCGCGTGCAGACCGAAAAGGCCGTCGCCGAGAGCGATCGCATCATTTTTCTGGCGGATGCGCGCGCCGGGCTCACCGCCCAGGACCGCCAGATTGCCGACGAACTGCGCCGTGCGGGCAAGCCGGTCACGCTGGCGATCAACAAGGCCGAGGGCCTGGACGCGGACCTGGTGGCCGCCGACTTCCAGGTCCTGGGGATCGGCGCACCGCAGTCGATTTCGGCCGTGCACGGCCAGGGCTGCCGCGAACTCATCGATACGGTGCTGGAGGGCCTGAGTCCCGGCCCGGGCCCAGCCGATGACACCAGCGCCATCCGCGTCGCGATCATCGGCCGGCCAAACGTCGGCAAGTCGACCCTCGTCAATCGCCTGCTGGGCGAGGAGCGCGTCATCGCCGGTGCGGAGCCGGGCACCACCCGCGACTCGATCATGGTGCCCTTCCAGCGCGACGGACGCGACTTCCTGCTGGTCGATACCGCCGGCCTGCGCCGCCGCTCGAAAGTCGAGGATGCCATCGAGCGAGCCAGCGTGGCGCGCACCCTGCAGGCCATTGCCGAATCGCACGCGGTCGTCATGGTGCTCGACGCGCATGACAACGTCGGCGAGCAGGACGCGAGCGTGCTGGGCCAGGCGCTCGAGCGCGGACGCGTGTTGCTGATTGCGATCAATAAGTGGGACGGCATCGCCCCGGAGCAGCGCGAAGAGATCCGCCGGCAGTTGTCCCTGAAGCTCGATTTCGTGCCCTTTGCGCCCCAGCATTTCATCTCCGCGCGGCACGGGACCGGTGTGGGTGAGCTGGCGCGCGATCTGGTGCGCGGCTACGACGCCGCGATGCGCGCGATGGCGACTCCGGCGCTGACAAAGGTGCTCGAGAAGGCCATCGAGGCGCACCAGCCGCCGCTGGTAAAGGGCCGGCGCATCAAGCTGCGGTATGCGCACCAGGGCGGGCGCAATCCCCCGCGCATCATCATTCACGGCAACCAGACGGTGTCGGTGCCGGAAGCCTACCGGCGCTATCTTGCCAATGTGTATCGCGAGGCCTTCGATCTGTACGCGACGCCGGTCGCGGTGGATTTCCGCACCGATGCCAATCCCTACGACCGGCTCAAGGCCGGGAAGCGCCGGGTGCGGCCCGCAGGAACAATGCCGGGTCGACGAAGGCGCGGTTGAGCGCCACGCCGAAGTGCAGGTGCGGGCCCGTGACGCGGCCGGTGGCACCGACCGTGCCGAGCGGTGATCCGCCGGTCAGCGGCTGGCCCGCGTGTACGCTGACGGTGGCCAGGTGGCAGTACATGCTGATCAATCCGGAGCCGTGATCGACGAGCACCGTGTTGCCGTTGAAGAAATAGCTGCCCACGTCGATGACGACGCCGTCGGCCGCCGCGAGCACGGCGGCGCCCAGCGGCGCGCTGATGTCCATGCCGCTGTGCGGATCGCGTGCCTCGCCGTTGAAGACGCGCCGCAGCCCGAAGGAGCTGGATCGCCTGCCCGCCACGGGCGCGCGCAGCCGCAGCGTGGCGGGAACCTGCGGCGAGAAAGTCGCGAGGGCCGCCTGGAGGTGCTCGCGCTCGCCGGTCACGCGCTGCAGATCGGTCGGCGAGAGGTCTACCTGCGCCGGCGGCACCTTCAGCCGCTGCGTACGGTAGTAGGCCGGCCGCACCCTGAATGTCAGCCTGGTGGGCGATGTTGCCGCGTCCCCGAGCTCGATGGCAGCGTCGCCGGGTCGTTGCGACAGGGGAATGCCCACGATGGCGAGCCACGCGTTGCCGCGCCGCAGAATCAGGACCGGCGCCCCGCCGAAGCGGGCGACGGGCGGGGATGTGGTGTCATCCGTTGTGCGCAACGGCGTTACATGTAACGGTGTCACATCCAACACCGCAATGCCTCCGGGCACGGCCCGGTTCAACGGTAGTGCCGGAGCGGAGACCGGCGTTTCCCCGGCCGACGCTGCGGAGAGCGAGGCGCCCAGCACACCAACCAGCAGCGCCGGCCAGCCTTTCCTCAAGTCGCGCGCCTCGTGGTGACGCGGGCGCCAATGATTCCGTCGGCGAAGCGCGCCTCGATGTCCTCGCCCACGCGCAGCTCGGCGGCGCGACGAATGGGACCGCCATCGACGGCGTGCGCGACGATGGCGAAACCGCGCTCCAGCGGTGCCAGTGGACTGACGGCGTTGAGGGCACGCTTCGCCAGTTCCAGGCGCGAGCCGATCTGGCGCAACTGGCCGTTGAGCGCGCGACGCAGGCGCAGCTCGAGCTCGTCGACACGCTGTGCGTGCTGGCGCAGCCGGACGCCGGGATGCGCGCGTTGCAGCCGTTCGCGCTGGGCCCGCAGCTGGGCGCCGGCCTCCTGGAGCTGGCGGCGCACGGCATTCCCGAAGCGCGCGGCCAGCTGCGCGAGCCGCTGCAGCCAGACGCGACGATCCGGCACGACCAGCTGGGCCGCAGCCGTGGGCGTCGGCGCGCGCAGGTCCGCCGCAAAGTCGGCGATCGTGACGTCGGTCTCATGGCCGATACCCGCCACCACGGGGATGGCGCAGCGCGCCAGCGCGCGGGCCACCCGCTCGTCGTTGAAGGCCCACAGGTCCTCGAGCGAACCGCCGCCGCGTGCCAGGATCAGCACCTGGCATTCGGCGCGCGCACTCGCCAGGTCGAGGGCCGCGACGATGGCCGGGGCCGCGGCGGCCCCCTGCACGGGCACGGGATAGATCAGTACGCCGGAGGCGGGAAAGCGGTCGGCCAGCACCCGCAGGATGTCACGCAGGGCGGCGCCGGTGGGGGAGGTGATCACGCCGACACGCGCCGGAGCCGCCGGCAGGCTCCGCTTGCGCTCGACGGCAAAGAGTCCTTCGGCGCCCAGCCGCGCGCGCAACTGCTCGAAGGCGAGTTGCAGAGCGCCGGTCCCCGCATCCTCCAGTTGCTCGACCAGCAGCTGGAAATCACCGCGCGGCTCATAGAGGCTCACCCGCCCGCGCGCCATCACCAGCTGGCCTTCGCGCAGCGTGAAGGGCGCGAGGGTATTGCGCTGGCGGAACATGGCGCAACGCAGCTGCGCGTCGCGATCCTTGAGCGAGAAATACCAGTGGCCCGAGCCCGGGCGCGAGAAGTTCGAAACCTCGCCCTGCACCCAGATCGTCCCCAGACCGGATTCCAGCAGCATGCGCGCCTCGCTATTGAGGCGCGCCACGCTGTACACGTCACGAATCGTGGGGTCGGCCGCCGCGCGCATGGGGCATTTTAACCCTAATTGCAGTTTCCGAAGCGGTTCTGGTTTACCCGCGAGCCGGCGGTGAGTACAATGGCGCGCTTCTTTCTGGGACGCCCACCGATGCGAATTCTCGAGGAAGCGCTCACTTTCGACGACGTACTGCTGGTGCCCGCGCGCTCCGATGTCCTGCCGCGCGAGGTCGATCTGTCGACCCAGCTCACGCGCGGCATCCGCATCGGATTGCCGGTCATCTCGGCAGCCATGGATACGGTCACCGAGGCTCGCCTCGCCATCACCATGGCGCAGGAAGGTGGCATGGGCGTCATCCACAAGAACATGCCCATCGAGGCGCAGGCACGCCAGGTGCTGCACGTCAAGAAATTCGAGAGCGGCGTCATCGCTGATCCGATCACCGTCTCGCCCGATGCCACCATCCGTCAGGTGATCGAACTGACGCGCGCGCGCGGCATTTCGGGAGTGCCGGTCGTGAGCGGCAGCAAGGTCGTGGGCATCGTCACGCACCGCGACCTGCGCTTCGAGCGCCAGCTCGATGCACCGGTGTCGACGGTCATGACCCCCAAGGCCCGGCTGGTCACGGTGCGCGAGGGCGCGCCCAAGGACGAGGTGCAGCGCCTGCTGCACAAGCATCGCATCGAGAAGGTGCTGGTGGTCGGGGCCGGCGACGAACTGCGTGGCATGATCACGGTCAAGGATTTCCAGAAGGCCACGGAGTTTCCGCGCGCCAGCAAGGATGGCACCGGCCGCCTGCGCGTCGGGGCCGCCGTCGGCACCGCTCCCGACACGCTCGATCGTGTCGCCGCATTGCGCGAGGCCAGTGTCGATGTCATCGTCGTGGACACTTCCCACGGTCATTCGCGCGGCGTGCTCGAGATGATCGCGCGGCTGAAGGCCAGGTGGGGTGACCTCGAAATCATGGCGGGCAACATCGTCACGCGCGAAGGCGCGCTCGATCTGGTGAGCGCGGGCGCGGATGGGGTCAAGGTCGGCATCGGCCCCGGCTCCATCTGCACCACGCGCGTGGTGGCCGGCGTTGGCGTGCCGCAGATCACCGCGGTCGCCAACGTTGCCGACGCGCTGGCGGCCAAGGGCGTGCCGCTCATCGCCGACGGCGGCATCCGGTATTCTGGCGATCTGGCCAAGGCGATCGCCGCAGGCGCGCATGCCGTGATGATCGGCGGGCTGTTCGCCGGCACCGAAGAATCGCCCGGTGAGGTGGAGCTCTACCAGGGCGCTTCCTACAAGTCGTATCGCGGCATGGGCTCGCTCGGCGCAATGGGCGACAAGCATGGCTCGGCCGATCGCTACTTCCAGGACACGAGCAGTGAACTGGAGAAGCTCGTGCCGGAGGGCATCGAGGGGCGCGTGCCCTACAAGGGTAGCCTGGTGGCCATCCTGTTTCAGCTCGCCGGCGGACTGCGCGCGGCGATGGGGTACACCGGCAGCAGCGACATCGAGCAGATGCGCACCCGCCCGGTGTTCGTGCGCATCACCAGCGCCGGCGTGCGCGAGAGCCACGTACATGACGTCGCGATCACCAAGGAGGCGCCCAATTATCGCGCCTCCTGAGCGGGTTGCCGCCGCCGGCGCGACCGCCGCGGATATTCATGCTGACCGCGTCCTGATCGTCGACTTCGGCTCACAGTACACGCAACTGATCGCGCGCCGGGTGCGGGAGCTCGGTGTCTACTGCGAGATCCATCCCTGGGACATGGCCGAGGCCGCAGTACGCGCCTTTGGCGCGCGCGGCGTGATTCTGTCCGGCGGCCCTGAATCGGTCACGGCCAAGGATGCACCGGCCGCGCCTGCCGCGGTGTTCGAGCTCGGCGTGCCGGTGCTGGGGATCTGCTACGGGATGCACACCATGGCCGCGCAGCTCGGCGGCCGCGTGGTGCCCGGCGAGGTCCGGGAATTCGGCTACGCCGAGATCCGCGCCCGTGGCCACTCGGCCCTCCTGCGTGACATCGAGGATCGGGTCAACGCCGAAGGCCACGGCCTGCTCGACGTCTGGATGAGCCATGGCGATCGCGTCGTAAAACTGCCACCGGGCTTCCAGGCGATCGCCGCGACGGAGGACGTGCCCATCGGCGGCATGGCGGATGAGGCGCGGCGCTACTACGCGCTGCAGTTTCACCCGGAAGTGACGCACACCACGCAGGGCGCGCGCATCTACGCCCGCTTTCTGCACGAGATCTGCGGCTGCGCCAACGTCTGGACGGCCGGCAACATCATCGAGGATGCGATCGCGCGGGTGCGCGCGCAGGTCGGGTCCGGTCGCGTGCTGCTCGGCCTGTCCGGGGGCGTGGACTCTTCGGTGGTCGCGGCGCTGCTGCACCGGGCGATCGGCGCGCAGCTGACCTGCGTGTTCGTAGATCACGGTCTGCTGCGGCTCGGCGAAGGCGATGCCGTGATGGACGTGTTTGCGAAACACCTGGGCGTCAAGGTGGTCCGGGTCAATGCCGGCGAGCGCTACTTCGCGGCGCTGCGTGGAGTTACTGACCCGGAGGCCAAGCGCAAACTCATCGGCAGCCTGTTCATCGAGATCTTTGAGGCCGAGGCCACGAAGATCAGCGGTGTCGATTTTCTCGCCCAGGGCACGATTTATCCGGACGTCATCGAGTCGGCCGGCGCCGGCACGGGCAAGGCGCACGTGATCAAGAGCCATCACAACGTCGGCGGCCTGCCGGAGCGCATGAAACTCAAATTGGTCGAACCGTTGCGCGAGTTGTTCAAGGACGAGGTGCGCCGCATTGGCATCGAGCTCGGGCTCCCCGCGGCGATGGTGCAGCGCCACCCGTTTCCGGGGCCCGGCCTCGGCGTGCGCATCCTCGGCGAGATTACCCCCCAGGCGGCGGAGACGCTGCGGCTCGCCGATCACATCTTCATCGAGGAACTGCGCCGGGCCGGCTGGTACGAGAAGACCAGCCAGGCCTTCGCGGTGTTCCTGCCGGTCAAGAGCGTCGGTGTCGCCGGCGATGGACGGCGCCATGATCCGGTGGTGGCGCTGCGCGCCGTGGAGACGGTCGATTTCATGACCGCCCGCTGGGCTCATCTGCCCTACGAGCTGCTCGACGTGTGCGCGCGGCGTATCGTCAACGAAGTGCCCGGTATATCACGCGTCGTCTATGACATTTCGGGCAAGCCGCCTGCGACGATCGAGTGGGAATAGAAACATACCCTTCGCCATCAATCGGCCCCAATCGACATTCAACCATAAGTTCCTGTTTCCGCGAAGAATTCGGCTCTTTGTCGATCGCGGACAATCGTCGGCAAGCGGAAACTTCTGACGGACATACTGGGTTCTGGTGCATTAAAGGAATTACTTAGTATTCGTGTCCCCTATTGAGAGGACACGCGCATGACCAAGCCCATAGGACGCGACACGATCTATCGGTGTCGTCGCTTTTCGGCTGAAACCATCGAACTCTGCGTTCGCTGGTACATCACTTATCGGCTGAGCTACCGTGATCTGGCCGCGCTGATGGCTGAGCGAGACGTCATCGTGTCCCACACCACGATCATGCGCTGGGTGCTGCGCTTTACGCCGGAGTACGAGTGTCGATGGGCTCGCTTTTCCAGACCGCCGGGTGAGTCGTGGCGTATGGACGAAACGGCTGTGTCTGTCCGTGGCGGTCGGCATTACCTATTTCGAGCCGTGGACAAGAACGGAAAATCCATTGGGTCTCTGCTCTGCAATGATCGTAATAAAGAGTCTGCACAGGCATTTTTCCGAGCAGTCGTCGCCGATGGACGAGTCCCATGGCCCAAGAAAAACAACATCGACGGCAATAAAGCAACCCTTCGAGGTTTGGAGTTGCTTGGTAAGGAAGATCCCCGCTGGCGGCAAGTGGAAGTGCGTGCGCGGCGATATCTCAACAACGTGGTTGAGCAAGACCATCGGGCCATCAAACAGCGATGCGCTTCGATGCTTGGATTCAAGTCCTTTTGACCTGCCGGCATTCTTCGGTCCACGGGTGACTTAGG
>WNFM01318005.1_pt1 | contig 18019 bp, 16 predicted proteins | sample 5400271 | NCBI WGS metagenome assembly WNFM01 (sample SAMN13153352, study PRJNA577476) | soil metagenome | isolation source: 60 cm saprolite on Douglas fir-dominated hillslope | place: USA:California | collected 2013-09-17 | reverse complement strand
AGGCAAGCTGTCCTCGGATCCGGCCGCGCGGAGTGATGGAGTATTGGAGTACTGCGCCAAGTCCGAATTGCACCCGCGTGGCGGGTAGGGATGCTGCGGAGGCGGAACCCGTCGCGCCGTAGCCCTGCGGAGGCGGAAACTACTGGTCCGCCCCTCAGCGGCTAGACCGTTCATCTGAACTAGCTGGTCGCTCCTTCGCTGGTATGAGAGGCTGCTTATTTCGCGAATTCGATAGATTCTGAAACATTTTGCGCACCGAAACCCGGCGCACGGCTCGAACGAGGCCTGGCCCGAGTCCGGAAATGATCTTATTCCCCTTCTCCCGGGCGAGCTCCAACCCTCTACGACAAGTGTAAACAAAGTGACCTAGAAGCAGTGTGTAATTCGCCCGAATAGCCGTTCTCGACCGGGTAGCAAGTATTTTCGAAATCTCATGCGCTTGAGTTTGCTGCACCTTCTTCAAGCGAGCGTTTTCTTTCTGGGCTAGCCACAACTGTGAACGAAGCCAGGTGAGCATGCCCGGAAGATCCATGGCCTGTTCCAGCCACCAGACACTGGTCAACGACTCAAGGAAACGAAAATAAAAAGTCGCGTTGTCCACTTCCGTATCCACCGTAACCGGCAAGGTGACTCGGTAGTCTTTGATAGATTCCCGAGGCAAATGCGCGAGCGGACTCTGGAAATTAGTATGAGTCGCATCAGTGCCGTAGCCCAGATTCGCCACTAGATTCCGGTTAGGGAAGATATGTACATATTCATGGCGCCAAGACGAAAACATGACCTGGTAATCCCAAGTGTCGATCAAGCCGGCCCGAAGGGTTTTAAAGATCTGCAGCCAATAGTTTGCCTGATTTTGTACCGGATTGACCCGGCGTATGATCTCATTCCATTCTGACCATTCGCCCGCTAATTTGAAGTCGTAGTTCTTCCAAAAACGACGCCAGGTTGCCCAGCCCCAGATCTGGACATACTTGGAAAAACCGTACGGCTGTTCCATGTGCAGGCCTCGGGGCAAGAAATTGTTCCCCGAAACGGACCCGACTTCAGGGTGATCCCGGTAACGGTCGAGCATCTCTTCGCAAAACGGGAAAAAGCTGCTGTCCGGCAAGCAATCGTCTTCGAGAATGATTCCTTCTTCCTCCTGATCGAAAAACCAGGTAATCGCTTCGCTCACCGCGGTTCCACATCCCAGGTTCTGGTCCCGGAAAAGCGTTTCAACTTTGCAATCCCAATCGACTCCCTTCAAAACAGATCGGGTTTCTGCGCAGAGAGTCCATTCGCCGCCTTTCTCGGGTCGCGGCCCATCGGCAGCCACATAAAGGCGAGAAGGCTGGTACGCGCGGATCGCTTGAAAGACCTGTTGCGTCGGTTCTGGACGATTGAAGACAAGGAATAAAACTGGTGCTCTTGGCGGCATGAGACTGAACAGACTAATATGAAACTTGGATGATATCCCCCATTCCTCGCTTTTTTAAAGGATGATTGTACTGACGCCTTCCGTGTCAAGTGAGGCTCTTGACAGTGGGCCGTAGCGGCGAGTTGGCGATGGACCGGTGTCTATGTGATCGACGTTCAACGGTTGCCAGAGCAGACCTCAATCCAGCAGGCATCAAAATAGAGACGTCTCGATGGAATTCGATTTGGGAAATTCACCGATAGACGACAAGATCGTGGAGCACAATCCACGTCTTTTTGTAGGCAACACCTAGTGTACCCCCGGCCCAGACCCGGGATAGCGACCTCCAAGAATGATGGCCTTGACAGCGGTATATGGCCCTGACAGCATCGACGCCGTTAGAAACTGAGCCGTTTTCCGCCGGCTCCGACGGCGGGAAATTTCGAGTCGACCCCCCAGTGAGACAATTCATCACAGTTGGACTAAGGGTTTTTCGTGCACAGCTGCCGATAGTGCCGATAGTCTTAGCCACCGTCATTGTAGCTGGTCTTTGTCTTTTCGCGGAACCTCTTTATAGCCAAAATGACGATTGCTTTTTCGCTATGGCCGGCTCCGGATTCGGTGCGGCCGCGCACCCGGAGCCCCACTTGGTCTTCTCGCATTATGGTTACGGATTGATCCTGATTGCGCTTGCGCGGTTGATTGGGCTAAACGCTCACGGCTGGGTAACCATTTTTTCTATTTGGCTTTCTCTGGTGCTCATCATCCGATCCAGCTTACGCGCCTACGACAGACAGACTTTTTGGACCCTTCTTCTAGTTGGCATGGGGTGCGTTTTTTTGGGGGCACTCGTCTCAGCGGAATTTACGATCACCGCCGCCGTGTTGTTTGGAGCTGCGATTGCCAACTGGCTAGTTTCAACCGATGCGGAACGACGACACCTATCCACCCGGATCGTGACATTTTCTGCGCTGATTCTTTGCTACCTTATCCGGCCCGAATCCTTTCAAATGGGCTCGGTTATCGCGCTGCCAGCGTTGTTCTTCCTTTGGCTGCGTCGCCGTACAATCGGCCAGGGTGCCGGGTTTCTGACGCTTGCCTTAATCATCATCGCAGTCTTGGGAGTGGCCACCGACAAGATCGCTTATTGGACATCGCCAGAGTGGCGCGATGTTCCCGAGTATAACGATCTTAGAGCCCAATTTATGGACTATCACCGGATACCCTGGGCTGTAGACGCACCTGAATATCGGCAACTGGGATGGACTTATAACGACTATGTCATGTTCGACATGTGGTACATGCGCGGTCCCCTTTTCACCCAACAGAATTTATCGTTGCTGGTCGAAAAGCTTGGTATCCCTGCCTCGGCAACAGCCGTTTCCCAAATCAGAGACTGGTTTCTCTTCGCGTTTGATTCGTGGCCGTTGCAATTGAGCCTATCAGCCCAACTCCTCCTCTGTCTCCTTCTATCAAAAGAACGCAGGTGGGTGGGCCTTCTCGTGCTTCTCGGCGAATGCGCGGCCATTAGCGCCGCCAGCCTAACCGGGAGGGAGCCTACAGACTATGTCTGGACCGCCGCTGCGAGTATCACTCTGATGTTTCTCTCCGGCTTGTTGATCGTGTGCATTCCGGCTAACGACTCCTTTTTCAGAAATCTCGGTTTAGCCCTGGGCAGCCTGGCGGGTGTCGTCACAGCAGCCGTGGTTTTTTCTCAACACCTCGGCGATTGCCGGGAGGCAGCAGACTACCGGTCTTGGGTCAATCAAAACATCCAATATTTTCACGGCAAGGCAACAGCCTGGGACACGGGTCTATTCTGGCAGTACCTCATCACTCCCACCCGCATTTATCCGCCGTTCCCGGAGCTGAAGGTAGCTTCAATCGATGACCTCAACCGGATGCCGATCGAGACGGACATGCTCAACGAGCTAGGGATCGATGATCTCGCAAAGGACCTTTGCACTGACCCAGAGATGCATCTTTTCACGGACGATGATCACCCCGCAGCACTAGTACGCTTTTGCCAACAACATTACGGTATCACCCCCGTCTTCAAAGCAGTTGCGCACTGGCAGTGGACAGGAATCTACGTTTTGGACAATCAAGAGTCACCTAAGCAGTCTCCTTGAGCCGATTGGTTGGTCTAAACGCGCATGGCTGGGTCACGATCGCTGCCATATGGTCGTCTCTCTGGCTGATGATCGAAGCTGCGCTGAAATAGTCCCTTCCCGTTGGGCGCTTTTCGGTCTAATAACAACCGCTATGTGCGGAATAGTTGGCTTCGTGGGAGCTGGTACGCGCGACACGCTCGAGCGGATGACAGCTCGCCTTAGCCACCGAGGTCCGGATGGCGAAGGCCATTGGGTTGATGGGCTTCAGCGGGTCTTTCTAGGGCACCGGATTCTGGCCATCGTCGACCTCGCCAATGGCCAACAACCGATGTTGACTGCTGATGGCGCATTGGCCATCACTTATAATGGCGAGATTTACAACCACCGCGAACTCCGTCGAGAATTAGAGCAGGCTGGTCATCAATTCCGCACTGATCACTCCGATACCGAAGTCCTGCTCTATGCTTATCGGGAATGGGGAACCGGCATGTTGTCCCGGTTAAACGGGATGTGGGCGTTCGCGATTTACGATGCCGATCGTCAGGAAGTTTTTTTGAGTCGCGACCGATTCGGTAAGAAACCGTTATTCTACTACTTCGACGGTGCCGACCTGGTATTTGCGTCCGAGCTTACCGCCCTGATTCAACATCCCAAGGTTCCCCGCTCGTTTGACCAAGACTCGCTCCAGAAGCTTTTCGCCTACGGGTTCATCCCGGCGCCGCGCTCGATTCTGGAAAGGGTTCGCAAACTTCCAGCCGGGCACTGGTTAAAGTTCGATCTGGCAAAGAGCCAGCTTCAGATCCAGCAGTTTTGGCAATTTGAGTTTGAACCGTTCACGAAGATCCCAAAGAACCCAGAGGAAGAGTGGGGAGCGGAGCTGATTCGGCTGCTCGATGCCGCGGTGAAAAGACGGCTCGATGCCGACGTGCCCGTCGGTGTCTTCCTGAGCGGCGGTATCGACTCCAGCCTGGTGGCCACACTTGCTACTCGTCACCAATCAGTGGTGGAAACCTTCAACATTGGTTTTACCGAGAAATCGTTTGATGAAAGGGAGTACGCGCAGTTGATGGCTAAGAGGCTGGGTACCAGACACTTCGAAGAGATCTTCTCGATCGACCATTGCCTGGAATTCGCTCCGCAGGTCGCCGAACACCTTGACGAAGTATTCGGCGACAGTTCGATCCTCCCAACGTCTCTGGTTTCTAAGTTGGCCCGCACCCGAGTTAAAGTCGTTCTCGGCGGTGACGGTGGCGACGAACTTTTCGCCGGTTACGACCCTTTCCAAGCGCTTCGCTACGCCAGCCCCTATCACAGAATCACGCCCAAACCCGGCCATGCCATTATTCAGGCGTTAGCTTCCCGGTTACCGGTATCCCACGTCAACATGAGCCTCGATTTCAAAGTCAAACGCATGTTGCGCGGTCTGTCTTACTCCCGCGAATATTGGCTGCCAACGTGGATGGGACCGCTGACCCCTACCGAAATCTCGGACCTTTTCGGCACTCCGGTTAAGCCGGAAGAATTGTATGCTGAAGCGGTAGACGCATGGAATGAACCGTCAGCCCGGACGGATATTGATCGAGCCATGCTTTTTTACCTCCGGCTTTATTTGCCGGATGACATTCTAGTGAAGGTCGATCGAGCGAGCATGGCATGCGGCTTGGAAGCTCGGACTCCTTTCTTGGATATCGATTTCGTGAACTTCGTGCGCAGGATTCCGTCCGATTACAAGCTGAGGGGCGGCACTACCAAATACTTGCTAAAACAAGCCGCGCGTTCGTTGCTTCCCGACGAAATTATCGACCGAAAAAAGAAAGGGTTTGGAGTCCCCATCGGCCGATGGTTCCAAACTGGGGCTTTGAATCTCAACGGCTCGACCGCGGTCACTGGGTTGAATCGCGACCTAGTTAAGGAACGCCTACGCCAACACACGCTCGCCCGGCATGATGATCGAGGCGCTCTCTGGTGTGTTTGGATGCTAGATCGGTCTCCGCTGCAGAACTCGCCTGAAGCTCGTTCTGAATAGCAAATAGAAAATAGCAAATAGGGCGGGTTGCGGAGACTTTGCTATTTGCTATCTGCTATTTGCTATTCAGGCGAGTCCACAACGGAGAACATGACAAATGACAAATTCACCGGCACTGATGCTCGTCGCAACGACGTCTAATTTGTCATCTGTCATTTGTCATCCGCGTAGCGGCCATGGCAAATCATCTTTTTATTAACTACGAATATCCGCCGATCGGCGGCGGCTCGGCGACGGCTTGCCAACAGATCGCGCGCGTTCTGAGCAAACGCGGGCATGAGGTTACCGTTTTAACCTCCGGTATTGGATCGCTTCACGGTACAACCGTGGAAGACGGTGTCACGATCATCCGACTCCGCACCTTACGAAAACGGGTGCATCAATCCGGTGTGCTCGAGATGCTAAGCTACGTACTGGCAGCCTGTTGGAAGGTAACGAGCATCAGCAAAGCGCATCGGTTCGATTCCACGTTGGCTTTCTTTTCAGTTCCAGGGGGAATCGTTGCCCACTGGCTCCATCTGAGAGCCCAGGTCCCTTATGTCGTCTCGTTGCGCGGCGGAGACGTGCCGGGAACGGAGCCGCACCTGGCCATTTTTTATAAGGTTCTACAACCGCTCCGCCGCGATATCTTCAGACGCGCTAAGGCGATTTCTGCGCCTTCGCAGGGACTGAAAGAGTTGTCCGAGCAAACCGACCCCTTTCCGGTCCAAGTCGTGCCGAATGGAGTCGATATCGATCTTTTCCAGCCGGCGCCTCAGCGCCGCGCGAAGATACCAACCTTGTTGTCAGTTGGCCGATTGCATGCCCAAAAGAATGTCGGTTTCCTTTTGAATCTGGTAGTGGCGATCAAGGGCAGAACTCAAGTCAGAGCACGAATTATCGGTGATGGTCCTGAACGACCAAGCTTGGAGGCTACCGCAGTTGCTCTGGGAATAACGGAATTCATTCAATTCGATGGTTGGCTGCCCAGAGAAGCAATCCGCGAAGCTTACCAGTCAGCAATTTTCTTGGTCCATGCCTCCAGTTATGAAGGGATGTCCAATGTCATTCTCGAAGCACTCGCTACCGGTTTACCCGTAGTCGCTTCCAAAATTCCCGGGAACAACGAGCTGATTGAGGACGACACTAACGGGTTCTTGTTCGAACCCACCACTGGCGCGGCTGAACTCGCGGACCGTATTTTGCCGCTGCTCCAGGATCAGACCAACTGGAACCGATTGAGCACCGCCGCCAGATCAACCATCGAAAGCCGTTTTTCCTGGAACCACGCCGCCGACCTTTACGAACAACTACTTAAAACAACCGCAGATGAACACAGATAGCCACACCAACTGCAAATCAACCGCGAATTGACGCGAATNNNNCAGAGACACAGCGTTCACCGATCTTTTAAAAATCCCTTCTTGGAAGTCTTTTTCTCTGTGGTCGCTGTGGTGAATACCGGCTTACTTTCGCGTCCATTCGCGTGCATTCGCGGTTGGTTTTGTTTTCTTGGCGGCCCATCTTCGTCTATCTGCGTTCATCTGCGGTTGTTCTGAGTTTTCGCGTTCATTCGCGGTTCAATTTGCCATTTGTCGTTTGTCATTTGTTATTACATGGACAAATGCGGATTTCTCGAAAAGCTGAATATGCGCTCCGAGCGCTCCTATTGCTGGCGCGAGATAATCCTGACAAGGTTCATCAGATCCAAGAAGTTTCTGAGGCCGGAAGAATCCCAGTGAAATTCTTGGAGCAAATCCTGCTGACCCTGCGTAACCATGGAATCCTGTCGAGTAAGCGGGGTGTTGGCGGAGGTTACACCTTGAAACGCCGGCCTTCGGAAATGTCGGTCCTTGAGATAATCGAGCTGATGGATGGACCGATTGCGCCCCTTCCGTGCGCTCTCGACAAGAACTCAGACACCTGTACCTGCGCCAACCCGGCTTTCTGCCCACTGCGGCCATTGATGCAAACGGCCAGAGAACAATTGTGCGACCTGTTCGGCTCCAAGACCATTCAAGACCTGGTCGACCAAGCCAGGGACCGAAACGTCATGGCCTTCGACATTTGAGAGGCACACCACGGGCGTTGGCGCCAGAGAGACTGCCCGACCAAACCGAAAAATCTCAAGCCAGACCAGAGACGCAAAAAGATAGAAATCGGCACAACCAGGACACAAAGCTCGCAAAGAACGAAAAAACTGACTCCTGAGACTGGTAAAAATTCGTCTTTGTGAGCTTCGTGATTCGATTGTGGGTTTTTTGTCTTGGTGGCCTCTGTATGTCTGTGGTGAATAATAGGATTGTTGATGATCACAAAAGGCATAATTCTGGCCGGCGGATCGGGTACCCGGCTTTACCCTTTGACGCAGATCGCCTGCAAACAATTGCTCCCGATCTACGACAAGCCGATGATTTACTATCCGCTCTCCACTCTCATGCTCGGTGGTATACGGAACATCCTTTTGATCTCCACTCCCCGCGATCTGCCGATGTTTGAGAAGTTTTTTGGGGACGGGTCTGGGCTCGGGCTGGAGATCGCTTACGCTGAGCAACCTTCTCCCGGAGGAATCGCTCAGGCCTTCCTGATCGGTGAAGATTTTCTTCAAAGGGACGGCGCCGCCCTGATTCTGGGCGATAACATCTTTTACGGACCGTTGGATTTCTTCCGGCAAGCGCTACAACTGGAATCTGGAGCTCGCGTCTTCGCGTATCCGGTCGGCGACCCACAGAATTACGGAGTGGTTCAGTTTGACCGAGATGGCCGGGTTCTAAGTATTGAGGAAAAACCAGAAAAACCTAAAAGCCAATACGTCGTTCCAGGCCTTTATATTTACGACTCCAAAGTGGTCTCAATTTGCCGAGCTTTAAAGCCCTCGCCCCGAGGTGAACTCGAGATCACCGATGTCAATCAGGAGTATCTTCGGCGTGGAGAACTGAAAGTCGGTGTTGTCAGTCGGGGATTCGCCTGGCTGGACACGGGCTCGCCTGACCGGTTACTGGAAGCAAGCGAATACGTCGCCACCATCGAACGGCGACAAGGATTAAAGATCGCTTGCCTGGAGGAAATCGCTTGGTACATGGGGTTCATCGACAAGAAACAATTGAGCCGGCTAGCGGCCGCACATCCGAGAACCGAATACCGTAATTACCTTGAGTCTATTGTGGCCGAGAGACCTGGACCAGGAGACCCTCAATGACGGTACAGAACACTTGGATATACTCGAAGAAAAGCCATTGAGACCCTTCAGAAGAGCACTAGTCGCGGCTTCTGGCGCACAGCTCGCAGTCCTTCTTGCGACTATTGTGGTGGTGAGCCTCTGTTCGTTCGGACAACCTGTGTACCATGAGAACGACGATTGTTTCCTAGCAATGGTCGGCTCCGGGTTTGGAGTCGCTTTGCATCCGGAACCACATCTTGTGTTCTCCCATTTTGGCTATGGGCTACTCCTGGGGGCCCTCACCCATCTGTTTGGAGTCTATGCCCACGGATTCGTAACGATTTTTTCAATCTGGCTATCGATGGCATTATTCATCGATGCGGGTTTCACGTCAGGGAATCCAAAGCTCTCAGCGGCCGTTCTCATTGTCGGCTTGGGCTGTGTCTTCTTCGCCGCTTTACTCTCGGCTGAGTTCACTATAACGGCGGGCGCATTATTCGGCACGGCTATTGCATCAGCGTTGACTCGGGGCAGTCACGCTCGAAGCCGCATTCCCGTCCGAGATCTCGCTGTCGTTCTGGCCCTGGTGCTGTCTTACCTAATCCGGCCGGAAAGCTTTCAAATGGGGTTGATCATTGTGGTGCCGGCTTTACTCGTTCTGCGGTTCAATCGACTCAACCAGAACCATCGAGCCGGGCTCCTGACCATTTTGCTAGTGGCCATTACGATCTTTGGGATCGCCAGTGAAAAACTAGCCTATGCGCTTTCGCCGGCTTGGCGAGATATTCCAGAGTACAACGATCTCAGATCTGACTTCGTGGATTACCACCGCGTCCCGTGGTCGGCGGAGGCCCCCGAGTACGCAAAAGTTAACTGGAGCTACTATGACTACGCGATGTTCAACCAGTGGTACATGCGCGATCCAATTTTTAGTGGCAAAAACTTGTCTTTTCTCGTTAGCCACCTTGCGGTTCCATTCTCGGCCACGGCGTTGAGCCAGATCAGAGATTGGTTCGTTTTGCCCTTTGCTTCTTTGCCTTTACTCCTAACCCTTTGCGCACAGGTTGTGATCTGGGGGCTTCTTCCTAAGCAGACTCGATTGCCGGGCCTCTTGTTGCTGGCCGGCGAGACTATGGCTATATCTGCGGCAGCACTGACCGGAAGAGAACCCCTCGATTACGTCTGGGCAACAGCTGCTGCTGTGACTCTAATGGGTCTCTGCGCATTGTTAATCTCGAGCCGGTCAGAAGTATTGAACTCGCTTGGACATTGCGGCCTAGGGATTATCAGCGTCGTCGGTATCATCGCATTGGGATGCGTATTGGTCGCGCACAACGACGAATTGCGAAACGCGAAAGACTATCGCGCCTGGATCGCTCGGAACCGTGAGTGGTTGAATGGAAAAGTAACCGTCTGGAGCACCGGGCTACGCTGGGAATGGCTTATCACTCCAACCCGGATTTATCCGCCGTTTCCTAGTTTGCATATGGCTTCGATCGATGACATCAACTGTATGCCAGTAGAAACTACTATGCTGCAGGCCATGGGGATTGATGATTTGGCTAAAGACCTTTGCCACAACCCGGAAACACGGCTAATTGCTCCCGTCGACCTGATGGGAATACTGCCGCATTTCTGCGCCCAGCATTACGGTGTTCTCCCGGTCTACCGAGAAGCCGCCCGTTGGAACGATTTGGGAATATACGTTCTTGATCACGAGCACTCGAGTACGACTGCGTCAAAATGATCTCCACAAAATGATAAGCGTAGTTACGACCCTCTACAATTCGGCTCCCTACATCGACGAATTTTATCGCCGCATTCTAGCGCAGTTACACACGCTCGGTCTGGACTACGAAATTCTATTCGTCGACGACGGCAGCCCCGACAATGCTCTAGCTGTAGCGATGGAGATTTGCCATCACGACCCGCACGTTTCCGTCGTGGAGCTCTCCAAGAACTTTGGGCACCATAAAGCGATGATGACGGGTCTCGCTCAAGCCAAAGGCGACCTGGTCTTTCTGCTTGACGTGGACCTGGAGGAGCCGCCGGAAATCCTGAGCGATTTCTATCGAGAGCTAACCGAGAAATCAGTCGACATCGTCTTTGGTATTCAACAGCAACGTCACGGTACCTGGTTCCAGAGGGTTTCCGGCGAAGCGTTTTATCACGTCTACAACCTACTCTCGACCAACGTGATTCCCCGTAACCAACTCCGGGCGCGCCTAATGACGCGGCGTTACGTCGACGCTTTGCTCCGGCACCGCGAACAACTCTTCATGATCGAGATTCTGTGTAATATCACCGGATTTAAGCAAATCGCGTTTCCGATGAATAAGACCGGGTACAAAGGAATTAGTTCCTATACGCTTACCCGGCGGATCCGGTTGTTTATCAACGGAATCACGATGTCTTCGAATCGGCCCCTGATTTTTATCGGTTATCTCGGCGCATTGATCACCATTTTGGCGATTTTTTACACCGGTTTCACGCTGCTCCAGTACATGTTTGGTGTCGCCAATCCGGACGGCTGGACATCGTTGATTATTTCGGTTTGGTTTCTTGGCGGCCTCACGATCTGTAGCCTTGGCATTATCGCTACGTATCTTTCCGTTATGTTCGAGGAAGTTAAGGCCCGCCCTTATAGCATAATCGCAAAGATTCATCACATAGGAGGGTCCCCTGAAGTGAAAGAAAATCCTGCAACCGGTGCTTCCATAGAACTGATGGAGAAGAGTTAGCTCAACCCGTTCAAGATTTCTTGAGGGAGCGATTGATAATATGCGAACAGAGACAGAAATCTCGTTCAATTCACCTGAACTGATGGGCCAAGAGCTGGAGTTTATGCAAGAGGCGGTCGCTCGCCGCCATCTGTCCGGGGATGGTTATTTTACCCGCCTTTGTCAGAGCCGTTTACAAGAGGCGCTTGGCGCCAAGAAGGTCCTGTTGACGACCTCCTGTACTGCAGCGCTCGAGATGAGCGCAATTCTTTTAGACATACAGCCAGGAGACGAGGTTATTGTTCCTTCCTTTACCTTCGTATCCGGCGCGAATGCCTTTGTGTTGCGTGGAGCTAAACCCGTTTTTGTTGACATTCGGCGCGACACGTTGAACCTCGATGAAGAACTGGTGGAGACGAAAATCTCACCGCGAACCAAAGCCATTGTCGTGGTCCACTATGCTGGCGTGGGTTGCGAGATGGAGCGATTTCTGCAGATCGGCGAGAAACACGGGGTTCCCATCATCGAAGACAATGCTCACGGTCTGTTCGGTAAATATCAAGGGAGGCCATTGGGTAGTTTTGGCACTTTCGCAACCCAAAGCTTTCACGAGACAAAGAATGTGATTTGCGGAGAAGGCGGAGCATTGGTCATCAATGACTCCAGATATGCGGAACGAGCTGAGATTTTGTGGGAGAAAGGAACGAATCGGAAAAAGTTCTTTGCCGGCTTGGTAGATAAGTACACTTGGGTTGACATCGGCTCGAGCTTCTTGCTCTCGGACCTGCTTGCTGCCTTCTTATTGGCCCAGCTCGATCAAAGTCTTAAGATTCAATCGTTGCGCCATGGAATCTGGCGCTATTACTATGAGGGGCTGCGATCCGTGGCCGGGAGGTTCTCGATCGAACTTCCCCAGATTCCCGCTAACTGCGAGCATGCCGCACATCTGTTTTATCTGCTTTTTTCGAGTCGGAGCACGCGAGACGAGACCATCTCGTTCCTGCGTTCACGAGGCATCGGCAGCGCTTTTCACTATCTGCCACTACACCTTTCACCAATGGGCCGCCGGTTCGGATACACGGATGGTGATAATCCTGTAACTGAAGACGTAAGCGAACGGTTGCTCCGTTTGCCCCTTCATAATCGCTTAACCAGAGAGGACCAGGACCGCGTAATCTCAGCGATTGCAGAGCTCCATGGTTAGCACGACCTAAAGCATGGGAAAGAAGATCGCTATTCTTCAGTCAAACTATATCCCTTGGAAGGGCTACTTCGATCTGATGCGGTCTGTAGAGGAGTTCGTGATTCTGGACGAAGTGCAATTCACTCAACAAGATTGGCGAAACCGCAATCTGATCAAAACGCAACAGGGTGTGCAATGGCTGACCATCCCTGTCAAAACAAAAGGGAAGCCAAAGATCATGGAAGTCGAAGTCAGTCTGCCCAATTGGCATATCCGGCATTGGAAGAGTATTTCGCAAAACCTGTGCCGTGCTGCCTATTTTGACCATTTCGAAGCTGAGTTACACCAAGCCTTTCTAACCGTCGGGGAGATGGTTTTGCTCAGCGAGATTAATTTACATTTTCTAAGGTTGGTGAACCGGTGGTTGGGCATCGAGACTAGGATCACAAGCTCCCTTGACTATCAGACCTCAGACGAGCGGACCGAACGTTTAGTTTCAATCTGCAGACTCGCTGGGGCGAGTGAGTACGTATCCGGCCCGGCAGCTAAGGATTATCTGGATGAAGAGCGCTTCAATGCAGCTGGGATCGCTGTTCGCTGGTTTCATTATGAGGGATACCCCGAGTATCCTCAGCTTTACGGCCCTTTCGAACACCGCGTAACCGTCCTCGATTTGCTGTTGAATACGGGGCCAGACGCGTTCCGGTATCTCGCACGAGAATCAAAAGCTGAACGCAGATGATCCATATGAACTCGCCTCAGAACGAACCATCTCCAATGTTGAACGATGTCCTTACCTATTATCATGAGAAACTCATCCAGTATGGCCCGACCGCTCGCGGAGTCGATTGGAGCAATGACGATCGTCAGCGGCTCGTGTTCGAGCAGATCACGAAGATCTGTTGTTCGCCTCGGTCCGGCATCCGAGACTCCGGTTTTACCCTGCTAGATTATGGTTGCGGCCATGGCTCATTGCTTGGTTATCTGGTTGAGAACTCTTGGCCTTTTAAAAGGTATATTGGTTTTGACCTCCTGCCCGATATGCTAGCAACGGGTAGGAAGTTATATTGCGAGCAGATGCATGCCGCGGAATTCACGGATCAAACCGCTGCCTTGACGCCGGCTGACTATGTTGTCGCGAGCGGATTGATCACGGTTAAAACCGATGCCAATTTTTCCGAATGGCAGAACTACGTTCTGAATACACTCCAACATATGTGGAGCCTCTCTAAGAAGGGGTTGGCGTTCAATTCGTTGACCAAATATTCTGAAACGCCAAAGATGCAAAAACATCTGTACTACGCGGACCCTTGTTTCCTTTTCGATTACTGTAAGACCTATCTTTCTCGCAATGTAGCACTTCTCCACGACTACGGGCTCTACGAATTTACGATCTTGGTCCGTAGAGATTGAGGACCGGTCTGGAAAAGTGGTTCTACGTTTCATGCGCGCAAGTACTAGTCGATCGCGTAACTTGACCATTCTCCCAATTTCTTAACACAACGGTCTACCGACTCATTTCGCTCATTGCTTATTAAGCTCAAGATATGGCGAGCCAGGGTCTGTCCGTTGGGCGTACTCCCTTGGTGAACCCAATGTTCCAATGGGTAGGCGTAATCTGTGCCGACCCAGATGTTGTCCCGACGTAGTTCCCGTATTATCTCGTCTCGATCCTCAAAGCGTGCTAACAGCCGAACCCCTACTCCTTGGTCATTATTCGGGACAAAGAGGCCATTATCGGGCATCTGTGGCCCTCTCAGTTGACGAGCCGTGGCAAGAAACTTTCGGGTATTCTCCAGCCGCCTCATCATCGGCGCCACAAAACTTTCCGGGACCCTAGAAACGGCCTTCTGAATTCTAGCCCTAATTTCCGTCGCCGGCATTAACTGGCCATGAGCCTTTAGAGCAATCGCTCTTAGTAGAAGATGCCGCGCACGGAAAACCGTAGTTCGGCGTCCGAGCTTTATTAAGGAGTTATACCAGGAGGGTATTTGGCTAACTCCGCGTCCCCGGGGCTCGCCCTGCATGTTGGAGCCAAGGCAAAATCCCCCGCCTCCCAATTCCCAGGTCTTATCATAGCCAAAGCTACCGAAAGCGTAGTCGCCCAGAGTTCCAAGAGGGGTTCCGTTTATTGAAAGACCAAATGCGGTTGCCACATCTTCGATTACAAGTAGGCCCTTTCGCTTTGCCCAGTAGATAATTGCTTCCACCCGCCGAGGTACATATCCCCAAATATAAATCAGAACGATAGCAGCGGTCTTTTCGCAGTATGCCGCCTCATACTGATCGAGCTCCGGTGTAACTGGTTATCCACTAGGCGAAACCGCCGATTCTGCGAGAACAACGGCAGCAGCAGCTTTTCGCATGTGAACGACGGGATCAAAATCACCGCGTCATCCGGCAATCCGCAGCGGTCCAATAAGAAGGAAAAGGCACTAGTCCCCGATCCAAAAAACGCGACGGACTCCGAGGTCAGGACTTTTCCGACAAACTCATCACAAAGAGGCTTCCCAGCGGAGACGACCGCATCGCCGGCTGCAGCCGCAGCTTCGGCCAATTCGGATGCGATTTTTTCTCTGGTCCTTTGTCTTCTTTCACCCATCTCGCAGGAGATTATGCTGTCGGACTCCCTGGCTCTACAACATTTTGCATTTGCGCCCTCGAGTCGAAGCAATAAGAATGCTGTCTTGAGCCTTCTTCTGAATGACCCCCAACATGTCCGATAAAGGGAATACCGTTGAATTCGTCAGCAATAACTCGTCGCCGCCAGCTGCAACCGATTCACTCCCTTATAAAGTGACCGTGGTGACCTCTCTCTACAATTCCGCCCCTTATCTGGAGGAGTTCTACCGCCGCGTCTTGCTCCAAATTCAAAACCTTTCCTTAAACTATGAATTTGTTTTGGTCGACGACGGCAGCCCAGACAACGTGCTGCAGATCGCTCTTACCTTGATCAAGCGAGATCCGAAAGTGAGAGTAGTAGAACTTTCGCGGAACTTTGGCCATCACAAGGCCTTAATGGCCGGTCTCGAATACGCGCGAGGTGACTTGGTGTTTCTTATTGACGTCGATCTGGAAGAACCGCCAGAGGCTCTGACTCTCTTTTACCAGAAGATGAGACAGACCTCAGCGGACGTCGTCTTCGGCGTTCAGGAAAGACGCGTTGCTCCCTGGTTCCAACGAATTTCCGGCCAGTTCTACTACTGGATGCACAACCTATTGGCCAAAACTCACCTCCCGGCAAATCAGCTGACCGCTCGGCTGATGCGGCGCCCCTACGTGGACGCCCTGTTACAACATCGCGAACACCTATTCTTGATCGAAGTCCTCTGGCAAATTACCGGCTTCATTCAGGTGGCTTGCCCAATCAATAAGAACGCTCATAAGGGTGCGAGCTCTTACACGCTAGTGCGTCGAATCCGCCTGTTCATCAATGGAATCACGATGTCTTCCCGGCAGCCGTTAGTATTTATCGCCTACCTCGGGCTCCTGACTACCTGCATCTGTATTACCTACATCGCGATTATCCTGATCCAATACTTCTTCTTCAGTGTTACCGTCAGCGGCTGGACATCGGTGATCGTATCCACTTGGCTCTTAGGAGGCATCATTCTTTTTTGTCTGGGGATCATTTCGATCTATCTCTCGGTTATTTTTGACGAGGTAAAGGCACGTCCTTACGTGATCGTAAAATCCATTCACGAAGCCAAGAATGCGGTTCTTAGCGAACACAGTCGCGACAGTGACTAGATAAAGGGTCGATCTTGCTATGGGCTGGATTTATGTTCTGATGACCATATCGTTCACCGCGATCGGACAACTACTGTTCAAATGGCATCTTAATCAAGTTGGCCCGATGCCTAGCACCCCAGGAGGGGTTTTGGTCTTCCTAATTCAACAACTTTTCTCAGCACCAATCATTCTAGGCTTTTTTTCCGCCTTCGTTGCCGCTCTTAGTTGGATGGCAGCGTTGACCAAGTTCCAACTGAATTTCATTTATCCCTTCATGAGCCTCTGTTTTCCTCTCACTATGATCCTGAGCGGATTCTTGCTCGGCGAAGAGCTAAATCTGTCGAAAATTGTCGGAACCGCTGTCGTGCTCCTCGGGTTGTTCATTCTTACCCGATAATATCAACGCCCGACGCCCACAGCCGAGAGCCCAATGCCTTTTGCAGTGGTGTCTGCTGCATCCTCCGCTTTTATGCAGAGAACCGTTACGAGCTAACTTGACTCGAACCGGCCGACGGTAATGGCCCCAACTTATCCGCTGAAAAAAGACAACGCCGGTCTCTGGTCAGTCACGGTCGGCCCATTAGCGCCCGATCTATACGAAGTGCAGTTCGATGTGGACGGTCTGATGATCGCGGACCCGGGGAATTCGATGCCGAAACCACAGCGACAAGTGAACACGAGTCTATTGGAGATTCCTCGTGATCCGCCCACATTTTTGGATACCCGCGATGTGCCTCACGGGACGATTCACGCGGAGATCTATCGCTCCAACGTCCTTTGCGTCACTCGTCCCCTACTTGTTTACTCGATGGAAGTCTGGCGTCCTTCCCTGAATAAATTCATCGCGAAGTTGTTCCGATAGAAACGGCGCGACACTGTCCCCGGAGGGACTGGATTCGAGGACGAGAACGAAGCGCCTTGTGAGGGCGGGCCTATGATGCGGACGTACCCGGGGTTAAAACCCCGGGCTTAGTCCTGTCATCCCTTCGGGATAAAGTCCGACAGCCTCCTACGGGACGGGTCCCTTTTTGAAACGGATTCCAGGCAATAAATTGCCTGACTATGATCGTTTGTCCCTACTACGGGACGTTAGACAAGCTCCCACGGGATGTCAGGACATAGCCATCGGTTTTAACGCTCGAAACAGATCTGCCCGGGCATTCTGAGTTTTCGAATCGAAACCGGCACAAGTCACCACCTGGGGAGCTTCTTCCCAGGTGATCGAAACACGCCGAAACTGCTTATCCGGCTTTCCTTGGCTAGCGATGCTAGTGCCAATCTTAGAGCCACTTCGTGGCATCTATGCCGATTTTTGCGACCCCGGCAACAACGATCTGGGTGATGGCGTTAAAAGCACGCATTCCGCCGCGTTGAATTTACGCAAATCGGAACCGGCCGAAACCCCTATAGACTTGGTCGTAATGCAAGGTCATGCCTAGTTTTGCTTGACGAAATCTATTTCACTCAGTTATCAGTTCGAAACCAAACGAAACCATCGTTTACTCCCCCAAGGCTCGAGGCGCTTACCAGCGCTAACGCCTCGGGAACCAATTAGCCAGACTGGCGATTAAACCCCCGAAAGGATTAATAAGAAAACAAATGCTCCAGCTCTTGGAGCCCCCCAACAGTACAGAAATGAAACTCATAAAACTCGCAAAAGCTTTCGTTCCGGCGGTGGCCTTGTTCGCAATGGCCATTGGTAGCACCCC
>WNFM01155877.1_pt1 | contig 18021 bp, 18 predicted proteins | sample 5400271 | NCBI WGS metagenome assembly WNFM01 (sample SAMN13153352, study PRJNA577476) | soil metagenome | isolation source: 60 cm saprolite on Douglas fir-dominated hillslope | place: USA:California | collected 2013-09-17 | reverse complement strand
GCCAAGTTTAAGGATATGATGAGTCTCTAATATTATTTAAGATTTAAAATTTAAGATTGGGGCAATCACACCTCATGCTTGCTGCACCAATTCTAAATTTTAAATTGAACTACTTTAGTACCAATTCTACTAGCTCTTTCTCTACATTCCAATCCTTGGCTAATTTGAGCATGGCGGTGGCTTCCATTTCAGTGACATAGCCTTTGAGGTTGTTGGATTGCCACACCATATTGATCAGTTCCACGCGTTTCTCTTTTGTGTAGTCCCCGATAATGTCGTTAAGGTAGGCCCGGGCGCGATCAAAAGCAGTAATGTAATCCCGGGCCACATAGTCGAGGGCCCATTTGAGTTCCTCCTGAGCATCCAGGGTTTGGGCGCTGTTCTCCAGGTCTTGTTTTTCCAACTCGTCCAGGCCGTGATAGTGGTAGATCACCGACTTAAGAAGCATGTACACTTTCTTTTCTTCCGACGTCATGGTCAAAATTAACTATTCAAAGTAGATTATTTTTATGAATCGTTCTTCTCATTGACAAAAAGATCAGCAGCAATCTGATCAGCCAGTAGTTTTCCGGACCGGGTGAGGATTAATCTATTATTTTCGAGGGAGATCAGGCTTTTTTCCTGGAGTGTAGTCAGGTAGGTTTTGTTTTCCTGGAACACATCAAATTCAAAATTCACTTTGATTTTTTCGAGGTCGCAGCCCCAGACCGTTCGCAGGGTCGTAAAGAGGTATTCGTTGATCCGGTTTTCACGCGTGAGCACTTCGCGCTCAAAGGGAACCGTGTTGCTTTCAATGGCTTTGCGGTACAATGAATTGTTGCTGATGTTAAACTGCCGGCTTTCTCCATCATACGAATGGGCGCTTGGCCCGATGCCCAAATAGGGGACTTGTTGCCAATAGCTGGTGTTGTGGCGGGAATGAAATCCCGGTCTGCAGAAATTGGATATCTCATACTGTTCGTACCCTGCAGCCTGCATCATGTCCATCAACAGCTCAAACTGAAGGGCCGCGTTTTCTTCTGTTACCGGATGGAGTTGTCCATTTTTTAGCCGTTGGCCAAAGGCGGTTCTTTTTTCAATGGTCAGGGCATAAGCAGAGATGTGTTCCGGTGAAAGGCGGAGTACGGTTTCAATATTCTTTTTCCATCTTTCCTGAGGTTGGCCGGGGATAGCATAGATCAGATCAACACTGATGTTGTTGAATCCTTCCGATCGTGCAGCCTCGATACAACGTGTTGCCTCATCGGAATCATGAACCCGGTTGAGGAATTTCAAGATGGAATCATCAAAAGACTGAACGCCGATGCTCAGCCGGTTGATGCCCCGCTGCCTTAGTTCCGCCAATTTTTCGTTGCTCAAGTCATCCGGATTGGCCTCCAGCGAAATCTCCGGGTGATCAACCAGGGAATAGGTTGAACGAATGCCCTCAAAAATAATTTCCAATTCACTTTGGTCGAGCAGGGAAGGCGTACCGCCTCCAAAATAAATCGTGGAGAGAACGCTATCCCGGAGGTAGCCTTTTTGCAATTTCAACTCGGCAGACATGGCCCTGATCAATTCCAGGTGATGGTCCGGGCTGGTGGAGAAGTGAAAATCACAATAGTGGCAGGCTTGTTTGCAAAAAGGGATGTGAAGATACAGTCCGGCCATCGCGCTTACGTATTCTGGAACAAAGTTAGCCTAATCCTTTTTATGGTTCGGTTATGCCGATCCATTCCGATATTTTTGGCACCGGAATGAGCAGCCTTCGCATCTACGTCATTATTTTATTGGGTCTCCCGGCGCGAACGGTATTCGGCCAATCGGACAATGCATTGGTTAAAGATCTTCGGGAAGAATGGATGGTCCTGGACCATACGCTGTACCGGAAAATGGATGACGATGCCGTTAAAGCCGTTTACTTTTCCCTGGATGCCAATTCATTGAAAGGCGACTTTCTCAGGGTGGCAGACGATGAACCCTTCGCCATTTTCATCAATCAAAAGCTGGTAGCCGAAAGGGATCGCGGACCGGTAATGTTCCGGATTGACAGTTTACGTGCGTTGTACACCACGCCGATGGCAATCAGCATTTTTCAGAAAAGAGGAATCAGTTCCCTCTCGACCACGATTCTTTCGTCGTCGCCGGCCGTTCCGACGTTTGATCAAACCCTCTTTCCCCGTAAAGAAAATTTCTTTTTGAATTTCGCTTTGATCACGGTGTTGCTGGTATCCATCCATTTAGCTTTTCTCATCGGTACCCATCCACGGTTAACATTCGATTACCTCAATGCTTCCAAATTATTTTCGATTCAAGAGCGCGAGGAGAACCTTCTGGCCAGCCGGGTCACCTCGCGGGTCAATTTATTATTTTATCTCTTTTGCTGCCTGTTCTGTTCGATTACGCTGTTGGTGGTTTTTCATTTAACAAAAGGCGTTGTGCCGTTGGCGCATCATTTTCCAATCCGTTCCACCGGGGAAGGATTTTTACAATGGATCAGACTATCCACCGTCATAGCAATCATTTTGACATTGAAAATGGTCATCGTGTTTGTCTTCTCCGATCTGTTCAAGATAAAGGATGTTGCCGCCATTCAATATTTCCACTTTATCCGTGCGTTGATTCTGGCAGCGGGATTGATTACCGTCTTTAGTATGTTGAATTTTATTTTCAAGGGTCCCATGGGAGGACTTCATTTGATGCTGCTGAAAACGGGAGCGGGTGTTTTGGTCCTTTCCGCCGTCATGATGTACTTAAAATTATTGCGGCTGACACGGTACCATTTTTTTCATTTATTTTCCTACCTTTGCGCATCGGAAATTATTCCGTTGGTGATCTTACTAAAGGTCTTGTTGTACTAAGCCTGAACCGATTCGTGTGGATATGACTGAAACTGCCAATGACCGGATGCGCAAGGTGAAAAGCATCCTGGTCACTCAGGAGGCGCCCCCCGATGTAAACTCTCCTTATCTCAAGCTTGCACAAAAATTCAATCTAAAGATTGATTTCCGGCCATTCATTCAGGTCGAGCCGGTGCCGGTAAAGGAATTTCGAAAGCAAAAGATCGATATCCTTGCCCATTCGGGAATTATTTTCACCAGCCGGAATGCCGTGGATCATTTTTTCCATATCAGCAAAGAGTTGAAATTGGAGATGCCGCCCGAAATGAAGTATTTCTGCATCTCCGATCAGACCTCCAATTACCTGCAGAAATACATTGTCATCCGCAAGCGGAAAATATTTACCGGTTTGAAAAACGCACAAGAGTTGCTGGAGATCATAAAGAAACATAAAAATGAAAAATTTCTTTTCCCGTGCTCTGACATTCGTAAAAATGACATCCCGGATTTTTTGAGAGAAAACGGATTCAATTTTACCGAGGCTGTTATCTATCACACCATCGCAGCGGATCTGAGCGATTTGAAAAATGTTTATTACGACATCCTTGCTTTTTTCAGTCCCTCGGGAATCAATTCCCTTTTGGTCAACTTTCCCGACTTTAAGCAAAACAGTACTCGCATCGCCGCCTTCGGCCCGACGACGGCAAAGGCCGTAAAGGATTCGGGACTCGTGTTGGATATCGAAGCACCTCTTCCGAATGCCCCCTCCATGACCGGGGCCCTGGAGTTGTACATTAAAAAAGCCAACGGCATCAAATAATAACTCATTAACCCTTACGTTTTTGCGATAACGCACATTTTATTACACTTTAATTACATCCGGATTGAAAGTGTGACGTGAAATGCCTTATCTTTAAAACCGGTTTTGAAAATGAAATGCTGAAGAGAGTACCCTGGTTTGCATCCTTGTTGACGCTGATGGCTTGGCAATCCTTCGCCCAGCAAGATCCGCAGTTTACCCAGTACATGTTTAATACGATGTATTACAATCCGGCGTATGCGGGAGTGGAGGGAGTGACCAAACTAACCGCTATTCATCGCAGTCAATGGCTGGGGTATCAGGCCACGAACGGCGGAGGGGGAGCTCCTACTACTCAGATATTAAGCCTGACGTCGCCGATCTATAAAATAAACAGCGGATTCGGCGCATACATTGTCAATGATCGGCTGGGCCCTCAAACGAATCAAGAGTTACAAGTTTCCTATGCTTATCATTTGGGGATTAAAGATGGCAAGTTGAGCCTGGGGGTTCGCGCCGGGGTTTTTTCTCAGTCGATCAATGCGACCTTGTACCGTGCTCTTCAAAATCCCGATCCTGCTTTGCCTCCCGGAAACAGTTCCCAGATACGACCTGACTTCGCTGTTGGCGCCTTCTTCCGTAAGGAAAAATATTATGCGGGAATAAGCATTGATCACTTAACCAAGCCCACATTTGACTTTGGTGCGACCCAGCGTAGTCCGCTTCAACAGCATATGTATTTTACCGCTGGCTATTATTACGAGGTGAATTTTGACGTACGAGTGCAGTTTGCCACCCTGGTGCAATCTGATTTCACAAAAACAACCGTAAATCTTAGCGCACTTGCCTATCTGAAAGATACTATGTGGGGAGGTTTAGCGTTTAGGCAGTCAGAGGCAGCCATTCTCCTGCTGGGCTATAGCTTCCTTAAGGATAAATCGTTGAAGTTGGGCTATGGTCTGGATTATGTGATCAAGGACCAGGCGGCAAAACAACCGACTTCCCATGAAATTATGCTTAGTTATGAACTGCCAACAAACCCGGGAGCTGGCAAAAAAGTCGTCAGAACCCCTCGTTACAGGCATTAGGCGGAATAAATTTTGGTTTTTTTGATATTTTGTAGAATTTGGTATTTACTTTTTATAGAATAGTGAGCCAAAAACGCTAACTTTAGCCTCTTGTGGCTTTTTTTGACAAACCCGAAAGAGCTCTAACCAAACGGTAAGTATGAAGAATCTAATCTCCCAAAGAAGTCTGTATTATGTGGCGATCCTTGGCCTGGGTGGAACTTTGGCCGGATGTGGGTTGCTGGGCATCGGCGGTAAAAAGTCAGGCGGCGATGCAAGGGGCGAACTGGTCGGCGCACAAAACCGTCCCCCCTTTGTCATGCCGTTGCCTTATGGAATGGTGCCAATTCCTCCGGGAACCTTTCATATGGGGCAGGCCGACGAGGACCCGGCGTCTACTCAAATCAACTTCAATAAGCAAGTTACGATCGGTCCATTGTTTATGGACGACACCGAGATCACCAACAATGAATACCGCCAATTCACGGATTTCTTTTTGGTCGATAAGGTTCAGCTTCCCGATCCTTTTGTAACGCCCAATGAAATCGACTTCAAAACAAAATACTATCCTGACACGACAGTGTGGACAAAGGATTTCTCACACCATATGGGGGATCCGTTGGTGGAATATTATTGGGACCATCCAGGCTATAAAGAATATCCAGTAGTAGGGATAAGCTGGGAAGCGGCTCAGTACTTTGGCAAATGGAGGACGAGCTTCCTGAACGATTGGAGAAAGACAAACGAAGGGCAGCCTCCAGTGCCGGCCTTCCGTCTTCCTTCCGAGGCAGAATGGGAATATGCCGCACGGGGGGGCAGGGATATGGCGAAGTATCCATGGGGCAATCCCTACATCCGTAATTCCAAAGGCTGTATGTTGGCTAACTTCAAACCGGGAAGAGGTAACCGAATGATTATGGGTTAATGGATATGTCCGGAAACGTTTCAGAATGGTGCCTTGATGATTTCAATCCGGCATCCGTTCCTACCGTTTGGGACTTGAATCCGCAATACATTGATAAGAATGCATATACTAAAGACGGGCAATCCAGTGCAACATATAATGCCAGAAAAGTAATCCGTGGAGGATCGTGGAAAGACGTCGCGTACTATTTGGAAACCGGTACGCGTACGTATGAGTATAAAGACTCCACCAGGGCATATATTGGATTCCGGTGTGTGATGACGAATATTGAAAGGTCTGCCGTTCGTGGATTTTAATAATTCAAAACTCTGGCTATCTTTATAAAACTATCGGCAAAAACCTTAAATTCTAAATAACCATGGCAAAGAAAAAAGGCGGATTCACGACTCTACTTTACAAGACCATCATGCCCAAAGTTTACGGTATTGGTGCGGCGGTCGTAATCGTTGGTGCGTTGTTCAAAATCCTGCACTTAACAGGTGCAAACGAAATGTTAATGATTGGTCTTTCCACAGAAGCCGTTATCTTTTTCTTAAGTGCTTTTGAACCACCCCACGAAGAACCGGATTGGTCTAAAGTGTATCCTGAACTGGCCGAGGACTATGAAGCTCCGGTCACGGGCCCTACCCGGATCTCTAACCGGCCGGGAGGAGAGTCGCCTTTATTGAAAATTGACGAAATGTTGAAGACCGCCAAGGTAGACCAGAACCTGCTGGATAATCTGGGAAAAGGTTTAACGAATTTGGCGACGTCAGCATCTCAAATGAATAGCCTGTCCAATGCTGCTGTAGCGACCAACGAATATGCAAAAAATGTGCAAAGCGCTTCCAGTGCACTTGCCGAAATGAACAAGTCATATGGTACTGCCATGAAAGCCGTGACGGCTATGGCCGATGCTTCCAAGGACACCAGCGAGTACCACAGCCAGGTACAAAAAGTGACCAAGAATCTGGCCGCTTTAAATACGGTTTACGAAATGGAATTGAAAGATGCTGATTCGCATGTAAAGAGTTTGAGCAAGTATTACGAAAGCCTCACCGGTGCCATGCAGGGTTTGGCCAAAACAGGTGAGAACACGGCACGATTCACCAGTGAATTAAGCAAACTGGCAGATAACCTCTCATCGTTGAATAAGGTTTATGGTAGTATGTTAACCGCCATGAAAGGCTAACGAATTTGACCCGGCTTTTAAGCATCAACTAAACAAAATAAACCATGTCAGGCGGTAAAGAAACTCCGAGGCAGAAGATGATCGGAATGATGTATCTGGTGCTCACAGCCTTGCTGGCCCTCAACGTCAGCAATGCGGTGTTGGAAAAATTTGCCATCATAGACGATACCTTGAGCAAAGCAGTCAATAATAACAATGGGGCAGGTGGAACCAATGAAGGAAAACTCGCCACCATCCTGAACTCCAAAGTAGAAGACAAGACCGGCGCAAAGGTGAAGGCGCAGAAAGTGCGGGACCTCACAAAGGCGACGGTCGCCTATATGGATGATCTGAAGAAAAAACTGTCCTCCGAGCAGGATGGGAAGATGATTGAGCGAACAGAATTGGTTACCAATACCAATAACGCTGAAGAGATCATGATCAATCACAATAAGCCGGAAGTCGGGACGGGGTATGAGAAGAAACTTAACAGTTACGTTACCGAATTGAATCAAATCATGGGCATTAAACCTCCGTTCACGAAATTGACCAAGACGGCCCTGGACTATGATGAGTTCAAAGAAAGTACACACAAGGACAAGCCATTCCTGGAGTTCGCCTTTGAAGGTGTTCCGACCATGGCAGCCGTTGCAACGATCAGTGAGACGCAGTCCGAAATTCTCGGGTATGAAGCGGTAGCCCTGGATTCCCTAAAGAGAAGAGTGAGCGCCGCAGTATATGAAGTTGACCAATTAGTGCCGATGGTTCAGGCAGAAGCCAATTCGTTGGTGGCAGGGACTACCTATGAGGGCAAATTGTTTGTAGCAGGCTCTGCCTCGGGTGTGAACCCGGAAATGTTTTTTGGTAATTCACCCCTGAAGGTACAGGACGAAAATGTTTATGGTATCAAGGTAAAGATGGGCACAATCAAATTTCCTGTTCGCTCCGCCGCAACATACGATGCAAACGGGGTTGCCAATGCCACCTTCCATGTGAGAATCAATCTTCCCGGACGGGCTCAGCCTATCGAAACGGACGTCAAGTACAAAATACTCAGACCTTCTCCCCGGTTCGCGTCGGCGGCTTCCAGTACCCTGTATATTAATTGCGGAAATGAAGTTAACGTTTCAATTCCCGGCCTCACCGACGTCTCCGGATTGGAACTTTCGGTACCGGCTACAGAAGGCTCGAAAGTAAAGTTAGGACCGGGTAAGTTTGCTATTATTCCAAGCCGCCCACAGTGTCATGTGTCGGTTTTATTGGATGGTGTGAATGTGTATACAGAAACATTTACGACCAAAGAGGTACCGATCCCCATTGCCCGCGTGATGTTTGGAAATACGGCATATAGCGATGATCTCGGTCTGCCCCCGGGTACGGCCAACATCCGGATTGAGCCGGAAATCATCCAATCTGACTTTGTCCAGAATAACAAGAAAGACGCTAATTATATTGTGCAAAGCTTTACCCTCCTGGTGAAAGGCTCTCCTGTTCCGATAAGGGGCGGTTCACTAAATTTGGGTGCGTACAATTTGAGATCAGGCGATTCGTTTACTATTACAAATGTGAAAGTAAGCAGAAGTACTTACGATGGAAGGACAGTGGAAGTTTTGGGTAACAGGATGAGTAAGGTGGTAAAAATCAAATAATAACGCGGGTACCTATGAACCTCAGAAATGGACTTGTGGTAATCCTTCTTGGCTTGTCCCAGGTGGGCTTTTCCCAACTGGATACGATCTACAATACCAACTCCCCTATGTTTAGGACAGCGGAGCGGATCGCTTATTATGAGCAGCTTTACCGGTTCAGGGTGACTCGTTTTGTAGATTTGATCGAAAGACAGAATTCGGGGTTCAATTCGAAGAAATCGACCATTGGAGGGCTGATCATTGATTTAATTAATCAGAACAAGATTGACCCCTATAGTGGCGCCTTTGGAGATCCGGCCGATTTTGAGAACATTATGCCGGACACAGCTGCTATGGTCATCAGCGCAAATTTTGTGAAGTCACAAACCCGAGGTAGTTGGAAGGTTACTGAATCATATCAGGCGGGGGAGAAAGTTATTGTGAGCGTTACCGATGAAAGGGGGATCGTCGATGATAAAGTTTATGCTGCCCTTCAGGACAACATAGGAAAGGAGCCAACAACCAATGGTGGTACATGGCAGGATCAAGGCCCGATGAACACGAAACTGGACAAGGCCAGTGTTATCGGTATTGACCTTATTGAGGATGTTATTTTTGACAAGAGGAAATCAAGGCTGACGTACGATATTCTGGCCATCGGAGTTTGCCTGCTGGACCCTACCACCGGAGAAATTAATACCCGTTTTTTTATTAAATATTCCGACCTGTGTGCCCAAATTGAAAGGCTTTACAGAAGCAAGCGTGCGACAGAGCGTCAGAGCGTCGTTTGGCAGAACCGGTATAATCCTTCAGAAAGTAAAAAGTTTACGGATGCCTTTAAGCTGAGGTTATTCCATGGAATTATTAAGAAGGTGGAGAACCCCGACGATCAGTCTATCATGGATGTCATTTATGACAAAAATAAGGGCAAGGGAAGCTACGCAGAAGGTGTCTATGCAATGTGGGAAAAGGAAATGCAAATGATGGAAAAGGAACACAACCTCTGGGAGTTTTAAGAAATTGGATATAGACAAGGCCCCTCCGGACAGCTATCGGGAGGGGCTTTTTTTTGCACTGAACTTATGGAATCGATAATTATCCGGGCAGGAACGAAAGCAGATCTTCCGCGCGTGCTTGAGTTGATCAATGAATTGGCAGCCTATGAGCGTGCCGCCCAGGAGGTGACCAATACCATTGAGCAAATGGAAATGGACGGCTTTGGCATACAGCCCCTGTATGGAATGTATGTTGCGGAAAGTGAGAAGGTGATTGTCGGGATATCGGTTTATTATTATCGCTACTCAACCTGGAAGGGCAAGCGGCTCTACCTGGAAGATATCGTCGTCAGTCAATCGGAAAGAGGAAAAGGAATCGGGAAGCGGCTGTTCGAACAAACCATGAAAAAATCCCTGGAGGATAACTGCACAGGGATGATGTGGCAAGTGCTGGAGTGGAATGAGCCGGGCATTCATTTTTACGAAAAGTACGGGGCAAAACTCGATAAGGAATGGGTGAATGGTAGTCTCGAGGCGGGGGCGATAAGGGGATTGTTGGGAGCAAATGTGATTACTTGAAGTCTCCGATGTGTTTACTTAATGTCTCCGACAGGTGGTTCTACTCCACTTCTTCCAACAAGGTGTTAAAAGCAACATGCCTGTCCTTGAACCGCTGGCGATGCTCCTCCAGGAATTTTGGAGCAAATAATTCCAAGTACTGGTTGAATTGTATAATGGAAGGGGTAAAGTATTGGATGCAATAGGAGGAGGTTCCTTCGACTTCGTGAGAAAGTACCTTATAGAATTTGTGGCCCGTAAAGATGCCTGTACTCAGCATCTCCGGAATATGGGTCTCTTTCATCCAAAGCACCCACTCCGGCTCGATTTCTCTGTCTATGCCAAACGTTACGTTGTATAAAATCATGACTAAAGACGTGAATCAGCGAGAATCTGCGCGATCTGCGGGAACCAAACCGGTTGGGAAATCGTGGAAGGATTCGATCTTGATGTTGCGATAAAAAACTTCGCATCCCTCGGATTGAAGTTGGAGTTTGCCTTTTTTCAATGGCGTTTCTGTTTCATGGTCCGACTGTCTTGAATGATAAAGGACCATGTTCACTACACCGTTAACAACATGGACGCTGGTGTCGCCTTTACAATACAACTCGATGGTATTCCACTCCCCTGTTGGTCGTTCAGCGTCCGGATTTTTGAAACAACGCCGGCCTGCCTTGCTCTGCGCGCTAAACGTCGTCATGGTTCCGTTTTTATCATAAAAATAACGCCCCGCCGAATCCGGGGTGACGGGAACATCGAAAACACCGCCGGCCACACCCCAATAATCGCCGCAATCGCCCTCCTGGATTTGGAATTCCTGAGACCTCATCCAGTTTCCGTAATCAGCACCGTGCGGACCAACGGCAAAGTAGAGCAAGCCGCTGTCGCGTTTGCGGTTCCTGAATGAGGGTATCTTTGCCGTCCCCCATTTGAATTCAAGCACTAAATGGAAGTTACTGAATTCTTCCCGTGTGGAGATTCCTCCATGGTGTGCTCCTGAAATTCGGATCGCGGGCTGGCCGTCTTCGTTTACCACTGAAAACACATGACGCGGATCCTGGTTAAGTCCAAGGGGAATACTGTCTGTAATTTTCATGCTGTCGTTGCGCACCGGGCCAAGATAGGTGTCCCAGCCCTTCAAGTCAGAACCGTTGAACAATACAGTCCATGCCGGCTTCGATGGCCCACAATTAAATAGAATGGTCGCTGCGAATAAGGCGCAGCCGGCACTGGCAAATAGTTTCATGATGCGAGAATTTGAATTCTGGCTATTCTGAGAATTCTGTAAATTCTTATCCAAGATACAAAAAATTGGAAGTCAACTTACCCCCTTCAGCAATTGTGCCGCGGGCGATAATGCCAGCCGGGTCGTGGGTAAAGAGGGGCTGCAGAATCCGGTCAATTAGATCGCGCCCGAATTCTTCTGAGGCGCTGCGCGGCAACTCGCAAGGAAGATTATCGATGGCCATTACTGTGATCCAGCGAGGGTCGCTTAATGCCGGCCTTTCTGAATCTGACACCGGATCATAATCATAAATCGGATCAGGGATGGAACTCGCTCTCCGGGTAGTCGGAACGGACCCGTTGATGTCGCACGTAATGTCAGCAATGATTTTAATCCGGAAATGGGGTGAGAGCATATCGTGGCGGGCAAACAATACCGGCGCACCTGGATTCCAGTACGCTCCGGCCAGCAGCACATCCGAGGCGGCTGTGAAGGCAGCAAACGTAGATTGATATCGCTCAGGATTTATATGAAACTCTTCCCTGTTAAAATGACCTCCTGCTTTTCGAACATGATAGTCCGCACTGCTCAATTGGGCATAGACGGGCTCGTCAAACTGACGAGCAAGAAAATCCTGTGCACTTACTTTGCGAATTCCCGCCGTGTCCAGCGTTTCCATTGCGCCTTTAGCTACTCGTCCCGCACCGGTCAGGATGATCTTGATGAAGGGTAGCCTCACTTTCCGGAGCTCCAGCTTCAGATCGTTAATGTCAAAACATTCGTACGCTCTGCGCAAAGAATGGGTACCGTAGCGTTTGCCATAGGTCCAAAGTGCGTTGTAGGCCCCAACAATGCCGGCATAGCGCCCAAACGCGACTAACCGGTTGCCCTGGTTATCTTTAAGTGCTTCATAGTCGATCAGCCGTATGTTGAGGCTCAGGATCTCTTTAAGCAGGGTACGATTGTGGGGCTGTCTTTTCAGGGTATGAGAAAAAAAAAGATAGGTCTTGTTCGGGATCAGGTTCATGATCGGAACTTCCTTGATCCCCATCAAGACGTCGCAGAAGCTTACATCAGGCAAAACTTCAATTCCCCATGCTGCGTACTCATCGTCCTGAAAGCAGCGTACCGGGCTTTGCTGGCAAATTACTTTCACGTGGGGAAATCGTTGCTGAATTTCTTCTGCCTGAAGAGGAGTGAAAGGAACGCGCCTGTCGGGAGGGATCCTGCCTTCCCGGATGAGCCCGATGCTAATCGATTCCTTCGCCCGAGGCCTGACCATTAACTTTCAAACAGTCCGCCCAACAAAGAACTTGCTTCTTTTCTGGTATTGCCGCCGTACGGAGCCAGGGCCTGTATGAGTTTCCGGATGGGCATGGATTGTAGCCAAACTCTGCCGGTTCCCCTGAGCGTGGCAAGAAAGATCCCCTCACCGCCAAAGATCATTGATTTCAAACTTCCCGTCGTTTCGACATCAAAATCAATCTGAGATTCAAAGGCCACAACGCAACCGGTATCCACACGGAGGGTTTCATTGCTAAGAGTTCGCTCAATGACGGTCCCGCCGGCATGCACAAAGGCCTTTCCATCCCCTTGCAGTTTTTCAAGGATAAATCCCTCCCCCCCGACCAGACCAGCCCCGATTTTCCGGTTAAAAACAATAGAGAGTTTTGTACCGTAAGCGGCACAAAGAAAACCGTCTTTTTGAACGACCAGCTCATTTCCAGGACTTTGTGCCAGGTCGACGGAAATGATCGTCCCCGGGTAGGGCGCCGAAAATCCCACTTTTGCTTTCTTGTTTCCGCGATTCGTGAAGTGCGTCATGAAAAGCGATTCGCCCGTAAGGACCCGGCTCCCGGCCGAAAGGAGTTTATCAAAAAGACCTTGATTCGGGGCGGATCCATCGCCCATTTTGGTTTCAAACATAATACCGTCCTCCATATAGAGCATGGCACCGGCTTCAGCAATTACGGTTTCGGAAGGGTCAAGTTCTACCTCTACGATTTGGATGCTATCTCCAATAATCCGGTAGTCAATTTCATGGGATCGGTTCATGGTTCGAATCAATTGTAGTCTAGGGTAACGTAATACCAGGTAAGATGGATTCCCAGGGAAATTAATACTTTACTTTTTCTTCTTTTTCCTCCCCTTTTTCAGGTCTTCATAGTCTTCCCGTTCAGCCAGTTTCTTATCATCGACATTCTTGTCGAGAAAGTCAATGAGTTTCTCGATCTTCATGTTGGATTTAAGTTCACCGAATTGGTCAATAGCGAGCTCAAATCCATCCAGGTCTTTGTGGACCCGTGGTTTGCCTTGCTTTTTGCTGGGGAGGTCTTCTTTCTTTTTCATCGGTTAGCGTTTGTTTTTCCCGCAGATCTCGCAGATTGACGCAGAGTCGCTGTCTACGTGAGATGCGTCGTCAGGCAAGCGCAGTGGATGCAATCTGCGTAAATCTGCGCGATCTGCGGGAGATAATTTCATGGTGTTACTTTCAAACTCAATGTTCTCAATGCGTAATCAATCCGGTCCAGAACCTCCTGTTTTCCGATGATTTCCATGGTCATCATCAAATCTGGACCTGACGCGCCTCCGGTGAGGACTACCCTGACAGCCTGCAGGATTTTGCCAGTGGCAATGCCCAGGTTGGCAGTTACTTTTTCCAGTGTGGCTTTGGCCCCTTCCGCCGTTGCGGAAGGCAGCTTGTCCATTTCCCCGCGAAAGGCCCGCAATACTTTCACCGCGTCCTCATTCCATTTCTTGGCGACTACTTGTTCATCGAACGAAACAGGGGCCTCAAAAAAGAACTTGCCCAACTTCCAGAAATCATCAGGAAAGGTAACCCGGTCTTTCATCACCGAGCATATTTTTATTGCCTTTTCTTTGCTGCAATCAATCTTTTCTCTTTTGAGCGACTCCAGCAAATAGCCTGAAAGGTCTTCATCCGATTTCGCTTTCAGGTATTGCTGATTGAACCACTGAGCTTTGTGAATATCGAACTTTGCACCCGCTTTTCCAATTCGCTCAATCGTAAAGGCCTGGATAAGTTCCTCCATCGAAAAGATTTCCTGTTGCGTACCGGGGTTCCATCCAAGAAAAGCCAGAAAGTTGATCAGGGCTTCGGGCAAGTAACCGCTCTCACGGAATCCTTTAGTCAATTCCCCGGTCAGGGGGTCAGTCCAATCCAAAGGGAAAATAGGAAAGCCCATTCTGTCGGCATCCCTCTTACTGAGTTTACCATCGCCTGTTGGCTTCAACAGCAAGGGCAAGTGCACAAATTCCGGCATTTCGTTTTCCCATCCCAGGTATTTGTACAACAGCACATGAAGGGGCGCTGACGGAAGCCATTCTTCACCGCGAATAACGTGGGAGATTTTCATCAGATAGTCGTCGACCACATTCGCCAAATGGTACGTAGGCATGCCGTCTGACTTCATCAGCACTTTGTCATCCAGTTCGGAAGGGTGCACGGTTACGGTGCCCCGGATAAGGTCATGGATATTTACCGTCTTCTCTTGCGGAACCTTAAACCGGATAACGTGCGGCACCCGGGAAGCTATTAATTTGTCAACCTCGACTTTTCCAAGGGTTAACGAATTCCGCATTTGCATCCGCGTCGAACTGCTGTATTGCTGGTGATCTGCCCCCTCGGATTTCAGGCGTTCACGCATGCTATCCAGCTCTTGCTCGGAGTCAAATGCATAATACGCGTATCCATCGGCTATCAACTGGTGGGCATACTGAGCATAGATTGGTTTGCGTTCCGATTGCCGGTAGGGAGAAAATGGTCCACCCACACCCGGGCCCTCATCTATTTTTATGCCTGCCCATTCCAATGAGTTCAATATGTACTCTTCCGCACCCTGCACGTACCGGGTTTGGTCAGTGTCCTCTATCCGCAAAATCATAGTACCCTGATTCTGCCGTGCCAGCAGGTAATTGTAGAGCGCCGTGCGTAACCCGCCAATGTGTAATGAGCCTGTAGGGCTCGGAGCAAATCGTACTCGAACTTTCATTTTTTTGGGGACACCAATTGCAAAGGTAAAGGATTTTTTCCCGCAGATTTACGAAAAAGGATTTCCCGCAGATAGCGCAGATTTACGCAGAGCGGGAATTCGCTAGTCTAGTTCAAGCGTCTTTGCGATTATCTGCTAGAGAAGCGACAAGAAAAGGCCTTGCAAATCCAAATGACTCTCCAATCGTACGCGAATTGATTTCATACCGGACCCTTCTGCGAAAATCTGCGTGATCTGTGGGACATCCTTTTCGTAAATCTGAGCGATCTGCGGGAACATTTTTCCCGCAAAAGGGCGTAAATCTTCCTACATTTGTGATTTTATGACGGAAGAAAAGAGCTCGAACTTTCTCGAAGAGATAGTTGAAAATGATCTGAAGGAGGGCAGGTATACCACGATTGCAACGCGGTTCCCGCCTGAGCCCAATGGATATTTGCATCTGGGCCATGCAAAAAGCATCTGCCTGAACTTTGGACTTGCTTTGAAGTATGGAGGGAAGACCAACCTGCGTTTTGATGACACGAACCCGGTGACAGAAGAAACCGAATACGTCGACGGCATTAAAAACGATATAAAATGGCTGGGTTTTGAATGGGCACAGGAACTGTATGCGTCCGATTATTTTGAGAATCTTTATGAATTTGCGGTTACGCTCATCAAAAAAGGACTGGCCTACGTGGACGACAGTTCAAGTGAAGAAATTGCCAGGTTGAAAGGCACGCCAACACAAGCGGGAACAGACGGCCCCTGCCGGAACCGCAGTGTTGAGGAAAACGTGAAGTTGTTTGCGGAAATGAGATCGGGTCGTTACAAGGACGGAGAAAAAGTACTGCGTGCGAAAATTGATATGGCGCACCCTAATATGCACCTGCGCGATCCCCTTATGTACCGCATCAAGCATGCCCACCATCATCGCACCGGCAACGCCTGGTGCATCTACCCGATGTATGACTTTGCCCACGGCCAATGCGATGCGATTGAAAAGATTACGCATAGCATCTGCACGCTGGAATTTATCCCTCACCGTGCCCTATACGATTGGTTTATTCAGCACCTTTCCATCTATCCATCCAAACAATATGAATTTGCGCGATTGAACCTGACCTATACGATCATGAGTAAGCGCAAACTCATTCAATTGGTCAGTGAGGGACATGTCGCGGGATGGGATGATCCAAGAATGCCAACCCTGGGGGCGGCGCGAAGAAGGGGCTATACCCCAAAAAGCGTACGTGAATTCTGCGATAAGATCGGTGTTGCCAAACGCGAGAACCTGATTGATGTTGGATTGCTGGAGTTCTGCGTGCGTGAAGATCTCAACAAAATTGCGTCGCGAAAGATGGCCGTATTCGATCCCGTTAAGGTCGTTATCATCAACTACCCTGAAGGCAAAACGGAAATGCTCGAAAGCGAAAATAACACAGAGGACCCGAACGGGGGTATCCGGGAAATTCCATTCAGCCGCGAGCTATACATCGAACGGGAAGACTTTTCCGAGAACCCGCCCAAAAAATATTTCCGCCTGGCTCCTGGTCAGATGGTGCGTTTAAAGAGTGCCTACATTATCCGGTGTGATGAAGTGATCAAGAATAAGGACGGCCGGATCAGTGAATTGCATTGTACCTATATACCGGAAAGTAAAAGCGGATCGGATGCTTCGGGCATTAAGGTGAAGGGTACGTTGCATTGGGTCAGCATTCAGCATGCTGTTCCGGTCGAAGTCAGGCTGTACGATAGGCTCTTCAAGGTCGAGAATGTGAATGAGGCCGAAGGGGATTTTAAAGACTATCTGAATGAACACTCTCTACAGGTCATTCCCGCAGTGTATGCGGAACCATCAATCGCTACTCCTGGACCCCACGATCGCTACCAGTTCATACGGAAAGGGTATTTTACACTTGACCCCGATTCGACCCCCGCAAAATTGGTGTTTAACCGCACCGTTACCCTCAATGACATGTGGGCAAAGGAAGTGAAGAAGGTAGTCTGAGTTGTGATTTTAATGATTGCGATGTTTCCTTTGCCTTAGTGACCGCTATCCATCATAATCAGCCTTACGATCACAAAGAATCACAGTTTAGGTTCCGCAATTGCAATACACGAGATCTCTACGTTGGCGTCTTTTGGAAGCCGGCTGACCTCCACGGTCTCGCGGGCCGGGGGTTCGGCAGGAAAATATTTTCCATAGACCTGATTGACGAGCGGGAAACTGGCCAAGTCTTTTAAAAAAATGGTGCTCTTTACGACGTGGGAAAAATTCAGCCCGGCGCCTTTCAGAATTTCTTCGAGGTTCTTCATCACCTGATTCGTTTCATCGGTAATATTACGGGTAAGGAGATTGCCGGTTTCTCTTTGAAGGGCAATCTGGCCCGACAGAAATAAGAGATTGCCGGCTTGAATGGCCTGGCTGTATGGACCAATGGGTTCGGGTGCACTGGCGGAATAAACAACGGTTTTTGACATAACGATGGGTTTGTTACTTTTGGTCAAATATCTGAATTTCCATTTAGTTATGAACATTCTGGTGGTGGGCGGCAATGACAATGCAAAGGAATGCCGCCATAAATTTGGCCCTGATCACACCTATATTCACGCAGAAAGTCAAAAGCCGGCAAGATCATTTCTTGATCAATGCGAAGTGGTTTTCGATTTTTTGAATGATCCGAAGCCAAATCAATTGGAATCGTACAGAGGTATTCAGGCTCCTGTATTCATTAATACAGCAAAGATCAGTTTGCATCTGCTCAATCATCAACTCACATCGCCCCTGGCTATCCGACAATTTGGATTCGCAGGATTGCCGACTTTTTTGAACCGGCCGGTTTTGGAAGTGAGCCTGCTC
>WNFM01057734.1_pt1 | contig 18021 bp, 15 predicted proteins | sample 5400271 | NCBI WGS metagenome assembly WNFM01 (sample SAMN13153352, study PRJNA577476) | soil metagenome | isolation source: 60 cm saprolite on Douglas fir-dominated hillslope | place: USA:California | collected 2013-09-17 | reverse complement strand
CGAAAGAGGCCGACGAGCTACTGGCTCGGGACGGCCGGGCCTGGCGGCGGCTCACGTCCTGACCACGCCGCTAGTCCCGAGCCAGCTCCCGGCGCAGCCGCCGCACCACGAGGCGCAGCAGCTCCAGGGCGAAGCCGGGGACCTTCTTGACCAGCTGCTGGAAGGAGGCCTCGTCGATGACGGTCACCCGACAGCCCGGGCCGGCCACCGCGGTGGCGGTGCGGGGCGCGTGGTCGATGAGGGCCATCTCCCCGAAGACCTCTCCCGGATCGAGGGTCTTGATGACGTCGCCCCCCTTGCGGAGGGAGACCGTGCCGTCGCGCACCACGTACATCTCGCGGGCATCCTGGCCCTCCACGAAGATGACGGTCCCTTCCTCGTAGGAGCGGGGCTGCTCGTCCACGAACGCGAGCATCTGGCTGTGGCTCTTGATCTCCGGCATCACGACCTGGTCGGGGCTAGCCGACGCTGCCCTCCAGGCTCACCCCGAGCAGCTTCTGGGCCTCCACCGCGAACTCCATGGGGAGCTCCTTGAAGACCTCCTTGCAGAAGCCGTTCACGATCATGTTGACCGCGTCCTCGGTCCCGATCCCCCGGGACTGGAAGTAGAAGAGCTGGTCCTCGCCGATCTTCGAGGTGGTGGCCTCGTGCTCCATCTGGGCGGTGGAGTTCTGCACGTCGATGTAGGGGAAGGTCGAGGCGCGGCACCGGTCGCCGATGAGCAGGGAGTCGCACTGCGAGTAGTTGCGGGCCCCGTCCGCCGCCTTGCCGATCCTCACCAGGCCGCGATAGGTGTTCTGGCCGCGCCCGGCCGAGATCCCCTTGGAGATGATCGTGCTCTTCGTGTTCTTGCCGACGTGGATCATCTTCGTGCCGGTGTCGGCCTGCTGCATGTTGTTCGTCACCGCCACCGAGTAGAACTCCCCCACCGAATCGTCGCCCTGCAGGATGCAGGAGGGGTACTTCCAGGTGATGGCGGAGCCGGTCTCCACCTGGGTCCAGGAGATCTTGGAGTTCGCTCCCGCGCACTTGCCGCGCTTGGTCACGAAGTTGTAGATCCCGCCCTTGCCGTCCTTGTCCCCGGGATACCAGTTCTGGACGGTCGAGTACTTGATCTGCGCGTTCTCGTGGGCGATCAGCTCCACCACCGCCGCGTGCAGCTGGTTCTCGTCGCGGATGGGGGCGGTGCAGCCCTCCAGGTAGCTGACGTAGGCGCCCTCGTCGGCGATGAGCAGCGTCCGCTCGAACTGGCCGGTGTTGGCGGCGTTGATCCGGAAGTACGTGGAGAGCTCCATCGGGCAGCGCACGCCCTTCGGGATGTAGCAGAAGGACCCGTCCGAAAAGACCGCGGAGTTGAGGGCGGCGAAGAAGTTGTCCGTGTAGGGCACCACCGTGCCCAGGTACTTCTCCACCAGGTCTGGGTGCTCGCGCACCGCGTCGGAGAACGAGCAGAAGATGACGCCCACCTCGGCCAGCTTGGCGCGGAAGGTGGTGCCCACGGAGACGCTGTCGAAGACCGCGTCCACCGCGACCCCCGCCAGCCGGGCGCGCTCGTGCAGCGGCACCCCGAGCTTCTCGTAGGTCTCGAGCAGCTTGGGATCCACCTCGGCCAGGCTCTTGGGCCCGTCCTTCTTCTGCTTGGGAGCCGAGTAGTAGACGGCGGCCTGGTAGTCGATGGGCGGGTAGTGGACGTTGGGCCAGGTGGGCTCCGTCATGGTCAGCCAGTGCCGATAGGCTTTGAGCCGCCACTCGAGAAGGAAAGGAGGCTCGCCCTTCTTGGCCGAGATCAGGCGGACGACGTCTTCATTGAGTCCGGCGGGAATCGTGTCGGACTCGATGTCCGTGACGAACCCGGCCTTGTACTCGGCATTGGCGATCTCGTTGATGGGCGGTGCGCTCATGGTCTTGTCACCTGTGCTCGACGATATCCAATCTGCACAAAAAGGTCAAGTTTAGGGCCACTAGCGAGCGACTCGACGACAATGATGATGATAGTGAGGAGGTAGGGTGGAATCCAGGGACGCGTCCCGCAACGGCGGCCCGGGTGCTGTGCTCTGGGACCTCGACGGGACCCTCATCGACTCCGCCGGGCTCCATTGGCTCGCCTGGAGCGAAGTGATGGCCGAGGAGGGCCACCTCATCTCGCCCCGCGAGTTCGCGGACTCCTTCGGGAAGCGCAACGACACGATCCTCCGCGGCCTCCTCGGCCCCGACTTGACCGATGACTGGATACAGAGCGTGAGTGACGCGAAGGAGGAGCGCTACCGCAGTTACGTGCGCAAGCGGGGGCTCCAGTTCTTGCCCGGTGCCGCCGAGTGGCTCGCGCGGCTTCGCGAGGCCGGGTGGAAGCAGGTGCTGGCCAGCTCAGCCCCGCCGGCCAACATCGATTCGGCCCTCGAGGCCCTGGACCTGGGCCGCTGGCTGGATGGGCTGGTATCGGCCGAGGAGGTGGGGGTCGGCAAGCCCGACCCCGCGATCTTCCTGCGCGCGGCCGAGCGCGTGGCCGTGCCGCCCGCCCGTTGCATCGTGGTCGAGGACGCCCCGGCCGGGCTCGAGGGGGCGCGCCGGGCGGGGATGAAATGCGTGGGCGTGCTGTCGTCGCACTTTCCGGAGCTCGTCGCCGACGTTGTGGTCCCGTCCCTGGAGGCGCTGCCCGCCGACGCGTTCTGGACCCTGCTCGCGCGAGCCTGAGGGGGGCGGTCCCCGGGCGGCCGTTCCTGCGGTATAAGGGGCCACGCCCATGCCTTGGCCGCAGATCTACGACCCCCTGGGGAGCACGTTCCTTTCGACGGTCGTGGCCGCCCTGCCCGTGGTGGTCCTCCTGGGCGCGCTGGCCCTCTTCCGCTTGCGCGCTCATGTCGCGGCCCTCCTGGGGCTGGGTGTCGCTCTCGCGGTGGCCCTCGGGCCGTTCGGCATGCCGATCCCGGCGGGAATGGCGGCCGCCGCGTACGGTGCCGCCTACGGCCTCTTCCCGATCGGGTGGATCGTCCTCAATCTCATCTTCCTGTACGACCTCACGGTCTCGAAGGGGCACTTTGCCGTCCTGCGCACGAGCCTCGCCCGCCTCTCCCCCGATCCCCGCATCCAGGTGATCGGGATCGCGTTCTGTCTGGGCGCCTTCTTCGAGGGCGCGGCCGGCTTCGGCACGCCGGTGGCGGTGACCGCCGCGCTCCTGATCCAGCTCGGCTTCGCGCCGATACAGGCCTCGTGTCTCTCCCTCGTCGCGAACACGGCGCCCGTCGCCTTCGGCGCGCTGGGAACGCCGATCCTGGCCCTCCAGGGAGTGACCGGGCTCGACCTGATGGCTCTGTCGGCCATGGTGGGACGCCAGCTCCCGTTCTTCGCGATCCTCATCCCGTTCTGGGTGGTGGCGGCTTTCGCGGGCGTTCGCGGGATGTGGGGGGTCTGGCCGGCGGCCCTGGTCGCGGGCCTGGCGTTCGCGATTCCGCAGTACCTGGTCTCGAACTTTCACGGGCCCTGGCTCGTGGACGTGGTGTCGGCGATCGCTTCGATGGCGGCCCTCGCGGCCCTGCTCCGGTTCTGGCGGCCGCGCGACGCGTGGCCGCTTGCCGGGGGTGGCGGGACGACGCTCGCCAGCGATCCCGCGCCTGCGTCGCGCGCGGTCTGGCAGGCCTGGCGGCCGTGGCTGCTGCTCTCCGCGAGCGTGTTCGTCTGGGGGCTGCCGGCGGTGAAGTCGTTCCTGAACCGGCTCTCCGCCCCCCGCTTCGCGGTGCCGTACCTCGACAAGCTCGTGGAGCGCGTGCCGCCGGTGGTCGCATCGCCGCGCGCCGAGGAAGCGGTCTTCGTCCTGAACTGGCTGTCCGCGACCGGCACCGGCATCCTGGTGGCGGCCCTCGTCGCGGGAGCGCTCATGGGCTCGTCACCGCGCGAGATGCTCGGCGCCTACCGCCACGCCCTCCACCGCGTGCGCCATTCGCTGCTGACCATCGCGGCGATGCTCGCTCTCGGCTACGTCACTCGCTACTCCGGCACCGACGCGACCATGGGGCTCGCCCTGGCCAGGACCGGCGTGTTCTATCCCTTCTTTGGAACCCTCCTGGGCTGGCTGGGGGTCGCCCTCACCGGCTCGGACACCGCGTCCAACGTCCTCTTCGGCGGGTTGCAGACGATCACGGCCGGCCAGACGGGCATCCCTCCGGTGCTCATGGCCGCGGCCAACAGCTCGGGCGGCGTGATGGGAAAGATGGTGGACGCGCAGAGCATCGTGGTCGCCAGCGTGGCCACGGGCGCCCACGGCCAGGAAGGCGAGATCCTGCGCCGGGTGTTCGTGCAGAGCCTGGTCCTGGCCGCCCTCGTCGGGTTGCTCGTGGCCTGCCAGGCCTACGTCTGGCCCTTCGTCCGCATGGTGCCGGCGCCGCGCTGAGGTGCGATCCGTCGCCGAGGCCTTCGCGCACGGCATTCCCGGTCTATGGACGTGGACAGGAGGTACCCGGCAACCTGGCCAGGCGTGACGCTGCGGCCACAGAGCTCGGAGACTTCCTGGGCTAGAAGAGCCAGCTCCGCCCAGCGCGCGGGATCAACCGGAATCTTCGGCCGGCGGGTGGCCCCTTTCAATGCTGGCCGCCCGCCGCTCGAGGACAGGCGGGCCACGATCTGTTTGGCGAGCTCCGGCAAGCGCCGGTCCGAGGTGTGATCGTCCAAGAGAGGGCCGTTCTGGAGCTTGGACCAGGGTTCGGCCTCCCCGGTTTAATCCCACTCGAACTTTTGGGCCCGAAAGTCTATACTCCACGTCTCATTTATCCAAGACGTTGAACTCAGGCCAGCGGCGGCCAGGAGCGGTCGAAATGTCTGCCAGCGCACGACTTGCGCTATGGGCTATCGGGCTCACCGCAGTGCTCGTGCTGGTCGGTGCGCCACTTGCCGGTTGGCCGCCCGTCGTCCGGCTGCCCGCGGTGCTGGTCCCGGCGCTCGCGCTCGCCGTCTGCGTGACGCGACCGTGGTCCTGGCCTGAGCTCGACCGTCGAGCCTCGGTATGGCAGCCGTCCCGTAGCCACGTGTGGTCCGCCGCGGTCGTGATCGGGCTGGTGCTCTTCTGGTACGTGTTGACCCGGTTCCATTCGGGCCAGATCAACGCAGTCGATTTCACCATCTACTACGACCGACCATGCTTCCAGACGGTGCATGGGCGACCGCTCTTCGTGGAAGTCTCGGACACTCCGGGCTTCTCCCATCGCAGCGACCTGGCCGATCACGCGTACTGGGGGATGCTCGCCGTCTGCTCCGTGTACGCCCTTCATCCCAGCCCGCTGTGGCTCCTCGCGGCCTCGGTGATCGCCGTGGTGGTGGGCGCGGTGTATGTGCTGCGCGTGTTGCAGGTGGTAGGCGCGGGTGGAGTGGTGGCGAGCGCGGCGGCGCTGGCGTTCGTCCTCAACGACAACACCGCTCGAACCCTGAACTACGGCTTCCATCCCGAGGTGCTCTATGCCTGCTTCGTGCCCTGGATGATCGACGCCGGCCTTCGCGGCTCGCGAGGGCCTTTCCTCGCCGCGACGCTCGCGTGCGTGCTCGTCAAGGAGGACGCGTTCCTGGCGATCTTTGGCGTATCCGTCGCGCTCGCCCTCAACCGGTTCCGCGTCATGAGCTGGGCCGAGCGCTTCCTGTTCCTCGTGTTGCCCACCTCGGTCGCGCTCGTCAACCTCGCCGCCTACTACGGTTACGTGGTGCCCCTGCTGACGGGGGAGACGCACCCGACGTATGCCCATTTCTGGGGGAACTACGGCGATACCCCAATACGTGCGTTCACCGGAATGTGCCGCCACCCGCGGCGCGTCCTGAAGGGCACGATGACCTCGGGCGTTTTCAGGATCCTGGAGCCTCATTTGTTCCTTCCCCTGATCGGCTGGCGCTGGGCGCTCGGCGTCGTTCCGATCGTCGTGCTGTACGGTGCGTCCGCCAACGAGCAGGTCCGAGCGTTCGGGATCTACTACGCCATGGTTCTCGTCCCATTCCTGGTCATTGCCGCCTCCTTGGGCGCGCTCACCGTGGCGCGCCGACTCGTCACGAATGTCGGTACCGCCCAGGTCATCGCGGGCGGCGCCATCCTGTTGGGAGCGTTGCTCGTCGGGAGCGGCAACCGAGGCTACAGCCTGCGTCCTTGGAAAGGCGAGATCGCCGCCGTTCCCGCGGCCCTCGCGAGGCTGGCTGACGAGCCCGTTGTTCTCGTACAGAGCGGACTCTTTCCCCATGCGGGATACGACGGGCGCATTCGACTCCTCACACCGGAAACGCTCAACGATCCCCGGCATGCCGGCGCGGCCGTTCTCCTCGCCGCTGATGTCCCGGCGTATCCGTACAGGAAGTTCGACCTCGCCGGCCTCATGTCCCGGCCGCCCATTCGCCCCATGCCCGCGGGAATGACGGCCGTACGTCTATCGACCCTGCCAGGAGTCGATGGCGCTCGGAGCCATCCGTGACCAACACGCCGCCCTCGACGCTACCTGGCGGTCCACCCGCCGTCGATCAGGATCGTGTCGCCGGTGATGAGAGACGCGGCGGGTGAGGCCAGGAACACCACGGCTCCTGCGACGTCCATCGGCCGGCCGATGCGGTGCAGGGCGGCGATCCGCTCGACCACCTCGGCGCGGTTCCTGGGATCGGCGAGATACGGCTCGGTCCCGGGAGTGGCGATGAAGGTGGGCGCGACGGCGTTCACGGTGATGTCGTGCTTGCCCCACTCCACGGCGAGACACCGGGTCAGATGCGAGAGGGCGGCCTTCGTCATGCAGTAGACCGACTCCCCGGGCAACGCCACGAAGCCCGCCTGCGATCCCACGTTGACGATGCGGCCGTAGCCCTGGCGGATCATCACCCGCCCGGCGGCCTGGCTGGCGAAGAACGTCCCCTTCAGGTTCACGGCGAGGGTGAGGTCGAAGTCCTCCTCGCGCACGGCTTCCGCCGGGTTCTCGGGCGCGATGCCGGCGTTGTTCACGAGAATGTCGAGGCGCCCGAAGCGCGCGACCGTCTCCTCCACCGCTCGAGAGATCTGGTCCAGGCGGGTGACGTCCATCTGGAGCGGCAAGGCCCGCCGGCCCATGGTCTCGATCGCGTGCGCCAGGTCGCCGCCGGTCTTGACGTCGCGCAGACCGAGGGCCACGTGCGCGCCCGCGTGGGCGAGCGCCCGCGAGATCGCGTTGCCCAGGCCGCGCGCGGCTCCCGTCACCAGGGCCACTCGATCGGTCAGATCGAAGCTGGGGTAGTCGTTCATCGGCGCTCCCTTTCGATGGTTCCCTCCGGAGCCGTCGTGGTGGGGATGGATTCTAGCGCGTGACCCGCTAGAATGAATCATCGCGAATTTCGAGGAGGATCACATGTCTCGACGAGGCTGCTTCCCGCTCGGCCTGGCCCTTTCGCTGTCGCTGTCGCTCGCGGTCCATGCCGACGAGGAGCAGCAGCACGAGCACCAGCACGACGCATCGGAGAAGCTGGGCACCGTGGACTTCCCCGTTTCCTGCAACGCGGCCGCGCAGCAGGGCTTCGGCCGCGCGGTGGCGCTCATCCATTCCTTCTGGTACGACGAGGCCGAAAAGGCCTTCGGCGAGGTGGCGGCGCTCGACCCCTCGTGCGCGATGGCCTATTGGGGCATCGCCATGAGCAACTTCCATCCCATCTGGGCGCCCCCCACTCCGGCGGAGCTCGAGCGCGGGCGGGCGGCCGTCGCGAAGGGCAAGTCGCTGCCCACGCCGACCGAGCGGGAGCGGGATTACATGGCCGCCATCGAGGCGTACTACAAGGACGCCGAGACCCTGGACCACGGAGCCCGGAAGGCCAGCTTCGAGAAGGCCATGGAGCGGGTGTACGTCAAGAACCCGAAGGATCGCGAAGCCGCGATCTTCTACGCTTTGGCGCTCCTGGGCACCGCGCCCCCGACCGACAAGACCTACGCCCAGCAGAGGAAGGCGGGAGACATACTGAACAAGGTCCTCCCCGGGGCCCAGGACCACCCCGGGGTGGCGCACTATCTGATCCACAGCTTCGACTATCCGCAGCTCGCGGACGTAGGGCTTCCCGCCGCGCGGGCCTACTCCAAGATCGCCGCGACCTCGCCCCACGCCCTTCACATGCCGTCGCACATCTTCACGAGACTCGCGCTGTGGGACGACTCGATCGAGAGCAACCTGGCATCGAGGGCGGCGGCGCTGCGCCACGTGGAGAAGACCAGGCCGGGGTATTCCTCCTTCGATCAGCTCCACGCCCTCGACTACCTGGCGTATGCGTATCTCCAGCAGGCTCGCGACAAGGACGCCGCGCAGGTCCTGAGCGAGGTCGCGGAGGTGGACAAGCTCGACTTGCCGAACTTCGCCGCGGCCTACGCGCTGGCGGCCGTGCCCGCGCGGTATGCCCTCGAGCGACGGCAGTGGGCGGCGGCCGCGGCCTTGACCGTGCGCCCCTCGAGCTTCCCGTGGGACAAGTACCCTTACGCGGAAGCGCTCACGCACTTCGCGCGGGCCCTGGGCGGCGCGCGCGGAGGCGATGCCGCGGCGGCTCGCAGCGGGCTCGCCCGGCTCGCCGAGATCCACAAGGCCCTCCTCGATGCCAAAGATGCGTACTGGGCGGGGCAGGTGGAGATCCAGAAGCTCGCGGCCGAGGCGTGGATTGCGCACGCCGAAGGCAAGGACGACGACGCCCGGCGCCTCATGCGCGCCGCTGCCGACCTCGAGGACTCCACGGACAAGCATCCGGTGACGCCGGGATCGGTCCTTCCAGCGCGGGAGCTTCTGGGCGACCTGCTCTTCGAGCTGGGGGAAGCCACCCCGGCGCTGAAGGAGTACGAACTGTCCCTCGCGACGGCTCCGGGCCGCTTCAACAGCCTGTCCGGCGCTCTGCGCGCCGCGGATCGGGCCGGAGACAAGCAGAAGGCGGCCGAGCTGTTCGCAAAGCTCGACTCGCTCTGCGCCCGGGCCGACGGCTCCCGCGCCGAGCTCGCCGCCTTGCGCGCCACCTACGCCAAGAAGAGAGCGGACCGCTCCTAGACCGCCAGCTCTTGCCTTCGGCGTCGATTTCGTCCACTGTAGCCGTCAAAGCGCTACACGGTCGCGGCGGGGGGGATCACTGAAGGTGCGGTCCCGCTGGTGATGTCAGTCGGTGACCCCGCCGTGGGGGTTCCCTCGCGGCCCTCGATGAAGGTTGCGGAACATGCTGAAACCCCTTGCGCTCTCCGTGTCAGGCCTCGCCGTCTTGCTGGTTGCCTCGCCCGCTCTCGCTTCCTTCCACCTGATGAAGGTCGAGCAGGCGATCGGCGGCGTCGCAGGCGACTTGAGCCAGCAAGCCATCCAGCTCCGGATGCGGGCTCCGGGACAGAACCTCGTGGGCTCCAACCAGGCCCGGCTCAAGGCCTGGGACGCCGCGGGATTGAACCCGGTCACCCTGATCATCTTCCCGTCGGACGTCGCGAACGCCGTCCAGGGTGCCCGCATACTCGTGGTCAGCCCCGCGTTCGCCGCCGCCCAACCCGGGATCGCGGCCGACTTTGCGATGACGAGCCTGATCCCGGCGTCGTATCTGGCGGCCGGGCGGCTCACCTTCGAGGACGGCGGCGGGACGGTCTTGTGGTCCCTGGCGTGGGGCGGGTCCGCCTACACCGGGTCCAATCTCGGCTCGACCGTCAACGATGCCGACGGGAACTTCGGGCCGCCGTTTGGCTCGCCGCTCCCCTCGACCACCCTGCAGGCGCTGCTTTTCTCGGCTCCCGATCCGACCGGCACGGCCCTGAGCACGAACAACGCCGCCGACTACTCGATCACGGCGGGGACAGCCACCTTCACGAACAACGCCGGGGCGTCGGGGACAGTGGGGCCGCCCGCGCCCGCTCAGTTCTTCAGCCTGACGCCCTGCCGGCTGGCCGACACGCGTAACCCGGTCGGGCCCTCGGGGGGCCCGGCCCTCCAGGCCAACTCCACGCGCACGTTCCCGGTGGGCGGCCTTTGCAGCGTGCCCGCCGACGCACGCGCGGTGGCCCTCATCTTGACCGTAGTGGAGGAGACGGAATTGGGTGATCTGCGCCTCTATCCGGCGGGCGGCATCCTGCCGACGGCGAGCGCCATCAACTTCACGGCGAACCAAACGAAGGCCAACAACGCGGTGATCCCGCTCGGCGCCTCCGGCCAGATCGCGGTCCGGTGCGACATGGCCCCCGGCAGCACGGGCTCCACCCATTTCCTCTTCGACGTGTCGGGGTATTTCCGCTAGGCGGCAGACGATGACGAGAAGCAGCTTCGCCCGCGGGGTGTGCTGGATCGTGCTGGCCCTCTCCGCGGCCGCCTGCGGCTCGTCGGGAGCCGACCGCTCGCCGCCGATCCCGGGATCGCCGCCGGCGCCCCCCGCCACGGGTTGGATGCTCGTCTGGAGCGACGAGTTCGACGGCCCGAGTGGCGCCCTCGTCGATGCCGGCAAGTGGGTGTTCGAGGTGGGGGGGAACGGCTGGGGCAACCAGGAGCTCGAGTACTACACGGACCGCCCACGCAACGCATCCCTCAACGGCGAGGGAGCGCTCGCCGTCCAGGCCCTCCGCGAGACGTACGCGGGGCCCGACGGGGTCACGCGCGAGTACACCTCGGCCCGCCTCAAGACCCAGGGCAAGTTCGAGCAGGCCTACGGGCGCTTCGAAGCGCGTCTCAAGGTCCCCCGCGGGCAGGGATTGTGGCCCGCCTTCTGGATGCTCGGGAACGACATCGGCGCTTCGGGTTGGCCGCTCTGCGGCGAGATCGACGTGATGGAGAACATCGGCCGCGAGCCCTCGACGGTGCACGGCACGATCCACGGCCCCGGCTACTCGGGGGCCTCGGGGATCGGCGCGCCGTTCATCCTCTCCGGCGGAGCCAGTGTGGCCGACGACTTCCACGTCTTCGCGGTGGAGTGGGAGCCCGCCGCCATCCGTTTCTACGTGGACGCCAGCCTCTACGCAACGCGCACCCCCGCGGACCTGCCCGCCGGACAACGCTGGGTCTTCGACCACCCGTTCTTCCTGCTGCTGAACGTCGCGGTGGGCGGGAGCTGGCCGGGGAGCCCGGACGCCACCACGGTCTTTCCGCAAACGATGCTGGTGGACTACGTCCGCGTGTACCGACGTCAGCCCTAGGGGGAACGCATCGTTCCGAGTGATCTTGACGATATGCATGCACATGCATGAGAATGGATCATGCGTACAACCATCGAGATGAAGGATGAGCACCGGGCCGCTCTACTCGAGATTGCCGCTCGGCGCCGGCTCAAGGGGTTCTCGGCTCTGGTCGAAGACGCGGTCGCGTCCTACCTCAAGGCAGATGCAGCGAGGAGGGCCCGGCGACGAGGGGCCCTGGCCTTGAAGGGAAGCCTGTCGCGGGCGGAAGGCGACCGGTTTCGCAAGGAGGCCGCCGCGCTGCGGAGGGCCTGGCGATGATCGTAGCGGACACCGATGTGCTGATCGACTTTCTCTCCGGTCGCGAGCCGGTTGCCTCTCGGGTGGCTTCTGCGATTGCTGGCGAGGAGGGCATGGCGACGACCGTCGTGTCCCGCTTCGAGCTCGTTTCCGGGGTACGGACCGCAAAGCAGGAGCGTGCGGTCGGTAGGCTGCTCGAGGCGCTCTCGACGCTGGCTCTCGACTCCCCGGCCGCCGATCGGGCCGCCCGGGTGCGGCGTGACCTCGAAAGGGCGGGCGTGCCGATCGGTATGGCGGATAGCCTGATCGCCGGAATCGTGCTCGAGCATGGTGGGCGGCTGCTGACTCGGAACCAGCGCCACTTCCAGCGCGTGGAGGGCCTCGCCCTTGCGTAGCACCGATGACCTGGATGGGGAGGAACCCCAACATTACCGAACAGAATCGGCCAGGCTCAGGGCTCGCCTATCTTGTGCTCGCGGCCCGGTTCGAGCACGGCCAGGTCGAGCACGATCTCCGTCGATGCGGCTGCCGGAGATGTCTGCGGTGCCGACAGGAGCAACGCCACCGATAGAGCCAAGGACATGAGGGCGCCTCCTGTTCGTCCAGTCTATGACAATCCATGACATAGACCGTCCCTCTCACCGGTCCAGCTCACTAACTACTTGTGATGAAGGAGACGTTAGCCCAGGCCGGCGCGCGTCAAGGTGAAGGCCTGCCGGTTGCCTTGCGGAGCGGAGGCCTTCTTGCTACCCTCGACGTTCACTCTGTGAACAATTTGCGCCGCAACGCCGTCGCGATGGGTCTGGCCTTCCTCCTCTGCGCCCCTGACATTTCTGCGGGGCCGATCCGGTTCCGATGGCTGGTGGATCTGGGAGCGGAGTCTCTCGCGGCCGCGCCGCGGACGGCCGGGGCCAGCGAACGGTCGATCGCGATCTCGGTGCCGGGCGCCGCCTACGTCTTTTCGGTGGGTCCCGATGGCTCCCTTCAAAAGAGGAAGCGGCTGGCCGCCGATGCCTCGGCTCCGTACGGCATGGCGACGCCGGACGCGGGCATGGCCCTCGCGAGCAAGGAAGGCTCGGTCGGCCTCTGGGCCTTCTCGCCGAGCGGGGACGCCTCTCTCCGATGGCGGCGGGAGCTCGGGGAGCGTGCCACCTCCGTCGGATGGGATGGCGGCGATCTGGTGCTCGTCGCCACCTGGCGGAACCGGCTCGTGGCGTTGTCGGCCACGGATGGCCAATCGCTCTGGACGGTCGACATCGCTGGTCGGGCCGACGCCCCTGCGGTCGTCGAAGGCAGGGACGTCTTCGTTGCCACCAAGGCAAAGACCCTCTTCCGCATCGACGCCGCCACGGGCGGCATCCGGTGGAAGGTGGGGCTCCCCGGCCTCGTCCTGCATCCGCCGGTGCTGGTCGGCGACAAGCCGCGCCTGGCCCTCTGTGGGACGTGGGACGGCCAACTCTTTGCCTACGACGCCCTTACGGGCCAGGTCCGCTGGTCCGTGGCCCTCCCCGCGAAGCTGGCGGGCGCCCCCGTCGCGGGTCCTGGAGTTGTGGCGGCCGTCACCGCGGAAGGCACCGTCCATTCCTATGATCTGGCCGGACGATCCCGCTGGGAGCAGCCCGGCTCCTCCGAAGGCGCGGCGACGCTTCTCCTGCAGTCGCCGGGCGGGGTGGCGCCGAGGCTCCTGGTGGTCTCGAAGGTGCTGGTGGCTCTGGACCTGGCCACAGGAGCGCGAATTGCCGACTATCCCAGGGCGGCGGTGGAGCAGCTCAGGCGTCGGTTCGCCGACGCCATGCTGGAGGGCGTGAAGACATACTCGGAAGGTGAGAAGCAGGCACTGCTGGAGCGGGAAGCCTTCGATGTCTCCGGGGCTCCATTCGGACCGGGGCATCTCGTGGGGTCCCAGGTGACCTTCGGCACCGAAGACGGATGGGCGTACCTTTTCGACGCGTCCTCCCTCCGGCCGCTGGCCCGCTATCGGGCCGGACAACCGTGCTCCGGGAGTCCGGTCCTGGCGGCGGGACGCGTCCTGGCCGTCGCGGGAGAAGAGCTCTTCGGGCTCGATCCATCGACCGGCCGGGTGCTCTGGAAGAAGGTCCTCGGGGCCGAGGCCGGAAGGGTCACGGGGCAGTCCAAGGACGGCGTGCTTCAGTGGAGCCTGCGCGGCCGGTTCCGGTCGGTGGCGCCACCCTCCCCCGCGGCGCCCGGGGAGTCCAGCACCGTGCCGTGGCTCGCCGACGACGGCGAGGGGAACCTGCGCGCCGTTTGGCCCTCGGGGCGTCTGGGGGACGAGCCGCTGCCGGCGGGTGGAGACCTCCTTCCGGTCCAGGCGACGTCGGTCCGCTCCTGGGTGGCGGCGACTCGCGAGGGGAAGGTGTTCTCCGTCACCTGGGAGCAGGATCCGGGACCGAGCGGCGGACGCCTGGTCGAGGCCTGGCAGAAGACCTTCGATGAGCGCCTGGCGGAGGTTCGTTTCGCCGGAGGCCGGTTGGTGGTGCGGTCCGAAGCGGGCACGCTCGTGGGGTTCGACGAGGCTCGTCAGGAGATCTGGAGGATGCGCCTTTCCAGCGAGGATCGCTTCGAGCTGGTTCCCCAGGCCGCTTCCCTCCTGATCCTGGGCGCCGCGGAGCTGCGGGTCCACGACTGGGTCTCCGGCGAGCCGAGGTTTCAATGGAAGGTCGGTTCCCCTGCCGTCGGGGCCGACATCCGGGGCCGGGCTCTCCTGTGGCTCGACCGTTCCGGAGCCGCGCACGCGGTCGACATGCAGGACGGGCGTCTCCTGGACACCACGGACCTGGGCGGGCCTCTGGCCGCGGCGGCCCCCACCCGAGACGGCTTTCTCGTCATCACGGCCGCGGGAGAGGCAGGATTCGTGGAAGCGGCGGGCGAGCCGGTCGCCGCCGCTGGCCTGGAACGAGATCTTGTGAGAAGAGGAGAGGGAAAATGAGGCAAAGGCTGCTGGGATCGGGCTTGCTGCTCGCAATCCTCGTGGGAAGTGGAGGATGCGCGGCCCCGCGCATCCTGGGAAGGGCCACCCTCGTGGATGAGAGCGGCGGCCCCGGCACCGCGGCCCCGGGGGTAACCCTGAACTTCATCAACCTGCAGGGGAAGATCGAAGACTCGGTCGCCACCGTCCAGACCGACGCCAAGGGCGAGTATCGCTCGGCCGAGCTTCCTCCTGGCAAGTACACGGTGGAGGCCGTGTTCCCGGGCTACGTCATCGGGAGCACGACGGTCGTCCTGCAGAAGCACGGGGCCAAGAAGGCGCCCTTCGCCCTCAAGAAGATCCGCGAAGCGAAGGGCAGGTCCGTCAAGGAGAGCCAGGACGACAACATCCCCAACCCCGGCGAGGTGAAGATCAAGCCGCCCTTGTGAGTCCGGGGCGTTTCGGTCCCGGGTGGTTGCGGCGCTCGTCGCCGGTCGTCTCGATTCGTTCTCGATTCGTCGGGAAGAGGAGGGGCTCATCATGAAGAATTGGATGCAGGTGGCCGGTGCGGCCGTGCTCGTTTCGACGTTGGGCTTCGGTCTGTCCGGATGTCGGAAGGAGGAGACGCCTGCCCTCACCGTCCGGCTCAAGGCGGTCACGCCCCAGGGCGATCCGCTGCCCGGGGTGTCGGTGGAGGGCCTGGGAAAGGCCCAGGGCCAGACCGACGCCGAGGGGAAGCTCTCCTTCCAATTCAAGAAGGACGTGGGAGAGGAGTTCACGGTCTCCGCCAAGCTCGACCGCCCCGGAATGCAGTTCAAGCCGTGGCAGCAGGCCCTCGTCGTGCGCAAATGGGACACCGCCCGGCCCGAGAGCCTGGAGTATTCCATCGAGGCCAAGCTCGAGCCCGCGGCCCTGTCGTCGGTGATCGAGCTTCAGACCGGGGACGTCCCCGCCACGGCCGCCGACATCCGGATCGACGGCAAGCCGGCCAAGCTCGATTCCAGCGGTCACGTGAGCGTGGACCTGGGGACCCAGCTCTCGCGCTCGGCGAAGGTGTCGGTTCGGCTGAAGGACTTCGAGCCCTTCGACCAGACGGCCACCCTCCGAGCGGGCGAGACCTTCCCCGTCACCCTCGTCAAGATCGGGGCGGTCTACGCGAAGCTCCTCGTCGCCTACGAGGCCATGGAGCGGTTGAACCCGGTCGCGGGCGCCGAGGCGTCCCTCGGAGGGAAACCCATCGGCAAGACGGACGCCGCCGGCACCTTGAAGTACCAGGCCCCCGACAAGGAGGGCGTCCTGGAAGTGAAGAAGGAGGGGTTCCTGCCCGCCACCGCCACCGCCAAGGCGCCGGCCCGAAGGGCCGGCCAGGTCGTCGTCCTCCTGGTTCCTCGCGAGGCGCCGGTCTACCGCGTGGTGCTCCTCCCCGCGAAGAGCGGGAGCCCCGGGGACGCCGAAGTCGACGCGGCCCTCGCGGAGATCGATGACAAGCTCTCGGATCACCTGTTCTCGCACTCCTGCTTCGAGAAGGTACCGACGGAGAAGGCGGCGGACGCCGTGGTCTCGGTGCTGGCCAGCCGGGCCGAAGGCGGCCTGTTCCTCGCGGTGAAGGTGGCCTGGGCCAAGGGCAAGCCGATCGGAGGCTTCGCCGAGACGGGCAAGTTCGCGCGCATCAAGGCCCTTTCCGAGGACGTCACCTCCAAGATCCTGGAAGTCTTCCCCTTCGAAGGCCACGTCCTGGGCTTCGAGGAAGGCCGCGCCGTCACGAGCCTGAGCGCGGGGAGGGACCGCGGCGTGAAGAAGGGAGACGGAGTCGCCCTCTACCACTGGGACGGCGCCGTCCCCCCGAAGATCGCTCCCCTGGGCAAGGGCGTCGTGCGGCGTGTCGACCGTGACTTCTCGCGCGTCGAGCTTTCGAAGGGGGCCCAGACGCCGGTGCTGGGGGACAAGGTCGTCCTGCTCCCCCGGGCCGCCGAGGCCGCCTTCAGCGGGGCCGTGGCCCTCACGGTCAAGGCCGGCCGAGAGGGCTCGGAGAAGCCTTTCGCCGACGTCAACGTGTACCGCGACGGGGTCTGGGTCGGCGTCACCTCGGCCACCGGCGAGCTCCGCGTCCCCGTGGCGTCGGGCGAGAAGCACGTGTTCCTCTTCGCGCGGGCCGGGATCAAGCCCCATCAGGAGGAGATCAAGGTGGGCCAGGGCGCCGAGCAGAAGACGATCCTGCTGCCGCAGACCCTGTCGCGTCTCAAGCTCGCCTCCGAGCCTTCCGGGGCCCGGGTGCTGGTGGATGACGCGGAGGTGGGCACGACCCCGCTGGAGACCGACGTCCTCATGGGCTTCCATCGGGTGAAGCTGGAGCTGCCGGGCGAGGAATGGCGCGTCTACGACAAGGTCCTGGAGTTCACGGCCCTCGAGGAGAACTACACGGGCAGCCGCCGCGTCGCCCTCCAGAAGGACGTGCTGAGGCAGAGCGACGCGCTCCTCGAGAAGGGCAACGTCGACGGGGCCATCACCCTCCTCTCCCAGGTCCAGCCGGGGCACGCCGACTACTCCGCTGCGCACCACCGCCTGGCCGGCCTCTACCTGGACGAAAAGAAGGACCCCGCCCGGGCCATCCCCGAGTTCCAGAAAGTCCTGGATCTCCCCGAGAACCGGGAGCTGGTCAACAAGCGCTTCGCGGTGACGTTCATGAGCCTCGGACGGGCCTACTACCTCCAGGGGACGGCCGAGGGCTACCAGAAGGCCATCGATCAGCTGCTCATCGCGCGCAACAACAAGAGGTTCTTCCCCCAGGACAAGCACGACCAGGCCACCCACGACACCCTCTACTTCCTCGCCCTGGCCTCCCACAAGCTCTACCACCTCCGGGGAGACGAGGGGCTCCTGCAGGAGACCTCGGCGCGCTGGAAGGAGTACTTCGATTTCTTCCCGGCCTCGCTCCAGAACGACGACGAGGTGAAGCAGGCCCGCACGGGCGCCGAGCACTACTACGAGGAGGTCCGGAGGAAGCTGAAGGAGGCCGAGTGAAGCAGTCGGGGCTCCTCTGGGCCCTGGTCGGACTCGGGCTGGGGCCAAGCCCCCAGGCCCCGGCCCCCCTGACCAGCGCCTCGATGCCCTCGAAGACCTTGACCATGATCACGCGGCAGCTCGTGCTCCGGAACGTCACCGCCACCCCGGATCAGAACGAGGCGAACCCGCGCTTCTCCCCCGACGGACGGTACTTGAGCTTCGAGCGGCGACACGGATCCGCCCAGGCCATCTTCGTGGTGGGCACCGAGGCCCCGGGGGGAGCGGTGGAGCGCATCACCTCGCAACCGCCCCGGGCGGCCGCTTCCGCGGAGGAGGCGCTCCTCGGGGGAGCCCGGGCCGACGATTCGTACAACGCCCAGATCTCGTTCTATGCCGACGCCCGCAGCTTCGTGTTCACCGGGAACGCGGGAAGCGGGGTCTATCGGCTCTATGAAGGAACGCTCGGGGGAGGGCCGCCACGGGCCTTGACGGCGCAATCGAAGGAAGACGGCCACCCGGCCCTCTCCCCCGACGGGCGGTGGCTCGTGTATGTCTCGGCGCGGGCGGGCATCGGAAAGCTCTTCCTCCGGGATCTGGCGACCGGCGCGGAGCGGCAGCTCACCGCCGGAGAGAAGGTGGACTTGTACCCGGCCTGGTCGCCCGATTCCAGGCTCGTGGCCTACACCTCGGGCGACAACGACAATCACGACGTGTTCGT
>WNFM01023594.1_pt1 | contig 18021 bp, 16 predicted proteins | sample 5400271 | NCBI WGS metagenome assembly WNFM01 (sample SAMN13153352, study PRJNA577476) | soil metagenome | isolation source: 60 cm saprolite on Douglas fir-dominated hillslope | place: USA:California | collected 2013-09-17 | reverse complement strand
GGCGTCGCGGGACGGGGCGGCGGGGGCGGCGGCGCCACGGTGACGGCGACCGGCTTCGGGGTTTCCGGCGCGGCGGCGAGCGGCGGCTCCGGCGGGGGCGGCGGTGTCTCGACCGAAATCGGCTCGGGCGGCGGCAAAGCTTGCGGCGGTTCCGCCGGCGCGGCTATTTCCGTGTTGGCTTCCGGTGCGGCGTCCGCCGGCGGCTCCGGCACTGTCGGCGATGTTTCAGTCGGCGCGGCCTCGGCCGGCGGTGTCTCGGCCGTCGGGGTGGGCCCCGGCTCCGCCGTCGGTTTCGACGCCTCGAAGCTGAGCGTCACCGCGACGACGGGTGGCGGCTCCGGCAGGGGCGTGAGCGAGGCGTAAAGAATGATCGCGGCGCCAATGACGGCGTGGATTGCCGCCGCGGCGACCCAGGCCGGCCGGCGAAAACGCGGCGCTCGTTGTTCGAGCTCGCCGCGCCATTCGCGAAAGGCGAGGGGAACCGTGCCGAGGCGCGCTTGTGTCCGATCGGCATCACTCACCAGCGTCAGCCGCGCCGTCTTGAAGGGGATCACCCGGCCGAACTCTGCCGTCGACGCGACGCCCCCGTCGCCCCGCCGATCCCGCTCCGTCCAACCGGCGTTGCTCATCGCAACAACCCTCCCGCGGGCGGTGCTTGTCATGCGTCGCCCCGCGCCGGCAATGTCGCCGGATATTGGCAGGTGTCGCCGACAGCGTGCCATAACTCATAAGAACTATGGATGATCCTCGAATTGGCTGGTCGGGTCTGCGACGCAAATTGGGCTTGCAACGCATCCGAAAAGGATATATTTTACCGAAATGGCTCTGGCGGACAGGTTTGGGCATGCGCGATAGACCAACACCCATTTGTAGAAAAACCTCCCCAAAACCGCTCAGGATACAACCGCCCGCCTGTTTTTCGCCTGTAGTTTACAGGCGGGCCATGTCCCGGGCGGCCGTCATATGACCACGCCCGGCATCGTTTTCGACCAGGTCAGCCACCTTTATCAGCCGGCGCGCGGCAAGACGGTGCTGGCGCTCGACCGTGTCTCGCTCGACGTCCGCGACGGCGAGTTCCTGGCGCTGCTCGGCCCCTCGGGCTGCGGCAAGAGCACGCTGCTCTACCTCCTCGGCGGCTTCCTGCCGATCGCCAGCGGCGGCATCACGGTCGGCGACAAGGCGGTGACGCGGCCGGGCCCCGATCGCGGCATCGTCTTCCAGAATTTCGCCCTCTACCCGTGGAAGACGGTGCGCGGCAATCTGCTCTATGGCCTCGAGAAGCAGGGGCTGGCGCGCGCCGAGCGCGAGAGGCGGGCGCAGGAATTCATCGACCTCGTCCATCTCCGCGGCTTCGAGGAGAGCTACCCCTCGCAGCTCTCCGGCGGCATGAAGCAGCGCGTCGCCATCGCCCGCACCCTTGCCCTCGACCCCGCCATCCTGCTGATGGACGAGCCTTTCGGCGCGCTCGACGCACAGACCCGCGGCCTCATGCACGAGGAGCTGCTCGCGATATTGCAGCGCCGCCCCAAGACGGTGGTCTTCGTCACCCATGACGTGCGCGAGGCCGTCTATCTCGCCGACCGCGTCGCCGTGATGACGGCGCGGCCCGGCCGCATCAAGGCGATCGTCGACACGTCGGCCCTGCGCGGCGATCCCGAGATTCTCAAGACGGCCGAGTTCGCCGAGATGGTCGACGACCTCTGGCGCCTGGTGCGCGACGAGGCGCTGATCGCGCAGGGCACGCGGAGTGAAGCATGAAGGGTCCGCGCGTCCAAACACCCCCACCCCGACCCTCCCCCGTCAAGGGGGAGGGGGAAGGGAAAGGTTCTCTCAACAGACCCCCTCCCCCCTTGAGGGGGAGGGAGGGGTGGGGGGTATCGCGTCGCTTTTCCGCCGCCCTCTGGCGCTTCGTCCCGCTGCTCGTCCTCGCGCTCGCCTGGGAGGCGGCGCCGCGTCTCGGCCTCGTCTCGCCTGCCGCGTTGCCGCCGCTCTCCGCTGTGCTGCGTGCCTGGAGCGGGCTGCTGCTCGGCGGCGATCTCGTCAGCAACGGCGCGTCCTCGCTGGTCAATCTCGTCAGCGGCCTCGCCGCCGCGATCGTCGTCGGCACGGCGATCGGCGTGCTGATGGCGTGGTACGCTTCGGTCGAGACGATCGTCAATCCGCTCATCCGCTGCCTTTACCCGCTGCCGAAATCGGCGCTCATCCCGGTGCTCATCCTGTGGTTCGGCATCGGCGCGGCATCGAAGATCGCCGCCATCTTCATCGGCTGCCTGCTGCCGGTGACGATCAGCGCCTATAACGGCGCGCGCGGCGTCGACGAGACGCTGGTGTGGTCGGCGCTGGCGAGCGGCGCCAGTCGGGCGCGCGTGCTGTGGGACATCGTGCTGCCAGCCGCGCTGCCCGAGATCCTCGCCGGCACGCGCACGGCGCTCGGCCTCTCCTTCATCTTGTTGGTCAGCTCCGAGTTCCTCATCGGCCATACCGGGCTCGGCTATCTCATCTCCTTCCTCGGCGAGGGCGGCGTCTACGATGCGATGTTCGCCGGCGTCCTCACCGTCGCCGCTTTCGGCTTCCTCGCCGACCGCCTCTATCTCGCGGCAATGCGGCGCCTCCTCGTGTGGCGACAATGAGCCGATCTGGCGCCCTCTTGGCGGTGCTGGCGCGCGGCGCCTCGCTCGCCGTGCTCCTCATCGCCTGGGAGCTCTCGGCGCGGGCGCAATTCGTCTCCGATTTCCTGCTTCCCGCCGCCTCCGCCGTCGCCGAGCGCATCGTCGCCGACGCGCTCTCCGGCGATCTCCTGCGCAGCCTCGGCCTGACGCTCTACCGCGCCCTTTGCGGCTTCGCGCTGGCGGCGGCAGGCGGCATCGCGCTCGGCATCATGATCGCCCGCATCGCCTGGGTGCGCTGGTTCTTCGATCCGCTCGTCTCGATCGGCATGCCGATGCCGAAGATCGCCTTCCTGCCCGTCTTCATGCTGTGGTTCGGCCTCTTCGACGCCTCGAAGATCCTGCTCGTCGCCTTCTCGGCGGTGTTTCCCGTCATCGTCGCCAGCTGGTCGGCGACCGATGCGGTCGACAAGTTCCTCATCTGGTCGGCGCGTTGCGCCGGCGCTGGCGAGCGCCGCCTCTTATGGGAGATCGTATTGCCGGCGGCGTTGCCGCAGATCATGACCGGGCTGCAGGTGGCGCTGCCGATCGCCCTCGTCGTCACCATCGTCTGCGAGATGGCGATGGGCGGCGAGGGGCTCGGCGGCTCGATCATGAAGGACATGCGCTTCGCCGACTCGCCGGGCGTCTTCGCCGGCATCGTCGAGATCGCTCTCGCCGGCGCGCTGCTCGTCAAGACGACGGAGCTGGCGCGCCGCCGCTTGCTGGTCTGGCACCAGGAGGCGCGCGGATGAGCGCCATGCCACTGGACGATTTATGTGCAAACTCACCTAATCCTCTCCTATCATTCCGTCGCGACAACGATAAGACGGGATGGGAGAGAAACATGGCTGACAGGGATATCGCGCGCCGGCGGGTCAGCCGCCGCGCGCTGATGCGAATGATGGCGGCGGCGGGGAGCGGCCCGACCCTGGCATCGCTCGGCGCCGACCGTGTCTTCGCCGTCGAGCCGGAATTCCAGGTCGCCAACCCCAAATATCAGCGCTTCTACACCGGGATCGACGGCATCCACGGCAACGATGCGAACTGGGTCAAGCAGACCAGGCCGCGCCTGACCTGGCCGAGCGCCGGCGAGCTGGTTCCCGAGCTCACCGTGACGCTCGATTCCAGCCTGCCCGACCAGCTCGACGCCTGGCGCAAATGGTCGGCCGACGCGCAGAAGATTGGCCTCAAATACACTATCGTCCAGGTCTCGCCGGCGCGCTGGCTCGAGGTCACGCTGGCGCATCTCCACGGCGACGTCGAGACGCATTGGGGCCAGCTGCGCCCGGAACGCATCGATCCCGCCGACTATCTCGTCTCGCGCGGCCATGGGCTCGACCGCCGCAATTTCGGCGAATGGGTCAACGAGACCTATGACGACCTCGCCGAGACGCAGGTGCGCGAGAGCGATCCCGCCCGCCGTCTCGCCGAGGTCCACGAGGCGGCGCGAGTCCTCGCCGATGACAGGTACATCAACCAGCTCGGCTGGGGTCCGGCGATCATCGACGTCTATAACAGCCAGGATTGGCAGGGCGTCGTGCAGACGCTCGGCTTCGGCATCGCCTCGTTCGAGGCCTACCACAGCTTCCTCAAACTCAAGCCGAGGACCGGCAAGCGCAAGGTCGTGGTCGGCATGACGGCGCTGCTCGACACCACCAATCTCATCGCCGCGAACGGCAATATGCGGGCGATCGGCCGGATGATCTACGATCGCCTCGCCTATTACGATGCCGATCTCAAGGTCATCCCGTGGGCGGCGCAATCGTGGCAGCGCGTCGACGAGCGCAGCTGGGACCTCACGCTGCGACCGGGCATGAAGTTCCACGACGGCAAGCCGGTCACCGTCCACGATCTGCAATTCACCTTCGACTTCATGCGCAAATTCGATCGCGGCTTGTTCTGGACCGAGAACCGCTTCCTCGAGGAGACCGCGATCAAGGACGAGGCGAACAACATCCTGCATCTGCGCTTCAAGCAACCCTACGGAGAGTTCGAGACCAGCTTCCTGCAGCTCAACGTCATCTTGCCCAAGCATATCTGGGAAAACATCATGCAGGAGCAGGGCGTCGGCGACGATCCGCGGCGGCTGCGCATCGACAAGCCGATCGGCAGCGGACCGTTCAAGTTCGGCCGCTACCGCAAGGATACCGAGCTGCAGTTGATCGCCGACAAGGGGCATTTCGCGGCGGCCGGCATCGACGAGATCTGGGCGGTGGCGACGCCGACCGTCGACGGGCTGATGGGCCGGCTGCAGAGCCAGGAGATCGACTTCATCGAGGCGCGAGCGACGCTGCGGCCGAGCCAGGCGAAGCAGCTCGCCGCCTTCGCCCATCTCAGCACGGTGCACACCGCCGATCTCAACTGGCTGCACGGCGTGCCGCGCGTCTCGGTGCTGCCGTGGCGCGACTACGAGTTCCGCCGCGCCTGGCACCACAGCATCGATCGCAACTTCCTGGTCGACGTCGTCTGGGAGGGCGCCGGCCGCCAGCCGACCGCCAATACCTTCTTCGTCACGGGCAGCCCGTGGAACAACCCCGCTTTGCCGCCGATCCCGGCATTCGATCTCGACAAAGCGCGCGAGATCCTGCGCGCGGCCGGCTATAGCTGGGCGGCGGATGGCCGTCTCGTCTACCCGGCGCCGGACGACGCCGCCTTCCGCGCCCGCGTCGCCCGCGTCTGCAAGGAGGGCTATGCCTGGGGCGGCCTCAAGATGCTGGAGTAGCGATGGCGAAACCCAAAACAACACCACCGGAGCCAATGCCGGACGCCGGATGGCCCGCGAGCTTCCGCGACTCGCTGTTCTATTGGACCGGTCTGCTCGAAGACCGCTACAACCAGCTCTTCGTCCAGGCGATGCGGCCGCAGCGCGTCACCGTCTCGCGCTATCGCACGCTTGCGATCCTGATGGAGATCGCCGACCTCACCGTCAACGAGCTGGCGCGGCACAGCTCGATCGAGCGCTCGGCGCTGAGCCGGCTGCTCGATCAGTTGGAGCGCGAGGCGCTGATCGTGCGGCGGCCCAGCCGCGCCGACGGCCGCGCCCTCGAGATTCGCATCACGCCGAAGGGACGCGCCGCCTTCCTCGCCATGCGGCCGGTCCGCCGCGCGGTGCTGCGGCGGGCGACCGAGGGCATCGCGCCCGGCGAGATCGAGCGCATGCGGACGGTGATCCAGCTCATGCTGCACAATCTCGACGACGCGCGACCCGCCCGCAAGCGGGGCGGCCTCTAGCCGGCGAGGGCGGTCGGATGCGCCTCGGTTCGTGCCGCCAGCGTCGAGAGATCGGGCAGGCCGATGCGCAAGAGCTCAGTCGTCGCATCGGCGGTGATCTCGCCGCTCTCGCCGCGCGCGACATAGAGCGTCGAATGCTTGTCCCAGCGCGGGAAGCCGGCGCGCCCATTGCCCGAGAGCACGAAATACATGCTGCGCTCGTCGAGTTTCATGCTGGCGCCGGCCTCGATCTTGAAGATGTCGAGCAGGGTCTCGCATTCGGTGAAGACGCCGAGCCGCTTGCGCGCGACGCCGCCGTCGCCTTGCGCGATCCAGTTGTAGTTCTCCGGGTTCATGAAGACCGGGTCCTGGTAGCGGCGCTCGGGATAGACCATCGGGCGCTGGTTGATGTACTCCCAGCTCGCCTGGTAGCCGTCCATGTTCTTCTTGCGGCCGTCCGGCAAGATGCGGGTGTAGACGCCCTTGTTGAACTCGCCGGTCTTCTTCAGCTCGGCGACGCTTTCGATGAGCTGATCGGCGGACATGTAGCCGCTGCCGCTGGCGCCGCCGAATTGCAAGACGACGGTAAGCGAATCCTCGCCCGAGGTCTGCGGGCCGTAATAGGCCGCCTCGGGGAAATAGGCGACGGTTCCCGGACTCATCTTACCGTTGCGATCGAAATCGAACGTGCCCTCGATCTGGTAGCGCACCTGGTCGAAATTGTGATGGTGGCGCGGCGAGAAGAAATCGCCATAGGTCCGGACCATCTGGAAATGGAAATTCTCTGGCGTGCCGGTTTCGCCCTCGAGCAGGCGGCGGCGCTCGAACCTGCCCTGGCGCGGCCGGTGCTTGACGTCCTCGAGGGTGGTGTCTTCCAGGCGGACGATCTTCATGACGGTCTCCTTCCAAGAATTTTATGTGCAGTTTCACCTATTTTGGCACAGCGCGCGCTGCCGGTAAAGAGCGCGCGCTTCTTGCCGCTAGATGTCGAAGTCGGGCAGGCTCTGATCCATCGCCAGGCCGGGCGTCGTCTCGCGGCACCAGCCGACGATCTTGGCCGGGACGCCGGCGACGGTGGCGCAAGACGGCACGTTGGCGAGCACGACGCTGCCGGCGCCGACCTTGGCGTTCTTGCCGATCTCGATATTGCCGAGCACCTTGGCGCCGGCCGAGAGGAGGACGCCGTCGCGTACCTTGGGATGGCGGTCGCCGCGCTCCTTGCCGGTGCCGCCGAGCGTGACCTCCTGGAGGATCGAGACGTCGTTGCCGATGACGGCGGTCTCGCCGACGACGAGGCCGGTGCCGTGATCGATGAAGACGCCGGTGCCGACCGGAACGGCGGGATGGATGTCGATGGCGAAGACTTCCGAGACGCGGCTCTGCAGGAAGGCCGCGATGTCGCGCCGTCCGCCGCTATGGAGCGCGTGGCCGATGCGGTGCCACTGCAGGGCATGGAAGCCCTTGTAATAGAGGAAGGGCTCGGCATAGCCCTCGGCCGCCGGGTCGCGCGTGCGGATGGCGACGAGATCGGCGAGCGCGGCGGCGACGATCGCCGGCGTCTCGTCCATCGTCGCCAGGGCGAGGGATTCGAGGCGGTCGGCCGACATCACCGCGTCGGCGAGCTTGCGCCCGAGCAGGGCGGCGAGCGCCGAGGAGAAACTGTCGTGGCGCAGCACGGCGATCTCGAGCGAGCAGCGCAAGGCCTCCTCGCGCACGGCGGCGGCGGCGATCTCGCGCCTGAGCGACGACCACAGCTCGTGCTCGATCGACGACAGGCTGCGCTCGGGCGGCGCGGTGACGGCCGACGTCCTGAGATTCATGTCGTTCATGGCCGGATGCTCCTCGCGGCAAGTCATGCCTGGGCGGAATTTAGCACAGGCTGGGCTCAGGGTCATATCGGACGATTTTTTGCTAGGCAATCCGCCGTTCCGGGGCTTCAATGCGGCGGCGCCGGGGGGCGACCGGAGGCAGAAAATGAGTGCTGCAGGCAACCATCCTTCCCGCCGCGGGCTGCTGCAAGGCGCCGGTCTGGCGCTCGGTGCCGGCGCGCTGGCGCAAATCGCCGCGCCGCCGGCGGCGCAGGCCGCGCCGGAGCCGATCTGGAGCGCCGAATATTGGGCGCGCAAGGGCGAGGTCCGGCTCTTCATCTACCGCAAGCGCATCGGCAACGAGCCGCTTCCCGTGCTCTTCCTCGTGCACGGCTCGTCGTTTTGCGGCAAGTCGAGCTTCGACCTCGCCGTGCCGGGGCGGAGCGACTACTCGCTGATGGACAAATTCGCCGGTTTCGGCTTCGACGTCTGGACGATGGACCACGAGAATTACGGCCGCTCGTCGCGCACTGCGAGCAATTCCGACATCGCCAGCGGGGTCGCGGATTTGGCGGCGGCGATGGAGGTGGTCGAGCGCGAGACCGGGCAGAAACGCTTCCATTTCTACGGCCAGTCCTCGGGCGCGCTGCGCGCCGGCGCCTTCGCCAATCAGTACCCCGCCCGCGTCGACCGCCTGGTGCTCGACGCCTTCGTGTGGACCGGCGATGGCGCACCGGAGATCGCCAAGCGCAAGGCACGCATCGGCGAGCTCACGGCGCAGAACAAACGGCCGGCCGATCGCGAGCTCTACCGCAGCATCTTCAACCGCGACATGCCGGGCACCTCCGAGCCGATCGTCGCCGAGGCCCTCGCCGATGCCGAGGCGCGATACGGCGCCAGCGTGCCGACCGGCACCTATCTCGACATGGCGACCAAGCTGCCGCTGGTCGATCCGCTCAAGCTGCAGGGCGCCGTCCAGATCATCCGCGGCGAGTTCGACGGCATCGCCACCGAGGAGGATCTGCTCGCCTTCTACAAGGCGCTGCCGAACAAGGACAAGCAGTTCATCTTCCTGTCCGGCTCGGCGCATGTCTCGCCCTTCGGCATCAATCGCCACCGCTTCTGGCACGCGATGAACGAGTTCCTCACCATGCCGGCGCGGCGCGACGTCAAGGACGGCTGAGCGGGTCAGCCGTCAGCCAGGATCGCCGCGGCGGCCGCGACGCCGGCGCCCCTTGCTACCGGGCGGTCGAGCGCGCGCAACGTCGCCTCGAGATGGAGGAGATCGGTGAGGATGTCGCCCTCGCCGACCGCACCCATCGTGCCGATGCGGATGACGCGGCCGCTGAGCCGGTTGCGCGCCCCGGCGATCACCGTGTGGTGATGCTCGTACATGTGGCGCACGATGGCGCCGCCCTCGAGCCCTTCCGGCACATGGAACACGCTGACCGTGTCGGAGCGCCGCGCCGCGGCGGCGGTGAAGATTGGCAGGCCGAGCGCCTCGCCGCCGGCACGCAAGGCGGCGGCGAGGCGGCGATGGCGCGCCTGGACATTGGCCAGCCCTTCCTCGTCGATCATGCGCAGCGCCTCGCGCAAGCCGGCGATCAGCGAGAGCGGCGGGGTGAAGGCGGTCTCCGCCTTGTCGATCGCCGCCTTCGCCTTGCGGAAATCCCAGAAGAAGCGGGGGATCCCGTCGCTGCGCTCGACGACGCGCCACGCTTTGGCGCCGACGCTGACCAAGCCCAAGCCGGGCGGGCACATCAGCGCCTTCTGCGAGGCGCTGAGCAGGATGTCGACCTGCCAGTCGTCCTGCCGCATCTCGATGCCGCCGAGGCCGCTGACGGAATCGACGACGAGGAGGGCCGGGCTGTCCGCGACGACCTTGCCGATGGCGGCAAGATCGGCCACGGCGCCGGTCGCGCTCTCGTTGTGGACGACGCAGACGGCGCGGTAGTCGTGCCGCGCGAGACGCTGGCGGATGGCGGCCGGATCGGGTGCCTCGCCCCATTCGCATTCGACGCCGTCGACGATGGTGCCCATGCTCTCGGCGATCGCCTTGAAACGCTCGCCGAACTGGCCGTTCAGCGCGACCAGGACGCGCTCGCCGGGCGCCAGGATATTGGCCAGGCTCGCCTCCATGACGGCGGTGCCCGAGCCGGCGAAGAGGAGGATGTCGTTCGCCGTGCCGAAGATCGGCTTGGCACGCTTTTCGACCTCGGCGAAGAGGTCGTGCGCCTCGGGGCCGCGATGATTGACCAGCGGCCGGGCGATCGCCTGCTGGACGCGCTCGGGAACCGGCGTCGGTCCGGGCAGGCGCAGGCGATAGGTCGTCGGGCGCGGCGGCATGTTCTGCATCGGGTCTTTCCTGGACGTTATGGTTGGGCCAATACCTCGCCGCGGGCGATCTCGGCGAAGATCCAGTCGCGGAAGGCTCTGACCTTGGGGCGGTCGGCGGCGTTTTCCGGAACCGCCAGCCAATAGGATTTGCCGGTCTCGACGGCCAGGGGAAACGGCCGAAAGAGCCGTCCGGCGGCGATGTCGTCGATGAAGAGAGAGGGCGGCCCCATGACGATGCCGAGCCCGTCGATCGCCGCCTGCACGCCGACCAGGGTCGAGTCGAAGACGGGTCCGCGAATGGGATCGGCGAGCTTGACCCCGGCGGCGGCGAACCAGATCGGCCATTCCTCCTCTTCGGTGGTGCGCAAGAGCGGCAGGGCGGGCAGATCGGCTGGCGCCGTGATCTTGTCGATCAGGCGCTTGCCGGAGAGCGGCGTCAGCACCTCGCCGAACATGCGCTCGGCCTTGACCCCCGGCCATTTGCCGGTGCCGAAGCGGATCGCCACGTCGATGTCCTCGCGGGCGAAATCGACGAGGCGCTGCGTCGTCATCAGCCGGACGTCGATCTCGGGATGGGCGGCCTGAAAGCGCGGCAGCCGCGGCACCAGCCAGGTCATCACGATGGTGGTCATCGAGCTCACGGTCAGCGTGCCGACGGCGCTGCGCGCGCTCAGCCGGTCGATGGCGAGCGCCATGCGGTTGAAGGCGTCGCGCAGATCGGGGAGCAGCGCCTGGCCCTCGTCGGTCAGCAGCAGGCGCCGCGGCAGCCGGCGGAACAGCTTGACCCCGAGCCGCTCCTCCAGCGCCTTCACCTGGTGGCTGATCGCCGCCTGGGTGACGTGCAGCTCATCGGCGGCGCGGGTGAAGCTGAGATGCCGCGCCGCCGATTCGAAGGCACGCAGCGCGTTCAGCGGCGGGAGGGGTTGCGGCACAGTTTGACCTTAGGATTTCTAATCCATGCTACGAGAGAAGATCGTTTGAAGGCAAGCGCGTTCCGGCCCAATTTCTTCTCCAGCAGAACTTACCATGCCTCAAGGAGAATTGGCCATGTACGGACACATCTACGGCAAGACTCTGGTGGTCGGGTTGCAGCGGACGCCCCGCCAGACCACGCCTCTGCAGCGCCTCGAGAATGCGGTCTCCACGGCATTCGATAGGCTGCTGGCCTGGCAGGACCGGGCGCGCAGCCGGCGCCTGCTGCGCGGGCTCGACGACCACATGCTGCGCGATATCGGCATCGATCGCAGCGTCGCGGAGCGCGAAGGCTCGGTGCCGTTCTGGCGTTGAGCGCCGTCCCGGCGCCACGGCGCGATGCAGATCAGCCCTGCCGAGGAAACAAGCGCAAACCAAGCCTCCTTCTGATAGGTTTGCGCGCCGCGCGAATGCGGCCCTCGGCAGGTTGGTTCCCCATGGTTTCGCTCTCGCGCGCCGCGCATGCCCCCGCTTTCGACGGCGGGGAACGGACGCTGACAGGCATCGCGATGGCGCTCGTCGCGATGTTTCTGTTCAGCGGCATGGACGGGCTCTCGAAATATCTCGCGGTCGACTACCATCCGATCGAGATCGCCGCCATGCGTCAGTTCTTCACGACCTTGGCGCTGCTCCCCTTCCTCGCGCGCTCGCCGCTGGCGCTGCGCACGACGCGGCCGCTGCTGCAGATCGGCCGCGGTCTCTGCATGTTTTGCTCGTCGATCCTGTTCATCGTCGGACTGTCGCATCTGCCGATCGCCGACGCTTCGGCGATCGGTTTCGTCTCGCCGCTCCTCGTCACCGCCCTCTCCATTCCGCTGCTCGGCGAGAAAGTCGGCATTCGCCGCTGGGCCGCGGTGATCATCGGCTTCACCGGGGTGATGATCGTCGTGCGGCCGGGTACCGGTGCCTTCAACCCGGCGGCGCTCTATCCGCTCGTCTCGGCGGCGGCATGGGCGCTCGGCCTGATCCTGACGCGGATCATGCGCAATTCCGACCCGGTGCTGACGACGATCTTCTATTCCACCCTCGTCGGGTTGGTCATCGGTGGGGCCGCTTTGCCCTTCGTCTGGCGCACCCCCGATCTGACCGGGCTCGGCCTGATGGCCGCGATGGGGCTGCTCAGCGCGATCAGCCAGACCATGCTGATCGCCGCCTTCGCCCGCGCCGCCGCCTCGATTCTCGCCCCCTTCTCCTACAGCCAGATGGTGTGGTCGACATTGATCGGCTATTTCGTCTTCGCGACGCTGCCGGACGCCTTGACCTGGATCGGCGCCGCCGTCGTCATCGCCAGCGGCATCTACACGCTGCACCGCGAGCGCGTGGTCCATCGCGCGCGGCTGACGCGGCGAGCCTTGGCGTGACGAGCGAAGCGAGGGACTATCCGGCGATCTAGGAAGCCGCCGGAGGGATCGCATGCCGCCCAACACCTCGACCGACGACCCGGCCATCTTCGCCGCGCCGCCCAGCTTCATGGGCGTCCCGTTCTCCCACGACCTGGCGGCGAGCAAGGCGGCGATCCTCGGCGTGCCCTTCGATTGCGGCACGCACGCCGTGCGCATCGGCGCCCGACTCGGCCCCAACGCGATCCGCGAGCAATCGGCGCTGGTCCGCCCCTACGAGCCGCCGCTGCAGGATTTCAACCCGCTCGAGCGGCTCGGCCTCGTCGATTGCGGCAACGTCCGCGTCGTGCCGGGCGACATCGCGGCATCCTATCCGGCGATCGAGGCGGCGGTCGCCCGTATCGTCGCCGCCGGCGCCGTGCCGATGACGATGGGCGGCGACGGCGCCGTCACCCTGCCGCAGCTGCGGGCGCTGCACGGCAAATATCCCGATCTCGCGCTGCTCCATATCGATGCCCATACCGATACGTATCCGACCCCCGGCTACAACACCGCGACGACCTTCACGCGGGCCGCCGAGGAAGGGCTGCTCGACACCGCCCATTCGCTGCATATCGGCGCCCGCGGTCCCGTCTACATGCCCGAGGTCTTCGAGCACACGCGCCAGCACGGCTATCGCCTGGTCAGCGGCGTCGACCTCCTCGCGCGCGGTATCCCGTCGGTTCTCGAGGAGGTCCACGCGACCCTTGCCGGCCGCCCGGTCTATCTCTGCTTCGACATGGATTTCTTCGACCCGTCCTGCGCCCCCGGCGTCTGCACCCCGGCCTGGGGCGGCGCCTCGGCGCGCGAGGGGCTGGCGCTGCTGCAGGGGCTCGCCGGGCTCAATCTCGTCGCCTGCGACATCAATACGGTGAGCCCGCCGCACGATGTCGGCGGCATGACCGCCTTCCTGGCGGCGACGGTGATGCTCGAATGTCTCTTTCTGATCTGCCGCTCGCTTGGCCTCGCGCCGCCCTCATGACACCGGCTGCTTCCTGGCGCGGCTGTAGAGCACAAGCCCGACGGCGAGGCAGAGAGCGATGAAGGCGAAGGCGGCGCGGTAGGCGATCTCCGGGCGGCTGCCATCGCTGGCGGGAAACATCCCGATGACGGAACCGGTGACGATCGGCAGGATGGCGGAGCCGATCACCTGCGAGAGATTGACCGTCGTCGCGCCGCGCCCGGCAAGATGCGGCGGGAAGCGGCTGTTGGCGTCGGCGACGTTGACGACGCTGTAGGCATCGACGAGGCAGAACAGCACCAGCGCCGCGATGGCGAACGCGGTTGCCGGGTGCGGCGTCGCGGCCAGCATGGCGAGCACCGCGATGCTCAGCACGGCGCCGGCGCAGACGATGCGCTTGCGGGCGCGCAAGCGGCGGTCGAGCGGTCCATAGCAGAAATTGCCGGCCATCTGGGCGAGGCCCATGGCCAAGAGGACGTTGCCGCGCGCCACCGAATCGAGCCCGTGCACGTCGTTGAGATAGGGCCCGGCCCACACGCCGAACACCGTCATCATGCTGGCATAGGCGATGAAATGCATGGCGAGGATCGGCAGCAGCCCGGGAACCCGGCCGATATCGGCGAGACCGCGCACGATGTCGCGCAGGCGCTCCGGCCGCGGCGCTTCCGTACCCGCCGGCCCGTCGCGCACGAGGCGGTAGAAGAGGTATGTCATGGCCGCGGCGATGACCGCCGAGACGGCGAAGGCGCCGCGCCAGCCGAGCCATTCGGCGAGCGCCGCCCACGGCGTGCCGGCGAGGAGATAGCCGATCGTGCTGAGGGCGAAGACGCGGCTCAGCATCGTCGCGAAGCTCCTGCCGGGGTACCAGCGCGCGCAGAGCACGACCGCCGCCATGAAGCTGCCGGCGCAGCCGAGGCCGACGAGCAGCCGGGCGAGGATGAAGACGCGCTCCGATGCCGCCGCCGCATGGAGGAGGGCGCCGAGCACGGTCAGCAGGCTGAGCGCGGTGACGACGCGGCGCGGCCCCAGCCGGTCGAACAGCATGCCGATGGGAATCTGGCTGACGAGGAGGGCGATGAAGAACGCCGAGTTGGCGAGGCCGAGCCCTTCCGGCGATAGCGACAGATCGGTGATCAGCTCGGGGCCGAGCGTGCTGGTCGAGGCGCGAAAGAACTGGCTGGCGATGGTGATGGCGATCGCCGCGACGACGACGCGCGGGCCGTGCGACGCCGATGTTCCGCCGTTCGATTTCATCGCCGCTTCCCCCCTCCCCAACGGGGAGGGGGGAGCGAGTGGCGTTACGCCGCCGCCTTGCTCTGCTTGACGAAGGCCGCGGTATCGTCGAAGGCCTTGCCGAGGCGGGTGAGGAGATCGTCGATCTCGCTCTCGGTGAGCGCGGATGGGCAGCCCGTGCTCCTGGGCGCGCTGCGCGAGATAGGCGCCGATGCCCGCCTTGGGGTCGAAGGACTGCTTGGTCGCCTTGTCCTGCACCAGCTCGATGCCGGCGATCAGGCCGATGCCGCGCACCTCGCCGACGATCGGACTCTCGGCGAGACGCCGCAACCCGGCCTGCAGGCGCGGCGCGACCTTGCGCACGTGTTCGAGGATGTTGCGCTCCTCATAGATCTTCAGCGTCTCGAGAGCGACGGCGGCGCAGACCGGATGGCCGGAATAGGTGTAGCCATGCGCGAAAGTGCCGATCTTGTCGCTTTCGCTGAGGAAGGCCTGGTAGAGCCCCTCGGAGATGATCGTCGCCGAGATCGGCAGATAGGCCGAGGACAGCGCCTTGGCCATCGTCATGATGTCGGGCTGGATGCCGAAGGTCTCGCTGCCGAACATGTTGCCGGTGCGCCCGAAGCCGCAGATCACCTCGTCGGCGATCATCAGCACGTCGTATTTCTTTAAGACCGCCTGGATCTTGGCGAAATAGGTCTCGGCGATGAAGGCGGCAACGGTATCCGGCCCCTCGCGCAGGATCTGCGCCTCGAGGCTCTCGGCCATGCGGGTCGCGAAATCCTCCTCGCTCTCGCCCGCTTTGCCGTAGCGATAGAAATGCGGGCAGTCGGCGTGGCGGATATTGGCGATCGGCAGGTCGAAATCGAGATGGTTGTTGGGCAGGCCCGTCAGGCTCGCCGCGGCGACGGTGACGCCGTGATAGCCCTTGACGCGGGCGATGATCTTCTTCTTGCGCGGCCGGTTCAGCGCGTTGTTGTAGTACCACACCATCTTGACCGCGGTGTCGTTGGCCTCGGAGCCGGAATTGTTGAAGAACACCTTCGACATCTTGACCGGCAGCATGGCGAGCAGGCGCTCGGCGAGGTCGATGCCGACATCGTGCGATTTATGCGCGAAGACATGATAGTAGGGCAGCTTGCGCATCTGCGCCGTCGCCGCCGCGACGAGGCGCTCCTCGCCGAAGCCGAGCGAGGTGCACCACAGCCCGGCCAGCCCCTCGATATAGGATTTGCCGGTATCGTCCTGAACGTAGATGCCCTTGCCCTCGGTGATGACGAGCGGGCCCTGGCTCTCGTGCTTGCGCAGATGCGTATAGGGATGCAGGACGGAGGCGATGTCGCGGCTGGCGGCCGAGTTGCCCCGGGGCGGGGTGATCTTGTTCATGGCGTTCCTCGCGCGCTTCGAATGGTGACGGTCTCGACCGCCACTATCCGCTGCCGGTGCCGGGAGTGTCAAACCGCGGCGCCCTCGGTGTGCGCAACCCTGGTTTGCCGATCGCGCCGCGTCGGCAATCGATAGTTAATCAGAGATTGGGCCAGGTGGCGAAGGTGCTGAGGTTAGGCCAGACCCTTGGGCCTGCCGCCTCAGCTCGCGAGCTTGCGGACCTTGGCGAAAGGGCTGAGGCCGAGCCATGCTTGCATGTTGGCGGCGAGCCGGCGATCGCCGGTCAGCATCATCCGCTGAGTGCTTTGAGCGGCTCGAACACTATCCAACCCCATCCAGATTGCCGTCATCGTGCGCAGATCCGTCGAGACATAAAGGTCGACATCGAAGCCGGGATCGATTGAACAAAGATCGACCTCGGCGTTCGGCCCCACCAGCAGCCACCATGATCGCTGCACCGGCGACAGCTCCGGATATTGAAAATGGATCACGCTGCGGCGCTTCGGCATCGGGGTCGGATTGAGGTTGCGGCGCATGTCCCACATGAGCAGCGACACGTCGAGGTGCTGGAGTGAAAGCTCGGACTCGACCCAGCGCTGTCCCCAAACGCCGAACGCTTCCACCAAGGGCTCAAGCGCGCGGCCCGCTTCGGTCAGGTGATATTCGAATATGCCGGGCTCGCTGGGCGAGGGGGTACGACAAAGGATGCCGTCGGTCTCGAGATCCTTCAGCCGTTGCGAGAGAAGCGCGGGCGACATGCGCGGGACACCGCGCCGCAAATCGTTGAATCGGGTCGTTCCGGCGAGGAGCTCGCGCAGCAGCACGACGGTCCAGCGCGTGCACAGGATTTCCGCGGCCATCGCCACCGGGCAGAATTGCCTATAGCTACCCTGAGTCATGAAGTCCTCCGCGACAAACCGGTCGGCAGACTAGACCTGTGCGACGCACCAGCCTAGTTCAGTTTCTGTATCGACCTGATTCAGTTCCTGAACTGGCAGCGCCGCGGCGCTCTCGGCATGGTCGCGCGGTCAAGGCGATGACGGCTATGGCCTCATCTCCGTAACCGCATCGGAGCCAAGAAAATGACGACAACGCATAAAGGCGCGTGTTTCTGCGGAACCGTGCAGATCGAGCTCGCCGGCGAACCGGAGGGCATGGGTTATTGCCATTGCCGATCGTGCCGGTCGTGGTCCGGTGGCCCGGTCAACGCCTTCACCCTCTGGAAGCCGGACGCTCTTCGCGCGGTTTCGGGCGCCACCAGTATCGCAACGTTCAAGAAATCCGAATTGAGCGAGCGGCAGTACTGCGCGAAATGCGGCGGCCACCTGATGACGAACCATCCGACCCTGGGTCTCGTCGACGTGTTCGCCGCGACCATCCCGACGCTGAAGTTCACGCCGGGCGTGCATATCAATTACGCCGAGACCGTGCTGCCGATGCGCGACGGCTTGCCGAAGCTGAAAGACTTTCCCGCCGAGTTCGGCGGCTCCGGCGAACCGATGCCGGACTAAGCAAATCTCCCGACGTGCAAGAGCACGCCATCACCGGCAGCCGAAGGGCCGCCTGCAAGCAAAGGAAACCGCTATGTCGCTCTTCCAGTTCCCGCTTATCGAGGGTGTCTCAACATCCGAGCGGAAAAGACCTATGGTCGCAAAGATCTCCGTGTCGGCTTGCGCACTCATCTTGCTGACCGCTGGCACCTCGCCCGTTTCTGCCGCTTCGCTGTCTCGCAGCGTGGACGTCGACGGCACGCCGACGGCGGTGTGGTCCATGATCGGTCCGTTCTGCGCCATCAAGGACTGGCATCCGGCCATTGGCACCTGCGTCGAGGACGGCTACAGCCCGCGGACCCGGACGCTCGTGACGAGGGACGGCAAGGCCAGGTTCGTGGAGACGCAGACCGCGCGCAGCGATGCGGAACATCTCTATTCCTACATCTTCAAATCGAGTCCGTTGCCGGTTACGGATTACACATCGACGTTGAAGGTTACGGCCAAGAGCAAGGACATTTCCACCATCACCTGGAGCGGCACCTATACGCCGGACCACGGCAAAGAGAACGACGCGAGCGATGCGTTGCGCGGCAT
>WNFM01290832.1_pt1 | contig 18022 bp, 15 predicted proteins | sample 5400271 | NCBI WGS metagenome assembly WNFM01 (sample SAMN13153352, study PRJNA577476) | soil metagenome | isolation source: 60 cm saprolite on Douglas fir-dominated hillslope | place: USA:California | collected 2013-09-17 | reverse complement strand
TGAGAACCCGGAGAACTAGACTTTGCGCGCGCGAGCCCGCCCCGCCCGCATGGCTTCCGCCGAGGAATTCCGCCATTCGTCGACTGAGAAGGCCCCCGGGCCGGTCAGCATCAGGCACAGCAGGGCGCCTATCACAACCAAACGGTACTCGATGCCTGGGCCACCGTGTGAGGTAAGGAAGAAACCATTTAGATAGTTTACTTTCCAGACGGCGACCCCTACCTCGACCATCAAGGCAAGGGCCACCCAGCGGGTCAGCCCCCCGAGGACCAGAAGCGCGCCGCCGCCAAATTCCGCGACAGCCGCCAGGACGGCGAGGGGATACGCCGGGGTCAGACCGAAGCTCGTGATAAGAGCCGCGGTCCCGCCGAGTCCCGTGCCATCCCAGACCCCGAACAGCTTCTGCACACCGTGGGCCAGAAACACCGCCCCAACGCATAACCTCAGCGCGGCGGGTCCGTACGGTCTCATCGTGGCGTATTTTGCCATTAAAAATGCCTTTTGGCTTTAGTCTTTAGGCTCTTGGAGGCCAGCATGATCAGCCGACGCACGTTTCTTCGGGCCGGCACGACGGGCGCGGTGGCGCTTACCGCGTTCACGAACGAGAGTCTCGCGCGTGTGGCGGCGGCAGGATCGCGCACGGCCGGCCTCGCGCCGGCCGATGTCGCGAGCGATGAAACCTACTGGCGCGAGATCCAGCAGGGCTTCACGCTCGATCGCACGATCATCAACTTGAACAACGGCGGCTGCTGCCCGAGCCCCCGCGTCGTCCACGAAGCCTTCAAGCGCTATCTCGACATCTCCAACCAGGCGCCCGTGTACCACATGTGGCAGATCCTCGAGCCGAACATCGAGACCGTGCGCCGCCGCCTCGCGGCGGAGCTCGGCTGCAGCCCGGAGGAGATGGCCATCACGCGCAACGCGAGCGAGGCGCTGCAGATCGCGCAGCTCGGCATCGATCTCAAGGCGGGCGACGAAGTCGTCACGACGAACCAGGACTACGGGCGGATGCTCGACACGTGGGATCAGCGCGTGCGGCGCGAAGGCATCACCGTCCGCAAGATCTCGTTCCCCGTGCCGCCGCCGTCGATGGACGATCTCGCGGATCGATTGATCGGCGCGATCGGCCCGAAGACCAAGGTCCTGCACTTCTGCCACATCACGAATCTGACGGGACAGATTTTCCCGGTGAAGAAGATCTGCGACGCCGCGCGCGCGAAGGGCGTGAAGACGGTCGTCGACGGCGCGCACGCGTTCGCGCACTTCCCGTACAAGGCGGCGGATCTCGGCTGCGACTTCTACGGCACGAGCCTGCACAAGTGGCTGCTCGCGCCGATCGGGACCGGCTTCCTCTACGTGCGGCGCGAGCACATCGAATCACTCTGGGGATTGACGCCCACGGGCGCCGGGCGTGCGAAGGACATCCGCAAGTTCGAGGAGATCGGCACGCACCCGGCCGCGAACCACAATGCGATCGCGGAAGCCCTGAGCTTCCACGACGGGATGGGCATCGAGCGGAAGTCGGCGCGCCTGCGCTACCTGCGCAATCGCTGGGCGACCCGGCTGCAGAAGACGGGGCGTTTCAAGATCCACACACCCATGGATCCCGCGCAATCGTGCGCCATCGGAACCGTGCAGGTACTCGGCGTGGAGACGGGAAAGGCGGTCGCGACGCTGTGGGACAAGTGGCGGATCATCGCGACGCCGATCAACCATGCCGAGTACACCGGGATCCGCGTCACGCCGAACGTCTACACGACCCTGGAGGAGATCGATACGTTCGGCGACGCCATGGAGGCGGTGTCGACGGCGTCGTGACGATTTGGAAATTGGGAAATGTGGAAATTTGTAAATTCCCACATTCCCACATTTCCAAATTTCCACATTACTGAATCGGCTTGCCGTCGGCGTCGTAGACCTTGACGTCGCCGAGTTTCTTCAGCGCCGGCTCCACTCTCGCTCGATCTCCGACGGCGACGATCTGCAGCCGGTCGGGCGCCCAGTACTTCTTCGCGACGCGCTCCGCTTCGGCGGCCGTAATCGCGTTGATGCGGTCCGGGTACTTGTCCCAGTAGTCCGCCGGGAACTTGTACATGTAGCTGTCGATGTAGTGGCCGAGAATCCCGTACGGATCCTCCAGTTCGAGCGCGAAGCTCGCGACCAACGCCCGCTTCGCGTCGGCGAGCTCCTTGTCGGTCAGCGGCACGTCGCGCATCTGGCGGATCTCGTCCATGAGATCCGTCAGCGCGGGATCCGTGACTTCGGAACGCACGTCGGTCGACGCCGTCCATGAGCCGGTGAGCCGCATCGCGTTGACGCCGCTGTAGGCGCCGTAGGTGTACCCCTTCTGCTCGCGCAAGTGATCGAACAGCCGGCCGGTCGGACCGCCGCCGAGAACGTGATTGGCGACGGTGAGCGCGTCGTAGTCCGGATCCGTCCGACGAAGGCTCTGCGCGCCAACGCGAAGACTGGTCTGGACCGAATTCGGCCGCGCAATCAGCGCGATCGATGGGCCGGTCGTCGGCACCGGATCCTTCAGCAGATCGATCGCCGCGCCGCTCTTCTTCCACGCGCCGAAGGCGGCTTCCGCCTTCGCAATCGCCTCTTTGAGGGTGATGTCGCCGGACACGCCCAGAACGGCCTTGTCGGGTAAGTAATGCGCCTTGTGGAACTGCACCAGCGCGTCATGGGTCAGGGCGTCGAGCGCGGTGGGCGTCGGCGCGATACGTGAGAGCGGATGGTCGCCGAAGATCGCCTTCACCAGACGCTCTTGCGCGAGGAATCCGGGCAACGCGCGGTTCTGCATAATGAATCCGCGCTGCCGCGCCTTGTAACGATCGATCTCGACCTGCGGGAACGACGGGTTGATCAGCACGTCGGCCATCAGTGCCAGCACCGTGTCGAGGTTGTTGGTCAGGCCGCTGCCCGAGACCGTCGCAATCCCGGAATTCATGCTGGCCGCGACGCCCACCCCGGCGGCCAGGCGATCGAGCTGCTCGGATATCTGTTCAGATGTCTTCGTCGCGGTGCCTTGACGCATCAACGCAGCCGTGAACGTCGCCAGTCCCGGAATCGCGGGGGGATCGTAGAAACCTCCGGCGCCGTCGACGAGCAGCCGAAAGAACACCTGCGGCGCGCGATGATCCTCGATCACGATCACGTGCACACCGTTCGAGAGATCCCCCTCCTGCGCCCTCGGCAGCGTGACCTTGAGGATCTCCTTCGACACCGGCGCCTTGTTCTTGAGAATCGTGCCCGGCGCCTTCGACGGGTTCCCCTGCGCGCCCGGCGGCTGCTGCCCGGCGACAGAACTCGGAGCGGGCGCCAGCGCGGCTGCGACGAAGACGGCTGTTGCGAAAATGACCGCGGGCTTCATCGCTGGCCTCCTGGTGCGGTCGCCTTCGGCGTCGTCACGACGACGGAGCGGTTCTCCTTCGTCAGGTACTTCTTCGCGACGCGCTGTATGTCGGCCGCGCTTACCTTCTGATAGCGATCGGCGCGTTGATTGACGAGCCCGGGATTGTCGTAGAAGGCGGCGTACTCGCCGAGCTGAATCGCGCGCGTCAGCGTGCTCGTCACCGCGCCGGCCTGCTGACGGATGGCGTTGTTGTGCGCCTTCTCGATCTCCCAGTCCGCGATCGGTCCGCTCTTCAGCTTCTCCACTTCTTCGAGCAGCGCCGCTTCCACGTCCGCGGGCGATTTACCCGGCGCGACGGTCGCCGAGATCTGGAACAGCCCGGGGCCGCGTTTGTCCGGATTGCCGGCGAACGCGGTCGTTGCGAGCTGCTTCTCGCGAACGACCACCTGATTGAGACGGGCGCTCTGGCCGCTCGACAGCAGCCACGACACTTCGTCCAGCGCGTCGAAGTCGGGGGTGCCGGCCGGCGGCGCCACGAACGCGATGTCGACGCGCGCGAGCCGCGCCAGCGGATCTTCCATCGCGCTGCGCCGTTCCGCCGTGTGCGCCTGCTCGGTGAGGTCCGGCCGCTTCGGCTGCGGCTGTTTGACGATCGGCCCGAAGTACTTCTCGATCAGCGCCATCGTCTTCTTGGCGTCGACGTCGCCAACGATCGAAAGCACGGCGTTGTTCGGCGCGTAATAGGTCTTGAAGAATGTCGCGACGTCGTCCACCGACGCCGCGTTGAGATCCTCCATCGAACCGATCACCGAGTGTTTATAGGCGGGATTGTCGTACGCCTGCTCCCCGATCCGCTCGTAGGTCTTGCCGTACGGCTGATTGTCGAGACCGAGACGGCGCTCTTCTTGGACGGCGTTACGCTGGTTGTCGAGATTCGCCTTGGTGATGTCGAGCGAGCGCATGCGATCACTCTCGAGGAACAGCGCGAGCTCGAGCTGGTTGGCCGGCAACGTCTCGAAGTAGAGCGTCCGGTCCTCGCTCGTCGTGCCGTTCATGTTGCCGCCGTTGTTGAAGACCTGTGTGAAGTGCTCACCCGGCCCGACGTTTTCGGATCCCTTGAACATCATGTGCTCGAAGAGATGGGCGAAGCCGGTGCGGCGCGCTTTCTCGTCGGCGGACCCCACGTTGTAAGTCACGGCCACCGATACGGTCGGCGCCGTGTGGTCTTCCGAGATGATGACCCGCAGGCCGTTGGTCAGCTTGACGTCGCTGAACCTGATGACGGGTCCCTCGGCGGCACTCGCCGAGACGACGGCTAGAAGCGCGGGCGCGAGCGCCCGGCCGAATGCGCGAAGCATAGATCCTCCCTACGCAGGGGTTCAAGGGGTTCAAGGGTTCACGAGGTTGAACCTGTGGAACCCAAGGATAGCTAGAAGTAGAAGGTGACCCCGCCCGTCCACATCGAGCCATCGTAGGAGGGCAGGAAGCGGCTGGCAAGTCCAGTGGTCCCGGCGCTTGACCCTGTGACGGCCTTCCCGGCGGCGAGGCTGGCGGAGCCGGTGCCGTCGCCAAAGTGCACCATCGTATAGCGATAGTCGGCGTGGACCCCGGCGTGCCTGCCCATTCTTGCCTCGGCGCCCAAGCCCGCGTGGTACCCCATTTTTCGCGTCGAGGTGGATTCCGTCACTTTCCCGGTGTTCATCGTGTCGACCACGTGGGTATACCAGCCGACGCCGCCAAGGACGTAGGGGGCAAACGTGGAATGGACGGGGAACAGCAGGAGGGATCCCTGGAGCGGATAGTCGCGGACCCGCTGCGTGAGGTCGAGACTGTCCTCGGTCCGGCGGTCGAGCGAAACTTCGAGGCTGGTCTTCGGTGAGATCCGCGCGCGGATCTGCCCGCCGGTGAACCGCTGCGCCGTCGCCGCGGGGTTTACCTGGACATCGCCACGGATCATGCTCATCCGCGCGCCGAGCCCGAACGTACCCTGCGCCGCGCAAGGCGCCGTCGCGGACAGCACGAGCGCCGCCGATGCGACCATTCTTTGGAGCTTCATGAGGGGTCTATCGGCCGATCGCCGTGGAGTCATCAGCCACGGACTGCGCGGTCAAACGGCAAGCCACGGAGTACGCAGACAACACGGATCAATTTGGTTCTTGATCTGTGTACTCCGCGCAATCCGTGGCCCGAACGGTCGGGGGATTGCGTGGCAAAGCCACCGCGCCGGAACGGGGACGGATTGCGAGCACCCTGCGAAAGTGCTGACGTTATCGATCGAGTGGAGCGACTCCGGAGGATTCCGGCGTCGTATCCTGCGATCCGTCCCCGATCCGGCGCGGCGCTCTGCCACGGGAAGGTAGAGAGTCCGGCTACGCCAGGACCTTGATCACGACGCGGCGGTTCTGCGCGCGGCCGTCTCTGGTCTTGTTCGGCGCAATCGGCTTCTCTTCGCCGTAGCTGATCACGTTCATCTTGTGCAGCGGGATCTGCTGGTTCTCGTAGAGATACCGCTTCACGGCCTCGGCGCGATCGAGCCCGATCTTGTAGTTGACGTTCTTGGGCCCGACGTTGTCCGTGTGGCCCTCGATCTCGATATAGCCGCCGTTGGGGTTCGCCTTCAGCTGCGCCACGAGCTGATCGATCTGCGCCTGCATGTCGGCCGGGATCTTCGACTGGCCGAACTTGAACCCGCCCTTGTCCTCGCTCATGACCACTTCGAAGACGAGCCGCTTCGACGCCCTCTCAATCGCGTCCGCGCGGGCGTCCACCTTGCCGGCCGCGCCGTACGCCTCGTCCGCGCGCTGTCCCGCCGCCGCCGCGCGCTGGTCGGCGGCCTGGGCCTTCTGATCGACTTCGCCGATGCGTCCCTCGTTCGCTTTCGTCCGCTGCTGGGTTTCCTCGACCGACTTCGAAAGCGAGTCGACCTTGTTGTCCACTTCGCCGACGCGCTGCCTCACCATCTTCTTGGTCGCGCACGCGCTCGACGCGCCCAGCGCCATCGCCGAAATCGCGATCGCCGTCACAAACCTCTTCATCGCAGTCTCCTTCCAAGACACTTGCACCGTTCTCCGTGTGTTCCGCGGCCTAACTGCCGGCGCGCGCACCCGCGGCATAGCCCCTGCGGGCGCGCACCGTCAGATCCCGATCCCTGGTCTTCACGTCCACCGACCGCCAGCCCGCGGCGGCCGCGGGCGACGCGTTGAAGGCGAGCACGTACTGGTGGCGCAGCTCGTCGACGATCTGGCGCGCCGCCAGGCTCTCGTGCGCGGGCGCGCTCGTCACGAACAAGTCGCCGCCGGTCCACTGCGCGAGCGTCCGCAGGGGCCCCTGCTGCGCGCCCCCGCGCCCGCCCCGGTCCTCGTACTCGCTGGGCGACACGACCGTGACCACGTAGACCGGCACGTCGATCTCGCTCGCCAGCGAGGAAACCCGCTCGGGCGTCATCAGGCTGCTGGTGTCGACGCCGTCGGTAAACACCACGACCGCGCGCCGGTGCGGATCGCCCGGCCTCGTATCGGCGACCCGCTGCGCCGTCTGCGCGATCGCGTCATACAAGGACGTCTGCCCGTAGGGCGTCACCCGCGAGAGCGCCGTCTCGATGGCGCCCGCGTCGACCGTGAACGGCTGCAGCGACTGCAGGTTCATGTCGAAGCTGAAAACGGCCGCTTCGTCGGCCGCATCGGCGAGCCGCAGCGCGCCGAGCACATAGCGCGCCGCCTGGCGGGCTTCATCGATCCGATCCCCGATGCGCATGCTCCCGCTCACGTCGAACAGCAGCGCCAGGCGGACCGGCGCGTTGGCGTCCGCATGAAACTGGACGATGTCGCGAGGCACGCCCCCTTCCATCACCACGAAGTCGTCTTTCGTCAGACGGCTGGCAAAGCGCCCGTGCTTGTCGCGCACAACCGCGGCGACCGACACGACGTCGACCGCCGATCGGAACGTCGTCTTCGACGGCTGGGACGCGGGGTCCTGCGGCGTCGCAACAGCCGGCGAGCACACAAGTGCCAGCAGGATGGCTGACGTCACCGCTGGGGAGGTCATCGTCATCGCAGGCCGTAGTCCAAGGACCCTGCCATGCCGCTAAGATATTGAAAAGATTGTTTTTATCGTGAAGATGCCGCACTCGCCGAGGCGCGAAGACGACCCGAATAGAGTAAAAACTACACTGTTGGGCTGATGGGACCGGTGCGTTTTTACATACTGCCCCCCTTGATGCATAACTGTTAAGCTTTTTCGCCATGCGCACGACTGCCGCCATCCCTGTCTCGCACCGCGTCGGCGGTTTCGTGTACGCGATCCGGAACATCGTCGCGGAGGCGCGCAAGGTCGAAGCGGCCGGCACAAAAGTCCGGTACCTCAATATCGGCGACCCCATTACCTTCGGATTCAAGACCCCCCCGCACATGATCGAGGCGGTGGAGCGCGCGATGCGTGACGGCCACAACGGCTATGCGCCCTCGGTCGGGATCCTGCCGGCGCGTGACGCGGTCGCGCGCGAGCTGACGAGTCGCGGCATGCCGGTGGGCCCGGACCGCGTGGTGATCACGTCGGGCACCTCGGAGGGCATCGAGATCGCGCTGACGGCGCTGGCGGAAGCCGGGGACGAGGTTCTCATTCCGTCGCCCACGTATCCTCTCTACACCGCGGTCCTGGCGAAGATCGGCGCGACGCCGGTCTGCTACCGGAAGGACCCGGCCAACCGGTGGATGCCGGACGTGCGCGAGATCGAGCGCCTGATCACTCCGGCCACGCGCGCGCTCGTGGTGATCGATCCCAACAATCCGACTGGCGCCACCTATTCGGACGAGATCCGCCGCGGGTTGATCGAGATCGCCGACAAGCACAACATCCCGCTGCTCGCCGACGAAGTGTACGCCGACCTCGCCTACGACGGGCCCGTGGCGCCCATGGCCAGCCTCTACCCGGACGCGCCGATCGTTTCCTTTTCGTCGCTGTCGAAGGCGTACCTCGCGCCCGGCTGGCGCGCGGGCTGGATGGCGGTCGGCCGGACCGATCGCCTGGACGACTTCCTGGGCGCCGTGAAGAAGCTCGCCGACGGCCGGCTCTGTTCGACCGGACCGATGGAGCACGCGATCCCCGCGGCGCTGGACGGCGACCGATCGCACGAGGCGAGCTTTCGCACCGCGCTGCGGGAACGGGCGGACCTGACCGTCCGGCGGCTGAACGCGATCGACGGGATCCAGACCGTGGCCCCGACCGCGGCGTTCTACGCGATGCCCCAGGTGTCGCTGCCGCCTGGCGTCACCGACGAACACTACGTGCTCGCCCTGCTCCGGGCGACGGGCGTGCTCTGCGTGTACGGGTCCGGCTTCGGCACGAAGCCCGAGGACGGGTTCTTCCGCGTCGTCTTCCTGGCGAGCCCCGGTGAGCTCTCGGACATCTTCGACCTCGTCGGCGCCTTCACGCGCGACTTCCTGTCCCGCGGGAGCTTGTCCTGAGCGAGCGATCGACCGAAGACATCCGCGCCCTGATCCGCTACGCCATCGCGATGACCGCGCTCGCGGGGATCGTGCTCTGGTGCGCGTACATCGTCCGCGACGCGCTGCTCATCGTCTACGTCAGCGTGCTGTTCTCGCTCGGCTTCAGCCCCATCGTCCGCATCATCGAGCGGCAGAGAGTCCGTCCGGTCGCCAAGCGGGTGCCGCGGTGGCTCGCGATCCTGATCCTGTACCTCGCCATCGTGGGCACGCTCGCTCTGGTCATGTTCCTGATCTTTCCGCCGCTCGTCCGGCAGGGACAGGCGCTGTGGGACAAGCTCCCCGACATGTTCGACCGCGGCCAGCAGTTCCTGATCGACAAAGGCTGGCTGAAAGAGCACCTCACGATCCGGGAGGCCGTTGAGCGCGCGCCGGGCACGGGCGGGGACGCGGTCACGAAGGTCCTGGCGGCGATCGGCAACCTCGCCGGCGGCCTCTTCGGCATCGTCACGATCCTGATCCTGACGTTCTACATGCTCGTGGACTCCGACAGCCTGCGGGGCCGGGCGATGCTCCTCTTTCCGCGCGAGCACCGCGCGCGCGTGGACGCGGCCAGCCGCGAGGCCATGGCCAAGGTCAGCGCGTGGCTCGGAGGCCAGCTGCTGCTCGCGGGAGTCATCGGGACGACGTCGGCCATCGGCCTCTGGGCGCTCGGCATACCGTACTTTTACGTGCTCGCGCTTCTGTCGGCCATCGGAGAGATGATCCCCATCGTCGGACCGATTCTCTCCGCCGTTCCCGCGGTCGCGGTCGCGTCGACGGTCTCGTTGGAGAAGGCCCTGTTCGTCGTGATCTATTGCTTCCTGCAGCAGCAGCTGGAGAACCACATCCTGGTACCGAAGATCATGTCGCGACAGGTTGGGGTCAGCGCGGTCACGGTGATCGTGGCGCTGCTCGTCGGCGGCAGCCTGCTGGGGATCGTCGGAGCGATCCTCGCGGTGCCCACCGCGGCCATCCTGCAGGTCGTGGTGGCGGAGATGATGACCGAGGACGTCAAGACATGAACATGCGCATGGATCCGCTCGCGTACCTTGGGAACGAGCTCGACGCGCTGAAGGAACAGAAGCTCTACCGGCACTTGCGCATACTCGAGGACGAACAGAAGGCGCACACGATTGTCGACCATACGTCGGTCGTCAACCTCTCCTCGAACAACTACCTCGGCCTGACGACCCATCCGAAGCTGCGCGCGGCCGCGCTGAAGGCGATCGACGACTACGGCGTCGGCACCGGATCGGTGCGGACGATTGCCGGCACCATGGACATCCACATGGCGCTCGAGCAGAAGCTCGCCGAATTCAAGCAGGTCGAAAAAGTCGTCGTGTTTCAGAGCGGGTTCGCGGCGAAGATGTCGTCATTTCCGACGAACTGAATCACGCGAGCATCATCGACGGCTGCCGTCTCAGCCGCGCGGCCATCAAGGTCTTCCCGCACAAGGACGTCGACGCCGCCCGCCGGATCATCACGGAGCTGCCGGCCGGTCAGCGGAAGCTGCTCATCACGGACGGCGTGTTCAGCATGGACGGCGACCTCGGCCCGCTGCCGGGGCTGTGCGCGCTCGCCGAAGAGACCGGCTGCATCATGATGGTCGACGATGCGCATGCGAGCGGGGTGTTCGGGAAGAACGGGCGCGGCACCATCGATCACTTCGGGATGCACGGCCGGGTCGACATCCAGGTCGGGACGCTCTCGAAGGCGGTCGGCGTCCTGGGCGGGTACGTCGCGGGGAACGCCAACCTCATCGAGTTTCTGTACCACCGCGCGCGCCCCTTCCTGTTTTCGACCTCCCATCCGCCGTCCGTGGTGATGGCCTGTATAGCCGCGCTGGACGTTCTGATGGAAGAGCCGGAAATCATTGAACGCTTGTGGGACAACACTCGTTTCTTCAAAGAGGGGCTGCACCGCCTCGGGTTCAACACGGGCCTGAGCGAGAGCCCCATCACCCCCGTGATTGCGGGGGAGGGGGCCAAGGCGATGTTGTTGTCCGATAAGCTGTTCGCGCGCGGGGTGTTCGCCCAGGGCATCGCCTTCCCCACCGTCGCGCGTGACAGGGCGCGCGTCCGGACGATCGTCACCGCCACGCACACACGGGAGGATCTGCAGTTCGCGCTCGACGCCTTCGCGGCGGTCGGGCGGGAGATCGGTCTGATTTGAGAGATAGCACGTTGCGAGCGAGCGACGGCGAGCGAGTCACGCGTGCGGAGCGGGGATCTCAGGGGACCCCGCGCGCACGCGTGTAGGGGGGTCCGGCGGGGCGAAGCCCCCCGGATCAAAATGGTTCGACGCATGGACGCGCGACATCGCCCGCGACGTCACGGCGGAGGACCTGCAGCGACTGTTCACGCACGATACCCGTGAAGCGTATCGGTTCTTCTCACGGGGACTGGACGAGGATCAGCTCGCCCGGGAGCGCTGGTGGCGGCGCCTGCTCCTGCGCATCCGGCAGGTGTTCACGGGCTTCACGCTGAAGCTGTCTCCGGCCCGTCGATCGCTCTATCTCATCTCGCTGGTGGTCGCGCTGATCGGGGTGATGAAGCTGTACCGGCAGTGGTCGACGGTCGTTCTCCCGTTCGGGACGCCATTCTTCAACATTGCCCTCTACGCGCCGCAGTGGGCCGACGGGACCTTCGCGCTCCTCATCAGCATCATTCTGATCAACCTTCTGCTGCTGCTCGAGGTCGCGGATCGGCTCTCGCTCAAGGGCGAGCTCGAGGTGGCGCGCGAGATCCAGCTCGCCATGCTGCCGACGGGGACTTACAGCGCAGGCGACGCCGAGATCTGCGGCGTGACGCGTCCGGCGAACACCGTCGGCGGCGATTTCTACGACGTGCTCCCGCTCGTCGCGGATCCGGACGCCCGCGTCATCGTCACCATCGGTGACGTCGCCGGCAAGGGCAGTCCGGCGGCGCTGCTGATGGCGTTGCTGCTCGCCGTGCTGCGCACGCTCGTCGACGAGAAACTGGAGGCGCGGGCGCTCGTCGGACGGCTGAACACGCAGATCTGCCGGCATAGTCCGAGCTCGCGGTTCATCACGCTCTTCTACGGCGTCTACACGCCGTCGACTGGCGCGTTGACCTACGTCAACGCGGGACAGAATCCGCCGCTGCTGCGGCGCGCGGACGGCGCGATCGAGCGGCTGGGCGGCACGGGGATCGCGCTCGGGATGTTCGAGGGCTCGACATACCAGGCGGTCGACACGACCGTCGGGCCCGGCGATCTGCTCCTGCTTTACAGCGACGGCATCACCGAGGCCGAGAACCCCGCCGGCCAGCCGTTCGAGGAGGCCGGGCTGGAGCGATTCATCGCGGCGCGCGGCGGCGAATCGCCGGCGGCCCTGGTCCCCGCCATTCTCCAGGCCGTGGAGGCGCACGCGCGGGACTCGCGATTCGTGGACGACTTGACGGTCCTGATTCTCAAGCGCGGCCGCCTCCGCGCATAGCGCCTCGGTCTGCCCAAGGCCCGCGTTCGCGCACAGCGCGTCGGCCGCCTTCGCGGCGAACGCTTCGGCGGGCCAAGGCGCCGAGGCCGTTGGCCCCAGCGCTCACACCACCCCCGCGCGGAGGCACGTTCCGGTGTCTAATTGACGATCCCGATGGATTTCCGCCGGATGGTGGCGTGCGCGGGCGTCTCGTTGTGGCCGATGATGGCCGCCGCGGCGCAGCCTGCCGCGCCACAGGGCGGGCCCGGCGGGATCGACCGCCTCGTCAACGCGATCGAGCGCGCCGTCGAGGCCGGAGACGGGGATGCGCTGCGCGCGCTGGCGCGCCCGGATGTTCGCGTCGCCACCTTCTCCGAATTCGTCCAGAGCATGACCTTCCCGAAGGTCGTGCATTCGGCGGTGAAAGAGCGGGACCGCATGCCCCTCGAGTCGGGCCGGGTGCGTCTGCTCCTGGAAACGCTGACGGACCGGGCCGAGGAGGGACGCGTCTCGACCTGGCGGCTCGACCTGGAACCCTCGGGTTCCGGCGCGGCCACGTGGCGGATCGTCGACGTGGAACGGCTGTCGGTCATCAGCGGGCTTTTCCGGCTTGCCCTCGATACGACCACGGAATACGAGGTGAAGAACCTCGTCATCCGCGCGCCCGATCTCACCCTTACCCTTCCGTCGGGGCAGGCGTTCGTGTCGAAGACGCCCGACGGGCCGACCGCGTTGGTGCTGCTCGGGCGCGGGCGCGCCGAGTTCTCGCCGAAAGCGGAAGCGGAGCGTGGGCAGGTCCGCATCTTCTGCGGCGCCGATGCCCTGAAGACGGACTTCGATCTCGTGTTCGTCCGCGTGCCGCCGCAGGAGTTCGGCGCCAGAGTCGCGGCCGAGGCCTTGAAGCCACGGCCGGTGGATGCCGGCCACCTCCGCCGCGCGTCCCAGGTCTTCGACACGTACCTCCCGAAGAGCTTTCAGCTCGACCTCAACGATCTCAGCACCGCCCGCTGGTCGCTCACGCCGTCCTCCAACGACTTCGTCGCGGAGATCGTCACGGGCCGGTACGGCCCGCTGACATACGCGCGCGCGACGTCCGAGCCGGAAGACATCTCCTTCTTCGATCGGCGCCGGCACCGCAACATCGCCGTCTATCCGTCGGACGAAAAGCTCCTCACGCGCGGCCGCTTCTTCAGCGAGGACGAGAAGCTCGAGTACGACATCGTGCGCTATGACATCGAGACGTCGTTCGCGCCGGACCGCCTGTGGATCGACGGCACGGCGACGCTCTCCATTCACTCGCGGTCGTCGTATTTCTCGACGCTGACCCTGCGCCTCGCGGATCCGCTCGTCGTCCGCAGCATCACGTCGCCGCAGTTCGGTCGGCTCCTCCACCTGCGGGTCGTCGGGCAGAACAACGTGCTCGTGGGCTTCCCGGCGACGGTCGTCGGCGACACGGACTTCGATCTCGTGATCACCTACGGCGGACGACTGCTGCCGCAGGGGATCGACCGGGAAGCCGTCACGCTCGATCAGGACCGGGCCCAGGACGAAACGATCGTCCTCCCGCTCGAGCCGCAGTTTTTGTACAGCAACCGCAGTTACTGGTATCCGCAATCCCAGGTGACCGACTACGCCACGGGGAAGCTGACGATCACGGTCCCCGGAGAGTTCGACGTCGTCGCCAGCGGGACGCCGCGGGGCCCGGCGACGATCATGCCGGCGGCGCCCGGGGCGCGGGGGCGTAAGAAGTTCGTCTTCGACGCCGCGAGACCCACGCGCTACTTCGCGTGCCTCGTCAGCCGCTTCCAGTCCATGCCCCCAATCCCATTGAAGCTGCGCGACGATGCCGATCCCGTGACGCTGGTCGTCACGGCCAATCCGCGCCAGTTCAACCGGGCGCGGAGCCTCGGCGACAAGGCGGCGGAGATTCTGAAGTTCTACGGGTCGCTCATGGCCGACGCGCCGTACGAGAGCTTCACCCTGGCGCTGGCCGAAAGCGATCTGCCGGGCGGCCACAGCCCCGCGTATTTCGCCATGCTCAACCAGCCGCTGCCGCAATCGCCGTACATCTGGACGAACGACCCGGTCGCGTTCCAGAACTATCCGTCGTTCTTCATCGCGCACGAGCTCGCGCACCAGTGGTGGGGACAGGCGATCGGCTGGAAGAACTACCACGAACAGTGGCTGAGCGAGGGCTTCGCGCAGTATTTCGCGGCGCTGTATGCCGAGCGCGAGCGCGGGCCGGAGCAGTTCGCCACGGTGCTCAGACAGATGCGCCGGTGGGCCATCGACACCTCACCACAGGGGCCGGTGTATCTCGGCTATCGCCTCGGCCACATCAAGTCGGATGGACGGATCTTTCGCGCGCTCGTCTACAACAAAGGGGCAATGGTCCTGCACATGCTCCGGCGTCTGATGGGGGACGAGGCGTTCTTCGCCGGGCTGCGCGACTTCTACGCGACGTGGCGCTATCAGAAGGCCGGGACCGACGACTTCCGTGCGGCGATGGAGAAGGCCGGCGGCCAGCCGCTGGAGCGTTTCTTCGAGCGCTGGATCTACGGCAGCGCGATCCCGACCGTCCGCTTTTCCTCGCAGGTCGACGGCGGCCGGCTCCACGTCCGCTTCGAGCAGAAGGGGGACGTCTTCGACATCCCGATCACCGTCACGCTGAACTACGCCGACGGCACGTCCGAAGACGTGATCGTCAAGCTGACCCAGGCCGTCACGGAGCGGATCCTGCCGCTGAAGACCGCGGTGCGCACCGTCGACGTCAACAAGGACGGCGGGTCGCTGGCGGAGATAGAGAAATAGACGTCGGGAGTCGGGACGCGGAGGTCGGAGGTCGTGAGTCGAAGGCGCGGAGGTCGGAACCCCTTGCACCCCTTGAACCGATATAATCGGTAACTTATGGAGACCGTAAACCTGACAATCGACGGCCGGCAGCTGGCGGTTGAGAAGGGCAAGACCGTGCTGCAGGCGGCGATCGAGCACGGGGTCAAGGTTCCGTACTACTGCTACCACCCCGGCCTCGGCATCGACGGATCGTGCCGGGTCTGCCTGGTCAAGATCGAGAAGATGCCGAAGCTGCAGACGGCGTGCTCGACCCCGGTCGGCGAGGGCATGGTCGTCCTGACCGGGACGCCCGACGTCGTCGAGGCGCGGGCGAGCGTCTTCGAATTCCTCCTCATCAATCACCCGCTCGACTGCCCCGTGTGCGACAAGGGGGGCGAGTGTCCGCTGCAGGACTTTTCGTATGCCTTCGGGCCCAACGAGAGCCGCATGGAGTTCCCGCGGCGCGTGTTCGACGGTGAAGGCGTCAAGGCCGACGTCGACTTCGGCCCGACGCTCATGCTCAACCGGAACCGCTGCATCCTCTGCACGCGCTGCGTGCGGTTCATGAAGGAAATCGACGCCGACGCGCAGATCAACATCGTCGATCGCGGCAGCGGCAGCGAGATCGCGACCTTCCAGGAGGAAGGCGTGCACTCGCTCCTCTCGGGCAACCTGATGGACGTCTGCCCGGTCGGCGCGATCACCACGCGCGACTACCGGTTCAAGTCGCGGCCGTGGGACAACCCGGACGTGGTCGACACGACGTGCACGTTCTGCGAGAAGGGCTGCAGCACGAGCGCGTGGCTGAGAGCGAAGCCCGAGTGGGCGAAGGGATCGCGCCTGGTGCGCGTGACGCCGCGCTACAACCCCGCCGTGAACGACTACTGGATGTGCGACATCGGCCGCTTCGACTATCACTGGATCGAAGCGGACGGCCGTCTGCGGCACGCGATGGTCCGAACCGCCGGCGGCGATCTGCAGCCGGTCGAGCCGCGCGAGGCGCTGGCCAGGATCGCCGAGCGTGTGGACGCGGGCGGGGGCGCCGGCGCGCTGCGGTTCCTGATCTCGGCGCACGCGTCGGTCGAGGAGCTCTTTCTGCTCGGCCGGATGGGCGGCGCCCTCGGGCTGCCAGCGGACGGCGTGGCGATCGGCTGGCGGACGCGGCCGAAGCCGCAGCCGTCCGGCGCGAAGTTCACCATCCCGCCTGTCGATGCGCCCAACGTCAAGGGCGCCGCGGATCTCGGCTTCCCGGTCAAGGCCGCCGCGACCGGCGAAGCGGACCTCTCGGCGCTCCGCCGGACGGTCGAGTCGGGCGGCGTGAAGGCACTCTTCGTCTTCGACCCGGGGCCCGCCGGCTCGATCGGCGACGTCTCGTGGATCGTTGACGCGCGCACGTCCGGCACGCTGCCCCTCCTGATCGTGCAGGGCGTGCTGATGACCGACCTGGCGCGCGCCGCCGACGTCGTGCTGCCGGGCGCCTGCTCGTTCGAGAAGGAGGGGGCGTATGTCAACCAGCAGGGCATCCTCCAGGGCGCCGCGCGCTCGCTCGCGGCCCCTGGCGACGCGGAGGAGGACTGGCAGATCTTCGTCAACCTCGCGATGGCCCTCGGCGTGACGCTCGACTATGCGGACGCCGCGCACGTGCGCGCGGACGCGGCGCGCGCGCTGGCCGCCAACCCGGCCTACGCCGGGCTCGCGCAGCTCTCGTTCGCCCGCCCCGTGGGGGCGAAGAACTGGCTGCAGGCGTCTAATCCCTCGGAACGCTGGAAGTGGGACCTCATGTTCCAGGACCTGGCGCCGGTGAAGTTCGACACGCCCCCGGACCTGGCGTCGATTCCGTTTACCGCGATTCGGTTACAGAAGGTCGATTGAACCAGAACGTTACGCTGCTCGCGGCCTTCGCGGCCGGGTTTCTCTCGTTCGTGTCGCCCTGCGTGCTGCCGCTCATCCCGGGGTACATCTCGTTTGTCTCGGGCGTCTCGATGGAGGAGATGCGCGCCGACACGGCGGCGACGACCTCGCGCCTCCAGGTTTTCCTGACCTCGCTCGCGTTCGTCATCGGTTTCTCGATCGTGTTCGTCGCGCTCGGCGCGTCGGCCACGGCGGTCGGGAAGTTCATGTTCGCGCGGCTTCCCCTCCTCAGCAAGATCGCGGGCGTCATCCTGATCATCTTCGGCCTGCACACGATGGGCGTGTTCCGGCTGGCGTTCCTCGAGACCGAGAAGCGGGTGCACGCGCAGCGCAAGCCCGCGGGCCCGCTGGGCGCGATGCTCGTCGGCGTCGCCTTCGCATTCGGCTGGACGCCCTGCATCGGCCCGATCCTCGCCACTGTGCTCACTCTCGCCGCCGCCAGTGAAACCGTTTCCCGCGGCGTTCTTCTCCTCGCCGTCTATTCCGCCGGCCTCGCCGTTCCATTTCTCCTCACCGCGGTCGGCCTTGGCGCGTTCCTCCGCTTCTACAAGAATTTCCGGAAATACCTGCACGCCGTCGAACTCTTCAGCGGCGCGCTGCTTCTTTTCGTCGGCGGCCTGGTCTTCTTCAACAAGCTGACCTGGCTCTCGGGTAAACTCACATTCTTGAACCGTTTTTCAATGTAAATTGGTGGAATAACTCGATATGAAAAAAGTCGCAATTATCGTTCTCACCGTAGTCGTCCTCATCGGCGTCACCATCTACGCGGACAAGGCCACGCGCGTCTCCGGCGCCGGCGCTCATCGCATGGATTCAAACGTCGCGGGCAAACCTGAGCCTGACCTCAAACTGAAAACCGTCGACGGCAAGGAAGTCTCGCTCGCCGACTACAAGGGCAAAGTAGTCTTCGTGAATTTCTGGGCCACCTGGTGCGACCCCTGCCGCGTGGAAATTCCCTGGCTCATCGCCATGCAGAATAAATACGGCCCCAAGGGTTTTACT
>WNFM01092224.1_pt5 | contig 18041 bp, 16 predicted proteins | sample 5400271 | NCBI WGS metagenome assembly WNFM01 (sample SAMN13153352, study PRJNA577476) | soil metagenome | isolation source: 60 cm saprolite on Douglas fir-dominated hillslope | place: USA:California | collected 2013-09-17 | reverse complement strand
TCAAGCGCATCGCCGTGATCGGCGGCTACGCCGATTCCGGGGTCATGTCGGGCGCCGGATCCTCGCAGGTGCAGAGTGCCGAGGGCCCGGCCATTTCCGTGCCGCTGACGAACAACGGCGCTTTCGCCAATTTCATCACGCAGTCCTACCACCGCTCAGTTCCGCTCAAGGCCCTCCAGGCACGAGCGCCGGGCGCGCACATAGAATATCGCGACGGGCGGTATCTGAGCGAGGCGATCCAGGTGGCGCGCGCCGCCGATGTCGCGCTGGTGTTCGCCACCGAATGGCGCAGCGAGGGATTCGATGTGCCGGACCTGCAGCTGCCCGATCGCCAGGACGCGCTCATCGCCGCAGTCGCCGCAGCCAATCCGCACACGATCGTGGTGCTCGAGACCGGCGGCCCGGTGCTGATGCCCTGGCTCGATGGGACCGATGCCGTCCTCGAGGCCTGGTACCCCGGCGCTCGCGGCGCCGAAGCGCTGGCGGCGATCCTGTTTGGGGACGTCAATCCTTCCGGAAAATTGCCGGTCACCTTTCCCGCGAGTCTCGAGCAGCTGCCGCGCCCCGCGCTGCCGGGCGCGACTGTCATCAAGCCCACCTACACCGATGAACCCCCGCCCGGCACCGTGCTGGATGCCGACTACACCATCGAGGGTTCGGACGTCGGTTATCGCTGGTTCGCGCGCCGCGGTCTGCAGCCCCTGTTTCCATTTGGCTTCGGACTGTCGTATACGACGTTTGAGTACGCGAAGCTGGCGGCCGCGGCGGGCCCGACACCCAGCGCGGGCTTCACGGTCACGAATTCCGGCACCGTCGCCGGACAGGAGATCGCCCAGCTTTATCTGCTCGCCGGGCCGCAGGGCAAGCGCCGCCGCCTGCTCGGCTGGGTGAAGCTGCTGCTGCAGCCGGGCGAGAGCAAACCCGCCGTGATCGCGATCGACCGCCGGCTGCTCGCGGACTTCGACAGCCAGGCGCAGCGCTGGCATCTGGCCGCCGGGAACTACACGCTCGCGGCCGGCTCCTCGTCGGCGGACCTGCCGCTGACGGTGCAGCTGAAATTCAACGCCGCCGATTTTGGCCGCTAGCAGGCGGCCGCGTGGCTCACGGCCGATAGGCCGGAGCGATTCCCAGCAGCGCGCGCGCCGCAGCGGAGAATGACAGCACTTCATACTCGCCGTGGTGCGGGATGAAGACGGCATCGTGAGGCCCGATTTCAAAGGTGGCGCTCGCGTCCTTCCAGGAAGTGCGGATCATCAATTCGCTCTCGAGCCCGAAAATCACGGCATCCCCGCCGTGCGCCACACGTTCGCCGCAGACACCCGACGGAACCTGCAGCTCGGCTACCGTCAGGTTTTCGGTGCTGGCAATCAAGCCGACGGCGATCTCCCCCTCCAGCCGGAGCGATTGATCCTCGCGGCCGATGCGCCGCAGTGTCGGGTTCGCGGGGGCGCGCAACAGATCGCCGATGAGCTCGTCGCGGCGGTACTTCGGCGTCTGCAGGTAGGGTTGCTTGGCCGCGTAGGCGCCGGTGGTGCCCTGCGAGGGCGGTGGTGCGAAGAATTCGAGGACCCGCAGCGGCTCGCTCCCTTCGGCGCGCACGTGATGCCAGGTGCCCTTGCGGAAAAACAGCGACGCGCCCGCCGGGCAGCGCTGCACCTCGCCCGTTTCAGGGTTGGCCGCGAGCATCTCGCCGCTCAGGACGTACAGCACCTCGTCGGCGCCGAATACGGTGCGGAACGCCGGCGAGTGCCGGAACCATTTCCCCGGCGCCAACCCGAACATCAGCACGTGGAGCTTTGTGGTGGAGGCGTAGATCCAGTCGGCCACCAGCCCCGATTCGCGATCGCCCCAGATGTGGCGCTGCACGTCGATGCGGCGCACGAGCGTGGGCGCATCGTAGCTGGGTCGCGGCGAGGGACGGTATCCTGGCGGAAGCGGATCGGCCATGCGCCAATGAATGTAGCCATATGCAAACGGCCATGCAACAGGTAGCCTGCGGCTGCATGACCAGACCGAATCCACCGTACGCCGTGCGCGCCGGGCTCGATCACTGGCTGGCGCTGTGCCTCGCGTGCGCGGTGCTGTGGGGCGTGTGGGGTTTCCTGTCCAAGCTTCTCGCTGACCGCGTGGGCGCCATCGAGACTCAACTGCTGTTCACCTTAGGGATGCTGCCGGCCGGCTTGATCGCGGCCTGGCGTGTCGGCGCGGCGGCGCTCCTCCCGAGTCCGCGCGGCATCGTGTACGGACTGCTGAACGGGCTGCTGACGGCCCTTGGGACGCTGTGTTTCTTCGCCGCGCTCAGCCGGGTCTCGGCGTCGATCGTGAGCCCCCTGATCGCCGCCTACCCGCTGGTCACGGTGGCGCTCGCCGCGGTGATCCTGCGGGAACGTATCAGGCCACTGCAGATCGCCGGCGCGCTCTGTGCAGTCATCGGTCTGGCACTGCTGTCATGACGCAGGGAGCGGCAGGATGAACTGGCTGGCCCTGGTGGCGATCTCGATTGCAGCCTGGGGCGCGGTCGGGCTGCTGCAGAAAATTTCATCGAACCTGCTCGATCCTACCGCACTGGTATTCTGGGTCATCGTGGGCCTGCTCGTGGGCTCGGTGCCTCTCATTGCCTGGCTGCCGGCGAGTACCCGGCTCGGCCTGTCCGGCGGCGTCATTGCGATGGGTCTATTGAGTGGCCTGAGCAATGCGCTCGGCTCCTGGTGCCTGTTCCGCGCGCTCAAGAACGGCGCCGCAGCCTCGATCGTGATTCCGTTCACGGCCCTCTATCCGCTCATCACGGTGCTGCTCGCCTTCGTGTTCCTGGGCGAGACGCTGAGTCTGCGCCAGTCCCTCGGCGCCGTGCTGGCCATCGGCGGTGGCGCCCTGCTTTCCTATGAGCCCTCCGCATGAGCGCGCGCGCAAACCCCGTGTCGGTCGGCTTCATCGGTGCGGGCAACGTGCTGCCCGCGTACCTGCAGGCACTTGACCGGCTGATCCCGCGGGGCGAGGCCACGCTCGGCGGCATCTGCGCCCGAAACCGGCGCCTGTGGAAACAGTTGCGCTCACGCCGCCCCGGCGTCGCGCTCTTCGAGCACGCCGCGCAGCTGCTGGCTTCGAACGTCGACGTGGTGGTGATCATCACGCCACCGGACTCGCACGCCGAGTTGGCCCGTGCCGCGATTGCCCACGGCAAGCATGTCCTGGTGGAGAAGCCCATGGCCGCGACGGCCCGGGAGGCCGGATCCCTCATGTCACTGGCGCGCCGGCACGGCCGGCTGCTGGTCGCGGCGCCGTTCGTGCAGCAATCGCCCACCTTCGCCTTCCTGCAGCAGGCCTTGCGCGGCGGCGCGATCGGCAAGATCCACTCGGCACGCGCGCTCTACGGCAACCTGGGCTCCGACTGGGCCGGCTGGTATCACGATTCCGGTCTCGGCGCGCTCGCTGAAATCGGCATCTACAATCTTAAGAGCCTGACGGCCATCCTGGGACCGGTGCAGTCCGTATTTCACCAGGAGTCGCGCTCCGCACGCACGCGCAGGATCGGCAGCCGGCGATTACCCAACGTAGACGCCGATGTGGCGCACACGCTCCTCACTCATGCGGGAGGGGCGCTGTCGAGCATCACCTCCAGCCACGCGATCGTGCAGTATCAGCGCCCGGCCCTGGAATTCTATGGATCTTCGGGCACGGCGAACCTGCGCGGCGATGACTGGGATCCGCGCGGCGTGGAAATCTGGCGCGAGCAGCGCGGCTGCTGGGAGTGCTACCCGGCCATCGAACCGACCTGGTTGTGGACCGATGGCCTGACCGATCTGATACGGGCCGTGCGCAGCAAACGCCCACCGCTCGCGGACCTGGCGCACGATCTGCACCTGATCGAGATTCTCGCGGCCGCGCGCCGCTCGAGCCGCAGCCACCGCGCCGTCAGGATCCGCTCGCGCTGGACCGGCTACGCTCCTGCCAGGCGCGCCCTGCGAGCCCTGGGGGCCAGTAAGCACCCTTTGCACGATCACACGCGGCCCGCGGAGATGCAGTGAGGCCACCCTTGGCAACCGCTCCCACCGAGACCAACATGCGGTATGTCCTGTTCCTGGCGGCCACGGCGGCCACCGGCGGACTGCTGTTCGGCTTCGATGTCGCGATCATCAGCGGCGCCGGACCGTTCCTGCTCAGGCATTTTCACCTGCAGGACCTGAGCCTGGGCCTGGCCTTCAGTTCACTGCTGTTTGGCTGCGTCATCGGCGCCGCGGTCGCCGGGCGCGCCACCGATCGCTACGGCCGTCAGCGCATCCTGCTCGCCGTGGCGGTGCTGTTCGCCCTGACCTCGGCGGCGACCGCGCTGGCCTGGAACTTCCAGGTGTTCCTGGCGGCCCGGTTCCTCGGCGGCCTGGCCGTCGGGGCGGTCTCGCTGGTGTCCCCGATGTATGTCTCGGAAATCGCGCCGCCCACTGTGCGCGGCCGCCTGGGTGCGCTCTACCAGATGTCCATCGTTACCGGCATCCTCGTGTCCTTTTGCATCAACTATCTGATGCGGGACCTGGGTCCGGACAACTGGCGCTGGATGTTCATGACTGGAGTCATTCCGTCAGTCATCTTCCTGGGCCTGTTGCTGCGCGCCCCGGAAACACCGACGCCATTCTGGAGCGCATCGGCGGCCGCGCGAGCGCCGAGTTCGCGATGGGCGAGATCACCGCATCGCTCCGCATCCAGCGCCGCGCCTGGCGCGATCTGCTGCAGCCAGGCATCCGGCGCGCGGTACTGATCGGCTTCTGGCTCGCGATACTGATCCACTTCTCCGGCATCAATACGGTCATCGACTATGCACCGGCAATTTTCCAGTCCGCCGGCTGGCAGCTGGACGCGGCGCTGCTGTCGACCTTCGTGGTCGGCCTCACCAACTTCCTGTTTACGGCCGTCTCATTCTGGACCATCGACCGCTACGGCCGCCGGCCGCTGTACATCGTCGGCTCGCTCGGCATGGCGCTCTCGCTCCTCGCCCTGACGGTCGCCGTGCTGATGGGGCAGTTCCACGGCACGGTGGTGCTGGTGCTGATCCTCGCCTACCTGATCTGCTTCTGTTCCTGCATCGGACCGGTGTTCTGGACCCTGGTGCCCGAAATCTTTCCCAACAACATCCGCGGCACGGCCATGATCGTCCCGGTGCTCACGCAGTGGGTGGCCAATGCGGTGGTGGTGCTGCTGTTTCCGGCCGCGCTCCATCGCCTGGGCCAGGCCGCGACCTTTGGCTTCCTCGCCGCGGTATCCCTGGCACAGGCAATCTTTACCTGGCGATATGTGCCGGAAACCAAGAACCGCCCGCTCGAGGAAATCGAGGTATTCTGGACCCAGGCGTCTGTTCCAAAGGCACTCTGACATGGCCAAGGGCATCATCGGCGACGGAGACGCCGCCACCTTCAACCGCGACGGCTTCGTGCTGATCCGGGGCATGCTCGACCCGGAAGAAACGGCGCTCCTCGGCCGCGCCGCGCGCGAGGACCGGGTGCTCGACGAGCACTCATTCGGCCGGGCCGACGGCGAAGGCGGCACCGTGCGGCTGTCGCTGTGGAATCACCCGACCGAGACTATCTACGGCATGATCGCGCGCTGCGAGTCGATCGTCGGCTCGATGGAGAAACTACTCGGCGGCGAGGTCTACCACTACCATTCGAAGATGATCATGAAGGACCCGCTGGTCGGCGGTGCCTGGGCCTGGCACCAGGACTACGGTTACTGGTACCACAACGCGGTCCTGTTCCCCTGGATGGGCAGCGCCTACATCGCCGTGGATCGCGCGACGCGCGAGAACGGCTGCCTGCAGGTGATCCGGGGGTCGCATCACGCGGGCCGCCTCGATCACGTGCTGACCGGCGAACAGGCCGGCGCGGACAATGAGCGCGTGAACCAGATGCTCAAGCACCTGGAGCTCGTCTACGTCGAAATGGAACCGGGCGACGCCATATTTTTCCACTCCAACATGCTGCACCGCTCGGACCAGAACAAGTCGCGCCATCCGCGCTGGTCCATGATCTGCACCTACAACGCCGCCCGCAACGATCCCTACCAGGAGTCCCAGCACCCGCGCTACACGCCGCTCGTCAAGGTGCCGGACGCCAAGATCCGGGAATTCGGGCTGCGGCGCTTCGCCGGCGGCGAGCGCGAAGGCGTGTGGTTGGCCGCTGAGCGGGACCGGGACCACACCGCGCAGCGCCTGAAGAAATAGGAGGAGCCATGCTGCGTCGCAATTTCACGGCTTTAGTCGTCCTCGGCCTCACACTCCCGCCGGCCCTATGGGCGCAGACGGCCTACTATCGCCACGTCATTTTCGACAACAGCCCGCAGGCCGGCTACTACTGGAACAGCACTGCCCAGGCCGTGGCGCCCAGCACGCTGGAACAGAAAGACTGGCACTTGCCGGTCGAGTCCAAAGATTTCCTGTCACCGCCCAACGCACTGCGCCTGGCCTGGCTTTCTGCCCCGGGCGGCGGATGGGATGCCGAGATTCATCTCGTCAATTTCCCCAACCGCTATCCCGAGCTCGCTGGAAAGACGCTCTATTTCTGGGTGTATGCGCCGCAGGCGATTGCCGCCGCCGACCTGCCCGAGCTGGTGCTCTCTGACGCCAGGAATGGCTTGCAGGTGGCGGAGTTCCCCGGCAGCTTCACCGTGCCGGAGCCGCTCGGCAAATACGCGGGCGACATCCCGGCGGGAAAATGGCTGCAGCTGCGGATACCGATGTCCGCTCTCAAGTCGGCGTCGGTGTATGACTTTCATCCCGAGCGCCTGCAGAGCGTCATTTTTCACCAGGGCCGCGCCGATGGCGTCGCCCACACTTTGATTGTCGACCAGGTACACGTCGCTGATGAGCCGCCGGCGGGCGTATCAGCGGCAGTGATCGCGGCACCCACGGAGCTCACGGCCCGGGGCTACGACCGGCATGTGCTGCTGCACTGGGAGGGAGCGGAGACGGCGGAGCTCGCTCACTACGTGATCTACCGTTCGCTCGACGGGGGCGCCTGGACACCGATCGGCATCCAGCTGCCCGGGATACATCTGTATTCGGATTTCCTGGGCCGCGCCGGCGCCAAGGCGGATTACAAAGTGAGCGCCGTGGATTGGCAGAACCAGGAATCAGCGGCGAGTGCCGTCGCCAGCGCGATGACGCATGAGATGAGCGACGATGAGCTGCTGACGATGCTGCAGGAAGGGGCCTTCCATTACTACTGGGAAGGCGGCGGGACTCATTCGGGCCTTGCGCACGAGAACATGCCGGGCGATGACCGCATCGTCGCGACCGGTGCCAGCGGTTTCATGATTGAAGCGCTCGTCGTCGCGGTCGACCGCCACTTCATCACGCGCGAGCAGGGCCTGGAGCGTCTCGACCGGATTGTAGGCTTCCTCGAGCGCGCGCCGCGCTACCACGGCGCCTGGTCACACTACATGAATGGCGCGACCGGCCAGACCATGCCGCTGTTCGGCATGCTCGACAACGGCGGGGACCTGGTCGAGACCTCCTTCATGATGCAGGGCCTGCTCACCGCGCGCCAGTACTTCAAGGGCGCCAGCGCGCTCGAGCGCGACCTGTATCGGCGCATTACCGCGCTCTGGGAGGGCGTGGAGTGGGACTGGTATCGCGACAACAAGGGGAGCGATTTCATCTACTGGCATTGGTCGCCCCAATGGGGTTTCCAGATTCACCACCCGCTCATCGGCTTCAACGAGACGCTGGTGGTCTATCTGCTCGCGATCGCCTCGCCGACGCACAGCGTGCCGGCCGATATGTACTATTCCGGGTGGGCCAGCCAGGACAAGCGCGCCCTGGAATACCGGCAGGGCTGGTCGGGAAGCCCCGAGGGCAACCACTACGGCAACGGCACCACCTATTTTGGCATCAAGCTCGACGTGGGCGTGGGGAGCGGCGGACCGCTGTTCTTCACGCATTACTCCTTCATGGGATTCGACCCGCACGCCCTGCACGATAGGTACACGCCGTCGTACTTCGACAACAACCGCAACATCGCGCTGATCAACCGGGCCTACTGCGTCGCCAATCCGAAGCACTATTCCGGTTATGGCGCCGATGCCTGGGGCCTGACCGCCAGCGATGGCCCCACGGGCTATGCGACCCCGGCGCCGGATGCGCTCAATGACACCGGCACCATTACCCTGACGGGCGCGCTGGCCTCTTTCCCCTATACGCCCGAGGCTTCGATGGCCGCACTCAAGCACTACTACCGCGATCTCGGTGGCGAACTGTGGGACATCTACGGGCCGCGCGATGCCTACAACCCCTCGGTGAACTGGATTTCCCCCATCTACATGGGTCTCAATCAGGCGCCCATCGTGGCGATGGTCGAGAACTATCGCACCGGCCTGCTGTGGAAGACCTTCATGTCGAATCCGGAAGTCGCCGTGATGCTGAAGAAGCTGGACGCGGCCAGCGCGAAATGAGGGTTTGCGCCGCGGCGCTGACCGGGTTGCTCATTGGGAGCGGTCCTGCGGCTGATGCGGCCCCAACGGCGCCAGCTGCGATCGAAATCGACGCCCGCGCCCCAGGCACGCCCTTCCCTCATTTCTGGGAACAGGCTTTCGGTTCCGGTCGCGCGATCCTGGCGCTGCGCGCCAGTTATCGCGAGGACCTGCGGGAACTGAAGAAGGTGGCGGACTTTCGCTACGTGCGCTTCCACGCCATCTTTCACGACGAAGTGGGCGTGTACGACGAGGACAGCCAGGGCGCCCCAGTCTACAACTTCTCCTACGTCGACCAGATCTATGACGGCCTGCTGGAAAACGGCGTACGCCCGTTCGTCGAGATCAGTTTCATGCCGAAGAAGCTCGCCGCGCGGCAGGATGTTCATCCCTTCTGGTACCGGCAGATTGTTTCCCCTCCAAAGGACTATGCGAAGTGGGACGGCCTGATCCACGCCTTCGCCGCGCATCTGGTCGAGCGCTACGGGATCGATGAAGTCGCGCAATGGTATTTCGAGGTCTGGAACGAACCCAACATCGATTTCTGGACCGGCGAGCCCAAGCAGGCCAGTTATTTCGAGCTGTACGACCACACGGCACGCGCGCTCAAGGCGGTGAGCCGGAGGCTCCGCGTCGGCGGACCCGCCACGGCCGCGGCTGACTGGGTTGCGCCTTTTCTTGCGCACGTGGCGCAAGACGACGTGCCGGTGGATTTCGTATCGACGCATGGGTACGCGGACGATACGGTCGAGAACCTGTTCCACAGCGCGGAGGACATTCCGCTCGATGAGCGCGTGTGCCGTGCAATCGGCAAAGTGCACGCTGAGATACTGAATTCCGCGCGGCCCGCGCTGCCGCTGATGTGGACGGAGTGGAACGTGCCCTCCTTCGGCGAGCGCTACCATGCGCGTGACACGACTTACGTCGGCGCGGCGCTGGCCTCGGACATCCGGCAGTGCGACGGTCTGGTTGATGTCATGTCGTACTGGACCTTCGATGATGTGTTTGAAGAAAGCGGCGTGGTGCGCGAACCCTTTCATGGCGGGTTCGGTACGATCGCGGCCGGCGGCATCAAGAAGCCCGCGTACTACGCCTACGCGCTGCTGCACCGCCTGGGAGAGACGCGGCTGGCGAACTCCGCGGACAATGTGCTGGTGACGCGGCGCAGCGATGGCACGCTGGTTGCCGCAGCCTGGAATGTCGTGGATCCGGACCGGACCGGCGAGCCGCGGACCGTCACGCTGCAGTTCCGGCGCCTGCGCGAATCAAATCCCGTCGTCGTCTGGCGCATGGACGCGACCCACGGCAACGTACTGCCTGCGTATGCCTCGATGGGCAAGCCGCGCTATCCGACACCCGCGCAGGTCCGTCAGCTGAACCGCGCTTCCGCGCTCGGCGCACCTGAACGGACTTCACTCCGGCACGGTGAAATCCGGATTGTGGTTCCGGTCAATGGACTGGTGGTTCTGGAACTGCCGCTCAGAGCAGCCGCGCGCCGCTCTGCGCATTGAAGTAGCGCAACCTGTCCCCTGAGTAGTGGAGCCGGAGAGAACGGCCGAGCTCCGGCAAGGCCTGGGGCGGGAGGCGGCACACGACAGTGCCGACCGGGGCATTCAGGCTCAGGATGATTTCATTGCCGACGGGCTCGATGTTTTCGATGGTGGCCTCAATGCTCGCCTCGGACCCGCCGCCCGAGGGCTGCGGCGCCAGGCGCAGATCCTCCGGACGCAGGCCCACGACGATCTCCTGACCGGGCTTCGCGGCCACCTGCCCCGGCGGAAACGGCAGCAGCAGTTCGCCCTCCTGGCAGCGCAGCCGCGGCCGCGGATCGGCAATGAAGCGGCCACGGAAGGTATTCATCCCGGGGCTGCCCATGAAACCGGCCACGAACAGGTTGGCGGGCTCGTCATACAGGCGCATGGGCGTATCGATCTGCTGCACCTCGCCGGCATTGAACACCACGATGCGCTGCCCCAGGGTCATCGCCTCGATCTGATCGTGCGTCACGTACAGCATGGTGGCGCGCAGCCGGCGATGGAGCCGGGCGATCTCTGCGCGCATGCCGAGGCGCAACTTGGCGTCCAGATTCGAGAGCGGTTCATCCAGCAGGAACACCTGCGGACTGCGCACCAGGGCGCGACCCAAGGCCACGCGCTGGCGCTGGCCCCCGGACAGCTGCCGCGGCTTGCGATCCAGCAGGGTATCGAGCTCGAGCGTCGCGGCGGCGGCGCGCACCTTTGCATCCAGGTCCGCGCGCGCCATGCCGCGCAGGCGCAGCCCAAAAGCCAGGTTGTCGTAGACGCTCATGTGCGGATAGAGCGCATAGCTCTGAAACACCATGGCGATGTCACGATCGCGGGCCGGCAGGTCGTTGACGACGCGCCCCCCGATGCTCAGCGTGCCGCTGGTGATGCTCTCCAGTCCGGCGACCATGCGCAGCAGGGTCGATTTGCCACAGCCCGACGGCCCCACCAAGGCCAGCAGCTCGCCGTCGGCCACCTCGAAGCTGGCGCCGGCCACGGCCACGTGGCCGTTTTCATACACCTTTTTCAGTGCTTCGAGCCGTACCCCGGCCATGATTTTCCCTTGGGTCCCCCGTCGACAGATCGTATACAATCCTGCACAACATGGCTATGTAAACGTTTTCCACTGGCGCCAGCCGCGACTGGATCGGGATCAGGATACGTGAACGACAAGCTCTTGCGGTTTCCGGCCGGCTTTCTCTGGGGCACTGCCACTTCCGCTTATCAGATCGAGGGATCGCCGCTGGCCGATGGTGCCGGGCCCTCCATCTGGCAGCGATTCTGCCGCACGCCCGGGCTGGTGCGCGACGGCCAGAGCGGCGATGTGGCCTGCGACCATTACCGGCGCTACCAGAGCGACGTTGCGCTGATGCGCGAGCTCGGCCTCAAGGCCTACCGCTTCAGCATCTCCTGGAGCCGCGTGCTGCCTGCGGGCCGCGGCGCCGTCAACGCTGCGGGTCTCGGCTTCTACGATCGCCTCGTCGATGAACTTTTGGGCCACGGCATCGAGCCACTGGTGACACTGCATCACTGGGACCTGCCGGCCGCCCTCGATGATCGCGGCGGATGGCTCAATCCCGACATCGCGCAGTGGTTTGCCGACTACGCCTCCGTTGTTTTCCGCAAGCTCGACGGGCGCGTGAAGCACTGGGTGACACACAATGAACCCTGGGTGATCGCGGACGGCGGGTACCTGCACGGCGTGCTCGCGCCGGGGCATCGCAACGTCTACGAGGCGCCGATCGCGACGCATAACCTGCTGCGCGCCCATGGCGCCGCGGTGCAGGCCTATCGCGCCACGGGCAAGCATCGCATCGGACTGGTCGTCAATCTCGAGCCGAAGTACGGCGCGACGCCGGCAGAGGAGGACCGTGCCGCCACGGCGCGCGCCGATGCCTATATGAACCGCCAGTATCTCGACCCGGTCTTCCTGGGAAAATATCCCGAGGAGCTGCGCGAGATCTTCGGCGAAGCCTGGCCGACGTGGCCCGCGGCCGATCTGGAACTGATTCGCCAGCCGCTCGATTTCCTGGGCGTCAACTACTACACGCGCAATGTCACGCGCGCCAACGCGCAGAGCTGGCCGCTGCGCGCGGAAATGGTGCGCCAGACGCAGGCGACCTACACCGAGACCGGCTGGGAAGTCTTCCCGCAGGGCCTGACCGATACGCTGCTGTGGGTGAAGAACCGCTACGGCAATCCGCCCGTCTTCGTGACGGAGAACGGCGCGGCCTTCTTCGACCCGGCGGCGCCGGAGCAGGGCCGGATCGATGATCCACTGCGCGTGGAATATCTTCGCGAGCATATTGCCGCGGTGCGCGCCGCCATCGCACAGGGTGCGGACGTGCGCGGCTATTTCGTCTGGTCGCTGCTCGATAACTTCGAGTGGGCACTCGGCTATTCAAAGCGCTTCGGCATCGTGCATGTCGATTACTCGACGCAGCAGCGCACGCCCAAGGCGAGCGCCCGCTACTACTCCAGTGTCATCGCGACGCATGGCGCGGCGGCCGAAAAGGCCGAGACGGGAACGCGGAGCGCAGCCGCGCCGACGCTCCTCACCGCGAGTTGAACGGCCTTCCGGCCGGTGCTCCGGGCGCGGCCGGCCGCTCGGCGAGCATGACCTGCACGAGCTTCGCCATCATCTGCTCGATCTGCGCCGGCGTCATCTCGCCGAGCACGCCACGCCCTTCCGGTGCAATGTGCAGCGCCGGATCGCCGTGGGCATGAAATACGAAATGCTCGAAGTGGGCACGCCAGATATTGCGCTGCTCGGCCGGTAGCGTGGCGATGGCCAGTATGGCGTGCATGAGGCTGGTATAGGGCGGCCCGTCGGAGCGTGGCAACCCGTTCCACCAGTAATTGACGAGGATATTGAAAGGCGCCAGCGACTGCACGCCGTGCCACCACATGTAGGGAATGTAGAGGGCATCACCCGGCTCGAGCTCCGCCGTCTGCGCCGCCGCGTAGGCCAGCTCAAACTTCGGAAAGCGCGCCAGATCGGGGTGGGCGATGTCGACCAGACTGATGGGCACGCCTTGCGGGGTGGAGTGCAGGGGGCCGACGTACAGGTTTTCCAGCTGCTCGGGCGGAAACAGCACGAAGCGGCGCCGGCCCGCCGCCACGCAGGCAATATTGTCCTTGCAGTCATAGTGGGCCGCGACCGTGCTGGTATTGCCAATCCAGATAGTCGGGCGCGTACCGGCGGGAGGGAGACCCAGGCTGTTGTGAATCTCCAGCTCCGGCAAGTGCTTCGGTATGGACAAGGCCTGGATGGACAGGGCCGGCGGCTCGGCCTGCTCCGCGCTGGCCAGCATCAGACGCAGCACGTCGGCAAACTTCGCCCGCACGCGGGTGAAGTTCTCACCGGTCATGTTCCCGTTGTAGGAAAAGCGGCCCTGGATCTGCGGTTCGCCCGCCAGATACTCCACCTGGGTCCCCGCATTGAGCACCTGCAGGTAATCGACGGCCGCCGCGGCGGATTCCATCCCCTTGCGCACCAGCGGCCAATCGGCGACCAGGCCTTTCAATACCGCTGGCTTGCGGGCGACGGCAATCTCGGATTCAAAGACCCGCTGATCCACGTTTCGCCACTGGGGAATCTCCGCTGCCATGCACTAATTTCTCACGGAGCCAGGGCCGCCAACCGGCGCAAGCCTTGGGATGCGGTCCGCGACGGGCGGCAGCGCCGGAAACGGCGCGTGCGGCTCCGTCTGGTACCAGTAGGCGACCGAGTAGAAATTGTCGGAGCGGTGATTGGCGTGGCCGTGTTCAATCGTAGCCCGGAACGATTTCGTGAACGGGATGGGGGAATCGAGATGAAAGCGATAGACAGTCGAACGGCTGCCCGTCTGCTCATCGCCTTTGACGGGGGCGCCGTACAGCGGATATGAGAAAGAGTGCGTGCCAAAGCCCCAGGCACCGAGGAAATAGTCCTCGGCACCGGTGCCATTGATGACGGGCAGGGTGCTGCCGTCAACGAAGAACATGTCGTCGCCCTCGCCCCACCAGCCATCCTGATTCTGCAGCACGGAGAGGGTGACGCCGACAAAGTGGCCGCGGCCGCGGGCTTCCATCCACACGTAGTTGCCCTCGCCGGAAAGATTGCTGCGAGTGTTCACGAGCGGCTCGCCATTGGCGCTCCAGCTGGACGTCCAGCCGTGGTTTGGTGCCGCCTGGCGATACTGCGCGTGAAAATACAGCGTGTCGGCGGGCAGCGGCCGCATGCAGACGCGATAGTCAATGTTGAAGTACAGGGCATCCACGCCTGCCGCACCCTCGTTGGTCACGGTGATGCGGGCGTGCTTTCGAAACGGCATGGGGAAAAATGAGTTCAGGGCCTTCTCGGGGGCCACGGCCAGCGGCGCGGACTGGTACAGGAAATACTCACCGAGCCCCAGGCCGAAAAAATCGCCGATTGGCGCTTCGACGCTGGGCGTCGCCTCGGCGTCCCAGTAGATTCGAAGCACCAGCTTCTTGAGGTGAAACTCCTCGCGGCTCGAGATCGTAAACCATAGATGGGAAATGACGCCGGGCCCGGCAGCGTCCAGCAGCGTCAGGGTCTCGCCGGGACGGACCGGACGGGCATCGTCGTTGGCACCGGCACGATCGTAGCTCGAGGCGCGATGCTGTACATAGTCGTGCGGACGCGTAAGGCCGGCGAGCGAGCCCGCGGCATCGAGACAGCCCTGCGCCTGGGTGGCCTGGATGCCGGAGAAGAGTAGCAGCGGGCCCAGCAATACGAGGCGTGCGATCATCCCTTGACGCTCCCCAGTGTAATGCCCCGGAGGTAGAAGCGTTGCAGGGACAGGAACAGCGCCAGCACCGGCAGCACCGTGATGACGGCTCCGGCCATCATCATCTCGTTGTCCTGCACGTGTTCGCGCGCCAGGCCGGCCAGCGCCACCGGCAGGGTCTGCATGTCGCGGTCGCTGAGCACGATCAGCGGCCACATGAAATCATTCCAGGTGCCCAGGAATACGAAGATACCGAGCGTGACCAGGATCGGCGTGAGCACCGGCAGCACCACGGAGCGGAAGATGCGCCATTCGCCGGCACCGTCGATGCGCGCCGCGTCCAGCAATTCATCGGGAATCGACAGCGCGTACTGGCGCACCAGGAAGATGCCGAAGATGCTGGCGATGCCGGGCACGATCGCGCCGGCGTAGCTGTTGACGAGGCCGAGAAACTTGAGCAGTCCGAACAGCGGGATCATCGTCACCTGGCCCGGCACCAGCAGGCCCGCGAGCAGCAGCCGGTAGACCGACTCGCGGCCGCGGAAGCGCAGCTTCGCGAAGGCGTAGCCGGCCATGCCATTGAACACCAGCGCGAGCAGCGTGGCGCTGGTGGCCACGATCACGCTGTTGATGAAATACCGGCCCATGTGCTGGCCCGCGAACAGATCGCGGTAGTGATCGAGCGTGAGCGAACTCGGCAGTAGCGGTGGCGGATAAGTCGACGAGGCGCCGGTCGGCATGAGCGAAACGGAGACCATCCACGCCAGCGGGAACACGGTCAGCGCAGCGGCCAGCCACAGGGCGGCGTTGACCAGCCAGGCCTGCGCACGCGGGTTCATGTCTCGCCCAGCCGCCGGGTGAGGCGCAGCTGCAGCGCCGTGATCAGCAGGATCAGCGCAAACAGGACGAAGGCCACGCTGGAGGCAGAACCCAGTTTCCACCAGGTGAAGCCCTGATCGAACATGAAGTACAGCACGCTGAGCGTGCTTTGCAGCGGCCCTCCCTGGGTCATCACGTAGGGCTCGGCGAACAGCTGGAAATAGCCGCTGACCGTGAGGATGCCGACCAGTGCCAGCGTCGGGGTGAGAAGCGGCAGCGTGATGTGGCGCAATCGCGCCCAGGCCCCGGCGCCTTCAAGGCGCGCGGCGTCGTGCAGATCCTCGGGAATGGCCTGCAGCGCGGCGATCAGGATGATCATGTTGTAGCCGAAATTCTTCCACACCGCGAGCAGCACAATGGAGGGCATCGACCAGTGCGGATCGCCGAGCCAGTCGATGGCCGGCAATCCCAGATGAGTCAGCAGGTAGTTGATCAATCCGTAGCGCGTGTGCAGCAGATAGCGCCAGATCAGCGCCACGGCCACCAGCGTCGTGACGACTGGAGCGAACAACGCCGTGCGGAACAGGGGCCGGAAGCGGGCCAGGCGTGAATCGACCAGCAGCGCGGCGCCGAGCGATGCCAGGAGCGAGAGGGGCACACCCAGCACCACGAAAAAGGCGGTATTGCCGAGCGCCTGCCAGAACAGCGGCGTCACCAGCAGCGTGCGGTAGTTGTCGAGCCCGATGTAGCGCAGGTTGGCAGGATCGGCCAGCGCATACAGATCGAAATCGGTGAAGCTCAGCAGCAGGGCCGCCACGACCGGCAGCAGAAAAAAGACGCCGATCAGCAGCAGGGCCGGGAGCGAGAACCACCAGCCGGCGCGTGTGCGGTTCATCGCTTTTCCTGCCGGTCGAGCAGCCAGCGCCGCTTGGCGAGCATCGCATCCACCTCGGCGTCAAACTGGGTGACGGCGGCATCTTCGCTCTGCCCGCCACGCACGACACGCTCGGCCATCAATCGCATGCCCTGCATGATCTGCTCCCACTCGGGCAGCTGCTGGAAGGTGCGGAGCCGATCGAGCTGGATGCGGAAGGCTCGCGTGTAGGGATCGGTGGCGATGGCGCCGGATTCCCAGCTGCTGCGCCGCGGCGGCAGATCGCCCGTAATCTCGTAGAAGCGACGTTGCACCTCGGGGCGCGAGAGGGATTCGATCAGGGCCCAGGCGCTGGCCTTGTGCTCAGAGCGCCGGAAGATCACCAGGCTGGAACCGCCGGCGCTGGAGGCGCCGGGTCCGTCCGGGCCGGGCATCGGCGCGGTCATCCAGCTGCCCTGCTGCCCGGGCGGCAGGCGGCGCTTGAATTCACCGATATTCCAGGGTCCGGAGACATAGAACGAGAAGAATCCATTGCCCAACTCATCCCAGACGTTGGAAATCTGGGTGTTGGTCGCCATCGGCGCGAGCGACTGCGTGAACAGCTGGTGGTAAAAGGCCAAATTGCCGTAGCGATTGCCCTCCCGCAGCATGGCTTCCGGCTGCTGCAGGGCCAGGACCTGGAGCGGCTCGAATTCATTGAGCGGCAGCAGCACCGCGTAGCGCTGCGGCCCCACCATCCGCTTGATGGCCTGGAGCTGGCGCAGCCAGTCGGCCCAGTTGTCCGCCGGACCGGCAAATCCAGCCTGGCGCAGCAGATCGCTGCGGTAGAACAGCAAGCGGGTGTCGACGTACCAGGGCACGCCCCACGGCACGCCGCCGAGCGAATTGGCCTGCCAGACCTGGGGGAAAAAATCCGCGACCTCCACGATCTTCGATGCGGCGACGCGCGACTGCAGCGGCTCCAGCGCATGCAGGGCGACGAGCTCGGGTATCCAGGTGTTGCCGAGCTGGCACATGTCGGGAGTGGCGTCGCCGGCCACGGCGGTGAGGAACTTCTCGTGCGCCGCCGTCAGGGCGAGGCGCTGCACCTCGACGTGCAGGCCCGGGTGTTCGCGCTCAAAGGCCGGCAACAGCGCACTCACCTGGTCCGCCTCGGCGCCAAAAGCCCAGAACTTCAGCACTTCGCCCTGCGGGGCGCCGCCACAGCCGCTTGCCACCAGGGCCGCCAGTAGCGGCGCGAGCCGGCCCGCGCGCGGGCTGTTCAGCCCAGCCATCCGCCGCTGAATCCGGCGCGCTGCAGACCCCGGCGGATCACCGGGTCGCGCTGCATCGTCTGCCAGAGCAGTCCACTGTGCTGGTTCTCCAGCATCGTCATGAGCGGTCCGTGCGTGATGCCGTAGTAACGCGAGTCGACCCAGCCCAGCTCGCCCACCCGCCGCCCGCTCAGGAGCGGCACGTCGAACTGGAAACTCGGGTTGAAACTGTCGAGGAAGCCGTATTGTCCATAGATCACCGCGCCGTAGCGGCGATACATCTCGGCGGCGGCGGCCGTGGCCTGATCGGGCGTGAAGGGCAGGCACCCCAGGGCCGCGCTCGGCGTGATCGTGCCGTCGTCCAGGTTCTGGTCCGGATTCAGGC
>WNFM01256728.1_pt1 | contig 18043 bp, 14 predicted proteins | sample 5400271 | NCBI WGS metagenome assembly WNFM01 (sample SAMN13153352, study PRJNA577476) | soil metagenome | isolation source: 60 cm saprolite on Douglas fir-dominated hillslope | place: USA:California | collected 2013-09-17 | reverse complement strand
ACACTCCACCCCAACCGCCGCGGCGACTGCCCGACGCGACTTCGGACGCGGCATTCTGCCCTCCCGGCCGTGCGCCACCGCCGCGAGTCAGCAGGTTATACTATGTATAGCGGCGATTGGAGTGCGGCTCTGCGGCACGGCATGACACCTCGGCTAGGGTCCGCGACACGTCGCACCGGACTAGAGATACCCCGTATGGGCTAGGGCGATTGTGCGAACGGCACTGGAACCCCTATACTCGCGCGGAGGGGCCGGGGGAGAGTCTTCGGTTGAGCCATCGAGAGGCCAGGAGAGCGGACCATCCATGCCAACGCATCGCAATGTCCTTATCACTGGAGGAGCGGGATTCGTCGGCTCGAACTTGGCAGTCTGGCTCAAGTCGCGCAATCCGGAGATGAGCGTCACGGCGGCTGATAGCCTGCGGCGGCGTGGATCAGAGGTGAACTTGCCGCGCCTACGAGAGCACGGCATCGAGTTTCTGCACTGCGATGCTCGGCCGAGCCTTCGGTCCTCGCGGGCTTCGGCGAAGCTCCCGACTATCTGGTCAACACCAATCTGGTGGGCACGATCAATTGCCTGGAGCTGGCGCGACGAAGCGGTGCGGACTTGATATTCCTCTCGTCCAGTCGCGTTTATCCCATCGCGTCAGTCAATCGTGCAGCCACGTACGAGACGGCCACGCGCTTCGCGCTCAGCGACGACCAGACGCTGCCTGGCATGTCTGTTGCAGGCATCAGCGAGCGATTTCCGCTTGAGGGCAGCCGCTCCCTCTACGGTGCAACGAAACTCTGCTCAGAGTTGTTGATCCACGAATATGGCGCGATGTATGGGCTGCGCTACGTCATCAACCGTTGTGGCGTAATTGCGGGGCCGTGGCAAATGGGCAAGGTAGACCAGGGAGTCTTCGCCTTGTGGATGGCGAAGCACTACTTTGGGGGAGACCTGTCATACATCGGCTGGGGCGGAACGGGCAAGCAAGTCCGCGACCTGCTCCACGTGGACGACCTCGCGGAACTGATAGACGCGCAGCTGGCCAGATTTGGCGAAGTATCCGGCGAGACGTACAATGTGGGCGGCGGGTCGCAGTGCAGTCTCTCCTTGCGCGAAACCACCGACCTCTGCCGCGAGATCACCGGCCGCAGCATCTCAATCTCCGCCGTACCTGACAACCGGCCCGCTGATCTCAAGCTCTACATCACCGATAACGCTCGCGTCACAGCGGCCACAGGCTGGGTGCCGCGGCGCACGCCGCGCGACGTGCTCGCATCCATCTATGGCTGGCTGCGAGAGGAAGAGCCACTGGTACGTCATCTCTGGCTCAGCTGAGCCTTTTCCAAGCAAGAGGAGCTATCATGTCTGTCGCATTAGTCACCGGGTCGGCCGGGCTGATCGGGTCGGAGACGGTCCAATTCTTCTGCGGATTGGGTTTCGATGTGGTGGGCATCGACAACGACATGCGCCGGACGTTCTTCGGTGACGAGGCGTCGACGGCATGGAATCGCACGCTGCTCCGCGAGCGCTTCCCGCGCCAGTACCGCCATGTGGATCTCGACATCCGTGATCAAGCGGGCATCGAGGCGATCTTCCGCGACTTGGGCCGGGACATCAGCCTGGTGGTGCACACGGCGGCCCAGCCCTCACACGACTGGGCGGCGCGCGCGCCGCTGACGGATTTCACCATCAACGCCAATGGCACCCTTATCCTCCTGGAGGCGACCCGCCAGTTCAGCCCCGAGGCGGCCTTCATCTTCACCTCGACGAACAAGGTGTACGGCGATACGCCCAACGCGCTGCCGCTGCTCGAGCGGGAGACCCGCTGGGAGATCGATCCCTCCCATCCGTACTGGGAAGGGATCGACGAGGCGATGTCCATCGACGCCTCGACCCATTCCCTGTTCGGCGTTTCTAAGGCGGCGGCGGACTTGTTGGTGCAGGAGTACGGCCGCTATTTTCAACTGCGCACCGCATGCTTCCGGGGCGGATGCCTGACCGGACCCAACCACTCGGGGACCGCACTGCACGGCTTCCTGGCCTATCTCATGAAGTGTGTCTGCACGGGAGCCCCGTATGTGGTCTATGGCTACCAGGGCAAACAGGTCAGGGACAACATCCATAGCTCCGACCTGGTCGCGGCGTTTTATCAGTTCTCCCAAGCCCCCCGCGTCGGCCAGGTGTACAACATGGGCGGTGCGCGCTACAGCAATTGCTCGATGATGGAAGCGATCGCGCTGTGCGAGGAAATTGCCGGCAAGGAGCTGCGGTGGACGTACACCGAGACCAATCGCATCGGCGACCACATCTGGTACATCAGCGACACGCGCAAGTTCCAGTCGCACTACCCAGAGTGGCGGCAGGAGTACGACCTGCGCCGGCTGCTCGAAGACATCTACGAGAAGAACGTTGAACGATGGATGCGCCAGGAGCCGGATGTGGTGCGAGCGTCCGGAAGTTAAGAGGGACGGCGGTTATGAGCAGTGCGGTGGACGTCGAGGCGATATACAAGCGGCGATTCACTCCCGATCTGGCCTCACGGCAGCAGATGTGGCGGGTATTGTGCAAAGGATTCTTCCAGCGCTTCGTACCCAACAACGCGACCGTGCTGGAGGTGGGCGCGGGATATTGCGAGTTCATCAATACCATTCGCGCCGGCGCGAAGATCGCCGTGGACCTGAATCCGGACACGCGGCATTATGCCAACCCCGACATCCGTGTTGTCGAGACAACGTCTACCGATCTCTCCGCCATCGAGAGCGGCACTATCGATGTGGCATTCGCGAGTAACTTCTTCGAGCACCTCACGCGCGGCGACATCCTTGACACGATGCGTGAAGTCGCGCGCGTGCTACGCCCTGGCGGCCGCTTCCTGATCTTGCAGCCGAATATACGCTTCTGTGCGCGGGACTTCTGGATGTTCTTCGATCACATCACGCCACTCGACCAATACAGTCTAGCGGAAGCGCTGGAGATGAGCGGTTTCCGAATCAAGAAGACAATCGTGCGGTTCCTGCCGTTCACGACCAAGAGCAGGTTGCCCAAGGGGGCGTGGCTCGTTCGCTTGTATCTGCGGATTCCCCTGGCATGGCGTCTGCTGGGGCAGCAGTCGTTTGTTGTCGCGGAGCCGGATCTGTGACACTCCCCTGGCTAAAGCCAAGGGGCTTCTCGCCTCCGGCCATCTGGCTAGCGAGCTACTTGCCCGGTGTCCTCGGGAACTACTGGGTGCCGAGGCTCCCAGATACTTGGAGGCATCCAAGATGACCGCGAATGTTTTACGCCGGGACGGTTTGCTCCCGGCAACGCCACGAACATGCGGTGGTGCAGGTGTCCTGGCCCGAAGGCCACCCCACACGGGTTCGTCGCCCGTGCGAACGTAGCAAGTCTAGCACGGATGTTCGAGAAGAGCAAGGCACGGGGCCATTCACCCCCATGCCTGCAGGCAGGGCCCTCTGGCCCCAGGATGGTAGAGGTGGTGATGCGTGAAGCTCTCTGTGATCATCCCTGCGCACAACGAAGAGGATGCCGTGCGTCCGACGGTGGGTCAGCTCTACGCGACGCTGGCGGCTGCGGACATCCCCTTCGAGATCCTTGTGGTCAATGACCACAGCACGGACGGCACGGAGCTCGTGCTGAAGGAGCTCTCGACTGAGCTGCCTGCGGTGCGGTGGGTCAATAATCTGAAGCCGGGGGGATTCGGGTACGCCGTACGCACGGGTCTGGAAGAGTTTCAGGGTGACGCCGTGTGCATCGTGATGGCCGACGCCTCGGATGATCCCGACGATGTCGTGAAATATTATGGCAAGCTGGAAGAGGGCTACGAGTGTGTGTTCGGCTCGCGCTTCATGCGCGCCAGCCGGGTGGTGGATTATCCACGCCACAAACTCATCGTGAATCGCATGGCAAATCGGTTCATCAAGGCCCTCTTCCGAAACCGCTTCAATGACACCACGAACGCCTTCAAGTGTTATCGTCGTGAGGTTGTCGAGGGCATCCAGCCGATTCTTTCGTGTCACTTTAATATCACGGTGGAGCTACCGCTCAAAGCGATGACGAGAGGCTATTCCTACGCGGTGGTGCCCATCAACTGGTACAACCGGACGACCGGTGTCTCTAAGCTCAAAATCCAGGAGATGGGCAGCCGCTACTTGTTCATCGTGCTCTATGTATGGCTCGAGAAGAAGCTCGCGCGCGGCGATTATCGTCGTCGAGACTCGCAGCCGGCCGGCGACTCCGCGCCAACCGCCGTTGCTTCCAGTCCAGGTAGCCTGCGCGGGTAAATAGGCCCGTACAGCACGGATGGGCAAAGAGGGCCGCGCTTGCGCGGGATCCGGCCTCGGGCTGTGCGTCACCGCCGCGGTGGCGCCGTGGCGTCCCGAGGCCCTTGCGCGTCGGCAAAGATGGCGAGGTGGTGGGCCTCCAGGTAGATCGCATTTTCCACGTTCTGCTGCTTGTCCCCTATCGGGAACCACAGGCCGAGACAGCTATCCGGCGCGTTCCGGTAGTCCGCGATGCACCACTGGTGCTGCGTCAGTGTCCCTTGCCATGCCAGAGCGTCAGTGAGGCCGGCCGCATTTGCGATGACTCCGCACAGCAACATCAGGGCGGCTCCGGATACTGCGCCGGCAAGCGTCACGATTGCCATACGCGAACGGAGTCGATCCCAGAGCATCGGAGTAGCTGCATACTCCACCACGACCTTCCCCACGATCACCAGTAATGCGATCCACCAAACAGCGCTAAAAATCTGGTACGTCGAGGTGAGTGCGGCATGCGTGCCGGCGAAAAAGCGGCCGATCGTCGTCAGCAAATCGGTGCCCAGCGCGAAGAGTGCGAGATCAAGCCACGCGGTAATTGCAGACAGCTCACCGTGGCGCCGCCAGTAAAGATACACGGCAGCGCCCATTCCCGCGAGGCCGACAGCGCCGAAGATTTCCGCTCGCACGACGCTCGGCGCACCCAACGGTGCGCCGAGATAGGCCAGCACAAACGGGGGTATGCCCTTGCGCGACGCCGCAATGTGCACCTGTGGGTACCCGATGAGATACGCAGTGCAGACGCCGATCGCCACGCCGCCCCAAATGAGCAGCTTGCGGTACCCTGCCCGCAGAATGCTAGGAGCAAAGGCAACCCAGGCCACCAACCCGGCCGCGCTCGAAAGCGTGGCAATCAGCGCGCCGCAGAGCGCAAATGCGAACCGGGACCACGTCAGTGGCCGGTGCAGCAGCGCTCGCGTACAGCACGCCACACCGAACGCCGTAGCGATGAAGGCGATCTGGAAGGGCGCCAACCAGTCATGCGCTTGGGAAAAGGAGAAGAGCAGCAAGGACATTGGAGCCACCAGGATCAGCGTGGCACGATCGGACTTGAGCGTATCTCGTGCGCAGGAAAAAATCAGCGCGGAGGACGCCACGCCTACACCGAGGTCGAAGGTCATTATGATCTGGCGGTTCCAACTGGTCAGCTGGATGAGCGCCAGGTCGACGAGCCGCGGGATCACGATGCGGTGCGAGAACCAATGTAGCGCCCAGATTTCCTGAAGGCTGAGCGTCCCCTGATTCGCATGCTTGACGAGCGGGACATAGATCCATTCGTCCCAATATGGTGCGGTTGGTGTTTGCGTCCAGATCAGCCAGAGATAGGTGAGAATGAAGCCCGCCGGCACGAGCATCACAAGCCAGAGCGCGGAAGGTCGCATGCGCCGTCGCGGTGGCCGGCTGAGCTCAAGCGCCCCGGCTCCGGCCGGACGAGAGGCCTCTGGCAAGCCCGGGGCGGTCACGGCCTTGAAGACCAGGCGCTTGCCGGAACCAACAGCACGTCGAGCATCGAATCCTTTCCAGCGCGGCGCGGACCACCTCGCAAGTTGGTTCCCCATGTCGGCAGTTCTCCACTCCGGTTCCTGGGTGCACATCCCCCGCCGCCCCGTCCGGCATTCACAAGGAACCCGCAAGGCAACCCGACAGCGCCTATCCGCGCGCTGCGCCAGTGGACTGCGGCTTGCCCTCGGCGGCGCGCCGTATGCGTAGCGCCTCCGCGCGGGCCACCGCCTCGCCACGTGTGCCACCGAGCTCATGATCGAGAATGCGTCGGGCAATCGCGATCGTCGCGGCATACGTCGAATCCATGCCGTAATACGAGAGGCTGCCGGCGCCGAGATTCTTGCCGCGGGTATAGGGCGTATCTGAGGCGTAGTGGATGATGCCCAGATCGAAGGGCAGCTTGGCAAAGTTGATGTTTTCGCCGGTCGGGTAGCGGGTCATGTACAGGCTCTCGTACACGGCGTCCAGATACGGGCCGGCCTCCATCTCGACGACGCTGTAATTGGCGCGATAGTAAAAGTCCAGGTACGCGCGGTTCTGCAAGAACGTGCCCTTGGTTGAGACGGCCTTCTGATTGTCTAGCACGGCACCGAAGACCAGATTGCGGCTGACATCCGCCGCGCCGAAGCAGTTGTCGAGCCAGTAGGTGTTCTGGCTGTGCTCGTCCAGCACGACGTTGGCGATCATCACATCGCCGATGCTGCCGTTGAGCGTGGCGGCTTTGCCGAGCACGTAGATGCCGCGCACCTGCGTCAGATTCTCGACCACCTCGCGCAGCACACGGTAGGCCGCCATGCCCAGCGGATAGTCAATGTTGATGATAACGCCGCGGCTCTCGGCCAGGCGCTCGATGCCGGGCACGCGCACGCGCGGGTCAAGATCGTCCGGGCGCAGCTTCGAGAGGTCGATCACTTGGACGTCCAGCTCGAGTCCGTAGCGCGCGCCGATGTACCAGATGCCGCGCTCTTGCTCCTCTACTGGTCTGCTGCGGGCGAAGCCCTGGCCAGCCGCTGTGCGCTGATACTCGCGGGCGACATTGTACAGGAAGTTCTGCCAGTTGCCGGGTGCGCCGCCGGCTTTGAGCTTCTTATACTCTTCGGCGAGGAATGGATCGGCGCCCGCGGTGGCGAAGCGTACCATCTCGTCCTCGCGCCGCAGCGCCGTGCCGGAGAGCAGATTGGCCAGGCTGTGCGTATTGCTCGAGACGAAGTAGACCGGCCGGCGGCCCAGGCGCATATCGTCGAGTAGCTTGCTCACAGGCGCCCACCACTTACGGGTGGAGCGAACGAAGCCGACGTGCGAGCCTCCCAGCATGCGCAGCTGGAAGTTCTTGCGCTCGCGGCCGAGCGCTAGCAGATTCGACCAGACGCTGTCGCCCCAGATCACCTCCAGGCGCCGCCAGTCTTCCACGCTGACGTGCAGACGCTCGCGCACGACTTTGGAGATCTCCGCATACACGGGCGACGAGCGATCCACCCGACTTTCGAGCAGCTGCATGGTCGTCGGGTCAGCATTGAGCAGCCAGTGAAACTTGTTCCATTCGATCTGGAGCGCTACCAGCGTGGGCACGATATCATCGGTGTCGCTGACACTGGCGATGAACGCCGCGAGCGTTCCCTTGCCGTCGTAAAACCACTTCCGGCGGCGGGCGGAGGCCGTCACGCTCTGCCATTGCTCCACCTGGAAGCCGTGCTGCGCAAATACTTCTTCCGACTGGCCTAGCAGAACGCGCGAGGTCTGCAAGATGGCGGTGGGCACGCGGAGCACGGCGTAGATGAAGGCCGACATGTCGGGATCGCTGGCGCGCGCCTCAGGATGCAGCACGGAGTCGCTATTGTAATGGGCCTGTACGAGCGCCTTCAGTCCGACCTCGCCAGAGCTGCGCAGCAGCGTCTGGTACGTGCGGATGTACATCTCGACTTCACGCTTGCCGGCTTCGTGGCCACCGTCGAGCGTGTCCGTCGCGTCGGACTCCCCCATCTCCGATCCGCCCATGCGATCGCCGGCGCGATAGCCGTTGGTGTTTCCTACCACGGTGAAGTCCCTCCCGATGACACGCTCGCCTGCCCACAGCCCAGTTGAGGTCATTCTATCAGATTGGCTTGTAACTTGACATGCTCGTTATCAGGGGCAGCCGCACTGTGGCGCTACCCCACCAGCAACACCTGCACGCCTTGGGGACGCGCCGCACGCCAGGTGCGATGGGACCGCGCATAGAGGAGGCCCAGCCGCCCTTTTCAGGGCACGAGCCGGCACAGGGCCACAATGACGGCGGCTAGTGCCCGATCGCCGCGCGTAGCTGGGCAATGCCGGCGGCAGCGTCATTGGGGCCGCCGAAGATAGCAGAGCCGGCGACCAGTACATTGGCGCCCGCTTGCACAGCCAGCGGCGCCGTCGCGGCGTGAATGCCGCCGTCGACTTCCAGATCGGCACGTGCGCCGCGCTGGGCGATCATGGAGCGCAGGCGCTCGATCTTCGGCAGCATACTCGCGATGAAGTCCTGGCCGCCAAAGCCGGGGTCGACCGTCATGCAGAGCACGAGCTCGACATCATCAAGAATCTCTTGCAAGGTCGCCAGCGCGGTAGCGGGATTGATCGCGACCCCCGCCTGCTTGCCCAGGCGATGAATCTGCTCGACGGTGCGATGCAAATGGGGCGACGCCTCCTGGTGCACGATGATGGTGTCCGCCCCGGCGCTGGCGAAGTCCTGGACGTAGCGCTCCGGCTCGACGATCATCAGGTGCGCTTCCAGGGGCAGCGCGCAATGCCGACGCACCGCTTCCACAATCAGCGGCCCGACGGTGATATTTGGCACGAAGCGTCCATCCATCACATCGATCTGGATGCGGTCGGCGCCACCCGCGGCGGCGGCGCGAACCTGCTCGCCCAGCCGCGCGAAGTCCGCCGATAGAATCGAAGGCACGATCACCGCCATTGCCGCTCTCCTCCCCTTACAGACAATGGGCCAGAAAACCCCTGGTCTGTAGCCAGGGGATGAATGGCCTTTCCGACTTGCGGGCACTGTTGAAGAATGCCAAGGTAGCAACATGAACTACGCGCATGAAGGGCACAGCATCCATCTAGTGATGTACCACCTCATCTGGTGTCCCAAGCGGCGGCGCAACCTCCTTGTAGGGCCGGTGCATGACCGCTTGAAGCCACATCATCGGGGAGGTAGCGGATGAACACAAGTGGGAAATCAGTCGGCTGGTGATCCACCCCGATCATGTCCACCTCTTCATGCGCGCCACCTCCTACACGCTGCCCGCGGACATTCCCCGGCTCATCAAGGGCCGCAACGCGCATCTGTTGCGTGAGGAGTTCCCGCACCTGCGCAAACTGCCTTCGCTGTGGACGCGCTCGTACTTTCTCAGTACGGCTGGCAACGGCAGCCAAGAAACGATCAAACGCAATATTGAGCGACTGAGCAGGGTGTAGATGGACGAGCAGGGCGTACGCAAGACCTTCAAGTACAAGCTGAAACCTACCACCGAGCAGGTGGCGGCGCTGGCGTTTGTCGTGCGCCGCTGCCGCGAACTCTACAATGCTGCCCTTGAGGAGCGGCGCGGGGCGTGGCAGAAGCGCGGCGTCAGCATCACCGTCGCCGGCCAAAGTGCCCAATTGCCCGCCGTCAAGGAGGCGCGGCACGAATATCGCGACCTCCATTCGCAGGTCTTGCAGGACGTATTGACGCGCCTGGATCGCGCCGTTCACGCCTTCTACCGTCGCATCCGCGAGGGACAGACACCGGGCTATCCCCGCTTCCAAGGCAGCAATCGGTATAATAGTTTCACTTACAAGCAGTTCGGCAATGGTGCCACCCTCGACAATGGCTTTCTCGTCTTGTCCAAAATCGGGCGCATTGGGATACATTGGAGTCGCCCGTTGGAGGGCACGCCCAAGACCGTCACCATTAGCCGGGAAGCGGATGGCTGGTATGCCTGCTTCTCCTGTGCCGAGGTGCCTGTCCAGCCACTTGCACCTACCGGTCAGGAGACCGGCATTGATGTGGGGCTGACGGTCTTTCTCATCACCGCGGATGGCGAGATCGTGGAGAACCCGCGCCACTACCGCAAGGCCGAGAAGCAGCTCGCCAAAGCCCAACGCTGCGTCTCCCGCCGGAAGAAAGGCAGCCATCGGCGGAAGAAGGCCGTGGCTTTGTTGAAGCGCAAGCATCAGACGATTCAGCGGCAACGGCGCGACTTTCAGCATAAGACGGCACTCGTGCTGCTTCGGCAGTACGACACCATTTATCTTGAGGACTTGCAGGTCCGCAACATGGTACGGAACCCCCATCTCGCCAAGAGCATTAGCGATGCGAGTTGGGGCCAATTCCGCACCATCCTCGAAGCCAAAGCAGTATACGCTGGGCGTCGAGTCGTCGCGGTGCCTGCCATGTACACCACCCAGGACTGTTCGGACTGTGGGGAGCATGTGCTCAAGAGTATGAGCGTACGTACCCATGTCTGTCCCTCCTGTGGACTGGTGCTGGACCGCGACGAGAACGCGGCCTTGAACATTCTGGCTCACGGTAAACAACAGAGTGGGGCCGGGCAGGCCCCTCAGGCGTTAACGTGGCCCGATGGGGCGAGCGTAGCCTGAAGAATCTCCCGGATTTATCCGGGGGAGTGTCAACCGTCCCCTACTCGAACTGGTGTGCCTTCAATCCGGCCGCCGCCGCACGGTCCACCAGCCAGTAGAGCGTGCCATGTGCTGGCTGCACGAGCTGCGCTGGATACGTCTCGGGGTCTCGTGGCCCCTCCAACACCGCCGCCAACGCCGCCGCCTTGTCGCTTCCCGCCACCAGAAAGGCCACCGTCGCCGCTGCGTTGAGCACCGGCGCCGTCATCGTGATGCGAGTACTGGCCAGCTTCGACACATAATTCGCGACGACGAGGCGCTCACGCACACGCAACGCCTCGGTATGCGGAAAGAGCGAGGCGGTGTGGCCGTCCGGTCCCAGGCCGAGGTAGATCAGGTCGAGGCGCGGAAGCGCTCCCGTCGCGAGGGTGAACTCGCTACGAAGCTCCTGCTCGTATAGGTCCGCGGCTTGCCCTGGATCCGGCAGCTCGGTGTGGATGCGATGAATCTGCTGCGGGCGAACCTCCGGCAGCTTGTCTAGCAGGGTCTCGCGTGCCATGCGGTAGTTGCTCTCCGGGTCATCAGGCGGCACGTAGCGCTCGTCTCCCCAGTAGAACTGGACCTGTGTCCAGTCTACCTGATTGCGAAAGTCAGGTCCGGCCAGCAACGTGTGGAGGCTGCGTGGCGTCGAGCCACCAGACAATGCGACCGTGAAGCGTCCGCGCGTACGCGCGGCGCGGGCGCGCTCGACGAACAGCTGCGCCGCGCGCCGGGCAACGGCCTGAAGATCGTCCAGCCGCTCAAGATGGACGGCGCCTTCGCTGGCGGCGGTCATGCCGGCCCCCTGCGCGCGGATGAGCGCAGCAAGAGCGCCGACGCGGTCAGCGCGTCTTCGTAGACCACATCGTGCCCCAACTCCTGCAGTTGGTCGGTCAGCGGCGCCTGCTCGCCCACCGACTGAAGATGCACCGTCTTGGAGGGTACATGGCCCTCTGGCAACTGAGCCAGCGTCGTCGCATGCATCAGGTCACGCTCGCGCGCCACGGCAAAAGTGGCGCGTGGGCCGCCCAGCCGCGAGGCGAGGTGCACGCTCATGAGTGCGCCGTGCCGAACCCAGGCCACGTCATCCTGCCGGTGGCCGTCCGGGCTGACCAGCGCCGCATCGGCGCCAAAGCTCATCGGATCCTCCCACCAGCTGCGCTGTGCCACGTTGAAGCGGGCGATGATCTCAAGCACGATGACACTGTCGGCGGCGGAACGCAGCGTGTACTGGCGGCTCGAGTCCAGGCCGCTTTTTTGCGCCGGATCGATACGCCAGCCCAACCGCGAGGCCAGCCACCCAGCAAACAGGCTTGCCTGGCTACTGTTAGTGGCAGCATCTTCGTCGCCCGCCGCATACTCGATCACCACCCGTTCGATGCCTTCGAGATAGGGCTGCGCTTCGGGGGGATCGAAAAACTGCGCGACAATGTCGCGCCACGGCGCTTGCGCCGCCCAGCTGATGTCGCCGACAGCGCAGCGCGTCTTCTTGCGGCGCATCAGATCTTCGAGTGCGGACACGCTGCGCGCCACATGCGACATCTCCGAGGTGTCGACGATAACGCGATCGCACCCGTCCACCAATGCCTCCAGCAGCTCACTACCCCACGGGGGTTCGCCAAGCCACCAGAGAAAGGAAGGCAGTCCAGAGACGATCAAGGGCAAGACGACTCCCGGCAGATGCCGCACCGCCTCGGTCTGTGCCTCCACCACGAGGTCCTCGCCATACGATGACGAGTCTGGCGCGACATACGTTCCGATGTGCGCACGCATGCCACTGCCGCGGTCGGCCGGATCGGCCGAAATGATAATTGCCCGCGACGGATGTTGCACTGTCAGCGAGTGAATCGCCTCGAGCACCTGGCGGGCATGTCGAGGCCCCTGCGTAAACGCGACCAGCGTGAGCACGCTATTGCGCGAATATGCCTGGCTTGTGCCTCTGGCCACCGACGCGTTGTGCTCGCGCCACATATTGTCTAGCTCGCGCTCGATGGCCTCTAGCGGCACCTCACGCAAGGCGGGAAACATTGCCTGTGTATCGCTCATAGCCGCCTCCAGGTTCGTCCGTCGCGTTCTATTAATGCGTCGGCTTCCTTTGGCCCCCATGTTCCCGGCTCATATTGCGGAATCGAGGAGGCGGGCATCTTAGCCCAACCGCGCTCGATGGCGTCTACAAGCTGCCATGCCTGCTCGGTTTCGTCGATGCGGGTGAAGAGGGTCGAGTCTCCGTACATACAGTCGAGCAAAAGGCGCTCGTAGGCCTCCGGCGGCTCGACACCGAAGGAGCTGCCATAAAGAAAATCCATGTTGACGGTCCGCAGCCGCATCTCCTGTCCCGGGACCTTGGCACTAAAGAGCAGCGAGATCCCTTCATTAGGTTGAATACGCAGTGAGAGGACATTCGGCGCCATTTGATCCGCGCCCGTCCCGCGGAACAGCAGGTAGGGCGGCCGCTTGAACTCGATAGCAACCTCGGTGATGCGCTTCGCGAGCCGCTTGCCCGTGCGCAGATAGAACGGCACGCCGGCCCAGCGCCAGTTCTCTACCGTGAGCTTCAGCGCAACGAAGGTCTCGGTCTTCGAATTCGGCGCGACCCCCTTCTCATAGCAATAGCCCTGGACCGGCTCACCGGCGATCATGCCTGGCCCGTACTGGCCCCGCACGGTATCCAAAGGGATCTCACCATCAGCTAAAGGCGGGATCGCGCGTAGCACCTTCACCTTCTCATCGCGTACGGAATCCGCGCCAAAGTTGATTGGCGGCTCCATCGAGACGAGGGACAAGAGCTGCATCATATGGTTCTGCACCATATCGCGCATGGCCCCGGCTTCTTCGTAATAGTCCCCGCGATTCTCGACGCCGATATTCTCGGCAACGGTGATCTGCACATTGTCGACGTACCGGCGATTCCAGATCGGCTCAAAGATGCCATTGCCGAAGCGCAGCACCATGATATTCTGGACGGTCTCTTTGCCAAGGTAGTGGTCGATGCGGAAGATCTGCTTCTCCTTGAATGCCTTGTTGAGCTCGCGATTGAGTGCCAGCGCGGATTGCAGATCGTGGCCGAACGGCTTCTCGATGATGATGCGCGACCAGTCGGGCCCACCGCTGCGCTCACGATGCGCCAGGCCGGCGGTACTCAAGTTGTCGGCAATCGCGGCATAGAAGCTCGGCGGGGTGGCCAGGTAGTAGATACGGTTTCCCCGCGTGCCGCGCTCGCGGTCGAGCTGGTCGAGCAGCTCCGCCAGCCGGTGGTAGCCTTCCAGGTCATCGAATTGGGACTGGTGATAGAACAGTCCCTTCGAGAACGTCTCCCACACGGCTGGATTGGCGGGCCGGTTACGTGAATAGGTGTTGATGGAGTCGAGCGACTGTTGGCGGAACTGCTCGTTCGTGAAGGGCCGCCGCGCGACGCCGACGACCGTGAACTGCGGGGGCAGTGGCAGCTCGAGCTCCAGATTATAGAGCGCGGGGATCAGCTTGCGGTGCGTCAGGTCTCCGGTGGCGCCGAAGATTACCATGATGCACGGCTCAACCGTGCGCGTGTTGCGCATGCCGGCGCGCAGGGGATTGCTAGTCGTCGCGATATCCATCCGAACCGTCCCTTCACCTCACAACGCCGGCGCCAGCGCCGCACTACGCCTGATTGCGCTGGCCGCCCCGCTCGCCCGTCTCGTACGTCACGGCATGGCCGCCAAACTCGTTGCGCAATGCGGCGATAACCTTGGCCGAGAACGATTCGTCCTGGCGCGATGCGAAGCGCGCCAGCAGCGAGAGTGTGATGACCGGCGCGGGCACACTTTCGTCGATCGCGGCCTGTACCGTCCAGCGGCCCTCGCCAGAGTCCTCGACATAGCCGCGGATATCCTCGAGGTTTGGGCTCTTCTCGAAAGCCAGCGCCGCCAAATCGAGCAGCCAGGAGCGCACGACGCTGCCATGCTGCCAGACGCGTGTGACCTCGCGCAGGTCCAGGTTGAACTGGGACTTCTCGAGAATCTCGAAGCCCTCGCCGTACGCTTGGAGCATGCCGTACTCGACGCCGTTGTGCACCATTTTGACGAAGTGGCCGGCGCCGTGAGTGCCCATGTAGCCATAGCCGTTCTCAGGGGCCAGCGTCTTGAAGATCGGCTCGCAGTGCTGGTAGATTGGGTATTCCCCACCGATCATCAGGCTGTAGCCGACCGTCAACCCCCAGATGCCGCCGCTCGTGCCGCAATCCAGCATGTGCTTGCCGGCGGCCTGCACCTCGGCGGCGCGGCGCTGGGTGTCCTTGTAATTCGAGTTGCCGCCGTCGACGATGATATCGCCGGGTGCGAGCAGCGACATCGCGTGATGCAGCGCCTCATCCGTAACCTGGCCGGACGGCACCATCAGCCACACGATCCGGGGCCGCTCTTGCAGCTTGGCAACCATTTCCTCCAGCGTGTAGGCCGGCTCGGCACCGTGCGCTGCCGCCTCGGCTACCGGGCCAGCGCTGCGGTTGGACGCCACCACCCGATGACCGCCACGCGCGAGACGAACAGCCATGTTGGCGCCCATGCGGCCCAGGCCGTAAATACCGATCTCCATTGTATTCTCACTCCCTCCATCTACCCGCCGCGCGGGGGTAGCCACCTGGTCGAGTGCTGGGCGGGGTACGTGCCCCGCTCGCGTCCTAGGTCGGCCGCCCTAGCCGACCTGGGCGGCATCTAAAGCTTGCCGGACCTCGGCGAGGCCCACAGCGATGTCGGCTCCTAGCGCGATGCGGATGACCCGCCGCTGGTGCGCCTCAAGAGATTGTAGATCGCCGAGCGCCTGCGCCTGCTTGAGCACGCCAAACGTGTACGGTTCGCCGGGGATTGGCACGTCGACGGGATCGTCCGCCACGAACTGGATGAACACGCCAGTGTTGGGGCCGCCCTTATGCAGTTGCCCCGTCGAATGCTGAAAGCGTGGGCCATAGCCCAGCGTCGTAGCCACGCGCCGGCCGTCGCGCAAGCGCAGGCGGATCTGCTGCAGTGTCGCATCGGTCGCGGCTGAGCGCTGGAGATAGGCGAGCAGCGCCATGTAGTCTCCGGCGCCGGCCTCCAGCGCGAACGCTTCGAGCGCCGCCTGGAGCGAGACAGCGTTGTAGAGGTGCTGCGCCTGCAGCTCGCCCGCCACCAGCGTCACATGCTGCGTGCGCAGAATCGCTGGCGGCTGCGGCAGCTGGTGCGTCTGCACATACTGCGCGAGCAGCGCATTGGTCTTGTCCTTCGCCTCCTGCACATTCGGTTGATCGAACGGGTTGATGCCCAGCAGCGCGCCGGCGGTGGCCGTCGCGAACTCCCAGCGGAAGAATTCCGCGCCGATATCATACGTGTCGCGCAGCTTGAGCGTGACGACTGGCTGGCCGGCCTCTACGAGCCGCGCCAGACGCTCGTCTTGTTCCGGATCGAAGCCCTCGTCCGTCCGCAGGTAGACGAACAGTCGGTCCGTGCCGTAGACGCTGGGAGCCCCAAGCGCCTCCCCCTCGACAGGCACAATACCCTTGCCTTCTTTGCCTGTGCTTTCCGCGATCAGCTGCTCGACCCAGTAGCCGAAGGTGCTGATCGGTGGCGATATGACCAGCGTGACCTTGTCGTGGCCACGCTGCGCCAGCGCGCCCATAATGGCGCCTAGCCACAGGCCAGGATTGTCGCGCACCGCGACACTCGGACGGCACGCCTGGCACATCGTCTCGGCGCGATCCAGCAGCTTCTCGACATCCAAGCCGATGAGCGCGCCGGGCGCCAAGCCGAAGTACGAAAGCGCGGAATAGCGGCCGCCGATATCGTCGGGATTGCGGAAGATCGCGCGGAAGTTGTGCTCGCGCGCCAATTGGTCGAGCTTCGTGCCCGGATCGGTGATGGCGATGAAGTGGGCGCCCGCCTCGTCGCCGACGACATCCTGGAGCTTGGCGTGAAAATACTTGAAGTGCGAGAGCGTCTCGATTGTGCCACCGGACTTCGAGGCGACGATGAACAGCGTGCGCGACAACTCGATGGTACGCTCGACATCGAGAATCGTCTGCGGATCGGTCGAATCCAGCACCAGCAGATCGGGCTGGCCCGCCGCCACGCCAAACGTGCGCCGCAGCACCTCAGGCGCCAGGCTGCTGCCACCCATGCCGAGCAACACCGCGTGCGTGAAACCGGTTCTGCGCGCGTCTTCGCGCAGGTCGTGCAGTCGTGGCAGCACGTCGTACATTTGCTCGGCAACCGTGAGCCAGCCCAGCCGGTTGGTAATCTCGTTCTGCTCTGCCGGATTCGGCTTCCAGAGGGTGGGATCTTTCTCCCAAATGCGCCGGGCGAACTCCTCCCGGCTGGCGCGGTCCAGCGCGGCGTCTACGACGGCCTGGAGCGGGCCGAGCTGTAGCCGTTGCCGACTGGCCAGGTTGGGCGCGGCCGCACCGCTTTCGGTCCCTCTGGCGCCGTCCTGGACCTGATGGCGCAACTTCTCTGCTTTCTCGCCGGTACTGGCGATCAGCTTGTCGAACGAATCCGCGAAGGACTTGACGCCCTCGACCTCAAGCTTCTGCGTAACACGCGCCATGTCGATGCCGATTGCCGCCAGCCGATCCAACACCGCATGCATGGCGGGCAGGTCTTTGTCGAGCGTCACCGCCACCACGCCGTGATCCTGGAAGGCGACGATGGTTTGCGGGGGAAGCGTGTCCACCGTCTCGGGGCCGATGAGCGACTCGACATAGAGCGTGTCGCGATAGGCCGGGTTCTTGGTGCTCGTGCTGGCCCACAGGCAGCGCTGCGGCGACGCGCCGGCCTGCCGTGCCTGCTCGAAGCGCTGGCCATGAAAGATGCCGCGATACTTTTCGTAGGCGATGCGCGCGTTGGCGATGGCAGCCTTGCCATGGAGCGCCGCCGCCTCTTCGCGGATTCCGCTCTCCTGGGTCTGAGTCGCCACATCGTCCAGCAGTTTGTCGACCAGTGTGTCCACGCGGCTCACGAAGAAGCTGGCGACCGAGGCGATGCCGGTGACGGGCTGACCGTCGCGCAGGCGATGCTCCAGCCCGCGAATAAACGCCTCAGCTACCGCTTCATAGCGATCCAGCGCGAAGATCAGCGTCACGTTGATGTTGACGCCCTCGTAGATCATCTGCTCGATGGCCGGCAGGCCCTCGGCGGTCGCGGGAATCTTGATCATCACATTCGGCCGGCTGACACGCCGGAACAGCGAGCGCGCCTCGGCGATCGTCTTCTGGGTATCGTGGGCGGCGTCTGGAGACACTTCGAGGCTGATGTAGCCATCCTGGCCATTGGTGCGCTCGAAAATCGGCCGCAGCACGTCTGCCGCCATTTGAATGTCTTCGATGGCCAGCGCTTCGAAGATCTGGCGCGGGTCGGTTACGCCCTGGTCCACCCGCTTCTTGATGGCGTCGTCGTAGTCGGTGCTGCCGTCGATCGCCTTCTCGAAGATCGTTGGATTGGAGGTAATCCCCACGACGGCATCGTCGTTGATAAGATGCTGCAGCTCGCCAGAGGTGATGAGGCCGCGGCGAATATTGTCATACCAGCTACTCTGTCCCAGCTCATAGACGGCGGCCAGGCGGTTCGTTGCCATGCTCTTCGCCTTTCGATAGCGTGAAGTCGCGCGGG
>WNFM01204652.1_pt2 | contig 18048 bp, 18 predicted proteins | sample 5400271 | NCBI WGS metagenome assembly WNFM01 (sample SAMN13153352, study PRJNA577476) | soil metagenome | isolation source: 60 cm saprolite on Douglas fir-dominated hillslope | place: USA:California | collected 2013-09-17 | reverse complement strand
CGCGGAGCGAACTGAGGACCCGCATGTTGTGGGGCACCCTCAGAGTGAATCGCAGACCCTCGGCCTACTGTTTGCGCTCGAATTCATTCGCGAAACGTGGAGGTCGTCCTCTGATACTTGGCACGGCCGCCTGACCGGCGCGACTTCTAAGCTCGGGGCCGCAGGTTCGAGTCCTGCCGGGCGCGCCAATTCATCTACGATGACTATAGCCGTCAAACAACCCGGCGCCCCGTTGACGTACGCGGTAATCGCCGCGCTCGCGAGGCTGGTCGACGATGCGCAATCCGCGAAGCGACAGCCCAGTCACTCCGAGATTCAGGACCAGTTCACGACTGCTCGACGCATTGGGATAGCCCCAAGATCCCATGCACCGGGGGTTGGTTCGCTCGAAAGAGGGAGCTAAAGGGCATGTTCGCGGAAAACGTCAAGAGCCGGTTCGATTCTCCTTCCGACGTCGGCCGAGCAGATCACTGATTCAGCGCGGCCCAGACAAAACCGGGGAGTCCCGGGCGACGGCGGTGACGACATGCTTGTGTTTGCCGCGCGCAGCCAGTCGCTTGTAGCGCCCACAGAGACGCTGCTGCGCGGGACTTGGGATCCGACGAGCGCCTCCCCGTAACGACGTACATCGCTGTGGCGTGTGAGGTGCTCCAACCATGAGGAAGATGTCGTGATGCCTGGTCACGGCTTCACTGCGCCGGTCGCGGTGATCAAGCGGCTGGCGCGCGGAGCGCTCACGTCCTCGGGGGCGCCGCATGAATGCGCGCGGATTCAGCCTCAGAGCGCGGCCGAGGCGAAGCCAGCCATCGGTGCTCAGTGGGGAGCGCGCAAGGTGACCGGGACCGCGGCCAGTACGGCCAAATGTGCAGAGCGCTCGTGGTGGGCGTGTGTGCCCTCGGCTCCAGCTTCACTGAACGAGACGGGACCCTGTGGACGTCCGCGCTCGATCGGCATATCGCGATCTCGAAAGCGACGAATTGTAGAAGGCATCGAGCAGTCCAAGCGCCCCGTCGTCTTTCAGCACTTGTGGGGCAAACCCAAGACGTTCATAAAGACGACTGTCGACGTCTCTATCCCTTGTTCACTCATTGGCGTCCTTCCAGACCCCGGACGTGTGACGGCCCGCGCTTCCACGCCCCATCTTGAGTACGCGGCGAGGGACTCTGCAGAGAGCCATCCTTCAGGACTCGCCTCGATGAACGCAGCCCATCGACGGTCACATGGCCGCGCCGCCCGCCGCTTGCCTAAATCGATCTCTGAGTATATATTCGCGGAAATCGCGCGCAAAGAGTAAGGAGCAACACAATGCCATCTACTCTGGAACAACGCTTCAAACCCAATCTACTCTGTATCGTGCCTCCGTCGAATGTGACGCACTATCCGCCGGCGGGTGCCGCGTATCTACTCGGCTATCTGAAGGCGAAGGGATGCCGGGAGTTCGATTTCATCGACCTGCGGCTGGGAGCTCCGTCCGCGTATTCGCCCTCGTTCAACTACACGGGAATTTTCGGGGATGCTTGGGTCCATGACATTCCCGATCTTCCCATAGTGTTACAACTTATCGACAACGTTTGTAGGGGTGCCGTACTTGAATGGAAACAGACGGCCACGTTCGAGCGGTACTGCATCGAGCGTGGGATCTCGCCGAAGTACCTGCTGTCGTATCTCACGGCTCTCGACAAGTATTTCTCGACAACATTCTCGCAAATCGGCGACATCGACTTCATCGGCTTCACAACGTGGACGACGAACTTCCTGTCTACGTTGATGGCCGCCGCCAATCTCAAACGCAGGCCGAAGCCGCCGTTTATCGTGGCGGGCGGCCCACAGGTAACGGGCAGTCCGAGCAGTGCTCAACTCGGCCTTCGAAGCGGTCTCTTTGATGTGGTGGCACTGAGCGAGGGAGAGGAAACGCTGTTGGAGCTCTACAACAACTTTTCCCGTGGCCGAGGCGTCCCCCAGGGGATTCCAGGAACGATGTGGCTGGACACCGGCTCAGGCCAGTGTCGCCAGGCAGAGCGTCCGCTCATCCGACTAAGCGAGCTGCCCGCGCCGAGTTTTACCGAAATGCACTTTGAAGCGTACCAAAAAGACGACGACAAGACGGTGCCGTTTCAATTGTCGCGAGGCTGCACTGACAAATGTGAATTCTGCAGCGAATGGGTATTCTGGCGCCGATTTCGTCCGGATGCGCCTGATCAAGCGGTCGAGAAGATCAAAGAGCTGCAGCGCGACTATGGGGCCGATTTCGTCGTCTTTACCGATTCACTGCTGAACGGTGTGCCAAAACGCCTTGTCGAATTCGCAGAGCGGCTGTTGACGGATGAAGTCAAAATCCGCTGGGCCAGCTTCATGCGGGCCCAAATGGATCCCGAAACGGCCAAGCTGCTGGCGCGCGCCGGCTGCAATGACGTCTTCATCGGTATCGAATCATTTTCAGACGAAACGCTCGAGCTGATGAGAAAGCGGCGCACGCAGGCACAGAACGTCGCGGCCATCGAAGCATTCCTGGGTGCGGGCATCATGGTCACGGCAGGATTCATTCCTGGGTTTCCCGGCGACAGCAGGGAGGGCTTCACCCACAGTGCGATGATGTTGCGTACCCTCCAGGAGCGGTTCCCCGGCCAGCTGGGAATCCAATGCGAGGCGTTTGTAGTACAACCGAACGCGCCGATCTACGGCAAGTTAGAGCAGATGGGACTCACCGGAAAAGGGTTTGACGACGAGTATCTCGACGTGGCACCAGACTTCAGGGATATCAGCTCCAAAGTCACGTGTAGCGTCGAGGGATCTAATCAGGGCTTCGAGCGGCTCGCCCGCACGAATATGGTGAAATCGATCATGAGCGACGAGCTGGTCGTCACCGACTATTCGTTTGAGCGTGGGGCGGAAGAGACGCTCACGCTACACGCGTTTGAGGTCGACCATATTGTCGACGGATGGCATTTGGCTCGAAAGAAATCAAGTGCGGGTCATGACTATGGGTTGCTGTTGACACAGGAGGAGACGACGGAGCTGAAGGAACTACAAGCGGCAGAGCCGATCATCGGACCCGCAGAGTCGGTCGTGACGCCGATCCTGGAGCGCGTCGAAGCGGCCCATATCGTTCCACCCTCACGATTCAGCCCGCGGGTCGTCCGGAGCGTGTACTGCCGGAGTCCGAAGGAAGGGGCGGTCTACGCCGTGTCACCGTTTGTGACGGTGCGGAAAATGGGATGGAAACAAAGGCACCGGGTGTTGATCGCGAACCTCGCGAACGCGCGCCACTTCCAGGAACCAGCCAGCGCTGCCCCCCTTTTGAGTTTCGTCAACAGCCAGCCTCGAACCGAAGAAGAGATGGAACGGTTCTGGGACGAGTTGGGCTGCAGCAGGAAACTGCTGCGGAAGACGTTAGCCGACCTCTTGCAGAACGGCACACTCGTCATCTGTGAGGAGCCGCGAATACTGGCCAGTCAGCAAGTAATCGAACAGGCGACGATATCTGTTTCGCTCGTCGCCGCCGAAACGCTTCGCTGAGCGCCCGCTTCGAGCCGGTTCGTAGCTCGCGCCGGACCCGCACTCCTCGACGAGGTCCTGCCGGATCCGCTGCAGACTCAGGCCGGCGTCGAGTGTTTCGGTGATGGCTTGGCGATAGATCGCCGGCGCGAAGCGCGGCGGCGAGCCGGGGAACGTTGTGGGCCGCATTTCGCTGGCGCGCTGCGTCGTACCGGCTCACCGTTTCGCGGCGGACGCCGGTCTCCGCTGCGATACGGCGATAGCTCCACCCCAGCTAGAGCAGGGCGAGAACTTGCGGCTTCTTCGGCATCTTCAGGTAGTAGGCATCCGATCCTCGAGGGCACAAACCCTCAAGGATCGCTGATCGCCCTATCTGCAGTGGCCGGTTTTCAGACGTTCGGTCGTGGCCGCATTTCAGCGTTCGCTAACAAGCTCGGTCGGCGGCTTAAGGAAGACGAACCTCCGCGTGCGACATCACATCGGCAGAGCCGGATATGGCGATACCGCGATCGAATTCCGCGGCGATAGCCGTCAGTCGGTTCTGGGTACCGGCAAGCACATGATCTTTGGATGGGACATCGACGTGCCAAGCGCGCAGAGACCATCGGAGGGCAGGACCAATATCGCTGTGTTTCGAGAGTACCGTTCGCTGTTGCGTGGCGCATCCCTGTATTTCGTCCCGTTCAACACGTGGAGGGCTGAAGGCACTGGCCACACGTCGCGGGAGGCTGGTCAGGCGTACGTCGACCGAAGTTCCGGCCGATCGCGTCTTGGCCGTCCACATGAGTGGCCATGAGGACGGACCTGGTCAACCTGGCTACGGTTGGAGCGACGAGGATTGGGCACGTCAGCTGGCACCGGCAGGGATCGAAATCGCGCGCCAGGGAATGCTGATCGAGCTCTAGCTTCCGTTATCGCTCTGCGCGACTCCCCGCCTCTTTCAATAGGGTAGGGAACCCTGAGGTGGGACGCGGAAGCATGAGACAATAGGCGTGGAAAGTGGTGTTCATGGCATCTACCGCAACGATCACCGTTAACGCCGAGCTGAAAGCGCGCGTCGCCGAACTCGCCCGCCAAGCCGGCCAAGACGTGGACGCGTTTGTTGAAGGGCTGCTGCGACGTGTCGCCGACGCCGATCTGCGCTTCGAGCGTGGCGTGCCGACTTTCCCGAGGCGTCCCGGCGCCCCAACGCTGACCGTCGCCGACGTCGACCGCCTCGCGACTGGTCCGGACGCCTGATCATTCCCGCTCGTGATCTCGCTGCTCGATGTAAATGTCCTCGTCGCGCTGCTTCTGCCAGAACATGAGCACCACGCGGCTGCTGAGAGTTGGTTCGACGGAAGCGGCCGCCGGCGGATGGGCAACGTGCGTGGTCACCGAACTCGGAGCCGTCAGGGTCTGCGCACAGTTACCCGGTGGTTCATGGCCGCCAGCATCGACCGCTGATCGTCTCCTCGTGCTGACCGCCAGCAGCCGCGGCTACGTCTGGTGGGCTGATATCCTCTCGCCGACACTGCTTCCCGAGATCCGAGGCGCAACGACTGCGAAACAGGTCACTGACCGCTATCTGCTGGGGCTCGTTCGCAGGAACGGTGGCCGGCTCGCGACGTTCGATCGCGCGCTCGCCGATTTTGGCGGCGATGACGTGGTGTCTTTGTTACCGCGTCTGAAATAGTCCGCGAATCCATCCGTGCACATCAATATCGATATCGAGCGGCCGCCACGAGAGTGCGTCGCCGGTCGGCACAACGCAGATGTTCGCGAGCTTGGACAGCGGAACTTGAGTGACTGCCGGAATCTGGCCACGAGGGATCGTCAAGGTCATTCCGCCATGGAACACCAACTCGATCGCATCCGCCTTCTTCAGGTCCGTCGCCCTGATGACCGCGTGCGCGGCACGCGCGTCCCGATCAGCGGTCACGCGCATTACGAATCGGCGCTGATCGGACACCCTAACAGCCGAAGACGTCATCGGGTCCGTCCCTAATGATCCCGAACGAAAGACCCTCTTGGTTCTGGCATCCTCAGAGCGAATCGCAGGCCTTCGGCCCACAGATCGGGCTCGAATTCATTCGAGAAATCTGCGATTCTTCTCGACATAACGTGCCCGCATGGGACGGGCGCTCCTTTTAAGCCGGGGGTCGCAGGTTCGAGTCCTGCCGGGCGCGCCAACTCGCTTCGCGAGTTGGCCGCCCCCGACAGTCCAGCGGGAAGCGCCGCCACTCGCTACGCTCGCCGCGAGCGGTTCCGAGTCCTGCCGGGCGCGCCACTTTTTGAAGGTCCGAGTGACAAATGACTGACAATCGGTAGCGGCTCAAGGGGCAAAAGTCCTCAGGATTTTGCCGCTGTTCGTGGCTGCGGGGCGAAGTGGTCTTACTGGCCCACGGCGCGCAGTGGACGGCGCCTTCCCATACTTCCGTCACCGCTTTCCGAAGTTCTTCGTCCGTGATGTTCAGGTACCGCTGCGTCTGCTTGATGTCGGCGTGGCCGAGCATCAGTTGGATCGTGCGGATCCGTCATCCACACCGGAATCGCGGCCGCGTCCTGCTCGCAGAGCCAGAGATCGCGGCCATGCCGCACGCTGCGCCGCACCCGAATCGTCTGGCCGTGCAGCGGATGCCAGCGATAGTGAACCGTGACCTGCTCAGTGTGGTGGGCGGAATGTGACTGGCGTGAAGGCACCGCGCTACGCGCGGTCCGGGAGGGCTTCGGCCTTGACGCCGACTGCGCGCCGGGCGCTCGGGCATCTACCGCCGGGCGCCGAAGACCTGGGATCGGCTCTAATATGTGTGCCGCCTGTGGTTGACACGTGGGTGCTGAACATCTACCGTGACCATATGAACGTTGACCTGACGCCGGACCAGCGGGCAATGGTGAAACGGGCCATCGAAAGCGGCCGGTTCAGCCACGAGGAAGAGGCCGTGCAGGAGGCGCTGGCCCTTTGGGAAGAGCGTGAGCGCCGGCGGCTCGAGATCCTGGCGTCGCTCGACGAGGCTGAGGCATCGCTCGCGCGTGGCGAGGGCCGACCGATCACCGAAGAATCTATGAAGGCGCTCGCCGAGGACGTCAAGCAGCGGGGGCGCGCGCGACTGGCTGCGGAACGCAATGCGTCACACTGATGGCCTTCCGCGTCGCACCGCAGGCTGAATCCGACCTGGACGAGATCTGGTACTTCCTCGCAACCCAAAGCAGCAACATCGACGTCGCTGACCGCGTGATCGATTCGATCACCGCTCGCTTCGCACTTCTCGCCCGCCAACCGTACATCGGCCGTCGTCGCGACGAAGACCTGCGGCCCGGCGTCCGCAGTTTCGTGGTCGGAGACTACGTGATCGCGTACCGCGTTGACGGTGACAATGTCCTGGTCCTGCGTGTCCTGCGCGGGAGCCGTGACATCGAGGCGCTGTTCCGCGACTAACTCGGCGTCTGCGCCGCGATCACGCGCGGGGTTCGACGACGTCTTGGACGCGTGTCTGCCACCGTGCATGGTCGCATTCTGGCCACCATGTAACCCGCGATCCTGCGCACGATCTGCACCGCGTTTTTGAACACTCAAATGGGCACGGCACGGGCCCACCTCAAAGACATCCACATGGACACCGGGAACCGTGGCGTGAACGACCCTTTGAACGCGCGCGGGGCGGCGTTCACCGCGCCAGGCGGGGTCGTTCACGCCACGGTTCCTCTCCCGTCACAACCGGAACCGCTGTCAGGGGCGGCAGAAAACGCCGCCCATCAGAGCAGAGCTGCCAACGCGCAAGTTGTTACCGCGCAGGCGCATTCACGCACGACCGATGCTGCGACACCAATCTCGCGTCAACTGCTCGGTGATGGAGTGCGGCGGAGGCGCAGGGGGTTGAGACGGTGTGGAGGCTGTGGCCCCCTCCTCGACCCCCTTGGGCGACGAACGGACGAGGCTCGCCAGGGGAGAGAGATGGTCGTACAAGAGCAGCAGGATATGCGATTCGATACGTGCGGTTCCCCGCGCTAAGGCGTCGGCGATGACGGTGGAAGCGATCCGCCGTGGCAACTGAAGCCAGAACGTGCCGCCGCAGACCCGTGCGCGCCGCGGTAATGTACAGTGACCACCTCGACATCGACGTGGTCCCAGCGTCCGTCGGGCTCCTCGTGCTCGATGCGTGCATCGGGGAAATGGACCTGCTCGTCGAAGTACGGCAGGTCGTGCTCGCGGGCCCATTGCTCGATCTCCGTGGGTCGCGATCGGGGTGGCCGTCGTAGTCGTCGCGGTCGCGATCGTGCGTAGCGGCTCGGGGTAGTCTCGGGTGGTCGGGGGTTTGACAGAGCGGCAATAGAATCAGGGGCAGCGGCTTAGCGCTGCCCCGGTTGCCTCCTTTCGCGGAACTTCTAAGCCGGGGGTCGCAGGTTCGAGTCCTGCCGGGCGCGCCAAACGGTGGATCCGGGAAACTAACGCAATCACCCCGGGCGTATCGTTGAGCAACGGCCATCGCGCCTCGGATCCGGGAAACTAACGCAATCACCCCGGGCGTATCGTTGAGCAACGGCCATCGCGCCTCCTCGCCCCGCGCCACTCCCGCATCGACAGGTCCCCCTGGTCCCCATTTCGAATCCCTCACGAGGAACACCTGCGCGGGTTCTTGCACCCGTGACAGCTCCGGGCACCGCGTCTGGGTTATCGTGTATCCGCCTCAACCATGAGGTCTTCAGCGAGGAACGACCGAGATGACCACCAACGCGCGTGCCCTGGCCGCTGCCCTGAACCGGGAGATTGTCGACGATCAAAAGGATCGGATCACCATCCATACGCACAGCATCCGCCTGACGCAGGCGAACCTGCCCTATCAGCCTGTAGCCGACAAGCGCCTGCCGTCGGAAAAGCACTTCTCGGTCTATGCCGACCAGATCGTGCTCGCGGGCCTGGTGCAGAATCCCGGCCGCAACATCGAGTTGCACGCCCGCGAGATCATCGTTGAAGAACCCACGACACTGGATGTCGCCGGCGCCTATGCCGACAAGGATTTTCCTCCCGGCAAGGTGCCGATTCAACAAGACGACAGACCCGGGGCTGACGGCACCAACGGCGCGAACGCGACTGAGGGCGGCGCCGGCGGCAGCATCGTCATCGACGCGCGGCGCGTCGTGAACAAAACGGAAGGCGCCCATGCGTTGACGGTGACCGACGCGGCGGCGATCGCCGCGCGGATCTTCGCCGAACACCCGCCCAAGGTGGACGACACCACGACGCTGCCCACGTTCGAAGTCGGCAGGACGAAGATGGTCGGCGACACCGAGGTGGTCATCGAACTCGAGAAGGGTCGTGTCGAAGGCCTCAGCCATTTCACCCTGGAGTCCTCGCGCGTCGATACCAGCACCAACCAGGTCGGCGTGCGCTTGTCGCTGCCCAGGCTGACCGTCACCGGCAATAGCCGATTCGCTGGGACCCAGCGCATTTCGACCCAGCCGTTCGGGTGCAGGATCGATGCGGCCGCGACCGTGAACGCCGACGGTTCGGTCAGCGCGCTGCAGAGCGACTTGTCTCTCGTGTCGGCCGCCGCCCTCAAGTTGCCGATCCCGTTCTTTGAAGGCGTCCTGTCGGCAGGCGTGCTCGCCATGATTCGCGACCACATCGCCGCGCACGTGGGGAAGAGCGCGAGCGAGCCGCTCTTGAACGCGTTCAGCAAGCAGCTGCGCGGCGCCGCGTTGACCGTGCTCGCCGGCGGCGGACGCGGCGGCCGGGGACAGGACGGTCATGCCGGCGTGAGGGGCGAACCCGGGGCCGATGGCGCGAAGACGGAAAAATCCGGGGTCAGCTTTGACACCGGCCCTTCGGGGTTTCCTGAAGAGGCGTACGGCCAGAACGGACTTCACGGCGGTCGCGCCGGTTCGCCGGGCCTCTCCAAGGACGGCGGAAAAGGCGGACTGATCGCGCTGAACGTCATGGATCCGGTTGACTTGGCGGTGATTTACAGCATCGCCGGCGGAGAAGGCGGCGTTCCGGCCAGCGCCGGCGACCGCGGGCCCGGTGGGCACGGTGGCGCCGGGACGGTGTGTCACATGTACAACCGCACGACAGGCAGGCCAACCCCGGACGAGAAGGCGCCTGACGGCAAGGACGGGGCGTTGGGCGGGGAGGCCACGAGCGCCGGCAGCACGGGCGCCACGGGCCCGGCCGGCGGTCCGCTGAAGTTCAACGGCGCGCCATTCACCGGCGCCGCGCCGCCGCCGTATTCGTTCACGGCGCTGGCCCAGGACCTCAGCCTGAGCCAGTTGCTGATTGCGCAGAACGCGGCCGACCAGGATTTTCTCAACGCGAAGAGCGAACCGGAGTTCGTGGCCGTGGCCGACGCCTACACCTGGCTCGTCCAGATCGACGAGCCCTTCACCGATTCCCATGCGGCGATCGACGCCGCGCGCGTCTCAGTGCCGGAGCAGAAGGTGCGGGCCGGCATTCACAACAGCGCGGTGGTGTCGCTGATGCGGCTCCAGCAGGGCCTGGACTACTACGGCCACAGCTACAACTGGGCGCCGGTGTTGAACCTGAACAACCTGGTCACGAGGACGAGCCAGATCATCAACCTCGGCAAGGTGGTGGAAGACCAGTTCAACCGTTACCTGGATAAGACCCTGACCGACAAGCAGCGGATGCAGGCGTTTGGCCAGGCGAAGCAGGAAATCGATCGCAAGCTCGCGGAGTTCGTCTCCGAGATCGAGAAACTGCAGCCGCAGATCGACGCTTTCGACGCCGAAGTGGCCAAGTACTCCGAGTCCCTGCGCAAGCAGCGGACCCTGTTGCTGGAAGGGCAGCTGAAGTTCAAGGACGAGCTCATCGAGTATCTGCGCAAGGAGAACGATCTCGGGTTTGAAGGGTTCCTCGACATGATCGGCACCTTGATCTCGTGTGCCGCTGGTGTCGTGGAGGGGATCGGCGGCATCAAGACCGCGATCGATGCGGTGAAGAAGGCGGGGGAATTCAGCAAGCAGGTGAAGGGCATCGTCGAGGTCCTCAAGAAGGCCAAGGCGACGATCGACAGCATCAAGAAGGCGTATGCCACGATCACGGAGTACGTTGACAGCGGCAATCCGAACGCCGCGAAGATCATGGTCGATGGCGGTGAGTTCGACAAGTTCCTGAAGAAGTACCTGGGCAAGTTCGACGCCGCCGGTGAATTGCGCAAGGCCCTGGCCTACTACCAGACGCTGGCCCAGGCACGGAACATGGCTGCCTACAACTACACCACCCTGGTGGCGCAGGTGCTGAGCATCCAGGCGCAGCACGATCAGCTGTATAGCGGCATCCAGCACATCAACGCCGAGATCGCCGTGCACCAGGACAACGTCCTGGCGATCTACACCGCGTACCTGAAAGACGCCTACGAGGATGTCCAGCGCAACCTGCTGCGGAACATTTACCAGGAGAACCGCGCCTATCAGTACTGGTCGCTGAAGGACCGTCCGTTGCAGACCAACGACCTGAACATCGCCACCCAGGCCGCCGCCCACGATCGCCTGATGGCCGACATCGACGCCTTCCGCGAGAACAACGAGGCGTTTTCCGACTTCAACCAGAAGCTGGTCGTGTCCGCGGATCGCTACCCCAATGAGTTCGCGGCCATGCCGGAGTCGCGCTCGCTGACCTTCGAGCTGGACATCCGAAAGGAGCCCGGCTTCGAGAACATGCGCTTCATCATCGCGCGCAGTTTCACGCTGGAATTCCCCGAGGTGGCCGACGGCGACCACGTGTTGTTCGTCAACCTGGTGCACAGCGGACAGGCGGTGCTGAACAGCGACACGAACCTGGACAAGCTCGACGCCGTGCACGTCTTCAGCCACCGGCCGCGTGTGCTCCCCTACAAGATCGACTACAAGGAGCCGGACAACACCGCCGGCGGCAATCTCGGCGAGGGCGATCAGGGCTACATCGGCCTCAGCCCGTTCACCTTGTGGCGGATCGATTTTGGCCTCAAAGGCAATGAATGGCTGGACCTGAAGGTCATCAAGACCGTGAAGCTGACCTTCTCCGGCCGGACCCTCGGGCCGGCCGCGCGATCTCGTCGCCCCGGTCCTCCAGCCGGTAATCCAATACCGTTAGGTTAGGTTCGATCGAACGTATCGCACATAGTCCAGCTGCGTTCGGCTGACCAGGCCTTCCTCCTTGCGGGTCTCGCCCGCAACTCGCAGGATCTCTCTGAACGTGGAAAGCATGCCGTCGCCAGTGAGATAGTTGTGCGGATGACTCCACAGGTGCACGACACGATTGCGCTTCGCGGCGTCGGTGAGCAACGACCTCCATCGACGGATCGTGATCGCCGCCGGAATCATTCTCCGCCCGCCCCGGCGCCAGTTGAGAAAGAACCCCGCCGGAATGGGAATCACCGGCGAATGCCGGACATGCGGTTCGGCGGAGCCCATGACGTTGAGCTCGGCGAGGAGCGACTGCGCGCGGCCGAAACGATGCGCTCGCCTGTCGCGGTAGCCGACGATGCCACGTGCTTGCAATTCGTCGACGAATCCGACTTGGTTGCGCGGATAGACGAAGGTCAACGGTCGTTCACGAAAGAGCTCCAGCCGCCGAAGCGCGTCCAACTCCCATCGCACGACCTCGCGCGTCGCGTCCGGCCCCAGCGACCTGTGTGAGAATCCGTGGGAGGCAATCTCGTGACCCGCCTTCAGTACTAACGCCGGCGCCTCCGGATTGAACCACCCTTCGTACCGCGAGAGTTTCAACGCCTCAGCGACCGGACGGCACCACGGAGAGGACAACATTTGCTCGTATTCCGTCCGGCGCTCGAGAAACTCTTCGACGCTCAGCGTGTAGGCGCCGACGAAGGCAAAGGTGGCGTGGAAACCAAAATCGTCGAGCAGGGAGAGGAGGTCGCGGTAGTTCTGCAGGAGGTTTGCCGTACTGAATGACTTCTCGCTCCACGCGCCGAGGCGATCGGCCATGCCCCAGTTCCCTTCGCAATCGAACGAGATGATGAACGTTCCGCTCATGGGTGATCGAGAATCGACTCGAAGCCGAAATCGCCTGCTGAAGCGTTGATTGCGGCTGCGTGCGGCGCGCCCGCTCCGCGGCGGAAGAGAAAACTGCGCGGCGCCGGGGCGATGGCTTTCCACTGCAGCTCGGCGATCACAGCGTTCAGCGCCTCATGCGAGCTGTAGCTCCACGACACCACGACACCTCGCCGCGCGAGCACCCCGGTCGTCCAGCGCAGCAACTCGACGAATCGTTCCCGATCGTCGAATGCCGCATCCATCAGCCGTGCAATTCGGATCCGTTTCCGCAGTCCGCACGAGAATATGGCAAAGGTACGGTTTCCTGAACGAGCGAGGAGGTGCCGGGGTCCGAGAGGATGAAGGAACCGCCACACGAAGGTCTCACGAGACCAGACAGGTCTCGCCGATTCGCCCGCCAGATCGTTCAAAGTCGCCACACAGGCGTCGATCGTGTCCCCGTTCGGAGCTGAGGTGAGCTGCAATTCGCCGCGTCCGCCGTCGTCATAGATGGCGGAACCCTTGCCGACTGCACGCAGGAGCCCAAGGGGGCTCGTCCACAGGCGGCGGTACCAATGGCAGGCTATCGAGTGCCAGCGGAGCTTTTCGTACATGAGTCCCGCGGCTCCCGCCGCACCGGGAACGAAGATCGCCGTCTCACCGCGCATCGCCGCGAGAATGAGGGTGGCACCCAAGCCGCTGCGATAATCAGGATCGACGAACAGATTGTGCGCCGTCGCTACGAGCGCCCTTTCCTTGTCGATGCGCCAGGTCAGTCGAAGCTTGTGGATGCATCCGACGATCCGCTCGCCGTAGGCGACGAGTGCGCAGTCCGACAGGGCCCCGTGGGGGCTCTCGTTATACATCCATCGGATATAGCGCTCATCGGCCTGATAAGACCGGGGACCGAACGCTCTCGAGGCAAAACCGAGGTAGGAGCTCAGACACTTTTCTGAGAATGGCAGGACCTCGAACAGTGCCGGGTCAGGTCGGCTCATGTCGCAACTTCTTGAAACGCTCGCCGTGCATTGGTCGATCGACGAGGATCACTTTCTGCGGAATCTTGAACGGAGCGAGCCTTCCTCGGCAGTACTCGCGCATCCGCGTCCGAAATGCCGGCAGGTCCTCGCTGGTCGCGAGCTTCACGCGCGCGACAACCATGCTGCCGGTGATCGCGCTCGGCTCTCCTGCGATGGCCGCTTCCTCGACCCCTTGCATCATCTGCAGTACGTTCTCGATTTCGGCGGGGAAGACCTTTTCTCCGCCGATGTTGATGACTTCCGACTTTCGCCCCAGAATCCGAAAGTAGTCGCCGTCGGCCTCGATGGCGTCCCCGGTCTTGAACCAGCCATCATCGGTAAATGGACTGGGAGCATTGAGGTAGCCGAGCATGGCTGACTGTGCGTGTATTTCGAGAAGTCCGTCACGCACCCGCGTCTCGAAGCCCTCACCTCCGATTCTCACCCATAGAGACTCTGAAGACTTCGACTTCGATCGGAGAATACCAAGCTCCGAGAGGCCATACGTCTGCTGCAGCCCGACATCCGGAAGCACTTCCCGAAGTCGTAGCAGCGTCGTTTCCGGCATCACCTCGGTTCCGTAGGTGATTAACCTGAGGCTGCTCAGATCGTATCGCTTGTACGCTTCGCTGAGGATCAGCAAGTGAAGAAACGTCGGCGTCGCCGGAAGCACTTCGACTCGCCACCTTTCGATGGTGGCGCAGATCGCGTCCGGCGAGCGCTGTTCTACGGTGACAAGGCAACCGCCATTTGAAAAGACGTGAAGCAGAGTGTTCATACCGCCGACATGGTCGAACAAGAGAAAGGCGAGCATGCGCATGGCCGCGCGGCGGACCGCGAACTTTCCCAACAGAGGCATGAAGTCATGAAGCGCCGCCTTGCTCTTGCCGGTCGAGCCCGACGAAAAAAGGATCAGTCCCGGATGACTGATTGTCTCGAGGCGCTTCAGCATGGGATGTCGGGCTGTCGTCCCTGTGTGGTGAATCGATGGCACGGAGGCGCGAAGGTCAATGATTGTTTCGACTTCGGCAATCCTCAGATAGTCGTCCTTCTGTTGAGTAACCGCGGACGAGAGGGGTACGACAATGCACCCCCGATCGATCAGCGCGAGCAGGGCGCACGTCGCTTCCGGTGAAAAATCCGCTTCCAGCGCAACGACGCTTCCCGGTGCAACTGCCGCTCCGCTCAAGCGCTCGGCCCATTGCCGATGTCCATCCAGGATGGATCCGTAGTTGAATCGCTCCCCACTCCAAACGACGGCGTCCCGATCCCGGTTCTCACTCGCAACCCGGAGAATCTCGTCGGTCCACATCCTCACACGCCGCCGAGGTAGATGGTCTGGCCTGTGACGAAACCGGATTGTGGCGAGAGAAGAAAATCGACGACACTCGCGACATCGGCGACTGTCCCGACGCGTTCGATCGCCTGCCTGCCGATCAGCTTGGTAATGCGGTCCTTCGGCACGCCACGAATCAGATCGGTTTCGATGGGCGTCGGTCCGATGGCATTGACAGTGATACCGAACGGGGCCAGCTCGCGCGCCATCACTTCGGTCAGCGCGACCACGGCCGCCTTCGAGGACGCGTAAGCCGCCTCCCCTTCGAGTTTCAGGGGTAGCGCGACAGAGCTGAAATTGACGATACGACCAAAGCGACGCGTCTGCATCAGCTTTGCCGCCTCGCGGCTGCAGTAGAAGGTGCCGAATACATTTGTCTCGTAAATCGCCCGAAAGGCTCGTCCCGGCGTCAACAAAACGTGATTCATCGATGCGATCCCTGCGCAGTTCACCAGGTGATCGACGCGTCCGTACGTTCTCCGCACCTGAGAGAACAGCTGGACCATCGCGGCCTCGTCGGCCACGTTCGCGCGAATGTGCTCATAGCGCTCGTGACGGAGATCGGATTCGTCACGGCTGCAACCGACGACGATGGACCCGGCCGCGAGCGCGCATTCGGCGAGATGTCGTCCAATGCCTTTGCGGCTTCCAGTGACGACGCTGACGGCGTCAATCATGCTGGTCGAGCCGACTGCGTCATCACATAGTCCACGAGAGTCCCGATGGTGCGAAAGGGGCTGGCCCGCTGCGAGACCGCACGCTCGTCGGCCAACGTGATGGCAACGCCTAGAGATTCGTCGAGGGCCTGTTCGACGGCCACGATGAACGAGACAAGACCAAGCGAATCGAGCACGCCGTCGCGTCCAAACAGGGGCGCTCCCTCGCCTTGAGCCACATCGATGGGCCTAGACAGCGTTGCGTTCATTTCGCAGGCCACGTCCATGATGCTTCGGACGACTTGGTCTCTCGTAAACATGCCCGTTGCGAGCGAGTATATCCTGCGGCCCTGGGTTGTCGGTATAGGCGCGGATCGGTCATCACCGACCGGTGTGAATCAACCGGCGACACACCGCTGGCGTACCCGTCGTGCGCGGGTATAGCCGCTGGATCCAACCGGTTGTCCTGGAACGAGTGCGCAACGGCAGGCCACTTCTTCAGGAGTACGGACGACGGGCCTTCCAAGCCTGGGGTCGCAGACCGAGTCCAGCCGGGCGGGCTTTTGTTGTCCGAGGGGCTTCGCCCCTCGGACTCCCCTCCACGTTCGCTCGCGGGGATCCCTTCGCCACGCTCCGCTCACGTGGCTCGCTCGCTTTGCTCGTTCGCGGTACGATACGGGACGAAAGGGCAAGACGTATGAATCGACGGACGTTCATCCTGGCGGGCGCCGCGGCGGCGCTTCACGCGTCGCGCGCGTCGGCCTGGCGCGCCGCCGCGGTCGAGCTGGGCTCGATCGACGGCAGCGTCAGCGGCAACAACTTCAGCGCGGCGCAGTTCCTCGATTATCTCGCGTCGATCAAACTGACGCGCGCGATGATCTCGGTGCCGCCGTCGGCGATCGCCGACGAAGCGGCGCTTCACCAGATCCGCGAGCACGCCGATCGGCTCGGCATCAGGCTGCAACTCGCGCACGGCTCGGTGTGCCCGAGCGCCCGATCGTTCAACGCGCAGAATGGCACGCTCGAGGAGCAGGTCGCGCGCGCGCTCAAGGCGTCGCAGATTTTCGGCGCGTCGTGCGTGCGCTGCGTTCTCGGCAGCGATCCGGAACGGCCGCAGATCGAGATGCACCTCGACAACATGATCAAGGCCGTCCGCGGTCTCCGCTCGCGCATCGTGGACTCGGGGGTGACGCTCGCGTGGGAAAACCACGGCGGCGACGTGCAGGCGCGGGAAATGAAGACCGCGATCGAGGCCATTGGCACGGACGTCATCGGCGTGTGCCTCGATTCAGGCAACCCGGTGTGGATGCTCGAGGATCCGCACGCGACGCTCGAGGCGCTGCTGCCATACACGCTCACGTGTCACGTGCGCGACAGCGCGGTCTGGAAAGTTCCGGAAGGGATCGCCGTGCGCTGGGTCAACATGGGCGACGGCAACGTCGACATCGACGGCTGGATCAAGAAGTTCATCGAGGCCAAGCCCGGGCTGCCGATCATCTTCGAGAACCTCGTCTCCGGCGCGCCGCGCGTGCACAAGATTTACGAACCGGCGTTCTGGACCAACTGGTCGAGGATGCCGGCGGCGGAGTTCAGCCGTTTCCTCGCGGTCGCCGAAAGAGGGAAGCCGACGCCCGCGGTCCCGCGTCCGCCAGGGAAGACGGCAGGGCAGCAGAAGATCGACGATCTCGAAAGCTGCGTCCGCTACACGCGGGAGCTGCTCACAAGGATTTGACCGGTTATTATGTGGGCCGCGCGTTTTCGTAACTGGCGCCACGCCCGGCTACTTCGCCCTGCGCGTGTACTTGATCTCCACGCCCTTCCACTCCGGCACCGTGCCGAAGCTCAGGTAGCTGGTCGCCACCATGGCGTCGGCGGACACGGGCTGGATGACGGTGCGCTGGTGCCAGGTCTCGCCGGCCAGGGGATAGTCCGCCTTCAGCTCGAACTGCCTGGTCGCCTCGTCGTAGCCGCCGGTCTCGGCGATGCGAGCGGTGTTCGTGCTCGCGATGCGCGTGGCCTCGTACTGGTGCGTACCGGTGTTGAAGCCGGTCCACGCGAGGGTCGTGAACGGAACGCCGTTCAGCGCGCCTTCGATCTGCTCTTCGATGAAGGTTCCGCCGAGCAGCGACGTGATCGTGGACGTGCCCCTGGTCGTGACCCCCGGTCCGCCGGGCCGGAACCAGAGCGTCATCTCGACGTCCCAGGTGCCACACATCGCGGTGAGACGGGCGTGCTCGGGGCCGGCGTTGGCGGCCGTTGCGGCGGCGGTCGCGCTCAGGACGACGACCGCGGCCATCAAGCAGGCAAGTGGACGGTTCATCGGACAGCTCCTCCTGGTGCTCCGCCACATGATAATAGGGTCCTGCCCGCCGGTGTTACCATAGGCGCGGATTCCGACCCCCAGCGACCCGGGATATCCCTTCCATCAATGGAGGCGCCATCGTGAGGATTTCATCGCGCGGTCGTACGCTCGCGTCGAGCGGGACCTGTCTTGTCTGCTTCGCTGTCATGCTCGTCATCGGGGCCCGGATCGCGGCCGCGGAGCCGCAGACGGGCCGCGGCACGCAACGCC